>Ga0180216_1004472_pt1 | contig 10591 bp, 10 predicted proteins | sample eDN3rd37CBELigMG_FD_128879 | JGI IMG/M metagenome (GOLD analysis project Ga0180216, IMG submission 128879) | Enriched Miracle-Growth compost microbial communities from Emeryville, California, USA - eDNA 3rd pass 37_C BE-Lig MG (version 2)... ...
CGCGTCGACGATGTACTTGAAGCCGACGGGGGTCTCGGTGACGTTCAGGCCCCGCGCCGCCGCCAGGCGCTCGATCACGCGGCTGACGGTGAACGTCTTGACGACGCGGCCGCGTCCCCCGCGCCGGTGGAGGTGGTCGAGCATCACCGCGAAGACCTGGTGCGCGTCGAAGAACCCCCCGCCCGGCAGGACGACGCCCAGCCTGTCGGCGTCGCCGTCGGTGACGGCGGCGAAGAGCGGCGCGCCAGGGCGCTCCGCGGCGTCGTGCATCAGCTCCGCCGTCGAGCCCACGTTCGCGGGGATCGGCTCGGGGTTGACCCCGTGGAAGAGCGGGTCGGGCCGGCCCCTGACCTCGATCACCTCGAGCGCGCCCGTCCTGGCGGCGAAGCCGGCGAGCCAGCCGGCGCCCGCGCCGCCGATCGCGTCGTGGACGATGCGCGGCGCCGCCGCCCGCAGCGCCTCCACGTCGACGAGGGCCTCCAGGGCCTCGTAGTAGTCGTCGCGCACGTCGAAGGTGCCGAACGAGCCCCTGCCCTCCGGCACCGGGCCCGCCGGGACGCGCGACGCGACGTCGGCGTAGATCGCCTCGGTGGCGGTGCCGCCGTAGGGCCCCTTGAGCTTGAAGCCGCCGTACTTCGGCGGGTTGTGCGACGCGGTGATCATCACGCCGCCCGCGGCGCCGTAGCGCCGCACGGCGAACGAGAGCGCCGGCGTCGGCAGGTACTCGACGCTGACCCGCGCCTCGAGGCCGCGCTCGGCCAGGACGGCCGCCGTCTGCTCGGCGAACTCGCGACCGAGGAAGCGCGTGTCGTAGCCCACGAGCACGAGCCCGCCGCCCCGCGCCACGAGGTGGTCCGCGTAGGCGGCGGCCGCCCGCCTCACGTTCGCGAAGGTGAAGCCGGCGGCGATCACGTCGCGCCAGCCGTCGGTCCCGAACCTGATGTCCATCGCAGCGGCGGCCCTAGGAGGCCGCCCCGGTCAAGGTACCACGAGCGTTGTAGGCTCCCTGCCGTGAGCTTCGTGATCAAGTACGGCGGCAACGCGATGACCGACCCCGCGACGCGCGCCGCCGTGGCCGCGGGCATCAGGCGGCTGGCCGCGCGGGGCGTCCCGCCCGTCGTCGTCCACGGCGGCGGCCCCTACATCGCCGCGGCGCTGGACGCGCGCGGCATCGAGCACCGCTTCGTCCGCGGCCTGCGCGTGACGACCGAGGAGGCCATGGAGGTCGTCGAGGACGTCCTCACCGTGCTCGGGAAGCGCCTGGCCGAGGAGATCGGGCCCGCCGTCGGGCTCACCGGCCGCGACGCCGGGCTGCTCGGAGCCGCCCCGGCGGAGCCGGAGCTGGGCCGCGTCGGCCACGTCGTCTCCGTCGACACGCGCGCCATCGCCGCGCTGCGGGCCGCCGGCCTGGTGCCCGTGGTGGCCAGCGTGGCCCGCGAGGCCGGAGCGGCGGGCCCGGCGTCCGCGGGCGCCGAGCCCCGCGCCGCCGGCCCGGGCCTGAACGTGAACGCCGACGAGGTCGCCGGGGCGGTCGCCGGCGCCCTGCGCGAGGGGGTCTGCTTCCTGACGAACGTGCCCGGCGTGCTCGACGACCCCTCTGACCCCGGCAGCCTACTGCCCGAGCTCACGCGCGGAGAGGCGCTGGCGCGGATGGCCGACGGGCGCATCTCGGGCGGGATGGTCCCGAAGGTCGAGGCGGCGCTGGCGGCGCTCGAGAGGGGCGCCGCGTTCGCGGTGGTGGCCGACGGCCGGCACGCGGACGGCGTCGAGCGCGCGCTGGCGGGCGGCGGCACGCGGGTCGTGCCCGGCTGAAGGGCCGTCGCCGGCGCCGCTACCGCGGTGACGTCGGGCGCACCGGCGGTTAAGGGTCCCGTAAGACGCCTGTCGCTAGCTTCTGGCCATGGTCAGCTTCGCCCATGTGCCCACTGCCGAACTCGAGCGGGAGGCCGCGCGGCTGCAGTTCCGCATCATCCACGGCATCGCGGACGACCTCGACATCGAGAACTACTGCCTGATCATGATGGAGCTCGGCTCGCGCGAGATGTTCAACACCGTCCTCGACCCGCGCGACGCGGGCCTCTGAGGCCCCGCGTCGCGACGGCGGTGGTGACGGTACTACACGATGAGCGCGCACTGAGAAGGTGAGCGCTTCGTTAGAGAAGGACCAACGCGCTCCAGTACGGCTGTCACCGCAGACATGAAGAACCTCTTGTAACCTGGAGTACACCTTCTGGTATCTTGGCTGGCAATGCCAGCCGGGCGCCTGCTCCCCCTCTTCTGCTTCTGTGCCTTGGCGACCTCGGTTGCCTCCGCCCAAACGTTCACCGTCAGACCAGGCGATACCTTGTGGAGCATCGCCAAGAGCGTCGGCACCGACGTGGCGACGCTGAGGGAGCTGAACGGGCTGACGAGCGACCAGATCCATCCGGGTCTGGTCCTCAAGCTGCCGGGGGGCGATGAGCCCGCGCAGGCCGCCCCCGCGGCGCCGCGCACCGTGACCGTCCAGGCGGGCGACACCCTCTACGACATCGCGCTCGCGCACGGCGTCACGGTCTCCGACCTGATCGCGTTCAACGACCTCGACGGCACCTTGATCCACCCCGGCCAGGTGCTGAGGCTCGAGCCCGGCGACAAACAGCTCCAGCCGCTGACGGTCGAGGTCAAGCCCGGCGACAGCCTGTGGTCGATCGCCCGCGCCTACGGCACGACGCCGCAGGCGATCGCCGACGCCAACGGCATCACGCTGGCGACGGTGCTCAACCCCGGCCACAAGCTGGTAGTGCCCGGCCAGTACGCCGACGGCAGCCTCGACGTCGGCGGTGCCGTGCCCCAGACCGTCACGGTCCAGAGGGGCGAGACGCTGTGGTCGCTGGCGCGCGCCCACAACACGACCGTGGCGGCGATCATGAGCGCCAACGGCCTCAAGAGCGAGCAGATCTACGCGGGCATGCAGCTCCGCATCGTCCCCGGCAACGAGATCGCCGCCAGCCGCGCGATCACCGAGCACGTGAACCCGGCCCCGACGGTGTCGGGCCTGATCTGGCCCCTCTCGGGACCGATCACCTCGCGCTACGGTTACCGCTCCCTCCGCATCAGCGGCTCGAACTGGCACTCCGGCCTCGACATCGACGGCGACACCGGCGACCCCATCGTGGCCGCCGCCGGCGGGGTCGTGACGGAGGCCGGCTGGCACGGCGGCTACGGTTACCTCGTGGTCATCCAGGACGGTGACACCGAGTACTACTACGCGCACGCCTCGGAGGTCCTTGTGAACGTCGGGGACGTCGTCGCCGCCGGCGAGACCATCGCGCTCGTGGGGAGCACGGGCAACTCCACCGGCTCGCACCTCCACTTCGAGGTCCGCGTGGCCGGCGAGCCGGTAGACCCGCTGCCGCTCCTCGAGGCCTCGGCGCAGCGCTGACACCGGGCTGCCAGGCGGGGAGCGAGGGACCGAGGACCGGACGTGCGCCTCGTCGTCGTAGGCGACATACACGTACAGGCTGAGAAGCTGTGGACGATGCTCCGCGACGCGGGGCTCGCCGACGACCGCAACCGGCCGACCGACGAGCTGCGCGAGGGCGACGTCAAGCTGGTGCTGCTCGGGGACCTCGTCCACGCCAAGAGCCGCGAGCGCTACGCCGACCTGATCAACGTCAGGCGCTACGACGAGTACAACCCCCGCCACCTGGCCCGGGCCGAGGAGGCGCAGGAGCGGTTCCTGCGCGAGGTCAAAGGGTTCCAGGACCGCGTGCCAGAGGGCCGCATGGTGATCCTCATGGGCAACCACGACTTCAACGCGGTCACCGAGGACCAGGGCCCGCTGCGCACGGACGACGTGGCGCACCTCGAGTGGAAGCCCGGCCACGGCAACCCCATGGACCCTGAGCTCAGGGAGTGGATCCTCTCCTGGCCCTACGAGCTCGTCGTCGAGGGGCTGCACCTGGCGCACGTCGGGCCGCTGCCCGAGCACAACAGGTTCGACCAGGGCTTCTACCTGGAGAACCGGAGGCGCTGGATCCAGGAGGACCGCGACTTCCTCGAGGGCACCGGCTACCGGCTGGGCATCTACGGACACACGCCCGTGCGCGGCGGGGTGAACGTGGCCTCGCAGGGCCGCGCCCTGCTGCTCGACACCAACGGCCACCGGGACGAGTACGTCTACCTGGACGTCGACATCAGGCCGGAGGGCTACCGGCTGCGCCTCAAGGGCCTGTTCTTCGACGAGACGATCCCGCGGGAGCCGTAGCGGTCCCGCAGCCCCCGCGGCCCGCGCGTGGCGGAAACGGCGCGCCCGCACCGCCGCGCAGCCGCGGCGCCCTCTTGGCGGCCTCCGGACCGTCAGGCGCGCGTGTCGGGGTCCGTGTGCAGCGCCGTCTTCGCCACGCCGAGGAGGCGTAAGCGCTCCTCGAGACCGTGCCTCCCGCCGTTCACCGCCTCGGTGACGGCCACGGGGTCGTCGCGGTCGCAGAGGGCGTTGATCCCGCGCGCCTGCCAGTACCAGCCCGCCGCCAGCGCGGCGTAGCGCGGCGTCGCCAGCAGGTCGGGCTCGGCCTCGAGGTCGACGCCGAGGAGGTCCCCGACGTCCCTGTAGGCGGTGCGGCCCGTCACCTGGAGGATGCCGCGGCCGCGGTAGCGCCAGCCGTCGCCCGAGTCCTCGGGCCCGTTGCCCATCCTGTCGGCGTAGACGTGGTTCGCGATCCTCTCCGGCTGGCGCGCGTACTCCTCGGCACGGGCGGCGTCGAAGCGGCGCGGCCAGGTGGCGAGCAGGCCGCGGGCGCCGTAGTTGAGGTTCTCGACGAGCGCCGTGTAGAGCGCGGACTCGTGCGCCGTCTGGGCCAGGAAGTGCGCGACCCTCAGCGGGGTGTCGATCGCGAACGCGCGGCGCGCCCTCTCCTCGGCTAGCGCCTCGCGCAGCGCCCGCATCCGCCGGGCGACCTCGTCGGTCCTGTCCGGCCCGGTACGCGCGTCGTCGTTCATGGCGCCACCTCCCGCTCGCGGCGCCGACCGTGCCGCCGCTGCGACACTCTAGGCCGAGCGCGGCCCGCGGCCGGGTGGCCGCGGGCCGCGCCGCCTGCCCCGGCGGACCGCCGGGCGCCCGATGGGCGTGAGGCGCCCGCCCCGTCTCCCCTCAGGCCTCGCCGCTGCGGAAGAGCTCGGCGAGCTGGTCGGCGCACGTGCCCCAGCCCTCGTGGAAGCCGCGCCGCTCGTGATCCTCCTTCGCCTCCGCCGTCCAGTGGCTCACCCGGTAGGTGGCCTTCGTGCGGCCGTCGCCCAGGTCCTCGAACGTGAGGTCGATCGTCATGTAGGGCCGCTCGGACGGCACCCACGCCGCGACGTAGGCGTCCGTCGAGACGAGGCGGCGGTTGGGCACGACCTCGAGGTAGACGCCCCGGTTCGGGTACTCCGTGCCGTCGGGCCCGCGCATGACGATCGTCGACGCGCCACCGGGCCTCACGTCGAGCTCGGCCACGGGCGTCGTGAACGGCTTGGGCGCGAACCACTTCTTCAGCACCTCGGGGTCGGTCCAGGCCCGGTAGACGCGGTCCGGCGTGGCGTCGAAGACGCGCTCGAGGACCAGCTCGTGGCGGGCGGTGGGTCTCGTCTGGGTGTCCGGCATGTCGTTCCCTTCCGTACGCGCTCGCCCGTCCCTCAGTCGGACAGGTCCCCGGCGCTGCGCAGGAGGTCGTCCAGCCTGTCCATGCTCGCCTCCCACTCCTCGCGCCGGCCCCTCAGCCACCGACCGGCCAGCTCGAGGCCCTCGAGCTCGAGGCGGCACGGCCTCTTCTGGGCGACGCGCCCGCGGGAGATGAGCCCGGCGCGCTCCAGCACCTTGAGGTGGCGGGAGACGGCCGGCAGGCTGATGTCGAGCGGGGCCGCCAGCTCGTTCACCGTCGCCTCGCCGCGCGCGAGGCGGGCGAGTATGGCCCGGCGGGTGGGGTCCGCGAGCGCGGCGAACGTGAGGCTGAGCCGGTCGGTGGCGGGCATGTACTTAACCTCCTCGCTAATTAACGTAGTGGTTAAATTAGGCCCCGGACGCCGCCGTGTCAACCCCGCGGGTCGCTCCGGACCCCGGCGCGAGAGCGGCGGTCAGCGCTCCGCGCGCGTCTCGTAGTTCGGGCTCAGCACCACCCAGGTCCTGAGGCCGGCCAGGTCGACGCGCTGGCCCGCCTCGCTGATGAACGTCACGCCCACCCCGTCCACGACCTCCCAGGTGCCGTCGACCGCGCGCCCCTGCAGGTAGAGGGTCGCGGGCCCGGCGCGGATCGGGATGTAGAGGCGGCCCGCGTCGTCGCCCGGTATCGGCACGGCGTCGATGTCGCCGACGAGCACGGCCTGAGTCTCGAGCACCTGGCCGTCGGGCTGCACCGCGGGCTCGCCCGCCCGCACCCAGCGGTAGCGGCCGGTGATGGGGTTGAAGCGGAAGCCGCTGGTGTAGGCGCCGTAGCTGACGGCGACCTCGGCCACCTCGCGCGCCTCGGGCGACGGCCGGTAGGTCGCGTTCGCGACGAGGCGCACGCGCTCCGGCGCGATGCGGTTGACGGCAGCGCGCAGCGCCTCGCCGACGGAGTACAGGTTGTACGGCGCCGAGCGGTCGCCGGAGCGGGCGAAGAGGTCGCCCGAGGTGTAGGCGTTGAGCGTCGGCACGGACGCGCTCGCGATCATCACCATGGCGTCGGGCGAGCCGCCGTCGTGCACCAGGACGGCCTGGCTGCGCTGGGCGAGCTCGACGAAGTAGGGCCGCGCGCTGCGCACGGGGCCCACGCGCTGCGGGTCCTGCGCGTCGTAGAACGCGAGCAGGCGTGTGATGCCGCCCTCGACGGGCATCTCCACGACCATGCTGGCCTGAGCCAGCCCGCTCTGCGGGTAGCCGTTGGCGTTGTCGATCACGACTGCCAGCGCCCTGTCGCGCCGCTGCGCCAGCGGCGGCGGGGCGGGCGGACGGCGGGCGCCGTCGCCCTCGCCGGCGCCGTCGGGGCCCGCGGCCAGCCCGCGGTTCTCTACCGACGCGTTCGGGTCGGGCGGGCCGGCCTGCCCCGGCGATATCGCGTTCCCGCCGGGCGGCCGCTGCGACTCGACCGTGGCGCGCACGTCCGTCGCGCCCTGAGCCACCTGGCCCGGCTGCGGGGCGCCGGGCGCCTGAGGGCCGGTGACGACGGCGCGGAGCTGCGGCTCCGCGAGCGGCCGCGGGTTCACGACCTGCACGCTCGGCTGCACGTCGAGCGGCACACCGTCGCCGACGACGGCGCTCACGCTCGGCTCGGCGAGGCGACGCGTGCCGGAGACGCTGGCCGTGACGCCGTTCGCCGAGAGGCTCACGGACGCCGCCACCGAGGCCCTGACCTGGCTGGCGTCGAGCGCCACGGCCTCCGAGACCGAGGCGCTGACGTCGGGGGCGGCCACCGCCACGGTCGACCGGACCCGCGCCTCCGCCTGTGGCGCCTGCACCTGCACCGGCTGCGCGACGGCGGCCCTGGCGTCCGGGGCCGTGACCTCGCGCGCCTGGGACGTGCTGGCGGACGGCGCCAGCGCCAGCGCGCGCGACTCGGCCACCTGCACCTGGAGCTGCGGCTCGGGGATCGTGACGGGCGCTGGGGTCTCACGGGCGGCCAACGGCTCGAGCTCGATCTCGGGGAGCTGGCTGGCGGGCGCCTCCGCCACGGGCAGGTCGGGCGACTCGGTGGCGACCTCCTGCAGGGCCGGCGGCGGTGGCGGCACCACCTCGGCCTCGACCGGCGCCGGCTCGGGCGCGGCCTCCGCCGCCGGCGGGGCTGGCGGGGCGGGCGGCTGCACCGTCGCCTGCTCGAGCTCCTCGGAGGTCGTCTCCTCCTGCGGCGCGCTGAGGGCCTGCGGGTCGCCGGCCTCGGTCGAGGCGACCTGCGGCTCGGGCGCCTCCACGGTGGGGGCCTCGGCGGTGGCTGCCTCCGTGTAGGTCTCCGCGTAGGCCGGCGTGCCCACGTCGATGACGATGAAGCTGGGGATGGGCTCGGGCTGCGGGCGCGTGACGACGTAGAGCAGTATCAGCAGGAACGCGAGGTGCAGCACCAGCGACAGCAGCGCCGCGCGCCGCTTGTCCGGGTCCTGCCAGATCGAGGCCTCGCTCCGCGTCATCCTCAGCCGCCGGTAGCTATGACGATGCGCTCGGCGCCGGCCTGGCGCAGGTAGTCCATGATGCGGACCGTCTGGCCGTGCTGCGCCGCCCTGTCGGCGCGCAGCACCACCACCCGCTGGCCGCTGAGCTCGAGCGCCTGCCGCACCAGCCCGGGCAGCTCGCTCTCGGCCACCCTGGTGCCGCCGAAGAACACCTCACCCAGGCCGTTGACCGTCACCGTCGGCAGCTCGCTCGGCGACGCCTGCGCCGTCTGCGCCTCGGGTAGGTCCACCGGCAGCCCTGACTCGGTGGTGATGAAAGTCGTCGTGAGCATGAAGAAGATGATCAGGAGGAACACGACGTCCACCATCGGCGTGAGGTCGATGGTGGCGTTGGTCTGGAGGGACCTCCTCCTCGCCCGGCGTACGGTCATGGAGCTAGGCGCCCTGGGTCAGGTCGGCCGCGCGGGGCACCGCGGCCTCGCGCTCCTCGTGGGCCCTGACGTCGGGCTGAGGGCGCGGCGCCGGGCGGTTCTGGCGCTCCGGCGTCTCGTCGCGCCGCGACGCCACGGCCTGGGCGATGTTGCCCATTAGCTCCTCGCGGCGCCTGTCGATCTCGACGAGGATCGCCTCGACGCGGCTCGAGAGGTAGGCGTGGCCCATGATCACGGGGATCGCCACGATCAGGCCGGCGGCCGTGGTCACGAGCGCCTGCCCGATGCCGTTGGCCACGATCGACGGGTCGCCGGTGCCGAAGCGCGAGATCTGGCCGAAGGAGATGATCATGCCCGTGACCGTGCCGAGCAGGCCGAGCATGGGCGCGACCTGGGCGATCGTCGCCAGCGGCCGCAGGCCGCGCGCCAGCGACTGCTCCTCCTGGATCGTCGCCTCCTCGAACGCGGCCTCGACGGCCGGGCGGCCGTAGGGCAGCTTCAGCAGCGCCGCCGACAGCACGCGCGCCACCGGGCCGCCGTGCTCCTCGCACGCCGCCAGCGCCAGCTCCAGGTCGCGCTCGCGCACCGCGGCGTTCACCTTGACCATCAGCTCAGCGGTGTCGGTCCGTTCGGCGCGCAGCTTGAACAGCCGGTAGAAGAAGACGTAGACGGCGTAAAGCGAGATGAGGACGATCGCCGCCAGGACGGGTCCGCCGCTAAGGATTATGTCCATTCACCACTCCTCATGAGCCTCTCAGAGGCTACGGACCGGGCACGTGAACGCGATGAGATGGGTGAAGGGCGTGGTCTACGCGACGTCAGCCGGTCGTCCGCATCCCCGCTGATATCCCTACCAGCGAGACGCGCACAGCGTAACTCAGCGGCTGCCGGTCGATGGAATCCTCGGGTGACGCTCGCAGCCGCCTCAGGAGCTCGACCTGGAGGTGGCTGATCGGGTCGACGTAGGGGTTCCTGAGCTCGATCGACCGGGCCAGCACGGGGTCGTTGGCCAGCAGGGGGGCGCCGGTCGCGCGCTCGACCTGGGCCACGGACAGCGCGAACTCCGCCAGCACGTCCTCGCCGAAGCGCTCGGCCAGCCCGGGTGGCGCCAGCGTGAGGTAGCTGCGGAAGACGTCCATGTCGGCCTTGGCCAGGCTCATCTGCGCGAAGTCGACGACGGTGCGGAAGAACGGCCACTCGCGGTACAGCTCGGCCGAGAGCCCCTCGGGGAGCCGGGCCAGGCCGGTGCCCACGCCGTACCAGCCGGGGACGTTCGCCCGGCACTGCGTCCAGGCGAACACCCAGGGGATCGCCCGCAGCTCCTTCAGCGTGCGGCCCTGGCCGCGGCTGGCGGGGCGCGAGCCGACGTTGAGGCGGCTGATCTCGTCGATCGGGGTCACGGCCCGGAAGAAGTCGATGAAGCCGTCGGCCTCCACCAGGGAGCGGTACTTCTCCCTGCCGGCGGCGGCCACCTCCTCCGCCGCCTCGCGGTACGCGGCGGGCAGCTCGGGCCGCTCGCGGGCGTCGCGCGCCGACGAGACGATGAAGGCGTGCACGACCTGCTCGAGGTGCCGGTGCGCCAGGTCGGGGTCGGAGTAGCGGTCGGAGAGCGCCTCGCCCTGCTCGGTCATGCGCATCCGCCCGCCGAGGCTGCCCGGCGGCTGCGCCAGGATCGCCTGCCCCGCCGGGCCGCCGCCGCGCCCGATGCTGGTGCCGCGGCCGTGGAACAGCCGCAGCGGCACGCCGGCCTCGCGCGAGACGCGCGCGAGCCCCTCCTGGGCGCGGTAGAGCGCCCAGTTCGCCGCCAGGAAGCCGACCTCCTTGTTCGAGTCGGAGTAGCCGATCATCACCTCCTGCACGCCGCGGCGCGCGAGGTGCTCGCGGTAGACGGGCAGCTCGTACAGGCGGCACATCACGTCGGGCGCCCGCTCGAGGTCCTCTAGCGTCTCGAACAGCGGCGTCGCGTCGATGTCGGGGATGCCGGCCTCCTTGGCGATCACAAGCGCCTCGAGCACGTCGGAGGGGGCGTTCGTGAAGCTGACGATCGCCGCCCCGACGGCGCCCTCGCC
>Ga0180216_1004475_pt1 | contig 10586 bp, 6 predicted proteins | sample eDN3rd37CBELigMG_FD_128879 | JGI IMG/M metagenome (GOLD analysis project Ga0180216, IMG submission 128879) | Enriched Miracle-Growth compost microbial communities from Emeryville, California, USA - eDNA 3rd pass 37_C BE-Lig MG (version 2)... ...
GCAGTGAGTAACTGGTAAACGAGTTCGGCGCTGCCTGCTGGTAGATGCCGTAATCCACGACAGCACCGATATCGTCGCCAGCGACCGCGGACCATTTCAGTGCCGTCTCCAGAGACCGCGTTGACCGGGCAATCTCCATTGCAGGTTCGGGCAGCTCGGTTATAGCCTCATTCAGCGTGCCATTCTCCAGCCGGGCGAGAATGCCTTCTTCGCCCTCGCTGGCGAGTACGAGCCCAACGACTTCATCGAGCCGGCCGAGTTCCGACGGACGCACATCATCCAGAAAGGCGCGGAACGCCGGATTGTTCTCGGCCATCTCCAGAGCCTTCAGGTGGGCGCGGCGGAAATCGCGCCAGACCGCGATCACGCGATCGGCGGCCTGGGCGCCGATCTCATCGACATGGCTTCGCAGCTGTTCCCCAAGACTTGCAGCCAATTCGGCGCGGACCTGGTCCTTGCTGGCATCAGACTTCATTTCGGTCGCGATTATGGGCAGTACGCCATGGCGAAGATCCCACAGATCCTTAGCAATCAGCACCAGGCCAACACCGCCTGCGGCGACCGAGACGAGGCGCGAGAGCACACTGCCCACGATCCGCTGCCCAACATTTCGAGCCAGATTGGCGAGTTGCCGGCGCACGAGTAAAATTGCAGCGCCGGTTATCCCTGCGCTGGATTCCCGCAGTACGGAGCCAGCTGATATATCCGCCCCGCCAGCCTCCGGCACGCCTTCGAAATCGCGGCGGGCATCATCGCGCACTATGGTGCTGATGGTGGTGCCGTACCGTGGCCCCAGGTAGGCTTGCAGGCACTCCAGAGCCGGTACAGCGGCCTCGCGCGTGGCAAGTTCAATGCGGCTGCCGACGGCCAGGCCAACTGCCGTGGCCAGGTCCGCGATCGCGGTCTTCATGGCGTCCGAGCGATAGACACGCTCGGCGACTTCAGTTGCAAGCTGCTGAGCCTGTTCCTTGTCGGCGAGCGATCTGAGAAGCTTACCCCAGCTTGTCTCGTCCCGTACTTCGGCCACGGCAATATCGACCCGGTCATCGATCAACTGGCCCATGTTGTTCCTGCGCCATTGCTCGGCGACCAGCACTTCATAGTCGATGGTGCCGAGGCTGGCCTGCAGCGACGTTGTCGTCACGGAGGTGATGGCGGTACGAAAGGCATACTCGTCCTGAGACTTGCAGGCCTCGACGTCGGGGAGGGGAACGCGCGGTGCGGCGTTCTCTGCGATCACCGGTGCGGTAGCGACCGCTGATGCCAGAAGAACCGTACCCAGCGTTCTAATTGCGCGCAGCAACACTTCAACCTCCACGTATCTGTTAGCAGGAACCGCATGCCAAAGCGGGTCCAAAGTCCGCTGCGCACTCTGATAATGATTAAGGATGAGTTTAGGTTAACAGGAAAACGGATTTAAGAACTTTTCAATGGCAGGAGTTCGGTCAATCGGGTCCAGGCAATGCTTAGAAGACACGCTCATCTGCCGACCGCCCTGAAGGTTCAATGACAAGAACGTGAGGCGGAGACGGTGGTCCGGGCGCCACAAGTCCAGTGTCCGCGCGGGATCCTGAGTGTTGTGTATACGTCACTGTGACCGCTGATCTCGCCGATCCGTGTACGAATTTTCCCCCGTTGTCACAATTGTTACGATAAGTGATGGCGTTTTGATCGACGAAGTGCTCTTCCAGATCATAACTGAGTCACAATTTTCATGCCGATAGGGAGAGAGTGTTGGGTCAAGGGTAAGAGAAGGTCTGCTGCGATGCATCCGGATCGACGATTTCAAGTTAGCAAAATTTATTAATAATCAGTCTTTATAGCCATAGAATTGCGGAGAGATTATTCCTCATCGGAGGAACATTCAGACATTCGCAATTGCGTCACGTTGCCCTATCGTCAAGCCGGTACGTTTCGTTCAGTAGGTGCATATAAGCCAAATATCGGTTGCAAAGTTTCGATTGTCGAAGCACGTGGCCGTCCAACTTCAGTGAGGGGTCCTCAACCTGCAGTGTGGCAGGAGAGTTTGCGTCGGGGTGGAGGTCATCAGAAGCTGGCTGGATAGCTGGCACGGCGGAATAAACCTTCTCAGTCGAGTCTACGAGCCAAGCGGAAAATGCCAAGTTACCTTGGTATTTTTGTGGGTTGAACTCGCGAGGAATGACGGCGTCTGAAAGTCGTTGCTCGCAGGGAAAAAATTGCCTACAGATGCTCGGCCCGGATGTCAGCGGAAGCGTACAATAGCATGAAGAAAAAGAATAATTCAGGGTATCTGAGCAGTATAGAGTACGGGGGCGGCAAGGTAGGAGTCCTTCTGTTTCATAGCCTCGGCGGCACGCCCATGGAGCTCAAGTTCCTGGCACAAGGCATTGCACGTCAAGGTTATACAGTGAGCTGTCCGTTGCTCCCCGGTATGGCAAACGGCACCGATGTTCTGAGTCTTTCACGCTGGCAGGACTGGTATGCGGAGGCTGAAAAAGCCTTCGACGAGCTGAAATCGAAGTGTGACACCGTTCTTGTTGGAGGCCTGTCAGCGGGATCAATCCTGGCGGTGCGGCTGGCGCAGCAGCGGCCCAACGAGGTCGGTGGTCTTCTGGCGTTTGCGCCTACTCTCTGGCCGAACGGATGGGCCATTCCCTGGTACTTCAGCTTCTACAGGCTCGTTACGCAACGTTGGTTTGCGCGGATGTTCCGGTTCAAGCTGCGCGACCCGCATGGCATCAAGGACGATCGCGTCCGCAACTTCATGATCGAAGCCTTCAAGGGCACAGGTCCTGGTATCGAGCAGATCTATGCGCGCTCGGGCGTGATGGTTCTCGAATTCCATCGTCTGGTGCGGGCGGTAATCCGCAATCTGGGAAGCTGCACGGCGCCCGCAATGATCATTCACCCGCGCCATGACGATCAGAGCGACCTGTCTAACACCATGATCCTGCAGAAAAGGCTTGGCGGCTATGTCGAGACGGTGGTGCTTGAGGACAGCTATCACATGGTCACGCTCGACCGGCAGCGCGATGTGGTGATGGAGCGCGCCGTAGATTTCCTCCGCCGGATGCTTGAGAAGCGCGAACAGCAGCGCGTACGGGCGGGCAGCGGCCTCAACAATGCAGATGCTGTTCAGGCGGGTGCGGCTGAATAGCCGGATTACGACCGAAGATCATCGCTATGTCATCAGGAAGGCCGGCAGAAGTGCCGGCTTCCGTTTGTGCGACGTATGTTCGCCGTCAGCATTCGTTAACCTTCTTTCCGATTATTGGTTAGCGCCGTATTAACGTGTTCCATCAAATGCTGCCGATAAGGATGAAACATCAGTTCGCGTTTGCACCCGTTAATTCGCAGGCTGGCAGATCATCCGGCGCTCTGCGCCAGATGAAGGTTTTACCGAACATCTTTATTCCAGCGTAGCCGTGTACTTCGAGGGCATCGTCACTTAATTGCCGGATCTGGACGTCGTAGGATTTGCCGACCTTCGGGTCATAAATCCAGCCTCCTTCCCAAGAGCCATTGCCGTTGGAAACAAGCTTGCCAAATACCTGCATGCCACAGATGGGACGCCGTCGCGCAGCGGGATCGGGATTGTTAACGTCATGAAGTATCTCGCCGGCACTGTTGACGGCAGACTTGAGCCAATGAATATGGCCGCAAAGCTGTGAGCCGCATTGGGAAATCCTGATGGCGCCGCGGCCGGTGTCGTCATACCAGATGCCAAGCTCCTTTGGGGGCTCCTCGGCCATCACCTCCGTTGCCGCGGAGTGGATCAGGAGGCAGCAGGCAGCCGAGCAACCTGCGGCGATGCCACGCAGAATTGAGGTTCGAAATAGCGAAACGCTTGACATGATTGGGCTTTTCAATAGTTGACGAGATATGACTTCAAACTGTACTCGACAAAAATTAAGGACGAAACCTTGGTTTCTTGACGACTAACGAGTATTCGATGCATTGAAGATACAATCGGCACTTCTCCGGTTAGTCAAACAATTGACCGTAGACCCCAGGAAAACATATATCGTGGCGTACGTTAGCTAGAATGCCGATATTGAAACACTAACGGATGGCACTTTTCCTCTCGCGCCTCCAGCACGATACGAGCGCCTTTCTGGCGACAAATTTCGATCCTTGCTAGGGGCACTCGATCAGCCTGTGACGTTCACATAGATGAACCGAGGGCGATTCAACAATGGCTTAATGCCGGGTTGGCTAAATGATTCTGACACTTGCAATCCGTAACCTGTTCCACGACCGCGTGAGACTGACGGTAACGCTCATAGGCATATTGTTTTCGATCGTTCTGGTTGCGGTTCAGCTGGGACTGTATCTCGGCGCGAGCCGCATGATCACCGCAAACATCAATCAGGCAAACGCCACGCTCTGGATCACGGCTTTCGGCGCGAAGAGTTTCGAGGATGGCGGTGCACTTCTGGGTACCGGCGAACGCCATCAGGCGCTGGCGACACCCGGTGTCGCCTCGGTGACGCCAATCGTCGTCAAGTTCGCCGAATGGCGTAAGCCAGCCGGCGGTTCGACTCGCGTTGTGGTCGTGGGATCAGACGCCGAAGATGGTGCCTTGCAGCCGTGGAACCTGGTTTCCGGCACCTGGGAAGATATCAAGGCGCCGGATTCCATCGCGGTGGATCAGACCTATCTGTCCGAACTGGGCGTGAACGGTATCGGTGATACGGCGCAGATTGATTACGGGCGCGTAAAGATCAATGCGCTGACCGACGGCATTCGTTCGTTCACCCAGTCACCCTACGTGTACATGCCATTGTCGAGAGCCCGGCAGCTTCTCAATCTGCCCAGCTATACGGCCACGTATCATCTTGTAAAGCTCGAGCCAGATGCCGATGTTGAAACGGTACGGCAGCAGTTGTTGAGCCGGCTGGAATCTGCGGAAGTTCTGACAACGGAAGAATTCCACGATCGCAGCCTGAAGCAATGGCTGTTCCGGACGGGAGCCGGCGTTGCGCTGATCGGCGGAGCGTTGCTCGGTATTCTGGTGGGAACGGTCATCGTTGCCCAAACGCTTTACTCAAGTACCAAGGATCACATCAACGAGTTTGCGACTCTGCGTGCATTGGGATCGTCGTCAGGTTACATTCACAAGGTGATCCTGGCTCAAGCCGGCTTGAGTGCAATTCTCGGCTATGTGCTGGGTATGCTGCTGGCGGGTGTGATCGTTGTGGCAAGCCAGGCGACCCCGCTGCCGATCCTGATGACGCCGCAACTGGCGCTCGGCCTGTTTACCGTTACGGTTTTCATGTGCGCGATCTCAGCGGTTTCGGCGATCGTCAAAGTTACGAAGATTGATCCAGCCACGGTGTTCAGCCGATGACGACAGTTGAGCCGGTCCTCGAAGCCAAGGGAATAGTCAAGGAACTCGGTAAGGGGGCCGGCATGGTCGTCGCCGTGAAGGGCGTGGACCTTTCCCTCACCCCGGGTGAATTGACCCTGCTCATGGGGCCTTCAGGCAGCGGCAAGACAACGCTTCTATCGATCCTGGGCTGTATCATGACGCCCACGAAGGGTTCGTTGCGTGTCGCCGATAGCAGTACCGAGGGCATGAGCGCGGAGCAGCTCGCCGAACTCAGGCGTGCACATATCGGCTTTATCTTCCAATCCTACAATCTGTTTCCAACGCTGACGGCGCTCGAGAACGTGCGTATTGCACTCGATGTCCGGGGACAGAAGGGATACAAGGCAGCTGCCCGTTGCGAAGAAGTGTTGCGAGAGGTTGGCCTTGGTGCCCGGCTCATGAACTATCCGGGCAATCTGTCAGGCGGCGAGCAGCAACGGGTCGCGGTCGCGCGGGCCATCGTGAGCTCGCCTTCGATCGTGCTTGCCGACGAGCCTACTGCAGCGCTCGACAGTGAAAATGGTCATGCCGTGATGGAGCTCCTGGCGCGCATCGCACATGAGCAGAACCGAAGCGTTCTCGCAGTTACCCACGACCCGCGTACGCTGGGCTATGCCGACCGGGTCATCAAGATTGAAGACGGTCTAATCGTCGGCGAGGAACGCCGGCCCAAGGGGCTTGATGCTCCCGAAATTACGGATTTGACAAAGAGGCGTAAGGCTCATGCCTAAAATGAATTCCACAATTGCTACGTTCGCAATCGCGAGCATTCTGGCGGTATCCATTGCATCAACGGTTGTGAAGCAGCCATGGACGTCAAATTCGGCACATGCCCAGTCGGCTGAGCAGGCGGTTCAGCCTCGTCCGCGGTGGGCTGCTTCAGCCACCGGCCGTATCGAGCCGAAATCCGGCGAGGTGAAGGTTGCCGCAGAGGTCGGCGGAAAGATCGTTGACATTCCTGTCGAGGTAAATGCAGCCGTTCGTAAGGGCGACCTGCTGGTCGCACTGGATGCTGGCGATGTGTTGCAGCGCGTGATGGCGGCACAGGCTGAAGTCGATGTGCGCACACGTGAACGCAGCGAGGAGAATGCGACCGGACCGGCGCTCGACCGGCGGCGGGCGGAGGATGCCCTGGCCGATGCGGAGCGCGCGCTGTTTGCCGCGCGCCGGGCGTTCGACGATGCTGCTGCCCGCCAGCGTGCCGGAGAAAATGCCGATGTTGACGAGGCCCGGAAGGCCATTGAGGACGCCGAGCGCCAGGTCGATACCGAACGTAAGAATCTTGCTGAGGTGAATGCGCGTTCGGACATGCCGTTGCCGACGCGACTGGAGACCTCTCTGGCAATCGCCCGGGCCGAGCTGACGATGGCTGAAAATGCCTATGAGAAGACGCGCGTGCGTGCTCCCTTCGACGGGACTGTTCTCAATATCATCGGCCGGGTCGGTGAGATTGCTGCTCCTGGCCCGCAGTCTCCACTGGTGCTGTTCGGCGATGTGTCTTCGCTGAGGGTTCGTGCCGAGGTTGAAGAGCGGGATGTGGCCAAGATCCGGGTCGGTCAGAAGGTTGTCGTGAAGGCCGATGCGTACCCTGACCGTGAGTTCACTGGTACCGTGACCGAGATCGCATCTGCACTCGGCAGCCCGCGCATTGCGACGCGCGGCCCGCGCCGTCCCAACGACGTTGACGTTCTGGAGGTCGTTGCTGACCTCGAGGGTTCACCGCCAATGCTGACGGGTCTGCGGGTCGATGTTTTTTTTTCGAAGGACCCAGGTAACCAGCAATCATCGGCCCAGATGATTCAGTAATCCTGGAAACTGAGGGTGATCCCCGGTCTCGCGGTCCAGCGGGTTCATAGAAATAAAAGGCGAGGCTTTTGAAGCCTCGCCTTTTTTGCTTTCTGGCAGGGCCCGCGCTCATCATCAGGCGGAGACGCTGCGGGCCGCCGTCTCGATATGGGCCGCCAGTGGCGGTTCAATGCCGAGGCGCCCTGCCAGCTGAGAAAGGAAGTCTCTCTCAGCAGGCGAGTCCGAATTCACGGCAATGCAAGCGGCCGTATAGATGCGCGATGCTTCTTCCCTGGAGGATACGGAGCTGGCAAGCTCATCGACGGTCGCAGGCCTTCTGATCTGCTCAGCGATGAATTCCTCCGCATCCGGACCGAGCCCGGCCTGCTCCAGACTTCCCAGAATGGCAGCCTGTTCAACAGCATCGACGTGGCCGTCGGCAGCCGAAGCGGCGACCATCGCACTGATCAGTTTTGTTGCTTCGGTGTTCGTGACAGATGCGGAGTCAAATCCGGAGCCGGATGGAGGCGGTTCAACATCTGCCTCCTGATGGTCCGTTATCAGGGGACGGCCATTCTGGTAATTCTGGTAGGCCTTGTAGGCGAGGCCGCCTATCAGAGCGACAGCACCAATCTTGGCCGCGTTTGCGGCCAGGGAGCGCCCGCTCTCGGTCCCGAGTATGAGTGCGCCAAGCCCGCCAAGTGCAGCGCCTGCGCCCAGTTGGTTATTGGCTATCAACTCACGGACAGCAGCCATCAGTTCGTCGGGGTTCTTGCCTGAAAGCTGGCGGATCGCATCGCTGATGGAGGCGCCGGTGGCCTCATCAATCCTGCCTGCTCCTTCCCGGACGCCAGATGTGGCCTGACCGAGCACCTGGCCCAGAATCTCGGCCAGGTTGCCGCCTCCCGCCTCTCCACCAAGCTGCCTGAGGATGTCGCCCAGGCCACCGCCTCCCGAGGTATCGGGAACGTCCCGGAGAAGTTCGCCAAGCGGATCGCCTTGCCCTGCTTTCGCAAGTTCCGACGGGGGATGCGAATTGGCGCCTCCCATGATCGTATCAAGAAGCCTTTTTGCGTCGAACATGAGGTTTCGCCTCCTCCAGCTGAACAGCGGTAATCTGTGGCGAACGCTTAACGCAGCCGGGCAGGATAGGTTCACTTCCCCGCCCATCATGTGACGCTGGCGCGCTGGACGGTGCTGTCGCGGATTCGTTGCGAAAACCGGTACTTATCTGGCGTGAGGATTGGCCGGGACAAGCGGAGCCGGGGCCGTGTCGGCGGTGTTCTCAGGACCTGGCTCATCGACCTCGCCAACGAACCTCCCGAAGATGCGTCCTAGGAGCCGGCTGATGTCGTCCATGAGGACGAATACGGCCGGCACGAACAGCAGAGAGAGAAGGGTTGAAGACAGCAGCCCGCCAATAACGGCAATGGCCATGGGGGCCCGGAACTCGCCCCCGGAATCGAGTGCCAGCGCCGAGGGCAGCATGCCGCCGATCATGGCTATGGAGGTCATGATGATTGGCCGGGCACGCTTGCGGCCTGCATCGACAATGGCCTCGTTGCGAGGAACGCCAGCGGCGATTTCCTCAATTGCGAAGTCCACCAGCATGATCGCGTTCTTGGTAACGATGCCCATCAGCATGAGAATGCCGATAACTACCGGCAGGCTGATGGAATTGGCTGTGAGGGCCAGCGCAACGATGGCGCCGCCGATCGAAAGCGGCAACGAGAACATGATGGTGATCGGTTGCAGGAAGCTCGCAAACAGCAGCACCAGAACTGCATAGACCATCATCAGGCCGGCGGCCATTGCGGTGCCGAAACTTGCAAACACCTCACCCATGACTTCTGCGTCGCCGAACTGCCTGATCTCCACTCCCTCCGGCAGGTTCTGAGCGGCTGGCAGCTTCATGACGGCATCGACGGCCTCGCCAAGAGGCGTGCGGCCGACAAGATCCGCGCCTATGAGAATGCGCCGGGCGCGGTCATAACGGTCAATCGAGGTCGGGCCCTGGCTGAGTTCGAAACGGGCAATCGTGGAGAGCGGGACCGCACCGCCGGATGCCGTAGCGACTTTGATGGATTCCAGCATCTGGCGGTCGCCACGGGCGCTGTCGGGAAGCTTGACACGGATCGGGATCTGCCTGTCGCCGACGTCGAACTTGGCAAGATTGGCACCGACGTCGCCGATGGTCGCGATGCGAACTGCCTCGGAGATCGCCTGCGTGGTGATCCCCAGATCGGCGGCCAGATCGCTATCGGGATAGACGCGAAGCTCGGGACGGTCGAGTTCAGCCGTCGAGACGACGTTGACCAGTTGCGGAAGACGCTTGGCCTGGCCGGTCAGGTCAGCGCCGATGCGCGACACGGCATCCCCATCGCGGCCGGTGACAACCAGCTGAAACTGGCGCTGACCATTATCCTGAAGAAACCAGTAACGAATATCCGGGATCTCCGCCAACTCGCGGCTGATTTCCTCCTGGATCACAGCCTGCGATTTGTCGCGCTCGGATTTTGGCGTCAAGGTCAGGATCAGAGTGGCCTTGCGGACTTCCGCTCCCGAACCCATCAGGTTGCCGCCGTTGACAAAGACGCTCTTGATGTGGGGGCGCTGCCGCAGTTCCCTGGCGATACGCTCGGTGACGGCTCGCGTATCATCAAGGCGTGATCCGGGAGGCAGTTCGATAGCCAGAAGACTGCGGCTCGCGTCCTCGGCGGGCATGAAGCCGGAGGGTATCAGATAGAAGGATCCGATCGAGCAGGAGAAGATCGCCATCCCGAGAACGACCGTCAGAATGCGGTGGCGAACAGACCATCTGACGACGCTCGTGTACCGCTTCAGCAGCCAGCCTTCCTTTTCGACGTGGCTTGCGTTCGATCGCATGAAATAGGCGGCGAGAAGAGGCGTTATCAGCCGTGCCACGAGAAGTGAAAAGGCCACGGCGAAAGCAACGGTGAGGCCGAACTGCCTGAAGTATTGTCCGGCAATGCCCCCCATGAAGCTTACGGGAATGAAAACCGCGATGATCGTGATCGCAATGGCGATTACGGCGAGCCCGATCTCGTCTGCCCCCTGCAGGGCCGCACGATAGGCGGACTTGCCCATACGCATGTGCCGGACGATGTTCTCGATCTCCACGATGGCGTCATCGACGAGGATGCCGGTCACGATGGTGATGGCCAGAAGCGATACCAGGTTCAGCGAGAAGCCCATCGCCTCCATGGCCCAGAAGGTCGGGATGATGGAGAGCGGCAGGGTGATGGCTGCGATCAGGGTGGCGCGCCAGTCGTGCAGGAAGACGAATACGACGAGGATGGCGAGAATGGCCCCCTCCATCAGCGTCTTCATGGTCGATTGAAACACGCCATAGGTATAGTCGACGGTATTGTCGATGCGGGTGAACGTGACGTCGGGATATTGAGCGCTCAGCCTTTCTATTTCGGCC
>Ga0180216_1004480_pt1 | contig 10581 bp, 4 predicted proteins | sample eDN3rd37CBELigMG_FD_128879 | JGI IMG/M metagenome (GOLD analysis project Ga0180216, IMG submission 128879) | Enriched Miracle-Growth compost microbial communities from Emeryville, California, USA - eDNA 3rd pass 37_C BE-Lig MG (version 2)... ...
CTCCACCTGGAAGCAGCCGTCCGCAGGATCCAGGACGCCGGACAGGCCATCGACACCCGCCGCATCCGCGCCGACCAGGTGAGCAACGGTGACTGGGATACGCGCATCGACGTCGACGAAGCACTGCTGAGCCGGCTCGCCGAAACCGACGCCGCATCCGACGCGCTCCGAGCCTTCGCGGCCCGCGTCGACGCAGGCACAGCCGAATGGCGCGACATCGAACGGATCCTTCGCACTCTCCCACCGGAGGTGATCGAACTGAAAGCATCGAAGCACTACCGCTGGCGTTGGGATCATCAGCCACCTGCCGCAACTCCGGTCGAGGACGAGCCAGAGCCGTACAGAATTCCCTGGCAGCGATGATCGACCATCACGTGCATTCGTTGTAGAGCTGTCCCTGCGGACGTGGATTGCGAGCTGGTGCAGCTCCTCCTGATTTGGGTGGTTCCAGCCCCGGATAGCGGGCCTGGAACCACTCAGGAACATTTCGTGGGGTTCCTCCACCTCAGCGCTGCACTGACTTGTTTCAAGCAAATTGCTCCAACGTGCCGGTGGCGTACATCCGAGTGGTCGGCAGCAAGATGTCTTCGGTGTGCGATCGAGTCATGCCGGAAGAGTATGCACCCGGCGGCCGGCCGTATCGGCCGGCGTCAACTGCTGCAGGTCACATTCGGCAGCTCCGCACCGATAGGGGCGAGTGGGCGATGAGTCGGTTCCGGCTGATATACGTCTGCTTGTTCGCAGAAGAGTTGGAGTGAAGCAGTGAGACACGAGTCGTTGTGGCGAAACAAGACGGTCGAGCAGTCCGGACTCGTGGTCCAGTTACTTGCCCAGCCGGCGGTCAACCTGGCACTGGTTCACAACTCCGTCCCGTTGGTTTCGAGTCTTCGCGTCACGAACTCGTCCGGCCGGCCGGCCGTCGACACCACCGTCACAGTCCGGCTGTTCGGCAACGGTGAAGAACTTGCGCCGACTTGGACTCGCACATACGAAGGCGAATTGCCCGATGGCGGCGACGCCTACTGGGATGACTTCTCGGACCTCGTCCCTGCAATTTCCTATCTGCGTGCACTGAACGAATCTCATCCCGCGACCATTGCAGTCACGGTGTCGACGATGTGGGCGGCGGATGTCAACCTGACGATGCCGATTCAGGTCCTTGCGCACAACGAGTGGTTCAACGGCCCGATCTGCTACGACTCTCTGACCGCGTTCGTCCAGCCCAACACATCGGCTGTGCAGTCGGTCCTCAGCGATGCAGCCGAACTGCTGCGCACGAACACCGGCAGTTCGTCACTGGAGGGATATCAGAGCGGTCCGGAACGGGCCGCGCTCATCGCCACTGCCATTTACGAATCGCTGCGATCCCGAGGGATCCGATACATCGATCCTCCTGCGTCATTCGAAGAAACCGGACAGAAGGTTCGCACCACGGCTCAGGTTCTCGACCAGAGTTTCGGCACCTGCATCGACCTGGCGGTTACCTACGCCGCATGCCTCGAAGCAGCCGGACTCCGTCCTCTGCTCTGGCTCGTCACCGGTCATGCCTTCACCGGATTCTTGACCGAGGATGCGTCGCTTCCGCTCCCGACGATCCTGGAGCCGAACGCTCTCATCAATCTCGTCGAGTCCGGCAAAGCCATCGCCGTGGAAGCCGTCTACTACAACCAGACCGATGCCGGAGACTTCAAGGGGGCGATGAGGCGTGCTCGGGAGCACTTCGCGTCTCCCGACACCCTATGTGGTGTCGTCGATGTCGTCGCTGCCAGGAAGAGCGGTATCCGTCCGCTGCTTTCCGGCAACGACGTTGTGCCCACGGCTCAACCTCGGCAAGCCGACCTTCACGACGTCGTCCTCGCGCTACCCGACGAACTGAAGGCCCGCGGCAATACCGACGATGTCGTCCTCGACACCACGGACCACGCGCCAGCGAGAGTTCGGAAGTGGACGCGCGCTCTGCTCGATCTGAGCACTCGAAATCGCCTCTTGAACTTGAAGCCGTCCGCGCAGGTCATCGACCTCCATGTACCTCAGGACGGACTCCCGCTTCTCGACGACATCATTCACTCCGGCGACTCGATCACTCTCACTCCCAACGATGATTTGGCGTAAATCCACGAATTGCAGGGCGCGCGGCGAGCCTCGGAGATCGCATCCGATGTACTCCTGTCCTATCTCGCGGACGACCGACGGCTGTACGGCGCGGTTTCGCGTGACCTGTACGCCAAGCGGTTCAAGGAACTCGCTCGCACGGCACGCACCATGCTCGAAGAGACGGGTAGCTCCAATCTCTATCTGACGCTCGGCGCACTCATTCACCGCACGTCGACCGGCGCGGAGGCTCGCGCTCCCCTCTTCTTGTTGCCCATCCGTATCGTCGGCGGCACCGGACGAAAGCCGTTCCAGATCACGGTCGACACCACCGAGGTCGCGACTCCCAACTATTGCCTCGTCGAGTGGCTTCGTCTCAAGCACAACGTGTCGATCGAAGCTCTCGAGTCCCCGAAGCTGGACGACAGCGGCCTCGACATCGTTCACGCGCTCCGCGGTATTCGAGCAGCTCTTGTCGAGAACAACATCGTCCTGCGGGTCGACGAGGTTGCCACAGTAGCAATCTGTCAGTTCGGCACCTTCGGAATGTGGAAGGACCTCGACGAGCACTGGGACGTCCTCGAGCAGAGTCCGATCGTCCGGCACCTCACGCACCACGCCGGCGAGTCGTTCCATGACCCGCAGGGCAACGAGAGCCTCGACAGTGTGGAGGTGGACGAGGCGTCCGTCCCGGTCCCCATCCCCGCGGACGGGTCGCAGTTGCGAGCAGTTGCGTTGGCCGCATCCGGCCGCACGTTCGTCATCGAAGGCCCTCCCGGGACCGGCAAGTCCCAGACCATCACCAATCTCATCGCGCACGCGCTCGAACGCGGTAAGACCGTCCTGTTCGTGGCAGAGAAGCAGGCCGCACTCGACGTGGTCAAGAAGCGCCTGTCGAAGGTCGGTCTGAGGAACTTTGCACTCGATTTGCACGGCAAGAGCCAGAGTCCGAGTGCAATTCGCGAACAGCTCAAAGCCGCGATCGACAACAACATCTACTACAACTCCCACAACTGGGACGCGAAGGTTGCCGAATTCAGGTCGAGGCTGGCGCCCCTCGCCGACTATCCCCACAAGATCCACAGCCGCAACGGCATCGACCATTCGTTGTGGCGTGCCTTCGAGGCGACGCTGGAGGTCGGCAACGGACCCGTCGCTCCGATCCCAACTTGGTACGTCGCGCGACCGACTCAGCCTTGGGCCACCATTCGGGACACCCTCGAGCTCTTCTCTCGTGCCGCCCATTCGCTGGAGGTCCGTCCGGGCTCACCCTGGTCGCTTGCCGGGTCCGTGCCTCAGGGGATCGAAGACCAGCACGTCTCCCTCGCTGTGATTCGCTTCGCAGATGCAATCGATGCGGCTTTGGCGAGTCCACGGACCCGCACAATGCTCGAACGAGTGCAAACACCCGAGGACGTCATTGCGCTGCTCCCCCAGGCTCGTCGCCAGCTCGGCCGTCCGGTTCCCGACGCAGCGACGCTCGCTTGGATGCGTAGTCCGCAATTCGCTGCTGCACGCGAAGCACTGTTCGTCGACATCAACCGCGCACACCAGAATTGCGCACCAGTGTTGCGGACCTTCATTCCGATGTTCCTGGAATCGGGCGACGTCGACTTCTTCATTGCCGAGGCGGAGGAATGTGACAAGGGTCTTTTCGGCAAGAAGAAGAAGGCCGAGCAGTTCCAGCGAAGCCTCGCACCGTTCGCCAACCCGGATGCCGACCTCGCACCCCAGGCCGTGCTTCCGTTGCTGCGGATGATCTCCATGGCCCGCGAACAGATCACGCACCTCCGTACAACCGTCCGCGATCTCCTCGGGCCGTTCGCTCCGCCGGCCTGGAATCCGCTCGCTCCCACATGCACCGACGAGTTACGGCCGATCTTCGAATACATCGACGACACAATCCGTTTCGTCGACGAAACACCGAAATTGTGGAAGGAGCTCGAAGCCGCCGGATTCTTGACGGATCATGAGATTCGCGTGCTCGACGAAGCGGGCGGCGCGTGGGTGAGCCTGCGTTCGTGCCTCGGAACCACTGATGCCGACGTAGCACGTTGGACGAATGGCGACCACTGGATCACTGCATGGCAGCGCGACAGCCACGTCGTGCGGGAAGAGGCGCAGTACGGCGGTTCTCAGCGATTCTTCGCGTGGTCACGTATGTCCGCATATCTCGAACCGTTGCGTCGCGCCGAGCTGCACGACTTCGTCGAAGCCCTTCTCACCGGCCAGATTCTTGCGGCCGATGCGCCGGTCGCTTTCATTCGCGGCGCAGCACGTGCTTCGCTCGACGAGCGGCGTCGGGCCACGGGGGTCATCAACTTCACCCCTGCCCTGCGCGATGGCGAGATCTCGGACTTCGCGCGTAGTGCAGACGCGCTACGCGGCGAGCAGGTCAAAGCGTTGCCGGCCGCATTGCTGTCCCGTCGTCCGTTCCAGGCCGGTGCGCTCCAGGGTGAGGTCGGCGAACTCCGCCGCGCGCTCGAACGCAAACGCGGCGGCGCATCCTTCCGCAACCTCATGGCACGGTATGCACACCACATCCTCGCGGCGACACCCTGTGTCTTCGTGAGCCCGACGTCATTGGCACAGTTCATCCCGCCGGGTTCGGCGACATTCGACCTGGTCGTGTTCGACGAGGCTTCTCAGGTGACTGTTGCCCAAGCTATCGGTGCTCTCGGCCGGGGCCGCGCAGCTGTCATCGTCGGCGACTCGCAGCAGATGCCTCCGTCGACGTTCGGCCAGGTCAGTGCGGTCGACGATGACGAGGCGGACGAGGACGGGACGATTGCACCGGAGGATCTCGAGAGCATTCTCACCGAGTGCGTCGAGTCCGGAGTTCCACGCCTGTGGTTGTCGTGGCATTACCGCAGTCAGGACGAGACGCTCATCAACTTCTCCAACCAGAAGTATTACGAAGGCCGCCTCGCCAGCCTTCCGTCGCCTGGAGGGGACGACACGGCGGGTGTCGAGTGGCGACGCGTCGACGGTCACTTCAACCGTGAGAACCGCAAGGACGGGTACCGCACGAACCGCGTCGAGGCAGAAGCCATCGTCGAGGAGATTCGCACCCGGCTCGCCACCCCGCGCCTGGCAGGCCAGAGCATCGGCGTCGTCACCTTCAACCTCCAGCAGCGCGTCCTCGTTCAGGACCTCTTGGAGGCATGCGACGACCCCCTCGTCCGCGAGCAGCTTCGTCCTGACAAGGAAGAGGGCATCTTCGTCAAGAACCTCGAGAACGTCCAGGGCGACGAGCGCGACGTCATCCTCTTCACAACGGCCTTCTCGAAGAAGTCGGGTGAGTCCCAGCTGCCCCTCCAATTCGGTCCTTTGAGCCGGGCGGGTGGCGAGAAGCGCTTCAATGTCGCCATCACGCGTGCACGTCGGAAGGTCGTGATCTTCACGTCCTTCGAGCCGTCCGATATCGATCTGTCGCGCACGAAGTCTGTGGGACTCGCGCATCTGCGTGGGTATCTGGAGATTGCAGCGCAGAGGGTGGCTCCCAACCCGTCGGTGACGACGAACGACAACGTCGATGCCGTCCAGCGAAGCATCCGCACGGCCCTCGCCGACCGCGGGTACGAGGTGACCACGAACTACGGCCTGTCCGAGTTCGTTCTCGACATCGTTGTGCGAGAGCCTGGTTCCGATCATTGGCAGGTCGCGGTGATGCTGGACGGTCCGCGTTGGGCCGGCCGCCCGACCGTGTCCGACCGCGACCTCACCCCTCGATTGCTCGAAACTCTGATGCACTGGGGTTCGTCGGTTCGCGTGTGGCTTCCCGAGTGGATCGAGAATCCCGAAGCGGTGCTCGACCGTATCGATGCGGCTGTCGGCACAGCGCGTGAGCGCCGGCTTCAGTACGGAGAACAGCTAGCCAAGGAAGCGGAGGCACGCGCAATCGCGATCGCGGAGGCGGAAGCACGCACCCCGGAGGAGCTCGTCGTCGAGAACCTGGAGGTCTTGGCCGACCTCTCCTTCGCGAAGGATGAGTCCGAGCAGGTGCGCGTGCCCGACACGGCCCCGGAGGACCGGCACGAATTCGTCGCAGGAGTCGCGACGACTACCACCCCCACGATCCACTTCGACGAAACTCCGGCCCCGTCTTCCGCCGAACGCGACTGGCATGGTCGCGGCATTGCCTACACCTGTGCGCCGACTACTCCGCTCGGGGAGCGCGACGACCTCGACCGTGTCCACTCCAGTTCAGTACGGCAAATCATCACCGACGCCGTACGCGAGACGGTGGAAATCGAAGGACCGATCCTCCTGGAGCGGTTGGCCCGGGACGTCGCGAGACGATTCGGGTTCGACAGGGTGTCTGCAGCGCGCAGAGATTTCGTAATCAATTGTGTGCCTAATGAGCTGATTGCAACGACCTCTCTCGGGTCTTTCGTGTGGCCTCGCCAGCTCGACCGGGCCAATTGGCGCGGGTTCCGTACTACACCCGACGAGGTGAACCGCCCGGTCAGTGACATCGCGCCCGAGGAAATCCTCAACGCGATGCACGCCACCTGCGAGGGCCGGGAGCTCGACGTTGAAACCCTGATCCGGGAAACGCTGGTCATCTTCAACCAGCGGCGTCTAACGGGTCCCACCCGCGAGCGCCTGGAAGAGTGCCTCAATCTCGGTCTCAGGAGCGGGCGCTTGATTCAGTTGGGGTCGGTGATCCGATCCGGAATCTGACTGCGTCCGACAACACGCCTACTCGGCATCGGCCGTCCGGAACTGCGACGACCTCGCCGTGCGCCAAAGGCATTGGACAACAACGATGTCGAGGATTCTCCTTGCGCAGATCATCGTTCGATGCCAAGATTCCAAGATCGTCACCGACCCGTGTGGCGTCACAAGTGAAGAAGGCCCGCCAGGAGCGGCAACTCCCGACGGGCCGGATGTCCGACTATGCAGGAGTCGAACGTGGGCCAGAATACCCTGGCTGGCGGTGTGCGTCGTGGACCGCGCCTCGCCAGCAACTTCACCATCCTCAGCAATGCCGTCATCAACGACGAACGCTTGTCCTTCCGCGCCCGTGGCGTGCTCATCTGGTTGCTGTCGAAGCCGGACGACTGGCGTACTCGATCCGACGCGATCGCCGGCCAGTCACCGAAGGAGGGTCGCGACGCCATCCGCTCCGCCCTCCGAGAGCTGGCTGAGCTGGGCTACTTGATCCGGGAGAAGATCCAGAACGAGCGCGGGCAGTGGATCACTATTCAGACGATCTACGAGGAGCCGCGCACCGGCCCGGAGCCTGAAAAACCGACGCGCGGTCACGCGGACAACGGTATGTCAGGCGCTCTTATCAGTACTGATGAACCAAAGACGAAAACCAACCGCACCCGGCCGGCGTCGAATGCTCCGCTTACTCCGGCCGTGGCAGGCCTGGCAGCAGCCTGCAAGCAAGCGGGATTGATGGCGACATTCGCGTACCTCAAGCCTGACGCGGCAGCTGCAATCGAGAATCTGATCGAAACCCACGGCACCGCGAAGCTGGTCGCAGCAGCCAGGGCAGTCCATCGTCCGGAGAACCCCATGAAGTACGCACAAGCGTGGGTGCGGATGTGGCAAGAATTGACCGTCCCGCGCAGCGTCCCGGAGAAGTGCGACGACTGCGACGAGTACGGATGGTTACCGGACGACGAGTACGGGCGTGCGGTGAAGTGCCGGTGCCGCGTCGCTCGCGTCGCGTAAGCAGGCTTACACCCGTTGGATCACCTCTGAGAAGCAGAATTTCAGTCTTTTCGGACATGCCGTAACGGAATTCACGCTGCCGCCGAAACAAGCAAGTGCACCGGTTCGGCGTCCATTGCCGGCCCCTATGAATTGGTATCCACATGCTCTACTCCACCCCCGCGCATTCCATTCTTGCCGCGGTCATCCATACCTGCTTCCGCGTCGAGCAGGTGTAACCATGTCGACGAATCCCTCCCGAACGTCCCAACGTGACCGGGGAGCACGCACTCGCCTGGGAAAGCTCATCGCTGTAATCGCAATTGTGCTCGGCGCGATATTTGCATTGGCCGGTTTCACAGGAGCGTGGGGCATGGCAGTCTTCGGACTCCTTGCGATCGCTGCAGGCGTCATATACCTGCGCGAGGACCGCACCCGGCCTGCGCGCTACAAATGGGCGGCGTGGGCCCTCATCCCCGGCTTCGTACTCGCTGGCGCTACTGCCCCGGAGCCCGAACCTGAGCCGGAAACGCCCACTGCCGAGCAGACTTCCGCTATTGCAGCACCGGTCCCCTCCTCCTCATCGACTACGACTACAACGACGCCGCCACCGGAGCCGCTACCTGCACCGGCCAGTTTCGAGTTGGTCGACAGCGATGGCGCAACGCAAGCGCTGAAGACTCTTGCAACGATCAGCGTCCGCGATGAAGCACCTGCCGCACAGTTCGACCTCTCTCGTTTCGGCGAAGAATGGTCCGACGACGTGGCAGTCGACGGTGGCCACAATGGCTGCGACACGCGTAACGACATCCTCCGCCGCGACCTGACGGCCGTATCACTCGATCCGCAGTCTGCGTGCACAGTCCGCACCGGAACGCTCGAAGACGTCTACACAGGCGATTCGGTCGCATTCGACGATGTCGTCATCGACCACGTCGTCTCGTTGAGCGATGCATGGCAGAAGGGTGCGTACGAACTCGATGCCGAGACCCTCCGGGACCTGGCAAACGATCCACGAAACCTTCAGGCGGTCGCACAGAGCGTCAGCACGGAAAAGGACGAGAGGGACGCTTCTGCATGGCTTCCATCGAACGAGGGATACCGCTGCACGTATGCAGCACGGCAGGTCGAGGTGAAGGCCGCTTACCAGCTGTGGACTACGATCACGGAACACCAAGCGCTCGAGGGTGAATTGCTTTCGTGTGGCGGCATTGCCCCGACGCCGACGCCCACGACTACCGAGCCCGCGCCGACCACAGAGCAGTACACACCTCCGCCGGCGGCTGCGTTCGTCGCTCCTCCCCCGCCGGTCGAGATCGAACCGGCACCAGCGCCTGCTCCTGCACCTGCACCCGCTCCCGCTCCCGCTCCCGCTCCCGCTCCCGACAGCGGTTACAGCGGCGGTTGCGGAGCGAACAGCTACGTCAATGTGAACGGCAACTGCATTCCCGGCCCTGTCCAGGCGCCCACAGCTCCGGCTGGAGCATCCGCCCGCTGTGCCGATGGCACGTACTCGTTCAGCCAGAATCGACGCGGCACTTGCTCGGGTCATGGAGGTGTCGACGAATGGCTGTAACTGCACTCGGCAGCCGACCTCGGACATGCAGTTGAGCACTGCACAGATTCCCGGACACAGAGATTCAGATCGAGTCGCTCGGTCACGGTATAGCTATTGTGGCTTGCATGACAGCAGCATGGGTGGTGCGATCCGGCAAGCTCGGAGAACGCGATCAGATCGCTCTCGAGCAATCCTGCTCCGGTGGCGGATGGGAAGAAATCCCGGATCTGACCGATTGCACCAGCCGCGACGACGTAGCGAAGGTCGTCAACGACGTTCTGAGTGGGGAAAGCAAGGGACGAATCCAAAATGCCGTCGCCCAGCTATGGGCACTACGAGGCCGAATCACACCCGGCGATATCCTGGTGATGCCGATGAAGACAACCAAACAGCTGGCTTTGGGCAGAGTCACGGAGGGCTACCGCTATCGCAGCGACAATTCGCCGGCGATGCGTCACGTGGTCTCGGTTGATTGGCAACGAACAGATCTTCCCCGCTCGGCCGTCAAGCAGGACCTGCTCTACACCCTCGGCAGCGTGTTAACGGTGTTTGCCCCCAGCAAGAACAACGCTGTGGCTCGCCTCGAGCATCTCCTCGACTACGGCACCGATCCGGGCGCTGTCGAGCCCTTGCCTACCTTGATCAGCCAAGGGGCGACATCGGTCGAGGCGGACAGTTCAGTCGATTCTCCGGAGCTGAGCACGGATTTCGAACAGGCGGCCACAGACCAGATTCTGACTCGGATCGGTGAGGACTTCGCCGGTCATGAACTGGCCGGTCTCGTGACTGCGGTGCTGGAAGCGGAAGGATTTCGATGCGACATGGCACCTCCAGGACCGGACGGTGGTGTCGACATCACCGCAGGACGCGGTCCGCTCGGGCTGGACACCCCGACCTTGTTGGTGCAGGTGAAGTCGGGCGGACAGGTGGGCGCACCGGTGGTGTCCCAGTTGCAGGGCGTGATGTCCGCACAGGGCGCAGATCAAGGCCTACTGGTGGCATGGGGTGGACTGACTCGCCCAGCGCGCGATCAGATGCGACACCATCGGCTGCGGATCCGAGTGTGGGAAGCGGCCGATGTGGTGGACGCGGTATTGCGTAACTACGCACGGCTCCCTTCCGGTATCCAAACCCGGCTACCGCTGAAACAGGTTTGGATGCTGAGCAATCCGGAGGACTGACCGGAAAAGAGTTCGCCCCGGTCAATAGGCACTTACTGGCAGCAAGAAGTCACCGCTCGGCAATCCTGGCGAGGATGGCTTCGA
>Ga0180216_1004481_pt1 | contig 10578 bp, 8 predicted proteins | sample eDN3rd37CBELigMG_FD_128879 | JGI IMG/M metagenome (GOLD analysis project Ga0180216, IMG submission 128879) | Enriched Miracle-Growth compost microbial communities from Emeryville, California, USA - eDNA 3rd pass 37_C BE-Lig MG (version 2)... ...
GTTCTCCCGTAAGCGGAGACTATGCCCCTTAGAGCGAACTGAGCCCCGCAGCTTTCATCGCCGGCTGGGCTGCTCTTGCGGCTGCAATTCCTTAGGCAGCGGCAGCCCATTCTCCTGATACCAGTGCCGCGGATCGACCTTGAGGTTTTGGATCATCGCCGGCAACGTTGCCCGCAAGGTGTGCTTGGGCGACCACCCCAGTTTCTGCCGGGCTTCTTGCAGGTCGACCGGGTAATGCTGGTCGGCGAGGTCGATCATCCATGGTTTGATGAACGCCTGGTCCTCGCTCGAGAATTTATCAATCACCCAGGCTCCGGCCTTGGCGGCGAACTTGGGAACCCAGATCGTGGTCCATTCCTCGCCGTGCAGCAACAGCCCGATCTGATCCTGTAAGTCCTCGTAACTCATCACATCTTCTTCGCCGATCACCAGCACCTCCCAAGGCCCCAGTTGGTGCCGCCGGCTGATCGTGGCGTGCAGACAGTCCATCAGGTCTTCCAGGTGGATGAACGACTGGCCATGCGTCTTGTCGCCGGGGAACAGGTAGCTTTCCAACTGCTTCTGATGGATGCGGCTGATCTGCTGTGCAATCGGTACGGAGTGACACATGGCGTCGTATACCCCGGCCATCCGCAGGACCACCGTGGGGATCATTCCATGCTCGCGTTCCAGCAGCTTTTCAGTTTCGAGCTTCGATTGAGGGTAATCCCACTCGGCCTCCACAGGTGAAGCCGCCGTGATTGGCTGGCCGCTTTCCGAAGATTGCATCACCAGCAGCGTGCTGGAGAAGATGAACTGCTCCACCTTCATCCCCTGCAAGGTTCGCATGAGCCGCCCGGTGCCTTCCACGGTTAGCGTGCGATACAGAGGGCTGGGCTTGCCGGCGAAGTCGTAATACGCCGCCAAGTGAACCACGCTGGCGATGCGGCTGCCGAACTCGTCGCGCACCTGGGCAATGACCGATTGCACACTATCGTCTTCCGTCAGGTCGCACGTGAAGAATGTGCAGCCCGTGTTGTCGCGAGGCGGCTGAATATCTAGGCCCACAACGTGGAACTCGCCCTGGAGCCGTTCGATAAGCCGCGAGCCAATCAGGCCCGAGCAGCCTGTGATCAGAACCACCGGCTTCTCCGACGTATCCGCCATGACTTCTTCGGGATGGGATTCGTACATTGCCGGGGGCTCCTCGGGCTAGGCTTTCCTGGTGCTGCGCAGATACGTTCGGGGCAACCGTAAACGCACTAACTGTGCCGCATTTGAGATGCCAACAACCGGGCGGCGCGTTGAACGGGCGGCAGCAACCGAGCCCACGGACGACAGCGGCGGACCGTCCGATGGATGGCCCACGCAGCATGGCAACGCTATTTACGCGGCATGTGATGAGCTTCTAGTGGATCGCTGCCGAGCGTTCTGGGTGTGGCGCAATCGGGCCGATCATTCGATGACCAGGGCCAGGTGCGTCTGACGCGCCAACCGTCGAAGAATTTTCTGAACGACCGGCGGTTCCCAAACTTCCCAGCCCCACATTGACGTAGCGCAGCCACTGGCCTGCCATCTGCTATAGGGGGTGCGGGGATCGCGGCGGTTATGGAATCTCGCCAGGAATCGTAACCGCATGCCTTGTATTAGGTTGCCGCACGCACAAGCCTTCAGTGAGGCAGCGACCAACGCGGGTTGCAGGGCGTCGACTGCGACGGCAACTACGTCAAATTGTCGCTCTTACGATCAATTCGGCGGGGTCGGCGGCTGCGCGTGGCGGCTCTGCCGAGAGGGCTGCTACAGCGCGCGGCGCGCCCCTTGCAGCACCGCAGTCACAGTTTGTCAGGGTCACGCCCTCGAATGCCCCGTGCCACGAGCAGGTTATCGTCACGTCGCTTGACCTTGGCGGCGTATCTGGCCTTGGGCTTAGCCCTGCTGGCCCTCGTGGCGTTGGCCGTTCGAGATACCTGGCAATCATGGACTGCATTACGAGGTGAGTTGCTACGTAGCGAGATCGACCGCTTGCGGCTTCAGGCCCAGCGCGTGGCCGGGCGTATTGAGCGCGACCTGGAACGCCAGCAAAGCCGCGAGGTGGCCGACTTCGACCCCGAGGAGTGGCTGCGGCAAGCCTGGCAACGGGCGCAAGGCGGTAGTCAGGAAGAACGCCCCGAGGCTTCGGCCGCACATGCTCCGGCATCGTATGCGGCCCTGGTCGATAACCAGGGGCTGATCGCATTCCATAGCACGGTCCAGCGTCAGGGCCAGCAATTGACGCATCGAGCGTGGTACGACCGCATCGTGTACGACGTCGGCAACGATGTACTACTGATCCGAGGCGAAATCCTCGGCACGGGGCAACCCGCCTACGACGTTGGAGTTCCCGTCCGACCCTTCGGCAAGGAGGTGGCCGCATATCATGTGGGGTTGAACGTCGCGACCTTTGAACAACTGCTGGCCGAGCGCCGGCGTGCGTTCTGGCAGCGGCGGATTTGGATGCTTGCCGCGGCCCTGCTGATCGTCGGCACGGCCGCCACCAGCCTGTATTACCTGGCGACCCATTCCAGCACGTTGCGCAAACATATGAATACCCAGACGCTCCAGCGCACCACCGAAGTCAGCCAACTGGCTGCCGGCTTGGCGCACGAGATCCGTAATCCCCTGCACGCAATCCAACTCAACCTGCACACGCTGCAGCGGGCCTACGAACGAGGACAACCTCTCAGCGTCGAAGAGATCCGCTCCATGGTCGAACAATCCAGCCGGGAAATCGACCGGATCGAACACCTGATGCAGCAACTGCTGGGCTTTGCCACGCCCGACCAGCCGCGCGATGAAATCGTCAACGTAAACGACGAGCTGCACGCCATCGTTGACTTCGTCGAACGCGAAATGGAGCGTCACAACGTCAAGGTCGAGCTGTTTCTGGCCAATGAACCGCTGTATGTGCGGATGGATCACGGCCGGCTGCGGCAAGTGGTGCTGAACCTGCTGCAAAACGCCCAGCAGGCTATGCCGGCCGGCGGCGAGATCCTGGTGATGGCCAGCGCCCGGCGCGACACCATCGCCATCATGGTCTCCGACCAGGGCACCGGCATCCCCGAAGCCGACCGCCAACGCATCTTTGAGCCGTTCTACTCCACCAAACCGAACGGGACGGGACTGGGACTTTCGCTCGTCCGCCGCTTCGTGGAAGAAGTCGGCGGGCAGATCGGCTGCGAGAACAACGAACATGGCGGAGCCACGTTCCACATCCTGTTGCCCGCAGCCAAGCATCCGGAAGCCAAGGGACGCAAGTCATGAGCAACGCCCCGCGAATTTTGATTGTCGAAGACCAGGAGTGCGAGCGCGAAGCACTCTCGCGGCTGCTGCGGATGGAGCAGTTCGAAGTGGTCGCGGCCGAGAACCCCAAGCAGGCAATCGAGCACCTCGACGAGCCCATCGACCTGGTGATCAGCGACCTGCGGATGGGCAGTTCCAGCGGGATCGACCTGCTGCGGTACTGGCGCAGCCGCCGCCGGCAAACGCCGTTTGTGATGCTCACGGCCTACGGCGACGTGAATACGGCCGTGGAAGCCATGAAACTGGGCGCCGAGGATTACCTCAGCAAACCCGTTAATCCCGAGGAACTGCTGCTGCTGGTGAACCGCTGCCTCGACGCGCGGCGTAAAGACGAAACCATCGATCAATTACAGCAGCGGCTGGATCACCTGCTGGGCTTTGAGAACATTGTCGGCCGCTCGCCGTCGATGGTCCGCGTGCTGGAGAACTCCCGCCGCGCCGCCGCTACCGACAGCACCGTGCTCATCACGGGCGAGTCGGGCACGGGCAAGGAACTCATTGCCGAAGCGATCCACCAAAATAGCCCGCGCAAGCCGGGGCCGTTTGTGGTGGTGAACATGGCGGCCGTGCCGGAACACCTGGTCGAAAGCGAACTGTTCGGCCATACCCGCGGCGCGTTCACCGGCGCTACCGAATCGCGGATCGGCCGGTTCGAAGCCGCCAACGATGGCACGCTGTTCATCGACGAAATTGGCGATTTCAAGCTGGAATCGCAGGCCAAGCTGCTGCGGGTGTTAGAGAGCCACCGCGTGACGCCGGTCGGCAGCAACATCGATCGCGAAGTCAACGTTCGGGTGGTGGCGGCAACCAGCCGGCCGCTGGAAAAGCTCGTGCAAGAAGGGTTGTTCCGCGAAGACCTTTACTACCGGCTGAACGTGATCAACCTGCAACTGCCGCCGCTTCGCGAACGCCGAGAAGATATCCCGCTGCTGTTGCACCACTTCTTGCAATCGCTGTGCGCCCAGGTCGGGCGCGAGTCGATCTCGCTGGATCCCGAGCTGAAGCGTTACCTGGAAACGCACGACTGGCCAGGCAACGTGCGGCAGCTTCGCAACTGCCTGGAAAGCATGGTGGTGCTGGCCCGCAGCGACGTGCTCACTATGGCCGACCTGCCGGCCACGATGGGCAACGGCGTCAATCCGTGCGGCCATCACGTGGCCATTCCGCCGGGTACCAAGCTGGAAGACCTGGAGCGTGAAGCCGTGGAACAGGCCCTGGAACAGCACAACGGCAACCGCACGCATGCAGCCCGGGCGCTGGGCATCTCGGTGCGCACACTCCAGCGCAAACGCAAAGCCTGGGGGCTGACCGACAGCAACAACAAGTCTGACGGCAACTAGCCGCATGCGCGAGCTCGCCGCATTACTCGCACAGCCGCACGAACACGTCGTCGCCCACCACCTTCACTTCGTGGCTGCGAGTCGGTTTGGTGGCCGGCATGGTCAGGGCCGCGCCGGTGCGGATATCGAACTTGGCTCCGTGCCGAGGGCAGGCGATCGTGTGATCTTCCAGATCGCCCTCGGCCAGCGGGCCGCCGTCGTGCGTGCACACGTCATCGAGCGCGAAGAACTCTCCGCCCACATGCAGTAGCGCCACCGGCGTTTCGTCGATCTCGATCAGAATGCGGCCAGGGTCCGGCACTTCCGAAACCTTGGCGGCAAATTGAAACTCGGCCATGTTCTGTTTCACCCGAACCAATAAAGCAATCGAAGACACCCGCGCGCACCGCTACAGAGAAACAACCGTCTGACGCCGGGCGATTAGGTTTCGCGATACTCGCGAATCCGGCGGCCGATCGCCTCGCCCAACGCCTCGCGGACGCTGTCGATCGTGATCCGGTCGAAGACCTGCTGGAAAAAGCCCGACACGATCATTCGCGTGGCTTCGCGGCGGGTCAGACCGCGGCTCTGGGCATAGAAGATCAGCTCCTCGTCCACCCGGCTGGTGGTTGAGCCGTGCGTGCAACGGACGTCGTCGGCCTCGATTTCCAGGCCCGGGATCGAATCGCTTCGGGCATGGTTGGAGAGCATCAGGTTGTCGTTGCGCTGGTAGCCGTCGGTGCCGTCGGCGCCCGGGTCCACCTTGATCATGCCCCGCCAGACGATCCGCGACTGGTCCTGCAGCGCCCCCTTGTACAGCAGGTCGCTGGTGCAGTTGCCTGCCTCGTGATGCTGGAGCGTGTGATATGCCAGGTGCTGTTTGCCTTCGGTGAACATCACACCATTCACCTGGGCATTGGCGCCGTCGCCACAGAGGACGACTTCCTGGTTCACCTTGGCCAGCCGGGCTCCCAGCGCGCCAATGGTCCATTGCAACTGGGCGTTGCGCTGGAGCCGTGCCTGCTGCTGGGCGAAGTGCCAGACCGTATTGTCCCAGTGCTGGAGGCTGACAAACCGCAGCCGGGCACCAGGGGCCAACAGCAGCTCGATCGCGCCGCAGTGGAACGAGAGATTGCCGCCGCCGGCCGTTTCAGTCAGCAGCGTGGCCTCGGAACCTTCTTCCATCACCACGGTGATGCGGCCCAGGTCGGCACCCTCGGGCGTGAGGGCCGACAGTACATGCAGCGGTTCGGCAATCTGCACGCCGCGCGGCACGTACAGCACGGCACCGCCGCACCAGAACGCACCGTGCAATGCGGAAAACCGGTCGTGCTCCATCGAGAACGCCGGGCCGCCGAAATACGGCCGCAACTTCTCGCCATGTTCGCGGAGAATCTGCTCGGCGCCGCCGAACAGCACGCCTTGCGCAGCCAAGGCCGGATCAAGCTCGCTGACGACCGATTGGCTGTTGAGAGCGGCCGTGCGACCGGCCAATTGCACGCCTTCGGCCAGCAGCGCCGGCGGCAAGCCTGCTTCGCCCGACAACGCTTGCGGCGGCTTGTACTTTTCCAGCCGGAACATCCGGATATCGGTGCGCCGCCATTCCTCCTGGTCGCTCTTGGGCCACTCCATGCGGCCAAACGCCTGCCAGGCCTCACGCCGCTGCTCGGTCACCCAGGCGGGCTCGTCGCGCGCGGCCAGGAAGGCCTCGAAGGCCTCGTCGGTAAATCCAGAAGGAATCGTCGTCGTAGCGGTCATGCTTAGGAACAATAAACGTTGGTTTGTAGTTGTGAGGGACGGCGGCAGTGGCAAAGCCAGTCGCCAGCTTCCCGACCTGGAGCCAGTGATCCGGAGCCGATCTCAGACTGGCAGAGCCAGTGCCACCCAGTCGATCTAGCACTGGCGGAGCCAGTGGCACCCCATCGAAGCCAGGAGCCCCGAGTGAGAACCAGTGGTGGCTGTCTAGCCCACCGAACCTTCCATTTGCAGTTCGATCAGCTTGTTCAGCTCCACGGCGTACTCCATGGGCAGCTCTTTGACGAGCGGCTCGATGAACCCGCCGACGATCATGGTGCTGGCTTCGGCTTCTGTCAGGCCGCGGCTCATGAGGTAGAACAGTTGTTCTTCACCGATCCGTGACACGCTGGCCTCGTGACCGATGGCAACATCCTGTTCTTCGATCTCGATGTACGGATAGGTATCGCTGCGGCTTTTGGGGTCGAGGATCAAGGCGTCGCACACGACCTTCGAACGCGACTTCACCGCGCCGCTCTCCACCCGCACCAGGCCGCGGTAGCTGCTGCGGCCGCCGCCCTTGGAGATGCTCTTGGAGACGATCTGGCTGGAAGTATGCGGGGCACAGTGTACGACCTTGGCCCCGGCGTCCTGGTGCTGACCGGCCGAGGCGAACGCGATCGACAGGATTTCGCCGCGGGCCCCCGGTTCCATCATGTAGACGGCCGGGTACTTCATCGTCAGCCGGCTGCCGAGGTTGCCGTCGATCCATTCCATGGTAGCGTTCTCGTACGCCACGGCCCGCTTGGTCACCAGGTTGTAAATGTTGTTGGCCCAGTTCTGGATCGTGGTGTAGCGGCAACGAGCGTGCTTCTTCACCACGATTTCGACCACGGCCGAGTGCAGGCTCTCGGTGGTGTACATGGGAGCCGTACAGCCTTCCACATAGTGGATCTGCGCGCCCTCATCGACCACGATCAGCGTCCGCTCGAACTGGCCCATGCTCTCGGCGTTGATGCGGAAGTACGCCTGGAGCGGGAAATCGACCTTCACGCCCTTGGGCACGTAGATGAACGAGCCGCCCGACCATACGGCCGAGTTGAGCGCGGCGAACTTGTTGTCCGACGGCGGAATCACCGTGGCGAAGTATTCGCGCACCAACTCCGGATACTCGCGAACGGCGGTATCGGTATCGGTGAAGATCACGCCCTGGCTGCTCAGTTCCTCGCGGAGCGAACCGTACACGACTTCGCTCTCGTACTGGGCCTTCACACCGGCCAGAAACTTCTTCTCGGCCTCGGGGATGCCCAGCCGGTCGAACGTGCGCTTGATATCCTCCGGCACGTCGTCCCAGCTACGGCCCTGGTGGTCCGAGGGCTTGATGTAGTAGTAGATGTCCTGGAAATCCAGATCGAGCTTGCCGCCCCAGCGGGGCATGGGCTTGGAGTTGAAAATCTCCAGGCTTTTCAACCGGAAATTGCGCATCCAGTCCGGCTCGTTCTTCATGTCGGAGATCTGCTGCACGATCTCGCGATCCAGGCCCTTGCGCGCCTTGAAGACGTACTTCTCTTCGTTGCGGAAGTCGTACTTGTTGATCTCGGCGGTCGCGATGTCGAACTGGTCGGTCTTGGTATCGGTCGCCATGGAATCTGGTCTCGTTGGCTAGTCGTAGGCGACTGCCAGGGGGGCTGGCAATCGCGTGAGGGTTTGTTGGGTCCGACGGCGTGGCTGCCGTCGGCCAGTTCGCCGGCAGACGGTTTGTTACATCGCCTTCTGCAATGTGCCGTCTTGCCGCATGGCTTCTTCCTCAGCCGCCGCCTCGGGATGGTCCGCCCGGATGCGGTCGTAACCATTGGCGTGCAGCTCGCGGGCCAGTTCGGGTCCGCCGGTTTCCACAATCCGCCCGCCCAACATCACGTGGGTTTTGTCGGGCACGTTGTTCTCGAGCAATTTGTCGTGGTGCGTGATGATCAGGATGCCCATCTTGGCGCGGCCGATCTCAGCGATGCTCTGGCTGGCCAAGCGGACGGCGTCCACGTCCAGGCCGCTGTCGGTTTCGTCGAGGATGGCGAACTTGGGCCGCAGCATGGCCATTTGCAGGATCTCGGCCCGCTTCATCTCGCCGCCGGAGAAGCCTTCGTTCACGTAGCGGCGAGCGAACTCCGGATCCATGCGAAGCTGGCCCATCTTCTCGCGCAGTTCCTTGCGGAACTCGCGCATCGGCAGCAGCTCTTCGCCTTCGCGCCGCTCCGGCCGGCGGACGTTGGTCGTGGCATGGCGGAGGAAATCGGCCAGCCGCACGCCGGGGATCGCCACCGGCCGCTGGAACGCCATGAACAGGCCGCGCCGCGCCCGTTCGTCCGGCCCCATTTCGAGAATGTTCTCGCCGTTGATCCAGACCGCCCCCTGGGTCACTTCGTACCCGGGATGCCCCATGATGGCCATGCCCAGCGTGCTCTTGCCCGAACCATTGGGGCCCATCAGGGCATGGGTCTCGCCGCGGTGAATCTCAAGGTTCACGCCTTTGAGGATGGGCTTGCCGCCGACGGACACATGGAGATCTTCGATCTTGAGGATATCGGTCTGCACTGCTTGTTCGCTCATACACTTGGGGAAGGACGTTGACGTTGAGGCCGGAGCCGCCTGCGGGAAGCGTTCCGACTCGAATTGCGGGTGGGGCGGCCGCCCGTTGGACGCAGTACCAGTTGGTACCCCGGGGGGCAGGCCTTCCCAGCGGGCAGCGGGACCGCGGCGGGCGCCCGTTGACTCGCGTGTGGATTTCGCAGGCGGCGCCGTGATCGGGTGGACGCACACCTGGCAAGGATTGGGATGGACGGCGGTTGCGGCGAGGCCGGTTAGCCGGTGATCTTCTGGTGCTCGCGGAGCACTTGGGGTTCTTCGATATCGACGTAACCGCTGTGGTGAGGGACAGGTAACTCGTCGGGCATTTTGTTGCCGTCGCGCTGCCGCACGATCCGCTGGCCCTTGATCTTGTCTTGGATCCGCATCAGCCCTTCTAGCAGCGCTTCAGGCCGCGGCGGGCAGCCGGGCACGTACACGTCGACGGGCACCACCAGATCAACGCCTTTCACCACGTGGTAGCCCCACTTGAAGTAGGGGCCGCCGCCCACGGTGCAGGCGCCCATGGCGATCACAAACTTGGGATCGGGCATCTGGTTGTAAAGCCGCCGCACGCGACTGGCCATTTTGTAGGTCACCGTACCGGCTACGATCATCAAGTCGGCCTGGCGTGGCGTCGCCGAAAACCGCTCCGCCCCGAATCGGGCGATGTCGAACCGGCTGGCCCCCGTGGCCATCATTTCGATCGCACAACAAGCCAGCCCAAACGTCATCGGCCACAAGCTCGACTGGCGAGCCCAATTGATCGCCTGTTCGATCGTGGTGGTGATGACGTTCTCTTCGAATCGTCCTTCGATCCAGGGTCGGGTCATGGGTGTCTCTGCCTGTCGTCGGGTGAGCAGCCCAGGGGGCCGGATGAAAGGATTTCGCCCAATGCCTCCAACTTAGCCGGCTGCGAAACCGCACACCACTACCCAACGGGCCGGAAAACCGGTCGGGTGTGGCGGGCTGCCTCGGCTGGGGGCGCCGTGCCGATCCGGTGATGCGAATGGTTCGGGTTACGTAGGACGTTGCGTCTCCGGTTTACGTGGTCTGGTGTTGAGCACTGGACTGGAAGGTGCAACAGGTTTCACCATCCAGCCGGCAGCGGCTCAGCGATACTTGCTCTCCTAACAGTTCCGAAAACAAAATCCGCTCCATCGAGCAGATAGTTCGATCTTGTTCAGCCAACTCGGGGTAAGGGCACGTCACGGCGTTGAGTACCGGCAGCCCGGCTGATTGCCCGGCCTCGAACTGCACTTCGCGCTCAGCAAACAGCTCGACCACTGACTCGATGCGTTCGCTCAGGCTCTGGCCGCGTACCTCGGGGGCGTACATCTCGGCCATGCGTTCGGCCAGCCGCTTGAACAGCCCCCGCCGCACTTGCAGGTCCGGCACGTTGCGTAATTCGCGCCACATGACCACCGCCAAGTCGGCAAAGTTGCTGCCCGCCAGACGGCGAGCCTTCTCGGTCAACACATAGCGATGAGTCGGACGCCCGCGGCCGGCGCGCTGCTGGTGGCGTTCAACGAGCCCCTGGGCCATGAGCCGGGTGAGCCGTTGGCGGACTGCCGTAGGCGTAACTTCA
>Ga0180216_1004482_pt1 | contig 10574 bp, 7 predicted proteins | sample eDN3rd37CBELigMG_FD_128879 | JGI IMG/M metagenome (GOLD analysis project Ga0180216, IMG submission 128879) | Enriched Miracle-Growth compost microbial communities from Emeryville, California, USA - eDNA 3rd pass 37_C BE-Lig MG (version 2)... ...
ACCTGGCTCGCCTCGGCCTGGGTCGACGCGAGGCGCTGGCGTTCGATCATGGAGTCGCGGAAAACGATGACGGTGCGTGCCATGGCACCGATTTCGTCGCCGGCCGCGGTGGCTGGGATGACGACCCGCGTGTCGCCGGAGGCGAGCTTCGACATCGCGCCGGCCAGGCCGTTGAGCGGGCCCGTGATGCTGCGGCCGATGAGCCAGCTCAGGGCCAGGCCCAAAATCGCGGTTACGGCGCCAACGGCGATGATGCTGTTGCGCGTGCGCGCCTGCGAGGCGGCGAGCGCCAGCGAGGCGTCCTCGGCGGTGGCCCGCGCGCGGTCGTTGATGAGGTCGGCGCGCGGCAGCATCTGCTGGCTGTCGCTGTCGATCACCACCCGCAGCGGATTGACCCGGCTGGAGCCCTCGATCCATTGGTCGAAAGTGTCGGCATAGGTCCGGACCTGATGCTCGAGCTTGTTCTTCATCTCGGGCGTGCCGTCGACCTGGGCGAACAGATCGTTGAAGTTCTTGTAGGCGGCGCGGAATTGCTGGCGCGCCAATTCGCTCTGGCTGAGGCGATAATCGGCCTCGTGGTGGCGCATGATGAGCAGCGCCATCATCAGCTTCTTGGCGTCGTTGTCGGCCAGCCAGCTCATGTTCTGGTTGATGATGCGTTCGACGGCGGTGCCGGCGTCGTGCAGATTGCGGCGCAGACCCGTGTCGTCGTCGAAGCCGAGCGTGTCCTGCTCGCGCACGAGCTCGCTGAAGTTATCGCGCAGCTCCATGACGTCCTTGCGCAGCGCGTTCAGCGAGGGCGCGTAGCTGGGATCGATCGACTTCGCCACGGCATCGAGGCTGAGCAGCGCGCCCGTGTGCGCGTGCTCGAAGGTCTTCACCAGGCTGGTGCTGGGCCTTGCCGTGAAGTCCTTGACGGTGAGCCGCATAGACGACAGCGCCGCCTTGAAATCGCGGCTGGCTTCGGCGAGCGCGTTCGAGCGCTTCACGGTCTGGAACGCGTCCGCGACCTCGCGCTCGCTGGAGACGTAGGTCAGGCCATTGGCGAGGAAGCCGATCACCGGGATGAGCGCCACGGCCGCGATGCGGCTGCGCACTGAGATGGAGTCGAGCAGACGGGGAATTCGTCCAAGGAGCGAAAGCGTGGGGAGGCGCATGCAACCAGGCTCGCCTTGAAACGGTGCTGAGGTCCGCGCAGCGGTTGGCCCCTATCAAATCCGCAAACCGTTAATTTTATTGCAACCCGCGCGCGGCAAGGCCGCTAAGGACACGTAAAACCGGTGGTTTTCGACCCGGTTTGCTTTTGTGCAACGCACGCGTACTCTTATTTGAGCACCTGCCGCCGAGCACATGTCCCGAGGGTCCCATGCCGACTGCCGCGTCCCGTGTCACCCCCGCCAACGAGCTGATCGATCTTGCCCGCGACGCCACCGCCGCGCTGGACGCGCTGCTCGCCGACGCCGTGGCGAAGGTGAGGGAGCGGGTGGCGGTCGAGGGCCATGTCGTCGCCCGCCTGTTCGACCGAGAACAGCGCGCGACGCACGGCCTGTCCTGGTTCGCGACCTACGTCGAAGCCGTACGCCAGCTCACCGCCTATGCCGAGCGCATGGCGCGTGACGGCATGCTGGGCGAGCTCGAAGAGCATCTCGTGCGCATCGGCCTCGGCGAATACATCGCGCAGCTCATCGGCGGCATCCCGATGAGCCAGGGCGAGATGGTGCGCCCGAGCGATCTCGGCCTGTCGATGGCGCAGGTGATGGCGCGCATCACGCCGTCGGTCGAAAATCTCATCGCCACCGGCAACACGCCGGAGCGGCGCGCGCGCCTTGTCGCGCTGATGCGCGAAAGCCATGGCGCGACCGTCGGCTTCTGCGGCCTGGACGAGACGCTGGAATCGATCCGCGAGGAGATGCGCAAGTTCGCCGACAGCGAGGTGGTCGGCAATGCGCAAAGCTGGCACCGCACCAACAGCTACATCCCGCTCGATATCATCTCGCACATGGCCGAACTGGGCGTGTTCGGCCTGACCATCCCGGAAGAGTTCGCCGGCATGGGGCTCGGCAAGGAGTCGATGTGCGTCGTCTCGGAGGAGCTGTCGCGCGGCTATATCGGCGTCGGCTCGCTCGGCACGCGGTCCGAGATCGCGGCCGAACTGATCATGGGCGGCGGCACCGCCGACCAGAAAGGCAAATGGCTGCCGAAGATCGCCTCCGGCGCGACTCTGCCGACCGCGGTGTTCACCGAGCCGAACACGGGCTCCGATCTTGCTTCGCTCAAGACGCGCGCCGTGCGGGAAGGCGACGTCTACAAGGTCTACGGCAACAAGACCTGGATCACCCATCCGGTGCGCGCCGACCTCATGACGCTGCTCGTGCGCACCAACCCGAAGGAGCCGGGCCATCGCGGGCTGTCGATGCTGCTCGCGGAAAAGCCGCGCGGCGATGACGCCAATCCGTTTCCGGCCAAGGGCATGACCGGCACCGAGATCGAAGTGCTCGGCTATCGCGGCATGAAGGAATACGAGATCGCGTTCGACGGCTTCGAAGTGAAGGCGGAGAACCTGCTCGGCGGCGTCGAGGGACTGGGCTTCAAGCAGCTCATGCAGACCTTCGAGTCCGCGCGCATCCAGACTGCGGCGCGCGCCATCGGCGTTGCGCAGGCGGCGATGGAGCAGGCGATGGACTATGCGCAGAACCGCGCGCAGTTCGGCGGGCCGATCATCGGTTTCCCGCGCGTCGCCGACAAGATCGCCATGATGGCGGCCGAAATCATGATCGCGCGGCAACTCACCTATTACGCCGCCCGCGAAAAGGACTCCGGCCGCCGCTGCGACCTCGAGGCCGGCATGGCGAAGCTGCTCGCCGCCCGTGTCGCCTGGGCCGCCGCCGACAATGCGGTGCAGATCCACGGCGGCAACGGCTTCGCGCTGGAATTCCCCGCGTCACGCATTCTGTGCGACGCGCGTATCCTCAGCATTTTCGAGGGCGCGGCCGAAATCCAGGCGCAGGTGATTGCCCGGCGCTTGCTCGACGGCACGAACTGACGGTCCGCCGGGCAACAAATCCGGTCCTCCGGACGTTTGATCCAAAGCAATACGCACCCTGGAACCGTTGACTAGGGTGCGGATAGTTAAAGGAGAAACGTTCATGACCGGTCTTTCGATTCGTACGGGCGAGTGGGTGGTGGTGTGCGACGGGGCCAAGGCGCTCGTGCTCGAGAATGTCGGCGACGCCAAATTCCCAAACCTCAAGACCATCGAGGTCTTCGAACAGAAGGATCTCCCGACCCACGAGTTAGGGACCGATGAACCCGGCCGCGCCTTCAGTTCAGTCGGCAGCGGCCGCAGCGCCGTCTCCCAGACCGACTGGCATTCCCAGGCCGAGCAGACCTTCCTGACCAAGCTCGTTCATCACCTCGATGCGGCCGTCGCCGCCGGCAAGACCAAGTCCGTGGTGGTGATCGCGCCGCCGCGCGCGCTCGGCATGTTGCGGCCGGCCTATTCGAGCGGCCTCAAGGGCGCGATCCGCGCCGAGGTCGACAAGGATCTGGTCAAGGTGCCGGTGCACGAGATCGAGAAGCGCCTGTCCGGCGCGGCCTGACGCTGGCCTTTGTTCCGGCTCGATTATGGCTGGCCCACCGTCGCGGCGATGCTATGTTCGCCGCGAATCTAGAGGTGGAACCGGCATATGCAGCGTCAAAACGGGCAAAGCGGGTGGGGCCGGGCGCTCCTGGCCGTCGCGCTGACCGTGCTGCCGCTGGCCTTCGCGCAGGCCCAGCCGGCGCCGACGCCGGCCGACCGCGCCACGCCGCCGACCACGTCGGTGCCGGGCGTCCCCGCAACTCCTGCGATCAAAGCCGATCCGCTCGCGGTCCCCGGCTTCTGGGATCCGCGCCGCCGTCCCGAGCGGCCGGACCTGTCGCGCATTTCCCTCATCCGTTTCCTGACCGAGACCGACTATCCGCCGTTCAACTACACCGGCCCCGACGGCTCGCCGGCGGGCTTCAATGTCGATCTCGCGCGGCTGATCTGCGAGGAGCTTAAAGTCGCCTGCACCATTCAGATGCGGCGCTTCGACACGCTGATCGATGCCCTGAACAAGAACGAGGGCGATGCCGTGATCGCCTCGCTCGCCGAGACGCCGGAGATGCGCCGCAAGGTCGACTTCAGCGATCCCTATTACCGGATGCCGGCGCGCTTCGTGTCGCGCAAGGATTTCGACATCGACGTGGTCAAGCCCGAGGCGCTCGAGGGCCGCAAGATCGCGGTGGTCGCCGGCACCTCGCATGAAGCCTATCTGCGCGCCCTGTTCACCGAAGCCGAGGTGCGTCCCTATCCGAACGCCGATGCGGCGCGCGCCGCGCTCAGGAAAGGCGAGGTCGATCTTCTGTTCGGCGACGGCATCGCGCTGGCGTTCTGGCTCAACGGCACCGACTCGGCCAACTGCTGCGTCTTCCGCGGCGGTCCTTATCTGGAAAGCCGCTTCTTCGGCGAAGGCGTTGGCATCGCCGTGCGGCGCGGCAACGACTTGTTGCGCCAGACCTTCAACTGGGCGCTGTTCCGCCTGTGGGAGAAGGGGCGCTTTACCGATCTGTGGCTGCGTTATTTCCCGATCAGCCCGTACTGACTCGTCATGGCTGGGCATCGCCCGTCGAAGACGGGCGTAACGCCCGTATGTTCCGGCCATCTACGACTTAAGGACGCAAGCCGTGGGTGCCCGGCATAAAGCCGCGCATGACGGACACGAAACCCGCGATCAGTCCGTTCTTGAAGCTTTTTGGCACTTCCAAACCGACTGAGACGGCTTAACTATCCTTCATCGTCAACATCAGAAAGGAGGTGATCCAGTGTCTCATTGTCTATCGCCGCAAACGCCGGCATCCGTGACCTGGAATCTCGCCTCGGTGGGGCTCCGCGTCAGCTAGCCGTCCCGCGGATTGCGGTTCGACAATGGAAGGGCCGTCCCGCAAGGGGCGGCCCTTCTTCATGCCGGCGAACCGGCCAGCCAGGCCAGCGCGCCTTCGGCGGCGGCGCGGCCGGTGGCGAAGCTCGCCTGCAGCAGATAGCCGCCGGTCGGCGCTTCCCAATCGAGCATCTCGCCGGCGACGAACACGCCGCGGCTTTTCTTGAGCATGAAATTGTCGTCGAGCTCGGTAAAGCGAATGCCGCCGGCGCTGGAGATCGCGGTCTCGATCGGCTGGACGCCGGTCAGCGTCACCGGCACGGCCTTGATCAGCGCCGCGATCTTTTCGGGCGAGAGGGCCGATAGCGGCGAACCTTTCGCCAGCGCCGCCTCGTGCAGCAGCGACAGCGCGACGGCGGCGAGATGCGTGTTCTTGCGCAGGAAGTTCGACAGCGATTGCTTGCCGCGCGGCGCTGAGAGGCGCTCGCCGAGCTTGGCGAGGCTCACGTCCGGCAGCAGGTCGATGGTGATCGTCGCGGCGCCATGTTTGTTGATGGCGTCGCGGATCGGCGACGCCAGGGCATAGATCGCGCCGCCTTCGATACCGGTTCGCGTCACCATCGCCTCGCCGCGCGCGCTGCGCTCGCCGAACGTGACGGCGATGCGTTTGAGCGGCTGTCCCTCGAAGCCGCGCAGCACGTCCGACCACGCGGTCGTGAAGCCGCAATTGGCCGGCTCGAGCGGCGCCACCGCGACGCCCTGCTGCCGCAGGACCTCCGCCCAGCGCGCGTCGGAGCCGAGTTTGGGCCAGCTCGCGCCGCCCGCCGCCAGCACAACGACATCCGGCTTGACGGAAACGGTCTCGCCGCCGGCGTCGAAGCGCAGGTGGCCCTCGTCATCCCAGCCCTCCCAGCGGTGCCGCAGCTTCACCGTGACGCCGAGATTGCGCAGGCGCAGCAGCCACGTCCGCAGCAGCGGCGAGGTCTTCAGCGCTTTCGGGAACACGCGGCCGCTGGTGCCGACGAAGGTCTCGGCGCCGAGCGTATCGGCCCAGGCGCGCAGCGCCGCCGGCGGAAAATCCGAAACGGCCTTGAGCAGCCGCGCGTCGGCGTCGCCGTAGCGCTTGAGGAAGTCCGCCAGCGGCTCGCTGTGGGTCAGGTTCAGCCCGCCGCGTCCCGCCATCAGCAGCTTGCGGCCGAGCGACGGCATGCGGTCGTAAACGGTCACCGCAAGGCCCGCGCGCGCGAGGACCTCCGCCGCCATCAGGCCGGCGGGGCCGCCGCCGATCACGGCGGCTGATCGTTGCGGGGACCGGGCGGGGGGAAGGTCTGGCGTGCGTGCGGGTTTCGTCATCCGCAGCATGTAGCGGCCTTCCGCCCGTCATGCCACCTGCTTGGTCATCCCGGAGCGCGCGCGGAACGCGAGCGAACCGGGAACCCAGCATCAGGATGAGGGAAATAATGGCTGGATTGCGGGTCCGGTCTGTCGGACCGTCCCGGAATGACGACGCCTTGAGCGCTCATTTGACGGGTCCGCGCCCCTTGCCTATGTCTGCGCGGCCGGAGTGATTGAAGAATGTCGATGACCACCGCCGAAATCGCGCAAGAACTGAAGACCCTCGCCGAACAGTCGAACGCCTGGCCGTTCGAGGAGGCGAAGAAGATCGTCGCGCGGCTGAAGAAGCGGCCCAAGGACGAGGTCATCTTCGAGACCGGTTACGGTCCCTCGGGCCTGCCCCACATCGGCACCTTCGGCGAGGTGGCGCGCACCACGATGGTGCGCCACGCCTTCCGCGTGCTCACCGACGACAAGGTCAAGACGCGCCTGATCGCCTTCTCGGACGACATGGACGGCCTGCGCAAGGTGCCGGACAACGTGCCGAACAAGGATGCGCTGGCGCTCGATCTCGGCAAGCCGCTGACCAAGGTGCGCGATCCGTTCGGCACGCATCCCTCGTTCGGCGAGCACAACAATGCGCGCCTGCGCGCCTTCCTCGACCATTTCGGCTTCGACTACGAGTTCGCGAGCTCGACCGAGTATTACAAATCCGGCCGCTTCGACGAGACGCTGCTCAAGATGCTGGCCAACTACGACAGGGTGATGGAGATCATCCTGCCGACGCTCGGCCCCGACCGCCGCGCGACCTATTCGCCGTTCCTGCCGGTCTCGCCGCGCACCGGCATCGTGCTGCAGGTGCCGATGGTTGCGCGCGACGAGAAGCGCGGCACCATCACCTACGAAGATCCCGACACCGGCGAGCGCGTCACGACGCCCGTCACCCGCGGCATGGTGAAGTGCCAGTGGAAGGCCGACTGGGCGATGCGCTGGACCGCGCTCGGCGTCGACTACGAAATGGCCGGCAAGGATCTGATCGACTCGGTCAAGCTGTCGGGCGAGATCTGCCGCGCGCTCGGGGGCATGCCGCCGGAAGGCTTCAACTACGAGCTCTTCCTCGACGACAAGGGCCAGAAGATCTCCAAGTCGAAGGGCAACGGCCTGACGATCGAGGAGTGGCTGCGCTACGCCTCGCCCGAAAGCCTGTCGCTGTTCATGTATCGCGAGCCGAAGGCGGCCAAGCGCCTGCACTTCGACGTCATCCCGCGCAATGTCGACGACTACTATCAGTTCCTCGACGGCTATGCGCGGCAGGACGGCAAGCAGCGTCTCGCCAATCCGGTCTGGCACATCCACAACGGCGAGCCGCCGAAGGCGGACATGCCGGTGTCGTTCCAGATGCTGCTGACCCTGGTGTCGTCGTCGAACGCCGAGAACGCCGAAACGCTCTGGGGTTTCATCGGCCGCTATCGTCCGGGCGTCACCGCGCAATCGCATCCCAAGCTCAACGAGCTGGTCGGCTACGCGATTCACTATTTCCGCGACTTCGTATTGCCGGAAAAGAAGTTCCGCGAGCCGTCCGATCAGGAGCGCGCGGCGCTGACCGATCTGCGCGATGCGCTGTCGCAGCTCGCCGCCGAAGCGACCGCGGAGGACATCCAGAACGTCGTCTACGAGATCGGCCGCCGCGAGCCCTTCCTCGATCACAAGAAGAAATCGAAGGACGGCAAGCCGGGCGTGTCGCTCGACTGGTTCAACATGCTGTACCAGGTGCTGCTCGGCCAGGAGAAGGGGCCGCGCTTCGGCTCCTTCGTCGCCGCCTTCGGCATCCAGAACACGGTCGACATGATCGACGGCGCGCTGGCGCGCAGCGCCTAACGATGTCCTCATCCTGAGAAGCCGCGCGCAGCGCGGCGTCTCGAAGGAGGGGCGGGCGTAGCGCCGGCCCTTATCCTCCCCCCTTTCAGGGGAGGGATGAACTCACGCGAACGTCTGCACCGATCCGTCCAGCGCCATCAGGCCGAGTTCGACCTGCAGGCTCGGCTGACGCTCGCCGACCTGCTTCTTGAACTCCATCAGCGCCGCCTTGTGCGTCTCGGTTTCGGCGGCCGTGTCCTTCACCGCGTCGGCGCCATAGGCGATCTTGGCCGCGCCGCAGTCGCGATGGTTCAGCGCGATGACCTTCGGGATGTGGTGGAGCTGCATCGAGGCGCCGAGATTGTCCCAGAACGCCTTCGACCAGTCCTTGAATGCGGGCGCGACGACGCCGATCGAGGCGCCGGCGATCGCGAACTGGCTGTATTTCCCGATCATCTCCCGGCCGCTCATGTACTTGATGGTCGGCTCGGGAAAGCGCGGGTCGATGCAGGTCAGCAGCATCGCCTCGTAATTGCCCTCGGCCGCGAGGCTGAAGGACGGCAACGCCGCCGCAAGGCCGGCGCCGATCGACAGGTGAAGGAAACGGCGACGGTCGAAACGTGTCCGCAGCAAGTCGCCGCAGCATGAGCATCCGCTCGCATGAGTGATGGTGTCAGTCATGGTATGCCCCCGTTGATTGCGGATAGCAGACTACCGCCGGCAGGCTCGCGCCGCCAAATAATCGCACCGTAAATTATTCCGTCAGAATTATCGGCGTTTACGCGCGACGAAGGGCCGCCGTCACTGGCTCGCCCAGACCACGCGCGCCATCCACAACACGTCCGTCATCGGCACGACGCGCTCGCGGTCGCCGTTTACCGCCTTCAGCTCGAGCTGCTTGGTCGTCTTGCGCTTGAATTCCTTGACCATCACTTCGCCGTCCCTGGCCTTGACCACGACGCGGTCGCCGCGGCGCACGGGCACGGAAGGCGAGACCACAATGACGTCGCCGGCGCGATAGGTCGGCTTCATCGAGTCGCTGGAGATCTTCAGCGCGTAGGAGTTCTCGTCCGTCACGGTCGGCAGGTTGATCTCTTCCCAGCCTTTGCCGGTCGGCATGCCGGTGTCGTCGAAATAGCCGGCCTGGGCCGCCTCGGCGAAGCCGATCGCCGGCACGTTGTAGATCGGCGGCTTGGCGGTGTCGGTGATCAGCGTCACGAAAGCGTCGACCTTGGTGCCGGTCGCGGCCAAAGCCTTGGCGACCGATTCCGTCGAGGGCCAGCGTGCCCGGCCTTCCGGCGTGATGCGCTTGGACTTGTTGAACGTCGTGGGATCGAGGCCGGCCTTCTTGGCAAGGCCCGAGGGCGTCAGCTTGTTGCGCGCCGCAAGACGGTCGATCGCGTTCCAAATCTGAGCGTGTGTCAGCATGGCCAGAGACCCCTCGTAAGACGGACGGGCGTGAATGTGGTTTATAGGAATTATACCCTTATTTTGCCCCCTTTTAGCAACAACTTTCGGCCAAGGCTTGAACTGAGGCGGTGCTCGCCGATAGGGTCGCCGCCATTCCATCCTTGTGGAGCCGAAATTCGTGATCGGTCTGTTCGATCGACTGTCCCTGCCGCTGTTGCGGGCCCTCGACCCTGAAGATGCGCATACGCTGGCCCTCAAAGCGCTGCGTTTTGTCCGCGCGGGAAAACCCGCGGCCGATCCACCGGAACTCGCGGTGCAGGCCTTCGGCTTGAACTTCCCCAATCCGGTCGGGCTCGCCGCCGGCTTCGACAAGAATGCCGTGGCGCCGGACGCGCTGCTGCGGCTGGGTTTCGGATTCGTCGAAATCGGCACGATCACGCCGCGCCCGCAGGCCGGCAATCCGCGTCCGCGTCTGTTCCGCCTCACGGCCGATGGCGGCGTCATCAATCGCCTCGGCTTCAACAATGAAGGCGCGGCGGCGGCGCTGGCGCGGCTGTCGACGCGCGCCGGTCAAGCCGGGATCATCGGCGTCAATGTCGGCGCCAACAAAGATTCGGCCGACCGCACGGAAGACTATGTGCGGCTGATCGAGACATTCTCGCCGGTCGCCAGCTATTTCACGGTCAACGTGTCCTCGCCGAATACGCCCGGTCTGCGCGATCTGCAGCAAGCCAAGGCGCTCGACGAACTGCTCGCCCGTGTGGTCGAGGCGCGCGACCGCGCGCGTCCGCGCGGCGGCCCCGTGCCGCTGCTGCTCAAGATCGCCCCCGACCTGACGCTCTCCGATCTCGACGACGTCGTCGGCGTCGCGCGCAAGCATCGCGTCGACGGTATGATCGTGAGCAACACGACGATCTCCCGTCCCGGCTCGCTGCGCGACCGCGAGACGGCCAAGGAGCAGGGCGGCCTGTCCGGCCGGCCGGTGTTCAAGCTGTCGACGCGGATGCTGGCCGAAACCTTCGTGCGCGCGGAAGGCGCCTTCCCGCTGATCGGCGTGGGCGGCATCGACTC
>Ga0180216_1004485_pt1 | contig 10571 bp, 10 predicted proteins | sample eDN3rd37CBELigMG_FD_128879 | JGI IMG/M metagenome (GOLD analysis project Ga0180216, IMG submission 128879) | Enriched Miracle-Growth compost microbial communities from Emeryville, California, USA - eDNA 3rd pass 37_C BE-Lig MG (version 2)... ...
AGACGCCCTGGTTGCGGCTGGAGGCGGCGTTGATGATTGCCTGGCCCTCGGGCGAGCGCTGGCTCAACCAGAAGGTGCCGCCGACACTGGTTATCGCCTCCGGGTTCTGGCCGAACAATTCGGTTTCGAACCGCTTGGAGCGCTCCTGCAGGATGGCCGACACCGGATTGTAGATCGTGGTTGCTACCGCGCCGAGCAGGAAGGCGACCACCAGGGCCGGCGAGACGAACTGCCAGGCCGACATGCCGGCCGAGCGCGCGACCACCAGTTCGAGCCGGCGCGACAGATTGAGATACGAGGACATCGCGCCGATCAGCACGCAGAACGGCATGATGCGCTCGGTCACCTGCGGCACGCGGTAGAGCGAGGTCTTGGCGACCAGGACCGCCGAGACGTTGGGGATATCGCTCGCGCGGCGCATCAGCTCGATGTAGTCGAGCAGCGCCACCAGCCCGAAAATGCCGAAGAACACGAGCAGCACCGCGCTCAGGAAACGCATCCCGAAATAGCGCGCCAGTGTTCCGAGAAATACGGGCATAGCTACGTCACTGCTGCGGCGCGAAACGCTGCGACAGCCGCTCGGTGACGGCGGCGATAGCGTTCGTGAGGAATGCGGGCGGCTCGATGATGAGGCCGCGGCGGATCACGAAGAAGCCGGCGACGAAGGCGCCGAAGATCGCGACATACTGCAGCGCCAGCAGCCAGGGCATGTTGGCGCCGAACACGGTCGAGGTGAAGCCGATCAGCCGCAAGAGGCCGACGCCGGCGACCGCGCCGACCATGGACATCGTGCGGCTTTGCCGCGTGGTGCGCGGCGCCCCGAGATACGCGAAGGCGATCACCGTGAAGGCCAGCGGATAGAGCGGCGCGACTAGCCGGTCATGCAGTTCGGCGCGGAATTGCCCCGGCTGTTCTATGTAGAACTGGTCTTTCGGGTCGGGGAACAAGAGCTGCCAGATATAGCGCTCGCGGATGGAGTATTTGACGGCCTGTTGGCCGCCCGCGAACTGCGACAGGTCGAAGGCATAGCGGTCGAAAACGACCATGCTCGGATCGCGCTGGCCGACCTCGTGGCGCTGGATCATGCCCTGCTGCAGGACCAGAAACGTGCCCTTGTCGTTGTCGATCAGGTCGCCGGTGTCGGCGATGACCGTGATGCGCTCCTTCGGATTGCGGCGGTCGTCGAGGAAGATGCCGACGAGCTGGCCGTTGGTGCGGCGCTCGCGGATGTGGATGGTGACGCCGGACTCCATCGAAGTGAAGCGGCCGGGCTGCACGATGGTGCTGACGACGTTGGCGCGCACCTCGGTGAGCCAGTCGCGCAGCATGCGCAGGCCCTTTGGCGCGAAATAGGCGCTGATCGCGCCCACCAGGATCGACACCACGATCGCGACGTTCAGGAACGCGCGGAAGAGGATCCAAGGCGACATGCCCGCCGCGTTCATCACGATGATTTCGGAGTCGGTCGACAGCTTGTTGAGCGTGTGGGCGACTGCGATCAGCAATGCGATCGGCGCGATCACCAACACGAGCAGGGGGATGATCAGGCCGGTGATGCCGATGAAGACCAGGATCGTCTGGCCTTGGCTCGTCATGATGTCGATGTCGCGGAGCGCCTGGGTGACCCAGATCACGGCCGTGAGGCTCAGCAGCACGATCGCGAACGCGCTGAACGTCGTCCGAAATATGTATCGGCTAATCGAATCCATTCGCGGCGTAGGTCCCCGAATCCAGGCTTATGCCGAACGCCGCGCCCGGCTCCCCCAGCCGTCGCGCAACGCGCACTATCGTAAACACGGCCCTCGTTACCGTTTACCTTGATCCGTCCACAAAATGGCTGGGCGAAGGCAGAGCCGAGGAAAACATGCACAACAAAAAGTTAAAGCGCCGGCGCATGTTAGTCCAATTTCGTGCCCGCCGGGGCCGATTCTGGCAAGCGGCGGCGGCAGGCGTCCCGAATGGTAACTATTGCCACATGGCCGCCGCCTGTGAACAGGCCGCGAACAGCCTCCGAGAGGGCTTTGCAGGGGGCCGCCGGCCGGTCCATATGGGCTGCACAGAGCCGGGTGCGTCCGTGCCCGCCTTCCACCGTTTCGAGGAACTCAGCCCATGACCGACGCCCTGAAGCTCGGATTTGGCCCCTTCGCCGCTCCGGCCCGGGGCACCTTCATCGTCTTCTGTGACGATGGGTTGAAGTTCGGGCCCGCTACCCGCAAGGCCCTGGGCTCGGCCGCCGATCTCGTCGCCCGCGCCGCCAAGGCGGAAGGGTTCACCGGCAAGAGCGGCTCGGCGCTCGAGCTGATCGTGCCCGAGGGGCTGAAGGCCTCGCGGCTGGTCGTGGTCGGCGCCGGCAAGCCGGCCGAGCTGAAGTCGCGCGACTTCGTCAAATTCGGCGGCGTCGCCATGGGCAAGGTGCGGGCCAAGGAAACCGAGGCGGTCGTGTTCGCCGAGCTGCCCTCCGGGCCGATGAAGCCGGCCCAGGCCGCCGATCTCGCCGAAGGCGCGCGGCTGCGCGCTTACGCCTTCGACCGCTACAAGACCAAGCGCAAGGAAGAGGACAAGCCCGCCGCCAAGCGCGCCGTGACGGTCGCGGTCGGCGATGTCGCGGCGGCGCGCAAGGCTTACGCGCCGCGCGAGGCGGTGGTCGGCGGCGTGCTGATGGCGCGCGATCTCGTCAACGAGCCGGCCAACGTCCTTTATCCGGAAGAATTCGCCCGCCGCGCGCAGACGCTGAAGAAGGCCGGCGTGACGGTCGAGGTGCTCAACCTCTCGGCGCTGAAGAAGCTCGGCATGAACGCGCTGCTCGGCGTCGGCCAGGGCTCCGTGCGCGAAAGCCGCGTCGTGGTGATGCGCTGGAACGGCGGGCGCAAGGGGGAGGCGCCGGTCGCCTTCATCGGCAAGGGCGTCTGCTTCGACACCGGCGGCATTTCGATCAAGCCCGCGGCCGGCATGGAAGACATGAAGGGCGACATGGGCGGCGCGGCGTGCGTCACCGGCTTGATGCAGGCGCTCGCGGGCCGCAAGGCGAAGGTGAATGCCGTCGGCATCATCGGCCTCGTCGAGAACATGCCCGACGGCAACGCGCAGCGTCCGGGCGACATCGTCAAGTCGATGTCGGGCCAGACGATCGAGATCATCAACACCGATGCCGAAGGCCGCCTCGTGCTCGCCGACGTCATCTGGTACGCGCAGCAGCGTTTCAAGCCGAAATGCGTCATCGATCTCGCGACGCTGACCGGCGCCATCATCGTGGCGCTCGGTCAGGAATATGCCGGCATGTTCGCCAACAATGACGAGCTGGCGGAGCGCCTGACCAAGGTCGGCGAGGCGACGGGCGAGAAGGTGTGGCGCATGCCGCTCGGTCCCGAATACGACAAGATGATCGACTCCAAGTTCGCCGACATGAAGAACACCGGCGGCTCGCGCTGGGGCGGGGCGATCACGGCGGCGCAGTTCATCAAGCGCTTCGTCGACGACAAGACGCCGTGGGCCCATCTCGACATCGCCGGCACCGGCTTCGATTCCCGCCTCAACGACATCAACAAGAGCTGGGGCTCGGGCTGGGGCGTGCGGCTGCTCGATCAACTGGTCGCGGATTACTACGAGGGCTGACACGCGCGGCTGACGCGCTTGTGTGATGTGAAGAGTCTGATCAATCATGACTGAAGTTCTCTTCTATCACCTGCAGGGTCAGAAGCCCGAGAACGTGCTGCCGACCTTGCTCGAGAAATCGCTCGAGCGCGGCTGGCGCGTGGCGGTGCAGGGTGCCTCGCAAGAGCGCATCGACGCGCTCGACGCGCATCTGTGGACCTATCGCGACGACGGTTTCCTGCCGCACGGCACGTGGCGCGAGGCGGAGGCGTCGCTCCAGCCCGTGCTGCTGACGGTCGACGAAGCCAATCCCAACGCCGCGAGCGTGCGTTTCCTGATCGAAGGCGCGCTGATGCCGGCGGATGCCGACACGTATCAGCGCCTCGTGCTGATCTTCGACGGCGACGATGACGAGGCCGTCGCCGCGGCGCGCGGACAATGGACGCAAGCCAAGGCGAGGGGCTTCGACGCGACCTATTGGCAGCCGGACGAGAACGGCCGCTGGATCAAGAAGGCCTGAGACCTCTTGCCTCCTGCCTTGCTGATGACGCAAAATTTGTCATAAGGACAAACAGATAGACTTTCCTCCGGGGGAACTGCTTTGTTTTTGCGTCGCTCGCCACTGCACATCGCGCTCGTCTGCGCCGCCGGCGTCACCGTTGCCGGCTGCTCGGGCAGCTCGAATTTCCTCGACAGCAAGAACGAAGGCGGCTGGTTCGACAAGCCGATCGACATCTTCACCAAGCCCGATTGGGCGCGGCCCAGCACGGCCAATGTGTCGCTCGGGCCTTCGGGTCCGGTCGGGCCGGAGGACCTCGTGAACGCCGACGGCAGTTGCCCGCCAGCGTCCGCCGAAGCAGCGCAGGCCGCGGCGGCGGCGCCGCCGGCCGCCGCCCCCGAGCCCGTTCCCGATCGGCTGCAGCCCGATGGCGCGCACGCCGCGCCGCAAGTGATGGGCGGCATCGCGCTCGGCATGTCCGAGTGCCAGGCCGTGCGGCGCGCCGGGCATCCCGGCAATGTCTCGATCGGCGCCGAGACCAACGGCGAGCGCAAGGTCGTGCTCACTTATGCCAGCGGCCCCTGGCCCGGCATCTATACGTTCACCTCGGGCCGCCTGAAGACCATCGACATGCTGCCCGAGCAGCAGAAGCCGAAGGCGCCAGCGCGCAAGCCGGCCAAGCGCGCGCGCGCGGCCGCGCACGAGATCGATCGCGTCTACGTGCAATAGAAGCTAGCTGGCCTGTAATCGAGCCGCCCCAATCGCCGGTCATTCCCGCGCAAGCTGGTCCAGCGCTGAGTCCCCGCTTTCGCGGGGGCGACCGGAGAGGTCGTGCGCTTGAACTTTCCGCGCCTTACGCGCTCTCGAGCGCCGAGCTGGCGTCGAGCCAGTCCTCTTCCGTCTGGGCGATCTCCGCGACCACATTGGCGCGCGTCTTCGACAGTTCGGCGGCGCGGGCCGGATCGCTCGCGAACAGCGAGCCGTCGCCGAGCGTTGCGTCGAGCTTTTCGAGCTGACGCGTGAGCTGCGCGATCTTCTTTTCCGCATCGGCAATGCGCTTGCGCAACGGCGCGGTCTCCGCGCGCTTCTCGGCGGCCGCGCGGCGCACCTCGGCGCGATCGCTCTGCGGCGTCTGCTTGCTGTCGCCCGCTTTGTCGCGCGAGAGAACAAGCTTTCGGTAGTCGTCGAGATCGCCGTCGAACGGCGCGACCTTGCCGCCCGACACCAGCCACAGCCGGTCGGCGCACGCTTCCAGCAGATAGCGGTCGTGCGAGACGAGCACCACGGCGCCGGGGAATTCGTTGATCGCCTCGATCAGCGCGCCGCGGCTGTCGATGTCGAGATGGTTGGTCGGCTCGTCGAGGATGATCAGATGCGGCGCGCTGAACGTGGCGAGGCCGAGCAGCAGCCGCGCCTTCTCGCCGCCCGACAGCGTCTTTACCTTGGTGTTGCCCGCTTCGCCCGAAAAGCCGATGGCGCCGACGCGCGCGCGCACCTTCGCCTCCGGATCGTCCGGCATCAACGCGCGCACGTGATCGTAGGGGCTGGCCTCCGGATTGAGCTCGTCGAGCTGATGCTGCGCGAAATAGGCGACCTTGAGGTTCGCGGCGCGCGTGATGTTGCCGCGCATCGGCGCGAGACGCCCGGCGAGCAGCTTGACCAGCGTCGATTTGCCGTTGCCGTTGGAGCCGAGCAGCGCAATGCGGTCGTCATTGTCGACGCGCAGGTTCAGCCCCGAGAGGACGACGCGCTCGTCATAGCCGACGGCGACGCCGTCGGCGGCGATAATCGGCGGCGACAACAGTTTGTCCGGCGCGGGAAAGTTTATCTCGCGCACCTCGTCGATGGTCAGCGCGGCGATCGGCTCGAGCTTGGCCAGCATCTTGAGGCGGGACTGGGCCTGCCGCGCCTTGGTGGCCTTGGCGCGGAAGCGGTCGACGAAGGCCTGCAGGTGTTTGCGCTGCGCCTCCTGCTTCTTGATCGCCTTCTGGTCGAGCACGATGCGCTCGGCGCGCTGGCGCTCGAACGACGTATAGCCGCCGCGGTAGAGCGTGAGCTTCTTGGCGTCGAGCGCCAGGATCTGGTCGACGGCGTTGTCGAGCAGGTCGCGGTCGTGGCTGATGACGATCAGCGTCGCCGGATATTTGGCGAGGTGGTCCTGCAGCCAGAGCGTGCCTTCGAGGTCGAGATAGTTGGTCGGCTCGTCGAGCAGCAGCAGATCGGGCGTGGAGAACAAGGTGGCGGCGAGCGCGACGCGCATGCGCCAGCCGCCGGAGAACTCGGCGCAGGGACGCTGTTGATCGGCCGCGGAGAAGCCGAGGCCCGACAGGATCGCGGCGCCGCGCGCGGGCGCCGAATGCGCGTCGATGTCGACGAGCCGGGTCTGGATGTCGGCGATGCGGTGCGGATCGGTGGCGGTCTCGGCTTCCGCGAGCAGGGCGGTGCGCTCGCGGTCGGCGGCCAGAACGACGTCGATCAGGCTCTCCGGTCCGTTCGGCGCCTCCTGCGCCAGGCGTCCGATGCGCCAGCGCGAGGGAATCTCGACCCGGCCGGTTTCGGCCGCCAGATCGCCGGTGATGACGTTGAACAGGGTCGACTTGCCGGTGCCGTTGCGGCCGACCAAGCCGACGCGGGCGCGCTCGGGCACGCGCGCGCTGGCGCTTTCGATCAGGGTGCGGCCGGCGATGCGGACGGTGAGGTCGTCGATAATGAGCATGGGGCCGCGTTTTGGCCGAGCGGGAGGCCCAACGCAATCCCTAAGCGGCGCCGTCCGCTTTTGCGGTCACCGCGTCGAGAGGCCGAGCGCGGTGTAGGCCGGGCAGGTGCTGAAGACCCCGGTCAGGATCGGGACGATGCCGATCCAGCCGATCCAGCTCCAGTTCGTCCCCGGCGCGATGTAGCCGAGCGCGAAAGCGATCAGCAGCAGGCCGACGACGATACGGACTATTCGATCGACGGTCCCCACGTTCTCGGTCATGGCTTCCTCCGCGGATGTGGCCATGACGAAGGCTAAGCGGCGGCCGGAACGGCACGTTGATCGAGATCAACGCGGCGACTAACCGTACCGCTGGCGCGCCAGCGCGACGCCGGCGCCGAGCGCCTTGAGCTTGGCCGCGGCGATGTCGCGCCGCATCGGCGCCATGCCGCAATTGGTGCAGGCGACGATGCGCTCCTTCGGCACGAAGGCCATGACGTCGCCGATCACCTGCGCCACGCGTTCGGGTGTCTCCACCTCGTCGGTCGCGACGTCGATGACGCCGACCAGCACGTCCTTGCCCCTGAGCAGTTCGAGCAGCTTCAGCGGCACGTGCGAATTGATGCACTCGACCGAGACCTGCTTGACGCGGCTCCTGGCCAGCGCCGGGAAGATCAGTTCGTACTGGCGCCACTCCTCGCCGAGCGCGTTCTTCCAATCGATATTGGCCTTGATGCCGTAGCCGTAGCAGATGTGCACGGCGGTGGTGCAGCTCAGGCCGTCGATCGCGCGATGCAAGGCTTCGATGCCCCAGCCGGGCACCTCGTCCATGAATACGTTGAACGCCGGCTCGTCGAACTGGATGACGTCGACGCCATCGGCTTCCAACGCGCGCGCTTCCTCGTTGAGCAGATCGGCGAAGGCGAAGGCCATCTTCACCTTGTCGCCGTAATGGCTGTCGGCGATGGTGTCCGCGATGGTCATCGGGCCGGGCAGGGTCATCTTGAGCGTGCGGCGCGTATGCGCGCGCGCGTACCGCGCCTCGGTCTGATGCACGCGGCTCTTCAGCGTCAGCGCGCCGCGCACCACCGGCACCATCGCTTTGTAGCGGTCGGCGCGGATGCCCATCTCGACCTTGTTCGTAAAGTCGATGCCGTCGACGAATTCGAGGAAGCCGTGCACGAAATGCTGCCGCGATTGTTCGCCGTCGCAGACGATGTCGATGCCGGCGTCTTCCTGCAGTTTGATGGCGAGCAATGTGGCGTCGAGCTTGGCGGCGGCGAGTTCGTCGCCGGCCACTTTCCATTGCGGCCAGAGCTTGTTGGTCTCGGCGAGCCAGGACGGCTTCGGCAGGCTGCCGGCGATAGTGGCGGGAAACAACATGGCGCTCTCCCTTGACGGTGCGCTGTCATTCCGGGCGAGCCGCAGGACCGGACCCGGAATCCAGCCGCACTGATCTTTTTTCGTTTTCTTGATTCCGCCGCCGCTGCGTCAGAACCGCTCCGGCACCTTCCAATCATAGATCCAATCGTAGCGCGACAGCAGCTTCTCGCCACCGCTCACGCGCATCACGAGATTGCGGACGAGCGCCTCGGGTCCGGTGAGGCCGTAGATGCGGGCCTGCGTGGCGGAGGCCTGCTGCGCGCGCGCGGTGCGGGCGCGGCGATGCTGTTCGTAGGCGCGTAGGCCTTTGGCGGGATCGTCGCGATACTCGCCGAGCGCGCCGGCGAGCACGGCGGCGTCCTCGATCGCCATGCCGGCGCCTTGCGCCAGGAACGGCAGCACCGGATGCGCGGCATCGCCGATCAAAGTCACCAAGCCCTCGGCGCCGCGGAAGGGCGTGGCGCGATCGAACAGCGCCCACTTCAGCCAGCGCTCTGGGATGGCGATCAGGCCGCGGGCCTTCTCGCTCCAGGCAAAGCGCGCGAAGCGGCGCAACAATTCGGCCGGATCGCCGGGCGCGGACCAGCCGGCTTCGCTCCAGGCGTCGGTGACGATGCCGACGATGTTGATGAGGCGGCCGCCCTTCACCGGGTAGTGCACGAGATGGGCGTCCTGCCCGAGCCACAGATGCACGAGCGGCGCGCGGAATTCCTCCGGCACCATTTCGGCCGGCACCAGGGTGCGCCAGGCGGTGCGGTTGCGAAAGCGCGGCGGCTTACGCCGCTTCAACGTGCGCCCGACGCTCGACCAGATGCCGTCGGCGCCGATGAGCGCGATGCCGCGCTCGTCGAGCACCTGGCGCGCCTGGCGGCCGAGCACGCTCACGCCTTTGCTGTGCTGGGCGTAGTCCTCGACCTTGGTGCCGAGCTTGATGCTGATGTCGTAGGTGGTGTGGGCGGCGTCGAGCAGCGCTAACTGCAGATCGCCACGATGCATGGTCCAGAACGGGGCGCCGTAACGCGCTTCCGCGCCCGTCAACGGCATGCGCGCGATCTCGCGGCCCGAGCCGCCGCTCATCACGCGGACCGCGCGCGGCGCGACCGCCACGGCGCTCAGCCGCTCACGCAGGCCGAGCGCGAACAGCACGTTGAGGGCGTTGGGCGAAAGCTGCAGGCCGGCGCCGGTTTCTTCCAGCCGTTCGGCCTGCTCGAGCACGCTGACGCGGAAGCCGTGCCGGGCCAACGCCAGCGCCGCGGTCAGTCCGGCGATGCCGGCGCCGGCGACGATGACGTGACGTTCGCCCGCCACGATCGGATTCTCCGGGAAAGAGGATTAGGCGGCGGCGGTTTCCGGCAGCGCGCATTCGGCCGGACGGGCGGCGTGCGCATCGAGGCTTGCATCGTAGCGGTAGAGCGTCGAGCAATACGGGCAGATCGCCTCGTTTTCATCGCCCATGTCGATGAACACATGCGGGTGGTCGAACGGCGGCTTGGCGCCGACGCACATGAATTCCTTGGCGCCGATCTCGATCACCGGCACGCCCGGATTGTTGTGGAAATGGGGGACGACGTGTTCCGCCATGGGGAATCCTTGCAAAGATGGCCGCGTCGGCGGCGAAATTCGCCCGCACCATAGCGAGGCGATCCGCTTATGCCTAGCTTTGACACGGTTCGTAAACCGTGCCGGGGCGATGGCGGGAACTCCCTTGAATCCAAAGACGTTTTTCTTCCCCAAGGCCGGGCATAAGTGGATAAGGCGGCGTCGCGATTCCGCCATCGATTCTGCCGAGGAATGACGCCATGCGCGACGCGCTGGGGTTGGCACCGCCGGAAGTGCAGGCAAGGGCGCTCGCGCGCGGCACGCGCCTTGCGCCTATCCTGCTCGTGGCGGCGCTGCTCGCGGCCGGGGCCGCCTATGTCGTGCCGCGCGGGCTCGAGGCGCAGCATCTCCTGTCGATCGAGGACGATCCCGTCGCCATCGCGCAGCGGGCGCTGGACCTTCGGTTCAACGCCGAGGTCGCGCAGCGCGAGATCGAGCAGGCGCTCGCCGCCAAGGATGCCGATCTCGCCAAGAGCTTCGTCGATCTGGCTGCCGATCGGCATGTGAGCCTCGATCCCACCTTGATCGAGAAGGTCAACGCGGCGGTCGCGGAGGAGAACTCCGCGACGCATGCGGCGCAAAGCTTTGCCATGGGGCTCATCACCGGCGAGCCTTCCGATGCGTCGGGGCTGGCCGGCACCGCGCTCGGCGATCTGTTCGTGTTCGGCGACATCCGCGACGCGATCCGCGAGGGCTCGCGACTGGCGACGGGCCAGCAGGCCGACGAACTGGTGCTCGGTCTTGCCGCGGTGGGCCTGGCGATCACGGCCGGCACTTATGCGACCGGCGGCGTGGCGGCGCCCG
>Ga0180216_1004486_pt1 | contig 10568 bp, 12 predicted proteins | sample eDN3rd37CBELigMG_FD_128879 | JGI IMG/M metagenome (GOLD analysis project Ga0180216, IMG submission 128879) | Enriched Miracle-Growth compost microbial communities from Emeryville, California, USA - eDNA 3rd pass 37_C BE-Lig MG (version 2)... ...
ACCATCGCGGTGGACCGCGAGGCGCCGACCGCGCCGGTGCGTGGCCGCATCCCGGGGCAGGCAGGCATGGCCCGGCCCGCGAGCGTGCTAACCGCTGTGCTAGATCGAGACGGGTGGCTCGCTGACAGGCCGCCGACTTTGAGGAGCTGGTGGGCCGCGCGACGACGGCGCTGGCCGCCGCGCGCCGCCTGGCCGACGAGCTGAACACGTTTGTGACGGACCTGGGCCAGACGGTGCAGCTTGCCCAAATGCTGAGGGAGCACCCGCGCGCGCAGTCCACGTCGGCCTTCCGCGGCACCGTCGACGACCTGCGCCGCCTGCTGGCCGATCCGCGTGCCGGGATGGCGGCGCCGTTTATGTAATCTTCAAGGCAGCATGTATACAGCAGGAGAGAACAACGCAAGGCGAAGGGTTCCCCGCCGTGGGGTGTGGGCGCGCGGGGCGGTTGGGGCAGGCGGGGCCGTTGTTCTCCTCGCAGGCCCGCTAGAGCTGGCGGGCGCGCCCGTCCGGTCGCTGCACGCATGCCATGGGGCAGGAACGCGCCCAGCGGCGCACGTTAGCCAAAGGCCCTGGCGCGTGGATGGCGCCGCGGCGGCTCTTGGCGCACCCAGGTTGGGTCGTCGTCGCTGGTGAGGTCCCAGTCGGCGTCGGAGGCGTCCGTCTCGTCGCCCGACGACTCCACCGCGGCCGGGTGCGCGGGCGGCACCTCCGCGGTCGGGCGCGTGTCCATGGCGTCGGCGTCGGGCTGGCGCGTGCGGGGAGCGCGGAGCCACGCCAGAAAGGTCCACCACCAGACGCCGTACAGGAAGAGCATTGCCGGCACCAAGCTGAACCTATGCTTTGTCAGCGCTTTCGGCAGCCTCAGGATCTTGTAGCGCTCCGGCCAGCCGTAGGCGGTCTGCGGGATGCACTTGGTCATGTGCGCGCAGTCCTCGGCGAACGCCTTGCCCACCTTGCGGTTGAGCAGGCGCTCGTAGTACTCCACGCAGTCCGCGTGGTCCAGCTCGAAGACGAGGCTGGAGGTGGTGCTCACGGTTGGGTCGCCCAGCAGCGCGGCGTTGAAGACCGGCTCGCCGTGGTCGTCCAGCACCTGGTACACGGCGCGGCTGACGGTGTGCCAGCCCGTGGTCGCCTCGGTGAACATGGTCCGGACCCGGTACGGGCCCACCGGGCCGATCTTTTGCAGGTCGAACGCAGTGACCTGGGGCCCCATGTACTGTTCATAGCCACATTTGGTTCGGCCGGGCTTTCTGTCCCTCTGGAAGACGCCGAGCTTTCCGGTCTGCGTATCGAAAAACGTGGCAGCACGCAGCAGCTCGTCGACCACAACGCCGGCCCCAGGTTCGTCCTTGAGGGCCTGCTCAAGCAGCGGCAGATCCTTGATGTGAACGGCCCGCATGCCGCCAAAGAGCTCGAGCACCTCGTGCGGCTGCAGGACCTGACGCAGCCGCTGGTCGTCGCTGTTCTCGGCCGCCATGGCTGCTTGGGTTTACAGATCCTCAGCGGGATCGAGCAATGATGGCGACGCGTTGGTTGCACGCGGTCGACGCCCGCTATCGTGCCTGGCGTCTACGTGACCGCCGCGACAACGAGCGACTGGTTCGGGTTGCCGCGCGCTCGTTGCTCGCCGTGGTCCGTCGGCGCCGATGTGCGTGCGCGGCCCCACCACCACGCCGCAGCGCGCGATGCAGCCGATGGCCACGGAGCCTGTCCCTGCACCGGGCACTCTCGTCAGCGCTGCCTTCACGGCGTTCGTCTCTATTCGCCGCTCCGCGTGCGTCGATCGTCCTCGCGGGGCGTCCGTCGCGGTCGTAGAACGGGTGTAAAGAAAGACTTGTTGGAGCAGGTTGGGAGTGGTGTAGGCGACCCAACCGGTTCTCTAGGGTTTGCGGTATGAAAAAGGGCTAAAAGGGCGTGCGCCGCCAACCAAAATGTAGGGTTTGGGGTAGGAAAAGGGGCTAAAATGGCGAGCACCACCGACCAGAGTCTAGGGTCTGGGATATAAAAGGGCTAAATAGCGTGCGCAGCCAACCGGTTATCTAGGGTTTTGGGTACGAAAAAGGGCTAAAATGGCGTGCACCGCCAACCAAAAACGAGGGTTTGGGGTAGGAAAAGGGGAGCTAAAAAGCCCAACCGAAATGTTGGCTGACGCCAACAAAACTCCCTGTTCTGCCGCGATTCTGCCGCGATTCTGCCGATTCGCTAGCGTTCGTCTGCCGCGATTCTGCCGGTAGCGCCAACACACTTGCACACTTTCCCAACACGCGACGCGACGCACTCGAGCGATTCGCGAGGCTCATCGCGCCCGAAGTTCCTAGCAGCGGCCGCCGCCGAAGTAGGGCAACGACAGCGATGACGAGGCAGCGTGCGCGCAGAGCTGGGGGTGGTGTGGTCACGATCATCGCGCGACACATCGCGGCGCGTGCATCGAGCACGCGCGCCAGCGCACGCACGCGACGATGAAGTCGGCGGTGTCGCTGGCCGACTTGGTGCGCGTCGGCATGCTGCAGGTGGGCGACGAGTGCACGCTCCGCAAGAAGAAGGACGGCTGGGAGGAACGTGCCACGATTGACGCGGACGGGATGCTGATGTGGAATGATGATGAGCGGTTCGCGGCCCCAAGCGGCTGGGCCAAGGCGGTGCTGTTGCACCATGGCGACCCACCAAAGAGGGAGATTAACGGGTGGACCCGTGTCCGTGCGAGCCGCCGCATCGACGGGATCACCAAGTCTTGCTCGCTGGACAGCTTCCGGGAAGAGTACAAGAGGCAGCATGGCTCCAGCGAGCCGGCCGCCTCGGCCAACGACACCGGCGCCGCGCCGTGCGGGCAGAACAACGAGGGCGATCGACAGGCGGGCGAGGCGGCCCTGCCGGCGGACAGCAACGGCCAAACCGAGCGCGAGCACGCCGCGCAGGGCCAGCACGAGGAGGAGGACGAGGAGGCTACCGTCGACGCGGTCGAGCACCACGCCTCGCCGGACGACCAGGCCGGTGCGGCCGCAGCCGAGCCTCCGCTGAACGCCGAGCACGCCGCGCCCAACGCCGAGCCGGCCGTGGCCACCGCCAAGCACTCCCAGGCCGCCGCCACGGCCGCCGACCGCGGCAGGGCCGCCGCCGACAATGCCAGCGCGGTGGGCGGTGCGGCGGGCCAACCGGCGAGCGGGCGGGCGACGGCGGGCGCCCATCCGTGCCCTCACCCCGGCTGCGCCAGGGTGGCCAACTCCGCCAACCAGCTCCTGCTGCACGAGAGCCTGGTCCACGGAGGCCAGCGCCGGCCGCCCACGGCTGGCAAGCGCCGCCGCGGCGAGGGCGCCGACCGCGACGCCCCGCTGCCCCCGCGCCAGCGCCGGCGCGTCCAGCTCCGCCAGCCCGCGGCCGGCAAGCGCTACCACGGCCAGGACTCTGACCGCGACGCCTCACCGCCCCCGAGCCAGCGCCGGGGTGTCGACCCGCCCGCGCAGCTGGCGCCGACGCCCATGACCCCGCCGCCAACCCCGCTGCGGCAGATCCTGCCGTCGGCGGTCGAGGCGCCGACAACGACTGCGGCGCCGCCGCCCCGCGACGACGCGGCGCAGGTTCCGGATGCCAGTGCCAGCTGCGGCGCAGCAGCAGCGCCGAGGGCCCCCGTCGCCGTCGACGCCAGCGTGCCGCTGGCGGCTGCGGCACCTCCGGCTCTGGACAGGACTGCGCGAGCCACCAACGCTGCCGAGCCGTCGGCGAGCTCTGCCGGCGCCAGCCACCGGCCGGCTGAGGCCAGCACAAGCGCCGCCCTCGAGCCGAGCGCCACGGCAGCCGCCCTCGAGCCGAGCGCCACGGCAGCCGCGACGCCGCTACCCGCCGCCGCGGCCGCGTCGGGCCCTACCCGCGAGCCCATCCACGGCCTTCTCGGCCCGCCCGCGCCGCCGGCGCCTGCAGCTCCTGGCGTCTCGACCGGGTCGGCCGGCCGTGGGCGTCCGCTGGCGAACTTGCCGGCGCGCCGCCACCCTGCGTCGGCTGCCATCCAGCCGGCGCCGCTCCCGCCGCGTCCTGCGTCGCCGCGCCCGGCACCTACCGTGGCATCTTTCGCCGCCGCCGGCCGTGCGGACGCGGCCAGCATCCCCGGCCCTGCGGCCCGGCCCGTCGCGAGCGCCCAGCCCGCGCAGCCGCCTGCCGGCGCGGCGCTGCCGTCCTTCCAGGTAGGGCGTTACGCATGCGCAGCGCCTGGCACCACCAACCGACCAACCGACCAACCAACCGACCTGCGGAGCGCTAACACACGGCTGGATGCCTCTGTGCCGCGGCCACACTGCAGATGTCGCAGCGCGAGGCGCAAGCGATCATCCAGGAGCACGTCCAGGTGCACGGCATGTACATCAGGTGGCTCGCGTCCGGCGGGCGCCTCTGCGTGGAAGCCGAAGTGCTCAAGGTCCAGCTGTGCCGGCAGCTCCAGCGCGACCAGGCCATGTCCCCGACGGGCATGTCCGCCACGGCCAGCGACCTGGCCACCATGCTGAAGCGCGCGACCCGCCAGGAACTGCAGCTCATGCAATGCCCGTCGCAGCTCAACCACCTCGGGCACTAGGCGCCCGCTTCCTGTATGCATCCATGGGGCACGCTGTATTGCGAAACAGTTGACGGCATACATAGTAGGCATCCACAAGGGCATGCCAGGCGCTAGGCGCGTTACAAAGACCGCCGCGGCACTAGCTAGTCCAGCAGGTACAGGTATCTGCCGGCGCGCGACTCGAGGCGCGTGCCGCTGAGCAGAATCTCGGGCACGGCGTAGAGCCACGGGCGCAACGGGCTGAGCCGCTCGCCGGGGTCCAGCGCGCCGGGACCGCAGGCGGGCCACCGCAGGCAGGCCACCGCGACAAACTCGAAGCCGTCGGTGCTGTCGGCGTTGCGGGCGACGACGCCCGCCGCGTCGGCCTCGGCGGCGTCGGCCGCCAGAGCGCCCATGAGCGGGTCGTGCGCGCTGAGGCAGAGGTCACACGGCGGATCCGCGGTGAGGGCTGCGGCAATGGGCGCGTCGTACGCCACGGCGCCGGCGCTGCCGGCGGCGTCCTCCTCCGCCTCGTCCAAGGAGGCCGCCGCCTCTGAAGCAGATGCGGGCGGGTCGTGGTGACCATGGCCCCACGTCCACTGCGGGCTGTCCATGGCATCGCTGTGCGCGCCCTCCGCCGCTTCGGTGTTGCTGTTCTCGTCCTCCGCCGCGTCGGCGTCGCGGTGCTCGTCCTCCGGCGCCGGGTGGCCCATGAACGGGTCGTGCGCGTCGTGGTGGGGACGCCACGGCTGGCCGTCGGTGGCGGTGCCCCCGGAGGTGGCGGAGCCGTCCGAGGCGCTCAAGCCCGGGCCGGGCCGACGGCAGCCGCGCACGTTCCTGGCGCGGCTCCGCCCGTCGATCCTGGGCGCGCCCCACTCGCGGCGCGCCGGGAAGCCTGCCAGCCGCGCCGTCCTCTTAAAGTCGCTCGAGAAGCCGATCTCGTAGTCGGCCCCGCGGGCCCGCAGCGGCAGCGCGAGCTGCTTGCGCAGAGCGCCCGCCTTTCTCTGCCGACCGAGATCCACGATCGCGTACTGCACGCCATCGGCGTCGGTGCAAACGCGGACGTACACCGCGAGGCGATCGCGAACGAGCGCCCCCAGGCGATCGTCGATGTTGCGGTTGATCACCACGAGCGCGTACGTGCCCCGGTCCCGGTCGATCCTTTGCGCGTGCACGCGGCACGCGAAGGCGTCGAAGCGCTGCCGAGCGGCCATGGCGGTTGGCGGTTGGTGCTGCGCAGGAATTGTGCTGGTCCGGTTGGGAAATGCGTTTCTGATCACGTCAGCATGTTTGCCAACACAAATATCCCAGCAGCTCCATGCACAGCGCCGGCGCTCTGCAACTATCCGGCCGGCCGCCGTGCCTGCTAGCTAGCGGCGGGGCTGGCGACGCCTCGATCGTTGCTTGGCTTTGAGTATGGGCAATGGCAGCGCTACGCGGGAACGTGCAGCAGCTCGTGTATTCTTTACTCAGGTACTAATGCGTACGCAAAGTACATTTGTACCTGCCAGCGCAGGACTTGCACATACATGCAGCAGCAGCAGCAGCGGTCATTGGAAAAGAGCAGGCTAGCGAATGCGTGCTAGTCACGACGGCACTCGTCCTTGAGAGCGTCCCAGTTCGTGGCCACGAACACCTCGATGAGCTTCTTGTCAGCCTCGCCGAAGCGGTCGCCCAGGACGCGGCCCTCGACATAGGACAGGAGGTCCGCACTGGTGATCTGGTGGTCCCAGAGGACGCTGAGCCCGGCGTCCGACAGGCCGCGGCCGCTCAAGAAGGCCCAGACCATGTCGGCCGTCCAGCAAGGCTCGTTCTTGAGAGTGTCGCGATGCGCGGCCACGGACTGCTCGATGACCTTTTTGTCAGCGTCGTCGAAGCGGTCGCCCAGGGCGCGGCCCTCGACATAGGACAACAGGTCCACTCCGCTGATCTGATTGTCCTTGATGAACCGGAGCCCGGCGTCTGACATGTTGCGACCGAGCATGTAGCACCGGACCACGTCGGTCGTCCAGCGAGGCCGCGCAGCGGGCCCAGCGCCCGATTTCGCGCTGCTGGCGCCAGTCGCAGGCGCCTTCTTGCGGTGCGTTGGCGTGCTTGGACAAGACAGGATGGCCGCCGGAACCTCCTTCTGCTTCGCGGTGTGCGCTGGTTGCATGTAGCTGTCGGCGGCCGGTGGCGTGCCGGTGGGGCCCGCGGCCGGTGGCGTGCCGGTGGGGCCGGCGGCTGGTGGCGTGCCGGTGGGGCCCGCGGCCGGTGGCGTGCCGGTGGGGCCGGCGGCTGGTGGCGTGCCGGCGGGGCCGGCGGCTGGTGGCGTGCCGGTGAGGCCGGCGCGCCGCCGCTGGTCCGGAGCTGCCGACTCGGCCTCGTGGGCGTCGTCGTCGCGAGCGCGCTTGTGACGCGGCGCCGCTTCGGCAGTGGGCAAGATGCTGCGCAGCTGGAGCCGGTCCGCTGCAGGATGGGAGACTTCGTGGAGGTGCCGGAGCTCCAGGGTAGGCTTGAGCGCGCGGCAGGTAGGAACGCGGCAGCGAAACATGCCGTTCTCCATCATCTTGTCCAGGTCGGCGACTACCTCGTGCCACAAGTCCTTGGGGACGTCTTTGTAGGGGTAGTATAGAGGATAGGTATGCTTGTCAATGTCGTACGACGACAGCAGGGCGAGGAGGAAAAGCAGCGTCCAGTAGGCCAGCGACTTGCCGTTCACCAAAGTCGCCCGGAGAACGGCGTTCAGCGATGGCTTCCTACCCGAGCCTGCCGCGACGGCGGTCGACCACGAGCTCACCGAGGCGTACTCGCCGTTGCGCCACTTCAACGTCCCAATGCAGGTCACCTCTGCCACCTCGCCATTGTAGACAAAACGGTCGCCCTCGGCAATGAGCCCACCGTCCACGAGGTTGCGAACAAGCACATCAGGCTTGACTGCGGAGCCGCAACACAACCCCGCCATCTTTGTCGCGGGAAGCCGTTCCATGGCTGCGATGCAACAGCGCGGCGAGCTAAAAGCCCCCGCGTGTCGGATCCTTGCGGCTGCTGGGTTTGGCGCTCTTCCGCGCACTGGCTGGCAATGCCACCGACGTCAGCCTTGTCCGCACACGGGCCGCGCGATGTTAACCGACGACGCTGCGGGTTAGATGCGTCCCTTGCACACAAAGTTCCGTCCCCGACGCGTCGCTACCGTTTCGTTGACGCTGCCACAATGTCATAGAGACTACTCGGTCGCTTCTCCCGTACGTCGTGGGTAAAGAACGTGTGTCGCGCCGCTGCTCCGCCGGTGTTGTAGCCCTCGCCCTACGTTCAATCCTTCCCCGGCGGGTTCGAAAATGTACTTAATTGCAATTAATTGCAATCAATTTTTCTGAAAAAGTTTCAGTATGTTCAGACAAAGTATTTTCTAGGCCGAAAATATGGCCACGGTTTTTTGGTTTAAGTCTGAATACAGGGTACGTATTCCATCGACCAGCTTGGCATACAGTCCCTTACGGGGCTGCAGAGGCCAGCGCGTTACCGGCATAGCATGGCAAGAGAAGAACAGCTAGGGGATCCGTCCAACTATTGATGGCGGAATACAATGTCATGTAGTCGCATGCAATTAATTGCTTTTCCCCAAACGTTTTCGATATTTCGAGTTTTTCGAGGAACGTTTTTCGGAGCCGCCACGCCGCGGCGGCCGTCTCTTTACGGTTGGCAGGAGCACTAGGTCTTACCCTAGCCGAAGTAGAACGAGCGGTAGCCAGAAACCACTGCCGCCGCCGCCACTTGGCCGCCCGCACAGCATACGCCCCCGCGCGTAAATCGACGCTGCCCCGTGCCGCTGTGCGCCTCACGGTAGCTCAGCGTTGATTCTGCGACGCGTCCACAAGGGCGACCTTGTTGTGAAGGAACTCCATCGCCGTTCCCGTTCGACTGATGCGCGCGTGCCTGCTGGCTGCGTCGGCACGGACGGCGGCCGTTAGCCACAGCGGAACGTTCGACATCCTCGCCAAGACCGCCAACCCACACTTTCGTAGCGCTTGATCCCGCGTCGTCGGCGCCATGGCGGCCGCAGACGACCTTCGTGGCTTCACCACCGAGGCGTTCTCGGATCTGCGGGCAATCCCAGGGAACACGGTGCCGGCGCTGCTGCTCGAGTTGGAGAAGTCACCGCACAAGTCTATCAAGCCGCTCGCGGAGCTGTTGCAAGGTTGGAGATTTCTCGCTGACACTGCCTTCGGGGAAAAAGACTGCAACTTCTTTTCCGTGTTGTTGCACGCTAACATGCTGCCGCCGGCCCCCACGTCTAAGAGCGACGGCGCTTTGCGCGCGGCGCACGGCCGTCGCGATCCCAGCTGGTTTCACTTACGCTGGTTTCCGCTGCGCATGCGCTGTGACCGCGACGGCACCTGCCGTGTGATGGTCTACATTAGGAGCGGCTGGAGCGATATCCACGTCGACGACTTCAAGACGCTGTGGAACTACAGCCACGACCTCTTCAACGGCGAGCTCCTGCCTGACTCGTCCGCCAACGGCCAGGCAGTGATTCGCCTCCACCGGGCGGACGGCGGGGTCGTCCAAGCGCGGGTCTCCGCCGCGGACTGGCCGGCGTGGTCAGGGAAATGGCGTGCCAGCATGGCGAGTCGCCTGAAGTACCTCCATGTGGAAATCGTATCCGGGATGGAGAGAGCCGGCCTACCTGTCAACTGGGGCAGCGACGCCACTCGTCTGGTGCTGCTCCCGACGCTGGCCAAGCGCTTTCCGACCGAGTACGCCTTCGCCTTCTTGTGCCTGTACGGCTTGTGGTGGCCGCCCGAGACGACCCTTTCTATCGGGCAGTCGGCGCGGGCCGCGGCGCCTCCAGCGCCGTCTGCCGCTTCCGCCATGGCTCCGGGGCGGATGGCGCCGGCCACGCCTGAGCCTGCTGTACCGCCCGCGCCGGTCCCCGAGACTGCAACGGCCTCGGCCGCTCCCAACGCTTCCGACGCGTCGACCGCGCCTCCCGCCAAGCGCCAGCGCAGCGGCTACATTGCGGGCCAGCCCGGTGGGTCCAAGGACCGCTCGCCGCTGCGGCCGAGCGGCCCTGCCCTCGACGCGGACGCCGACCATGCCACCACCGGCGCGTCTGCCGCCGACTCCGCGGTGGCGTCGCCCCATGCTGGTACGCGCAGGACGCCCGCGCACATGCATGCTGCCGAAATCCAGGACTAACGGTGCACTCTGCCCGGACTCTGTGCATGCATGCCAGCAGATGCGGCCTCGCCGGCCCCGGCCAACCAGCCGTCGCAGGGCGGCCGCACCGACATGCACAGCTGGACGACCACGCAGTGCAGGCGGTGGATCGAGTAGGCGATCCTCCCCGAACGCCGCGCGGTGGCCACGACCTTGGTGGGCACGCTGTACACCGATGCCATCGGCACGCGGGGCGCATGGCTCGCGGGGCTGCGCAAGGTGGACCTGGTGAAGCTGCCGAGGTCGGAGGACGATGCCGCCTTCGTCTACCGCAAGCGCCAGGAGACGTTGTAGCAAGAGCCGGGGGGATGTATCTCTCGTGTCCCGCATGCGTAGCGCAACGCAGCCTCGGCCATACAGAATACACAATGTCATGACTAGGTATGCTTAGACCCTCCATAGTCTCCTCCATAGTCTCCTCCATGCGCCCATCCATATCGTCTCCATAGTCTCCTCCATAGTCTCCTCCATAGTCTCCTCCATAGTCTCCTCCATAATCTCCTCCATAGTCTCCTCCATGCGCCCATCCATATAGTCTCCATAGTCTCCTCCATAGTCTCCTCCATAGTCTCCTCCATGCGCCCATCCATATAGTCTCCTCTATAGTCTCCTCCATAGTCTCCTCCATGCGCCCATCCATAGTGTCCTCCATAGTCTCCTCCATAGTCTCCTCCATAGTCTCCTCCATAGTCTCCTCCATGCGCCCATCCATATAGTCTCCTCTATAGTCTCCTCTATAGTCTCCTCCATGCGCCCGTCCATATAGTCTCCATAGTCTCCTCCATAGTCTCCTCCATAGTCTCCTCCATAGTCTCCTCCATGCGCCCATCCATATAGTCTCCTCCAT
>Ga0180216_1004487_pt1 | contig 10567 bp, 9 predicted proteins | sample eDN3rd37CBELigMG_FD_128879 | JGI IMG/M metagenome (GOLD analysis project Ga0180216, IMG submission 128879) | Enriched Miracle-Growth compost microbial communities from Emeryville, California, USA - eDNA 3rd pass 37_C BE-Lig MG (version 2)... ...
CAAGACCACCGCCGTCAAGGCGCCGGGCTTCGGCGACCGCCGCAAGGCCATGCTCGAGGACATCGCCATCCTGACCGGCGGCACGGTGATCTCCGAGGAAACCGGCCTGTCGCTGGAAAAGGCGACGCTGGAGCTGCTCGGCCAGGCCAAGCGCATCGAGGTTGCCAAGGAAAACACCACCATCATCGACGGCGCCGGCGATGCCAAGAACATCGAGGCCCGCGTCAAGCAGATCCGCACGCAGATCGAGGAAGCCACTTCCGACTACGACCGTGAAAAACTGCAAGAGCGCGTCGCCAAGCTGGCCGGCGGCGTGGCGGTGATCCGCGTGGGCGCCGCGACCGAAGTCGAGATGAAGGAAAAGAAGGCTCGCGTCGAGGACGCGCTGCACGCCACCCGCGCCGCGGTCGAGGAAGGCATCGTCCCGGGCGGCGGCGTGGCCCTGATCCGCGCCAAGGCGGCCGTCGCCAAGCTCAAGGGCGACAACGCCGACCAGGACGCCGGCATCAAGCTGGTCCTGCGCGCCATCGAATCGCCGCTGCGCACCATCGTCAGCAATGCGGGCGATGAGGCCAGCGTGATCGTCAACGCGGTCGAAAAGGGCGAAGGCAACTTCGGCTACAACGCGGCCACCGGCCAATACGGCGACCTGGTCGAGCAAGGCGTGATCGACCCGACCAAGGTCACCCGCACCGCGCTGCAGAACGCCGCGTCCGTCGCCAGCCTGCTGCTGACGACCGAGGCCGCGGTGGCCGAGCTGCCCGAGGACAAGGCGGCCCCGGCCATGCCCGACATGGGCGGCATGGGTGGGATGGGCGGCATGGGCGGCTTCTAAGCCCCGCCCGCCACGGCCGATGCCCCGCGCATCGGCCGCGCTGCGACACCGGACCCCCGGCGCGAGCGATCGCGGCGGGGGTTTCTCTTTGTGCCATGCGCCGATGGCGGCCCGTCGTCTGGCCGCTGTCGTCTGCCCGCTGTCGCCTGCCCGCTGTCGCCTGCTCGCCGTGGCCTGTGCGCGTTTTCCGTGCGCGCCGAGCATCCCGCGCGTTGTCGTCCCGGCGTTACGAGTGCTACGATCCTCCTACGTTTTATTTCAAACCTCAAAGGGGGAGGCGGCATGGCCGTCGACGACCGTTCCTGCGTTCACGGCTCGGGGGATCTCGCCTCGCCGCGGCGCCGCGGCGTGCTGCAGGCGGCGCTGGCGGGTTCGATGCTGGGACCGCTCGCGGCCTGCGGCGACTCCGGCACGGACCCGGTCGACTACTCGGCCACGATCCGCGACGGCCGGGCCGCCATCGCCAAGGCGATGGCCGACACGGACACCTCCTCGGTATCGGTGGCGCTGCTCGACGACCGGCGCATCGTCTGGCAGGAGGCCTTCGGGACGATCGACGACGCGAGCCGCCAGCCCGCCGGCATCAACACCCTCTACAACATCGGCTCGGTCAGCAAGGTCTTCGCCGCCCTGGCGGTGATGATCCTGGTGGACCGGGGGCTGGTGGACCTGGATGCGCCGGCCGGCACGTACGTGCGCGATTTCCAGATGCTGTCCCCCGAGTTCACGAACGTGACTGTGCGCATGCTGCTGAGCCACAGTTCGGGCTTCCCCGGCGCCAACTACAACGACATATTCTCGTTCCAGCCCTTGCCGGGCTACGCCCGCCGGACACAGGCGGTCTTGGCGGGCCAGCACCTCAAGCACGCGCCGGGCGAACTGGCCGTGTATTGCAACGACGGGTTCACCATGGCCGAGCGCGTCGTCGAGGAGGTCAGCGGGAAATCCTATGCGGTCTTCGTGGCGCAGGAAATCCTCGAGCCGCTGGGCATGCGCCTCAGCCGCTATCCGCTGGCGCATTATCCGGCCGGCACTTTCGCCCGCGCACGTTTCATGGGCGCGGACCAGGGCCAGGAATTCGTCAACGCCCACGGCACCGGCGGCCTGAGCAGCACGCCCACCGAGATGATGAATCTCGCCATCATGTTCCTGCACGGGGGCGAATTCGAAGGCCGGCGGATCCTCTCGCCCGCGGCGGTCGCGGAAATGGGACGCGACCAGACGACCCGCCTCGCGATCGATCCGGCGCCGTGGAAATGGGGACTCGGATGGGACCAGACCGATCAGCCGGGCCTGCGCGCGGCCGGCTTCGCCTGCTGGGAAAAAAACGGCGGCACGACCTTTTTCGGCAGCGATTTCTTCGTGATGCCCGAGACGGGACTGGCCGTGATGATCACCGGCACCTCCACCACCTACGGGGCGGGCGCGCTGGCTGAGCGCATCCTGCTGCACGCCCTCGTCGACCAGCGGCGGCTCGCGCAACTGCCGCAGGCCCTGCCTTCCGCCCCGCCGCCGGCCGTGCCGGCCAGCGACGCGGCGCTCGGCGCCATCGAGGGATACTGCGGCAGCTTCGAGGGCGTCAGCCGGGTATCCAGGAACGGCGACCGGTCCGTGACACTGGCGGTGCACGTGGCCGGCCAATGGACGACCGTCGCCGCCGGCCTGCGCCTGCGGGAGGACGGCTGGTTTTCCGCGGACGACTCGCCCCGGTCCTATCGCGTGGCCGACAGCGGCCCATACCGCTACCTGATCATGCGCGGCGCGGGCGGCCAGGGCCATTACTGGAATTCCATGCCGTACGGCCAGCGGATCGCGGCGGCGCCGGCCCTATCGGCCGCCTGGCGCGCGCGGGTGGGCAAGAGCTGGATCCTGGTCAACGAGCACGAATCATCGACCATGCTTGGCCTCGACTCGCCGCTGGCGACCCTGACCGAGATCGCCGAGCTGCCCGGATACGTGCTGATCGACGGACGCCAGCCGCTGCTGCCGGACACTGACCAGCGCACCCGCCAGTTCCTGAAGGTCCCCGTGAACTTCGGACGCGACCTGTACGAACTGATCGTGGAACCGCAGGGAGGCGACGAATGGCTGGTTTTCGGCGGCTACCGCTATCGGCCCCTGGATTCCATCCCCACAGCGCCGACAGGCACGACGACGGCCGTTCCCATCGATGCCGAGGGCCATTCCGAGCCCCGGAAGCTGAGCGCCGCCGTGGTCACCACATTGACCGTGACAGGCGCACGCGCCTGGCGGCTGTACGACGACCAGTGGAAAGCGCTGAAGTTCGTGGAAGGCCCCGGCAGCGCCAGCCTGCCCGCCGGCAGCGACACCTTCGTGATGCTATACGGCGAGCCCTCGAGCCAGGCCCAGATCGTACTGAGCTGAGGGTAGCGCCAGCCCCGGCAGCGACCTGGATCTGGCCGTGCTGGTCGGTGGATTCGAGGTCGATGGCTATGAGCTGTCATAGAACGCGGCATCGTGCGAGTCCGAGAGGAATACGAGGCCAGCGCAAATCCGCAGCTACCGATCCTGGTCGAAATCATCGAACGGCGTCTGGATGATTTCCTGCTCTACAGCCGGCAACTGCTCCAGCATCCTGCGTCCGCCCGAGATGGGCGGAGGCTTGCCGCCACTGCATCCGGCGCTCGCCGTTCCATTACAATGCCGACACGTCCCCCACTGGCGCAGCCATGACCCGATCCTCACCCTACAAGAGCACCGGCGGCCTGGTCCGCATCGTGCGCGCCTTCGGCTATTCGCTGCAGGGCCTGGGCGCGGCGTGGCGGCACGAGGCGGCTTTCCGCCAGGAGGTCGTGCTGTCGGCGATCCTGATCCCGCTGGGCCTGTGGCTCGGCGAGACGGTGATGGAACGGCTGCTGCTGGCGGGCGTGCTGGTGCTGGTGCTGGTGGTCGAGCTGGTCAATTCGGCGATCGAGGCGCTGGCCGATGCGATCAGCATGGACCACGACCCGCTGCTCGGCCGCGCCAAGGACATCGGCAGCGCGGCGGTGATGGTCGCGCTGCTGCTGGCCGGGGCGAGCTGGCTGTGCATCCTGGCGCCGCGCTGGTGGCCGGCGTAGCCGGCTGGTCCAGCCCGCGCGCCGATATTCCATGCATAATGCTGCGCATGTCCGTGCCGTTGCCGCGCATATCGTGCCGTGCGCCGCACGTGCCCCGCGGCCTCCGCATCGCACGCGGAACGCAGCCATCGTCAACCGCAAACCGACCGATATAGATCACCGCTCGCCATGAATTTCATCGAAAAACTGAACCGCGCCTGGGAAGCCCAGGATTCCCTGTTGATGGTGGGGCTGGACCCCGATCCGCGACGCTTTCCGGCCGGGCTGGCCGAGCGGGCGGATGGGGTGTTCGAATTCTGCCGCGCGATCGTGGACGCCACCGCGCCCTACGCCTGCGGCTTCAAGCCGCAGATCGCCTATTTCGCGGCGCTGGCGGCCGAGGACCAGTTGCGGGACGTCTGCGGCTACATCCGCGAGCACCACCCCGCGCTGCCCATCGTGCTGGATGCCAAGCGGGGCGACATCGGCAGCACGGCGGCCCAGTATGCGCGCGAGGCGTACGAGCGCTACGGCGCCGACGCGGTGACGGTCAATCCGTACATGGGGCGGGATTCCATACAGCCTTACCTGGACTACGGCGACCGCGGGGTGATCATCCTGTGCCGCACCTCCAACGTGGGCGGGGCCGACCTGCAGGACATGCGGCTCGCCAATGGCACGCCGCTGTACCTGCACCTGGCCGACCAGGTGGCCCGGGTCTGGAACACGACGGGCCAGTGCGCGCTGGTGGTGGGGGCCACCTATCCCGAGGAGATCGCGCTGGTGCGTCAGCGGGTGGGCGACATGCCGCTGCTGATCCCGGGCATCGGGGTGCAGGGCGGCGACATCCGCGCCACCGTCCGGGCGGGCCGGACGCGGGCGGGCCGCGGCATGATGATCAACTCGTCGCGCGCCATCCTGTACGCCAGCCAGGGGGACGACTGGGCGGAGGCGGCGGCCAAGGCCGCCCGCGCCACGCGCAGCGCCATCCGGCTGGCGCTGATCGACGAGCGCTGATCGACGAACGCCGACCGGCGAGCGCTGATCGACGAACGCCGACCGGTGGGCGCCCCCCCACGGGCACGCCTCGACCGCCGCTCGCCGACTGACCCTCGCTGGCCGGCGCACCAATCGGCAGCCGCCGACCGACAGCCCCCCGACCAGCACGGGCGGCCCCTCAGCGCCGCTTCATTTCCTCGAGCGCCGCCCGCAGGGCGAAGCCCACCGCCGCCAGGCGGACGGCCTCGCGATCGCCCTCGAACACCTGGGTGACGGCGCGCGTCACGATCCCGGATGCCGCGCGCCTGGCGATGCCGAAGCACACCATGCCGACCGGCTTGCCCGGGGTGGCGCCGCCCGGCCCTGCGATGCCGGTGGTGGACAGCGCGAGGTGCGCGCCGCGCGCGGTGGCCAGCACGCCGGCCGCCATCTCCATGGCGGTCTCCTCGCTGACCGCGCCGAAGCGCTCCAACGTATCGTTGCCCACGCGGAGCTGCTCGACCTTGGCGGCGTTGCTGTAGGTGACGAAGCCGCGATCGAACCAGGCGCTGGAGCCCGGCCGGGTGGTGAGCGCCGCGGCCAGGAGGCCGCCGGTGCAGGATTCCGCGCTGGCGCAGAACCAGCCGGCGGCCCGCAGCGCGGCGCCGAGCTCGCCCGCGAGGACTTCGATTTCCCTGTTGACCATCATGCACCTCCCATGCGTACGACCACCGCCAGCACCAGCAGCGCATAGACCGCCGCCAGCACGTCATCCAGCATCACGCCGAAACCGTTCTTGAGCCGCCGGTCGAAGGTCCGGACCGGCGGCGGCTTGAGGATGTCGAAGGCCCGGAACAGGACGAATGCCAGCGCCTGCATCCACACGCCGCCGGGCGTCAGCCACAGCACCAGCCAGAAGGCGACGACCTCGTCCCAGACCATGCCGCCGTGGTCGGGCGCCCCGAGGGCGCGGCCGCAGCGCTGGCATGCCCAGCACCCCAGCGCGAAGGACAGGACGAGGATGGCGGCGATCCAGGCATCGGGCAGGCCGGCGAGCAGGAGGGTCCACAGCGCCCAGCCCATGAGCGTGCCCCAGGTCCCCGGCGCCGGGCGCAGCAGGCCCGAGCCCAGGCCGAAGGCGATGATGCGATCGGGCCGCGAAAACACCCAGGCCACGGTCGGCTGCGGGTCCCGGTCGGCCATGGTCGTCAGGCGCCGCCGACGGCGCCCTGGTCCGCGAAATGATCGTAGCCGCCGCGCCCGACGGGCAGGACGGCGCCATCGGCATCCAGCACGCGCAAGGCGTTGCCGCGCGTCATGGCGCCGATCCGCGACACCGGCACCTCGAGCAGGCGGGCGGTGGCCTGGATCTGCTCGCGCCGCTTGGGCGAGGCGGTGAAGCAGAGCTCGTAGCAGTCCCCGCCTCCGAGCATGATGTCGCGGCGCACCTCCTCGTCCAGCCCGTCCAGGACCGGGGCCGCGGGGATCCGCTCGATCATGAGGTCGGCGCCGCAGCGGCTGGCGCGCAGAATGTGGCCGAGGTCTTGCAGCAGCCCGTCGGAAATGTCCAGCGCGGCATGCGCCATCCCGGCCAGCCGCTGGCCGAAGCGCAGGCGCGGCCGGGGCCGCTCGAGCGCCGGGCGGGCGGCGGCGAGCCGCGCGGCGTCGGCGGGCAGGCGCCCCTGCATCAGGCGCAAGGCCAGCTCGGCCGCGCCCAGGTGGCCGGTCACCCAGATGTCGTCGCCGGCCTTGGCCGCGTCCCTGCGCAAGGCCTGGTTGCGGCGGACCTCGCCCATCACGGTGACGCTGATCACCACGCCGGCCGGGTTGCGCGTGGTGTCGCCCCCCACCAGCGGGCATTGCGCCCGGCGCGAAAGATCCTGGAAGCCCGCCGAGAACGCCCGCAGCCAGTCATGGTCGACCCGCGGGATCGACAGCGCCAGGGTGCACGCCAACGGGCGCGCGCCCATGGCCGCCAGGTCCGACAGATTGACGGCCAGGGCCTTGTAGCCCAGATCGGCCGGATCGACGTCGGGAAAGAAATGCTGGCCCTCGACCAGCATGTCGCTGCTGACGGCCATCTGGAAGCCGTGCGACACCGGCAGCAGGGCGCAGTCGTCGCCCACGCCCAGCATGCCAGCGGGCGCCGGCCATGAAAAGTACCGCGCGATCAGGTCGAATTCGCTATCGGGCCGCACAGGCTCACCCCGGCCGCGTCAGCGCCTTGCGCCCGCCTGGACCTCGGCCGGCCGAGCCTCGGCGGCCAGCTTGTCGAGCACGCCGTTGACGAAGCGGAACCCGTCGGTGCCGCCGAACGACTTGGCCAGCTCGACCGCCTCGTTGATGGCCACCCGGTAGGGGACCTCGACGTGATGGACGAGCTCGAAGCTGCCGATCAGCAGGATCGCGTGCTCGATGGGCGAGAGCTCGGCGATCGGGCGGTCGATGTAGGGCTTGAAGCGCTCGCGCAGCGGCCCGGCCTGCGACACCGTCCCCTGCAACAGGACCTGGTACCACTGGATGTCGGCCTCGCCGAAATTCTCGCCGTCGCGCACGTGGGCGTCGATCTCGCCGAGCTCGTCCATGCCCTCGCCGTCGCGCAGCAGCCAGGCGTAGATGCCCTGCAAGGCGAACTCGCGCGCCATGCGGCGCGCGCTGCGCGCATTGGCGCGGGCCGGACGCGCGCCCCGGGAATCAGTCATCGGCATCCTCGTCGTCGTCATCCTCGACGTCGTCCTCATCATCCTCGTCGTCATCGTAGTCGTCGTCATCATCCTCGGACTCAGGCTCGAGGGCCGCGACCAGGTTGGCCATCTCGACGGCGGCGCGCGCGCAGTCGCGCCCCTTGTCGGCGGCGCGCGCCTGCGCCTGCTCGTCCGTGTCGGTGGTGAGCACGCCGTTGGCGACGGGAATGCCGGTCTCGAGGGCGACGCGGCTGATCGCCGCGGCGCTCTCGTTGCTGACGATCTCGAAATGATAGGTCTCGCCGCGAATCACCGCGCCCAGGGCGATCAGCGCGTCGAACTCGAAGGTCTCGGCCATCTGCGCCAGCGCCACGCCCATCTCGAGCGCCCCCGGGACGGTCACCACCATGACGTCGCGCTCGTCCACTCCCAGCGCGGACAGCTCGCCGAGGCAGGTCTCGAGCTCGGCCTCGCCGATCTCGGCGTTGAAGCGGGACCGCACGATGCCGATGTGCAGGCCTTCCCCATTCATGTCAGGAGTCATCACGTAAGGATTCATAGTCGCGCACCCATCGTCAAGTATCGGCGCAAGAGTCGCCGGGTTCACTATGGTAACCCGTAATGGCGAGCGCAAAGCCCGCCATGCTGGGCATTTTGCGCGGCCGGGCGAGCAGGCGCGCGCGGCCCACGCCGAGGTCGCGCAGGATCTGGGCGCCGATGCCGAAAGTGCGCAGGCCGCCGCTGCGTCCGCCATCGGCCTGGCGGGCGGACGGCTGCCCGTCCAGGCCGCGGTTCCAGGCGTCGAGCTGGCTGAACATCAGCCCCTCGATGCCCTCGCAATTCATCAGCACCAGCACGCCGCTGGGCGCGGCCTGGATCGCGCGCAAGGCCGCCGGGATCGTCCAGCTATGGCGCGTGGGCCCCTCGCACAGCAGGTCGAGCACGCTGGTGGGCTCGTGGACGCGCACCAGGGTTTCCGTATCGGGGCTCACCTTGCCGTGGATCAGGGCCAGGTGCGGCGCATTCGAGGCCAGGTCCTTGTAGGCGACGATGCGGAAATCGCCCCAGGGCGTGCGCGCCTCGCGCTCGCTCAGCCGCTCGATCATGGATTCGTGCTCGCCGCGGTATTGGATCAGGTCGGCGATGGTGCCGATCTTGAGCCCATGCTGGCGCGCGAAGACCTTGAGGTCCGGCAGGCGGGCCATGGTGCCGTCGGGCTTGAGGATCTCGCAGATCACGGCGGCCGGCGTCAGGCCCGCCATGGCCGTCAGATCGCAGCCCGCCTCGGTGTGGCCGGCGCGCACCAGCACGCCGCCCTGCACGGCGCGCACGGGAAAGATGTGGCCCGGCTGGACCAGGTCGGACGGACGGGCGTCGCGCGCGACCGCCGCCTGGATGGTACGGGCCCGGTCGGCCGCCGAAATCCCGGTCTGCACCCCCTCGGCGGCCTCGATGGAAACCGTGAAGTTGGTGCCGTAGCGCGTGCCGTTCTGGTTGGCCATCAGCGGCAACTGGAGCTGGTGGCAGCGGTCCTGCGTCAGGGTCAGGCACACCAGGCCGCGCGCGTGCGTGACCATGAAATTGATCGCCTCGGGCGTGACGAAATCGGCCGCCATGAGGAGGTCGCCCTCGTTTTCGCGATCCTCCTCGTCGACCAGGATCACCATGCGCCCGGCGCGCAGCTCGGCGACGATCTCGGGAACGGGAGAGATTTCGAAGGATTGCGCCGCCTCGAATTCGGCGTCGGAACTTGCGTTCATAGTAGGCCTGTAAAGGGAATCGATCATTTTAACCGCCCGCCCGGGCGCCGGCCCCTCAGGCCCGGCCGCCCAGCAGGGCATCGGCGAATTCCGCGGCGACGAAGGGCTGGAGGTCGTGCATGCCCTCGCCCACGCCGATCCAATAGACCGGGATCGGCCGCACGCCCTGGCTGCCGGCCGCCACCGCCGCCAGCGCGCCGCCCTTGGCCGTCCCGTCGAGCTTGGTCACCACCAGCCCGGTGAGCTGCAGGGCGGCATCGAAGGCGCGGATCTGCGACAGGGCATTCTGGCCCGTATTGCCGTCGACCACCAGCAAGACCTCATGCGGCGCGGAGTCATCGGCCTTGCCGATCACGCGCTTGATCTTTTTGAGCTCCTCCATCAGGTGGAGCTGGGTGGGCAGACGCCCGGCGGTGTCGATCAGGACCACGTCCGCCCCGCGGGCGCGGCCGGCATTGACCGCGTCGAAGGCGACCGCGGCCGGATCGCCGCCTTCCTGGGCGATCACCGTGACGCCGTTGCGCGCGCCCCAGGCGACGAGCTGCTCGCGCGCGGCGGCGCGGAAGGTGTCGCCCGCCGCCAGCAGCACCTTGGCATTGCGCGCCTGCAGCGCATGGGCGAGCTTGCCGATGGAGGTGGTCTTGCCGGCGCCGTTGACGCCGGCGATCATCACCACCATGGGCGCGGTCTCGCCCACCACGAAGGGCTTTTCCAGCACCCGCAGGTGCTCGGCCAGGATGTCGCGCAGGGCCGCCTTGACCGCGGCGGGATCCTCGAGACGCTCTTTGCGCACGCGCGCGCGCAAGGCGGTCAGCAGCTTTTCCGTGGCCTCGACGCCGGCGTCGGCCATGATGAGCGCGGTCTCGAGCTCGTCGAACAGCGACTCGTCGACCTTGACGCCCACGAACAGGCCGCCGATGCTCTGGCCGGTGCGCGACAGGCCGCGGCGCAGGCGCGACAGCCACGAGCCTCCTTCCTCCGCGGGCTCGCCGCCCGCCGCGGGCGCCGGCGCGTCGGGCCGGTCGGACCAGGCGTCCGGCGGCTGGGCCGTTGTGACGGGGCCCTGGGCACGGCCCGCCGCCGGCCCCTCGTCGGCCCCCCGCGGGGCCTCCTCGCCGCGATCGGCCTCGGCGGCGGCCAGCGCATGCGCGAGGCGGGCCTCGTCGGGCGGCGGCTCGGGCGCGGCGATGACCTCGTCGATCGCGTCGTCCGCGGGTTTCTTGCGTTTAAAAAAGCTGAACATACGATTTA
>Ga0180216_1004489_pt1 | contig 10565 bp, 9 predicted proteins | sample eDN3rd37CBELigMG_FD_128879 | JGI IMG/M metagenome (GOLD analysis project Ga0180216, IMG submission 128879) | Enriched Miracle-Growth compost microbial communities from Emeryville, California, USA - eDNA 3rd pass 37_C BE-Lig MG (version 2)... ...
ATAGCCGGCTTGCATGCGGCGGGAGCGCCGCAGGAGGAACTTGCAAACTTCGCATGCGCGAAGCAACGCTTACTCTCCGAGAGCCGCAGCTTTGGTCTTGGCAGAGAACTTCATGTGATGGGCACGGCCCAAGTTCTCAGCGCGGAAATCGACGGAGAACTTCTCGACGAGCTCCTTGCCATCCCAATCGTAAGCACGCAGCCACTGCTCGTTGTCGTCGCCCTTCTTGTCCCAGTTCGCGAGCAGCGAAGTGGTGAAGTAGACGCGCTTGCCGTCGAAGCTCTGGGAAACCATGTTGACCTGGCTGCCCATCTTCTTCGAGTAGACCTCTTTGGGAGCTTCCGGATTGGTGAGATCGTAGAAGCGCGTGGTGCCATCGAGGAACGTGTTGACCCAGAGACCCTTGGCGTCGGCGGTGATCGAGATGTCAACCGGCAGCGGGATCTTGGACGGATCACCGATGGTGCCGACATCCTTCGCCTGCCACTCGCCCTTCTCATCCTGCTTGATGAGCCAGAGCTTCGAGGTCAGCGCCGTTGCGGTGATGGCCCAGTTGTCTTCGGGCTTCAGAGACCAGCGGATCTCGAGCGGTGCGCCTGGGACCTCCATGGTCTTGATCGGCTTCATGGACTTGAAGTCCCACATGACCATGGACTTGCCGAAGCGCTTCATCGCTTCCGGGTCCTTGACCATCTGACCCATGTCCATCATGTAGTTCGTCCAGCCGGTGAAGCTGGATGTCAGCATCACGTTTTTGGCCGGGTTGATGCCAATGTCGTAGCCGTAGCCGTCACCGCCATTTTCGAGCGGCATGGCGTGGGTCGACACGAGGTCACCGGCGTTGTTGTAGACGGCGATACCCGTCTGGCCGTCGTGCGTCTTCACGTTCGACAGCGCCTGGATCATCATACGCCCGGGCGTCGCGTAGAACGTGTGCGGGCCGACGAAGCCGGTCTTGTCTGCGAAGTCGGTGATGGTTTTGACGATCTTCGGCTTCGACGGATCGATGAGATCGAAAACGAAGATCTTGTTGTCGTCGAGACGACCCGCCCAAAGATAGCGGCGGTCATCGGTGAAGCCCGTGTGATGAGCCTCGCCACGGCCGCCGACGGAGACGGCATGGACGACTTTGCCGTACGTCGGAGAGTTTGGCTGAACGTCGATGGTCACGAGCTTGTCGGACTCATCGCCGACGCCCACCTGGCCCAACGTCCACACGTGCAGATAGTCTTCCTGCCCCGTAATCAGCGCGGACGTGAACGGCGAATTGCAGGTCTCGTCCGCGATAGTGACCGACGGCCCGGCTGCAAGCATGGCCAGAGCACAAACGCTTGATTTCAGTAGCTTTCCCACCAGTTTCCTCCTCGACCGTTGCTAACCAACGGTTCCAGTTTCAGAACGTTAGCGATGCTACCTCCGGCCAATTGTGGAAGTGAAATTCTATTTGCCAATGGCGACCATTCAATGGTTCTATAGATCGAGGCAGTGCCGAAACGTCGTGCTCCCAATGGCCTGTTTCGTAGGTGTTTATACCGGATATGGCCGTGTGAGCGCGAGGATCGTTTAGTCGAACAAACGTAAAACAAGCGCTCTGGGGCTACACGATGAACCTTCAGCAACTCAGGTACGTGCGGGCTCTCGTTCAGGAAGGCTCGTTCGTCGCCGCGGCTTCGTGTTGTTCGGTTACGCAGCCGACGTTGTCCAACGGCATCGCGCAGCTCGAAGCTGATCTCGGCCATCGGATCTTCCGGCGCACGACGCGCAGCGTTGCACTCACCGCGTTCGGCGAACGCATTCTGCCATCGATACTCGAGGCACTGAGCGCGTTCGAGCGCGTGCGCGAGCTGGCGAAGCAATCGGAAAACTTGCTCCACGTAAGGATCGGAATTTCTCCGTGCGTCGGGGTGAGACTGGCGGAAACGGTCTTCGAGGTTGCGAAGAACCGGCTGCCGGACATCGAAGTCATTTATTGCGAGAACAATCTTCTCGATCTTTGCGAGCAGATGCGCCGCGCGCAGCTCGATATCATCCTTGCACCGCTGGATCTTCGGTCCAGCGTCGTGCCCGATGCGATGTTCCATCACATTCACAGCGAGCCGCTGTTCTTCATTCCGCGCAAGGACAAGCGCTCCTCCTGGGCGCATGCGAGCCGCGTGTCGGTCGGCGAGATCGCACAGGAGCAATTCGTGCTGGTTCCCAATGCCTGCGGACTGGCTCAGGTCACGAAGCGTCTGTTCGACGACAACGGCTACGGGCTGAACCGCTATCTTGGCGAAGCGAGCAGCTACACGGCGGTGACGGAATGGGCCGATCTCGGGCTCGGCTCCGGTATTCTTCCGTCATCCAAAGTGCCGGAGACGGCGCGGGCCTATGCGATGCCCATCGTCGAGAAAGGGGAGCCGGCACTGATCGAATATTACGCAGTGGGCAAGCCGAGCACTATTCCAGCGGCCGTCTTCACGCAAATCTGGGAGACACTGCAGGAGGCGAAGATTCCGTCGATAAGCAGCCGGCGCGCGGCGGCCGCGGCGCCGGTGTACGACTGGTGTCTCTAGGGCACGATCGCTTTTCGCGCGAATCGCGATGCGGCTCTCGTCTTTTTGATTGGATCGATGATTCACGCTTCGGACTGGTAGGGTCCGAAGCGATCATGGTTGGCCTTTGATGAGACCGATGATTCACGCTTCGGACTGATAGGGCCCGAAGCGATCATGGTCTGGACGGCGAGCCTATCGCCGCTTTCCCGCAGGACTGCCGAAGCGCACGAGCGTGCTGCGGAACGCTGCGCGATAGCTCTCGATATCGTCGGAGCTGCGCGCCTGCTTGCTCGGATGCGGTGCCTCGGCGCGTGGATTGGGACCGAGGGCGATTTTCGTCCCGACGCCAGCATAAAGATCCCGCTCGCCGAACACATTCGCCAGTGCGGCGAAGGTGGGCTCGCCGGTGCAATGGCCAGCGGCGATCCAGCCGACCTTATGGACGTCTTTCAGGCGGGCAAGCTCACGGGCAATTTCGTCATCCGGCGCTGTGACGAGATGGAAGCCGCCGGCGATCAGGTGAATGCGGGGATCGATCCCGCGCGCGGCCTCGACGATGCGCCCGATCCCGGGGTGCGAGCATCCCACCACGAGCACAATTCCTTCCGGCGTTTCGATCGCAAGTGACAGCTCCTTCATCTCGCGCGTGCCCGGTTTGTCGGATACGAGCGCGATGATGTGGACACCGGGGGCGACTTCCGTCGTCTCGTCGACAAGCTCGATGTTCGCAGTGGCCCAGGCCTCGCCAAACCGGAGCGTATCTGGTGGCTTCCCATCGAAATAGCGTCGCTCTCGCGACAGCTCTGGGTTTCGGCGATAGAAGGTGGAGGATTGCGTGCTCCCGAACACGCCGAAATTCTCCTTGGGCGCGAAGATCTTCACGCCGGGGTTGACGGACAGGAGGTAGCTCAGTCCGGCGATGTGGTCGCCGTGGCGGTGCGAGATCACGGCGAAATCGATTGTTTCGAGGTCGATGCCGAGGGCCTTCACGTTGTGCGCGAAGACGTCGGGCTGGTTGCCGGTATCGAACAGAATCCGTCGCCCTCCCACCTCCACGAGCGCTGCATATCCCCAATCCTTCCGAAGCGACGGATCCTTTCCGAAGGCGTCGAAAAGAACCGTGAGTTGCGCACGCTGAAGGCGCGCGTGGTGGTGACCATCGCTGACCGTCGCAGCTGGCAGCGGTTGTGTGAACGCAACACAGATCGCGAACGCCAGGAAGATCGACCCGCGCATCCGTAATTTTCCTTTCCGCTTGAGTCTCCGGTCTGCGAGCAGTGTACGTGCGCGGTGCTGGCATGGAAATGCACAATGGCGTCGGCATCATTCGAAATGCGAATTGCTGTTATTCACCGATCCAATTTGTTATCGGCGGTTGTGCGCGTTTTACTGGCGTGAACAGACAGCGGCGGCTGCAGGCTGTCGAGGGCGCCCGGACAACGACACGGCATGCATCAGCGCATTCTTCTTTCTGCACTCATCGCGACAATGCTGCTGTTCGGATGGACAGCGGGAATGCTGCGCGCAGGCGATGATGCGGAGGAGGAAATCAAGCGTTACCGGGAGATGATCGACGATCCCATGGCCAATCCGGCCTACCTGAATGTCGACCGCGGCGAATCTCTGTGGGCCCTTGCTCGCGGGCAGAAGAATGCGTCGCTCGAGACGTGCGATCTGGGCAAGGGGCCTGGCGTACTCGAAGGGGCCTATGCGGAGCTTCCGCGCTATTTTTCCGACGCCGACCAAGTGATGGACCTGGAACAACGGCTGCTTTGGTGCATGGATCGGATCCAGGGTCTCGACACCAAGGAAATACTGTCGCGCAAATTCGGAACACCGGGCACGACCTCGGACCTGGAGGATCTCGTTGCCTACATCGCCAATAAATCGAGCGGCATGACGTTCCACATCCCGCTGGACCATCCGCGAGAGCGTGAAGCCTATGCTATTGGAGAGGCGCTGTTCTATCGTCGCGGCTCGCTGCTCGATTTTTCGTGCGCGACCTGCCACGGCGCGGATGGGGCGCGGATACGCACGACGCAGTTGCCCAACTTGACAAAGCCGGGACAGGACGCGCGTGAAACGATGGGATCGTGGCCGACCTATCGCGTCTCTCAAAGCCAGACACGTACGATGCAGAACCGTCTGTGGGATTGCTATCGGCAAATGCGGATGCCGCCGCCGGAGTTCGGTTCGGCGGGTTTGACGGCCCTCATGATTTATCTCGCGAAGCAGGCAGATGGCGGAACGCTCAATGTTCCTTCGATCAAGCGCTAACAGTCGTTATTGCGCATCGGCGTGGCTGATCGTTGCAACTCTTTGCGTTGCGACGCTGGCAGTTGCGGACGACACGGACGCATTCCGGCCGGACGCGCCAACCGTTGAACGCTACGTCCGCGACATGTGGTCGGGCGCCGATGACGAATGGAAAAAACGGCTGCAGCAGGATGAGACGCAGGCCGTCTGCTCGAAGTTTCGCAATGCGCCGCCCGAGGACATCGCCGATGCGCTCAGGGCTCGCGAGGCCGCTACGGTCGTCTATCCCGCGGACGGCAATCTTCTGGGTAACTGGCAAGAGGGCGAGAAGATTGCGCAGAACGGTCGCGGCGGACAGTTCAGCGATGCGCCTGATGCTACGCGTGGCGGCAACTGCTACGCCTGTCATCAGATGGCGAAGACCGAAGTGTCTTACGGTACGCTGGGGCCGAGCCTGTCGGAGTACGGCAAGCTTCGAGGGTTCAGCTCGGAAGCTGCCAAGGAAGCGTACGCAAAAGTCTACAATTCACAGGCATCGCTACCGTGCTCGATGATGCCTCGGTTCGGTGTGCATGGCTTCCTGTCGGAGCAACAGATCAAGGATGTCATCGCCTACCTGTTCGATGCGGAAAGTCCCGTAAACAAATGACCGCTATCGCGGGAATATCTCGGACGATGCGGGGCGCCACATGCGCGCTCGTTTGTCTCCTCGCTATCTTTGCGTTCCTTGCCTCGTGCATGGATGGCGCGGAGGCCGCGGAGCTGATCATGGTTCGGCAGCCTGGGTGCGGGTGGTGCGCGCGCTGGGATCAGGAAGTCGGTGTCAAATACCCTTCGACCGAGGAGGGGCGCGCGGCGGCGCTGCGCGAGGTGAGGCTGGGGGAGGCACTGCCTGCGTATATTCGGAAGCCCGTCACGGTCACGCCGACCTTTATTCTGGTGGACGGCGACCGGGAGGTCGATCGCATCGTCGGCTATCCGGGGGAGAGTTTTTTCTGGGAAATGCTGGCGCAAATGCTGTCCCAGATCCCCCGTGCAGGAACGGAAGGCGGTTTGAAGACGCCATAACTTAGCAGCTCGGTTCGCTGGGTGATGTTCGTTGACGAGCTCGCGTTCGCCGTTGCGAACTTCTCCACTTTGGTGCCCGCACTGGCAGTATACGCGAATTACTAGGGTGCATCCTACTCGCCGGTCGTAAGCGTACGCCGCCCTTCTTCGGGCGGCATACGTTTTTCGTATCGTTTTTTTTCAAACTTAACGCCGTGTGCGCTTTCCAGATCGGAGGCATCTGTAGGCGGTGCTCCATCCCCCATCTTTCATGCAACGCTGGCAGCTGTACTCGGAACACCCCCAGGAGTTAATTCTGGAGCAGAATCTCACGACCGCGCCTTCGGAGTAAGCTGTGCCTTTGCTGTAGCATACAGCGGAAGCAGGGCCCGTTATGGCCAGAAAGAATGCTAATGAGGTGACTATAGTAAAATGCATTTGGCAAATCCTTCTTTGAAATAATAATGGTTGAGTATATGCGGCGCTGCAGGTTTCACCAGTACTGTCGCGAAACACTCACTCAAGGGAGGCGATGCGCTCTTCCACGGACAAAGGCGAGGCGCTCTTCCAGGGGCAAATTTACCGCCCGCGACAACATGCTTGAGCGGCGTTGTTCTTCTGACGCCGACCCCGGATAGTTGCACCGGTTACCGGACGCATGTTTTGCGTTTGCACCGTTTCGGCTGATGATCTAAGGCAGTGCCGCCGCGCACCGGAAGCGGAACGCGAATGAGTGAAGCGGGGCGTCAGTCGACCCAACGCCTTGCGGATTCTAATCCTGTCATTCCAGCTGAGCGTTCTCATGTTATCCGGTTATTTCAGCGGCTTGTGTCTGTCCGTTAGTTCGTTGGATTAACTTCCGAACTCCTTATCCACAAGACCCGGCCCACGACGCGCGCCCGTGCCGTTCCGTGGGCGATAGGGGGGAGGCCCATCCGATGCCCGTTGACGCCGGCGCTGCCGACCCCTGGTCCGACATCGGCGCTCTTCCCCCGATCATCTGGCTTGGCGCTCTCGTGGTCTGCGTGCTCGTGTTGCGCGGGCTGTCGCCCGTGTTCGGGAACTTCGCTGTCGCGGTGCCGACACAGCGCTCCTCGCACACCGCGCCCACCCCGCAATGGGGCGGGCTCGGCATCTGCGCCGGGGCGTTCGCTTCAATCGCCATCGCAGTTGTGGCATCCGGCATATTCGCGCCGGAGGTCCAGAATCAGGTGATGATCGTCGTCATCGCCGCGTTGATGCTGATGGCGCTCGGGGCTGTCGACGATCTCCGGCACCTCGGAGCTGCCAGCAAGTTCGGTGTTCAGGCACTCGCTGTCGCCATCATGCTGACGGCGTTGCCTGACGAATTTCGTGCGCTCCCGATGGTGCCGCTGTGGCTAGAGCGCGGGCTTCTCTTCTTCGGCGCGCTGTGGTTCGTCAATCTCGTCAACTTCATGGACGGGATCGACTGGATGATGGTGGCGGAAGTGGTGCCTGTCACGGCGGGTGTTGCCATCGTGGGCGCGCTGGGTGCGCTGCCGCCCGAGGCACTCGTCGTCGCGCTGGCGCTCAATGGCGCGATGCTCGGCTTTGCGCCCTTCAACCGGCCTATCGCTCGGCTCTTCATGGGGGATACGGGCAGCCTGCCGATTGGGCTGCTGCTCGCGTGGCTGCTGATCGTCGTGGCGGCCTCCGGCCATCACGTGGCGGCACTGCTATTGCCGCTCTACTTCATTGCCGACACCGGGGTCACGCTTCTGCGCCGCGCGTACAGCGGGGAGCGCCTGTGGGTCGCGCACCGCACTCACTTCTATCAGCGCGCTCGGGATAACGGCTTTACGACGATGGGAATTGTTGTGCGTGTCTTCGCGGTGAACGTGGGGCTGGTGGCCCTGGCGGCGCTCAGCGTCATCGCGACATCGCGCGTGTCGCACGGACTGGCGCTGCTTGGCGGCGTCTGTCTCGTTGGCGGGTTGATGGTGGATTTCGCGCGGCCACGGGCGAAGTGAGGGTGAAGGCAGGAGCGTCAGTTGCTGCGGATGCCCGCCGTTTCCATCGAGCTGCCGCAGCCCTTCTGCTGGATGCTCGCGTTGACGGCGTCCGCTTCGGCCTTGGCCTCATTGTACTGGGCGATCGCAGGGACGCCCTGGTCGGGTGAGCCCGTAAGCCGCGACCAGGCGTCGGCAACGGTCTGCGGCAGCTCCTGCATCTGCTGAACCGCTTTCATCGGCAGCTCCTGAAGCTGGGTCTGCAGGCTCACCTGCCTGGCTTGCAACTCCCGGCAACCGAGATCGTGCTCGTGGGCGCTGAGGACGTAGGAGCCATCTTTCTGGTATCCCGGCCGGGGAACGCCGGACAGGTCGGCCACCGTGGAACAGCCCGCAGCATTGAGTGCGAGGGCGCAAACCAATGCTGCCCTTCCCGCACCAATCCACAGCTGCCAGGCTGCTGCCATCGTTAACGAATCTCCCCCGCCGAAGTGAATTTATGCACAAGCCCTTCGGCAAACCACCGGGCCCGTTCACAAATTCGATTGGTGTGATCGTCAGGCCACGGATAGGCGCTGCGTGTCACATTTAGGCATCGTAGCGCCTTATCACCGGGCTGCAACTCCGGGCGACGCCGCTTCTCCCGGCATGATTAACCCCCGGGCCGCGAGCAAATTCACGACGCGCTGGGCCAGCTCTTCGGCAGGTGCACTCGTGGTGTCGAGGACGAGATCCGGCTTCTCGGGCGCCTCGTAGGGGGAGTCGATACCGGTGAAATTCGGCAGCTGTCCGGCGCGGCTCTTTGCATAGAGCCCTTTGGGATCGCGCTGCTCGCAAACCGCGAGCGGAGCGGTGACGTGCACCTCTATGAACTCGCCCGGTTCGAGAAGCCCTCGCACCGCCGCGCGCTCGGCCCGGAAGGGGGAGATGAACGAGCACAGCACGATCACGCCGGCATCGACGAAAAGGCGCGCCACCTCGCCCACGCGGCGGATGTTTTCCACGCGGTCGACGGCCGTGAAGCCGAGGTCCTTGTTGAGACCGTGGCGGATGTTGTCGCCATCGAGCAGATACGTGTGGCAGCCATGCATGGCGAGCCAGCCCTCGACGAGGTTGGCGACGGTGGACTTGCCGGCACCGGACAGGCCGGTGAACCACACGACGCAGGGGCGCTGCTCTTTCAGCGAAGCGCGCAGCGCTTTGGTGACGCTGAGCGGCTGCCAGTGCACGTTCATCCCGCGGCGAAGGGCGAAATCGACATTGCCGGCGGCGATGAGCGCGCCGGTTGTCAGGCTATGGATTTCAAAGCGCCCGGCATCGTCGCTGTCCCGATCGAGGCTGACCGGCGTCTCGGTCGCGATGGTGCAGACGCCGACCTCGCCGGTTGTCAGTGTACGCGCCGGATGACGTTGCAGCGTCTCGGCGTCGAGGCGGTATTTGATGGCGGTGATCGTTGCGATCAGATCCTGGCCGGCGAGCCGAAGGCGGTATTCGCGGCCGGGCAGCAATTGAGCGTCCGTGGAGAGGCAGGCGACGTGGGCGGCGAAGCGTTCGCTGGGCGGCAGCGGCTCGCCTGTCTTCAATGGACCCGGGTGATTGGGGATCGCGAGTTGCGCTAGATGCTCGCGTAGTGCCGGTATCCCGCGTTCGCCGTCGGCGTTATCCGCCGGGACGGTGACGGCCGATTTGAAGTCGAGCCTGCGACTGAGCGCGTCGAAGGCGGTTTGCATTGCCTCGAGGCGCGTCTGGGAGGCATCCTTTGCCGCGTCCGGCTCGGCTTTCACCGCCAGCACGGCATGACGGACGCCAGCTGCGCGGGCGATGACCGCGGCGTGGCGAATATCGGCCCAAAGCTGCCGAGCTGCGTCGGCGCGAATAATCAGAACGTCTGCGGAAAAGGGAGAACCGGGGACTGCCATCGTGCCGGGTGGGTAACTTGAGGTGAGGGGCGCGCCGGAACTCGTAACGGCGCTGCCCGCATCATAAAGCCCGACCGTCATGGGCCGCGTTTTGCTGGCCATCGTACGCTCCCCACTGCTTGCCCCGTTCGGCCGTTTCCCTCCAGTGCCGTGACTGGGGGCATCCGTCACTTCGTGGGGCGGCGCGGGAAGACGTAGATGTCCAGGATAGCCTGGATCAACGCATGATGGGCAAGCTCGACGAAGCCGTACTGGTTGGAATTGACGTAGAAATTCACGTCGCCCCGCCCGCGCAGCAGGTTGTCGGGCTGAAAGCCGCTGAGCGTGCAAACCGTCATGCCCTGCGTCCGGGCGGTTTCTACCGATTTCAGGATGTTGACCGACTGGCCGGAGCTCGAGATCGCGATCAGCATGTCGCCGGGCAAGCCCTGCGCCTTGAGCTGCTCGGAGTAGACGTTGGCGTAGCCGAAGTCGTTGCTGAGGGCAGTGATGGCGGCGGGATCATTGAGAGACAGGGCGCGAATGCCGCCGTTCTTCAGGAATTCGATGGCGTGGTGGCTGGCAACCGCTGCACTGCCGCCGTTACCGATGAGCACCACTTTCTTCCCGGCGCTGTGGGCGTCGCGCGCCGTATCGGCCACCCACTCGAAACCCTGCTCCAGACTGAGGGGCCGTCCTTCCGCGTCGCTTACCCTGGCTGCCGCCAGGATGCGGCCCAGCTCGTCGAAGTAGGACGTGACTGGATTGGCTTGGGTTGTCTCGGCGACGCCTTTCAACACTCTGATAGCCCTCCAGAAGCGAGTGAGCGGCGCGCCCAGCGAAGCTCGGCCGCCGTC
>Ga0180216_1004490_pt1 | contig 10563 bp, 6 predicted proteins | sample eDN3rd37CBELigMG_FD_128879 | JGI IMG/M metagenome (GOLD analysis project Ga0180216, IMG submission 128879) | Enriched Miracle-Growth compost microbial communities from Emeryville, California, USA - eDNA 3rd pass 37_C BE-Lig MG (version 2)... ...
GCGAGGCATGGATGGCGCATAACGGGTGGGCGCAATGAGCGCGGATTTTCTCCTCGAACTGCGCTGCGAGGAAATCCCGGCGCGCATGCAGGCCAGGGCCAGCGAGGATCTGGCGCGGCTGTTCACCGAGAGGCTGGCGGAAGCGGGTCTCAAGGCCGCGCGGCTGACCAGCTATGTAACCCCCCGCCGCCTCGCGCTGATCGCGCACGATGTGCCGCTGGCGACGGAGGCGGTGAGCGAGGAATATAAGGGCCCGCGCACCTCCGCGCCCGCGCAGGCGCTGGAGGGCTTCCTGCGCAAGACCGGCCTCACGCAGGACCAGCTTGAGGACCGTGACGGCGTGTGGTTCGCGACGGTCGAGAAGCCCGGTCGGGCGACCGCCGATGTGCTGGCCGAGGCGATCCCCCCGATCGTCCGCGCCTTTCCATGGCCCAAATCGATGCGCTGGGGGTCGGCCAGCCTCTCGTCCGAGAGCTTGCGCTGGGTGCGGCCATTGCAGGGCATCGTGGCGCTGCTCGGCGAAGACGTGGTGCCGATCAGTATCGAGGGGATCAAGGCGGGGCGGACCACGCTCGGTCATCGCTTTCATGCGAGCGGGGAGATCGCCATCGAGCGGGCGGCGACCTATGCGGCGCAACTCAAGGCGGCTTATGTTATCGTCGATCAGGCCGAACGGCGGCGGATCATCGAGGAGCGCGCCACCGCGCTGGCAACCGAAGCCGGGCTGGAGCTGGTCCCGGACACTGGCCTCGTCGCCGAAAATGCCGGCCTCACCGAGTGGCCGGTGCCGCTGCTCGGGCGGTTCGACCCCGCCTATCTTGAGGTGCCGCCCGAGGTCATCCAACTTACTTTGCGCATCAACCAGAAATATTTCGTGCTGCGCGATTCCGCCGGCAAGCTCGCCAATGCCTTCGTCTGCACGGCGAATATCGAGGCGACGGACGGCGGCAAGGCGATCGTCGAGGGCAATGGCAAGGTGCTCGCCGCACGCCTCTCCGACGCACGCTTCTTCTGGGAACAGGACAAGAAAACGCCGCTCGCCGTCCATGCCGAAAAGCTGGCGCGCATCACCTTTCACGAGAAGCTGGGCACCGTTGCCGACAAGGTCGAGCGCGTGGCCAGGCTGGCACGCTGGCTGGCCGAAGAGAGCATCGTCAAAGGCGCCGATCCGGCGCTGGCCGAACAGGCCGCCCGCCTTGCCAAGGCCGATCTCGTCACCGAGATGGTCGGCGAATTCCCGGAATTGCAGGGCCTGATGGGGGGCTATTATGCCCGCGCTGAAAGCCTGCCGGACGCCGTCGCCGACGCCATCCGCGATCATTACAAGCCGGTCGGGCAGGGGGACGAGGTGCCGACTGCGTCGGTGACCGTGGCGGTGAGTCTCGCGGACAAGCTGGATACGCTTGTCGGCTTTTTCCAGATTGACGAGAAGCCGACCGGCTCGAAAGATCCGTTCGCCCTGCGCCGCGCGGCACTCGCTATTCTCGGACTCATCATCGACAACGATATTCGCGTCCCGATGCGCGACCTGATCACTGCGGCGGCTCATAAGGGCGGTGCCGATGCGGGCAGGGAGCTGGCCAATTTCCTGATAGAGCGCCTCAAGATCCAGCAGCGCGATGCGGGCATCCGGCATGACATGATCGACGCTGTCGTCGCTGTGGAGACCGGCGGAGACAATGTCCGCATGGTCAAACGTGTGCATGCTCTCCAGGCGTTCGTCGCCACCGAAGACGGCGCCAATCTGCTCGCCGGCTACAAGCGCGCGGCCAATATCCTCAAGAAGGAGCGGCCGGAGAGCGGCAAGTCGGCCAGCGCGGTGGGCGAGGAGGATCCCGGCGCGGCGCTCACCGACCCCGAGATCGCCGACGCGATCCGCGTGCATGACGCCCTATCGCCAGCTTATGCGCCGGAACCGGCCGAAGCCGCGTTGATCGCCGCGCTCGATGCCGCCGGGCCGCGCGCGGCAGAGGCCATCGCCGCCGAGGATTTCGAGGGCGCGATGGCGGCGCTTGCCACGCTGCGCGGTCCGATTGACGCCTTCTTCGATACCGTGACGGTCAATGACCCGGAGCCGGCAAAACGGGATTCGCGGTTAAATCTATTGACCCGCATTCGTGCTGCGGTGCACCAAGTCGCGGACTTCTCGAAAATCGAGGGCTAGACGGGTCGGGACGCCGAACCACAACAGAAGGGGCGCCCCGGCCAATCAGGAGCATTTGTTCGATCGCGCGAGCGGAAGGAGCGCAGGTGGCAACGGTCATGACGAAATATGTCTATCGCTTCGGCGGAGGTGTGAACGACGGCGGCAAGGGAGACAAGAACCTCCTTGGCGGCAAGGGCGCCAATCTGGACGGCATGGCCGCCATCGGGCTTCCGGTTCCGCCGGGCTTCACGATCACGACCGAGATGTGCACCCGCTTCTATGCGGAAGGCCAGACCTACCCGGAGAGCCTGCGGCGGGAGGTCGCGGACGGCATCGCCCATATCGAGGCTGTGACGGGCAAGCGCTTCGGCAATGCGGCCGATCCCCTGCTGGTCTCGGTGCGCTCGGGCGCGCGTGTGTCCATGCCGGGCATGATGGACACGGTGCTCAACCTCGGCCTCAATGACGAGACCGTGCAGGGCCTGGCCGCCGTCTCCGGCGACCCGCGCTTCGCGTGGGACAGCTACCGCCGCTTCATCCAGATGTATTCGGACGTGGTGCTGGAGCTGGACCATGGCAAGTTCGAGGAAGCGCTCGAAATTGCCAAGGAGGACAAGGGCGCCTATCTCGATACCGAGCTGACCGCCGAGGACTGGCAGGCGCTGGTCGGCGAGTATAAGCGCATCGTCGAGCAGTTGTGGGGCAAGCCCTTCCCGCAGGACGTGCACGAGCAGCTCTGGGGCGCGATCGGCGCGGTGTTCGGGAGCTGGCAGGCCGAGCGCGCCAAGGTCTACCGGCGGCTCAACAATATTCCGGGCGACTGGGGCACGGCGGTCAACGTGCAGGCCATGGTATTCGGCAATATGGGCGAAACCTCTGCAACCGGCGTGGCCTTTACGCGCGATCCGGCAACCGGTGAGAACGCTTATTATGGCGAGTATCTCATCAACGCGCAGGGCGAGGACGTGGTCGCCGGCATCCGCACGCCGCAATATCTGACCAGGGCCGCGCGTGAGCGGGCCGGTGCCAAGCTGCTCAGCATGGAGGAAGCGCTGCCGGAGACCTACGCCGAACTGGCGCGGGTCTTCCAGATCCTGGAGACGCATTATCGCGACATGCAGGACATCGAGTTCACCGTGCAGCAGGGCAAGCTCTGGATGCTCCAGACCCGCACCGGCAAGCGCACGGCCAAGGCGGCGCTCAAGATCGCGGTGGATATGGCCAATGAGGGCCTCATCAGCCAGGAGGAAGCGGTCGCCCGCGTCGATCCCGCCGCGCTTGACCAGCTTCTGCACCCGACGCTCGATCCCAAGGCGCCGCGCGACGTGCTGACCAAGGGCCTGCCCGCTTCGCCGGGCGCGGCATCCGGCCAGATCGTGTTCGATGCGGAGAATGCGGAGCGCCTTGCCGAGCTGGGCGAGGCGGTGATCCTCGTGCGGATCGAGACCAGCCCGGAGGATATTCACGGCATGCACGCGGCGCGCGGCATCCTCACGGCGCGGGGCGGCATGACGTCGCATGCCGCCGTGGTGGCGCGCGGCATGGGGCGCCCCTGCGTTTCCGGTGCGGGCAACATCGCCATCGACACGGCGGCGCGGACGATGCGCGTGGGCGGCCGAGCCCTCAAGGAAGGCGAGATCATCACCATCGACGGCGCCAGCGGCGAGGTGATGGCCGGCAAGGTGCCGACCGTGCAGCCGGAGCTGGCCGGCGATTTCGGCACGCTGATGGAATGGGCGGACAAGGTGCGCCGGCTCAAGGTGCGCGCCAATGCCGAGACGCCGCACGACTGCAAGACAGCGCGTGAGTTCGGTGCCGAGGGCGTCGGCCTGTGCCGCACCGAGCATATGTTCTTCGACGCCGAGCGGATCACCGCCGTGCGCCAGATGATCCTGGCCGATAGCGAGGCGGAGCGGCGCGCGGCGCTGGCCAAGCTGCTGCCTGCCCAGCGCGCGGACTTCACGGCGATCTTCAACGAGATGGCCGGGTTGCCGGTGACGATCCGCCTGCTCGATCCCCCACTGCACGAATTCCTGCCGCACGCCGACGGAGAGTTCGAAGAGGTGGCCGAGGCCGCCGGCGTCTCGGTGGACCTGCTCAAGCGCCGCGCGGCGGAGCTGCACGAGTTCAACCCGATGCTCGGCCACCGCGGCTGCCGCTTGGGCATCACCTATCCCGAAATCTATGAGATGCAGGCCCGCGCCATCTTCGAGGCGGCGCTGGATGTGGCGAAGGCGACTGGCACGGCACCGATCCCGGAGGTGATGATCCCGCTGGTCGCGACCAGGCGCGAGCTGGAGCTGATGAAGACGCTGGTCGACCAGACCGCGCAGGCTGTGTTCGCCGAGCGCGGCACGGAGGTCGCCTATCTGGTCGGCACCATGATCGAGCTGCCGCGCGCCGCGCTCAAGGCTGGCGAGATCGCCGAGGTCGGCGCGTTCTTCTCGTTCGGCACCAACGACCTCACCCAGACGACCCTGGGCGTCAGCCGCGACGATGCCGGGCGGTTCCTCACCCAATATGTCGACAAGGGCATCTTCGCGCGCGATCCGTTCGTGAGCCTCGACGTGGAGGGCGTCGGCCAGCTCATAGAGATCGCGGTCGAGCGCGGCCGGGCGACGCGCCCCGGCATCAAGCTCGGCATTTGCGGCGAGCATGGTGGCGATCCGGCAAGCATTGCCTTCTGCGAGCGCGCCGGTCTCGACTATGTCAGCGCCTCGCCCTACCGCGTGCCGATCGCCCGCCTCGCGGCGGCCCAGGCGGCGCTCGCCAACAAGGGCTGAGCAGGGAGCGAAAAAAGGAAAAAGGGGGTTGCCAGCGGAGGCGCCCCCGACTATCTGCGCCTCTCCCAAGGCGCTGACGCGCCCTGAAATTGGCGATGCGCCCGTAGCTCAGCTGGATAGAGCATCAGACTACGAATCTGAGGGTCGGACGTTCGAATCGTTCCGGGCGCGCCATTTTCGAACAAAAGAGAGAACTGCGGGCGTGGTTTTGGCCGCGCCTGCTGCCGCACTCCTCGCCAGCACCGCCTTGGAGCCGTTGATGCGGATTTCCCGGTCGTTCACGCGGACCTCACTGAGCAATAGCCGGGCGTAAGCCTGGCGCAGCTCGGGTGAGCCGTGGTGCAGCTTGTCGCGCAGGGGCAGGGCCAGCTTCTCGATCTTCGTTGGCGTGATCATGGGTTCGACCATGGCGAGGCGGCGGGTGAGATCAGGAATCTGCTCGGCAAGCTCGTCCCGGCGAAGCTGCAGGTTAACCATGCTATGCACGGAATGGTCATTGCGTTGGGCTTGTCGGCCGCACATGATGCGACCAAGCCGCTACGTACCAGGTGTTGAAAACACGAAGCGCGTAGAAAGGTGGATGGAGACTCCCGAAAACTCAGAAGCGGCGTTTCACAGATAGCGACCATTCGCGCGGCCGGCCGACAACACCGGTCACAACTCCAAAACTGCCGATATTCTCGGACTTGCCCGCATAGTAGAACTTGTCGCCAAAATTAGTAACCGCAGCGCTGATCGCCCAGTCCCGCCCCGTTGATTCATAAGTCAGGCGGGCGTTAAACAAGCTGTACCCGTCGATCAGATTGAACGGGTTGTTGATCGAGTTGTAATAGAAGGACGAACGGTAAGACCAGTCGACACGAGGAGTCAGCGTGGCGCCACCGCTAAACTCGGCAGTATATTGGATACCTGCCGATGTCTGCCATTTGCTAATGAATGGAGCGATCATGTCCGGCGTGACCAGCGTGGCCGGGTTGATGATCTCCGTGTAATCAAAATCGAGATAGCCAACGGATCCGTCGATCCGAAGTCCGTCTACAGGTTCCGCGAAGGCTTCCAACTCAAAGCCGAAAACTTCTGCGTTGCCGGCATTGGACGGAACCGAGCAGGAAAGGACGACGCTTTCCGGGCACTGGTATCGGACAAGCTGGATGTCCGTGTAGTCGTTCAGGAAAACCGCGCCGTTCAAGCGCAAGCGCCGGTCGAACAAGTCCGACTTAAAGCCTGCCTCGTAGGTCGTGAGCTTTTCCGGGCCGAATGTGACAACCTGATCGGGAGCGGAGGGACGGGGGTTGATGCCGCCCCCTTTGTAGCCGGTGGAGACTTGCGCATAGGTCATCAGCGCATCGCTCCAACGATAATTGAAGCCAATACGATAGTCCCAGCGGTTGCCCTCGAAGGTGCCTATACGACCTTCAAGGCCCGTCAACAGGAAATTTGGTGTGAAAAAGGCTCCGCTAGGCTCCGTGCCATCGAGATTGAGCCGCGAGAAATTGTAGGTCTTCTTGTCGTCGGTGTAGCGTATGCCCGCTATTACGTTCAGAGCATTGGTCAGATGGATTTCGGCATGTCCGAAGCCCGATATGCTGCGATTTTCAACCAGGTCATCGGACAGGAAATCGAACAGCAGCGTCGGGATTTCGGCCCGGCCTTTCAGCGTGTCGTTGGCATCATAATAAAAACCTCCGACGGTGATGTCGGCGACGCCATCTAGGTCCGCCGAAAGCCTCACTTCCTGAGTGAATTGCTGATGCCGATAACTGAACTCCTGAAGCAGCAGGTTGAGTGGCGATCCGTCGGTGTCGATCGTGCTGGTGCCCTCCGCCACGCGATAGCCCGTAATGGATGTCAGCGCCACGCTATCGGATAATTCGACATCCACCGTACCGGCAATTCCCCAGCTATCGGCGGTCGATCTCGGCTGGACTACGAAGCCGCCTGGCGCAACCTGATAAGGGATGCCGAAGGCGGTCGTGAAATTCCCACCGGAGGTATAGCTCGCATAGGACGAGTATTCCCCAGGGCCCGTGATGAAACGACTGTCGAAAGGCACGCCTCCCAGTGGGTTGGCCGCGTCGTAACTACGCACGGAAGGATTGTCCGCGTAGAGCAGCTTGGTAGCCACCGGCTCTGACGTGTTCGATGCGATATCAGCCCGCAGGTTGATTTCGAAAGGCTGGTCAGCCGGCGCATAGCGCAGGGCGATCCGCAGGGCCTGAACGTCCACGCCGCCTTCGGTTCCAAGCCTGCAATCCGCGTTGTTCGCACCGATCGCGGACACTCCCGAACCAGGATTGAGGCAACCATAGTCGAGCCGATCGAAATATCCGTCGACATTTTTGGAAACACCGGAAATCCGCATGAACAGGTCATCCGTCAACGGAATATTAGCGCTGCCTCGCACCTCGATCCGGTTAAAGGAGCCGTAGGTGCCCTCGATGAAGCCTTCCGCGTTCGCACCCGGCTTTGCCGTGAAGAGCTTGACGGCGCCGCCGACCGAGTTCTTGCCCGCCAGCGTGCCCTGCGGGCCGCGCAACACTTCGACCCGCTCCAGATCGGTCAGGTCCATGACCGCTCCGAAGGTCGTGCCGTAGTAGATGTCATCGATGTAGATGCCGACGCCTGGCTCAAGCGCGAAGCTGGCGTCGAGCTGACCTACGCCGCGAATGAAGGCTGCAACCGCATTGCCTTGTAGCGAGGTCGCCGGAGCAAGCGCGACATTGGGCGCATACTGGCCCAAGTCGGTCACGCTGGTCTGGCTGCGCGCTTCGAGAGTTTCGGCATTGACCGCGGTGATCGCGATCGGCGTATCCTGCAGATTCTGTTCCCGGAACTGCGCGGTGACGATGATCTCCGAGTATCTCGAATCTGTGCCTTCTTCATCCTGCGCATGGACCGCCGATGGATATGCTGCCCACAGCGCCACGACTGAGACGGCACCAAACAGCCGAAGCGATACCTTGGCGCGTGACCGCATCTTGTACTGATGGCTCATATTTTTCCTCCCTCTCCCTGTCCGATTGTTGACGCTTATTGATGCGCCATTTCGCCGACGGGTCGTGACCTGCCTGCCGGGGGACTTTCGTTGGCTTCCGCGTCCATCATCGCCTGCAACATACGGCGGCCTTCGACCGCATTGCGGTCGCTCTTGATCAGCAGCTCGTCCGGGTTCTCACCGATGATCGCGAGCATCCTCTCGATCTCTTCGGCAGCGAACTTGTCTTCGGCGATTACCGGCTGAAGGTAGGGAAACATCCGATCCACTTCCGCCTCGGTTCGCGCCGACAACGCAAAAAAGTAATGGCAGGTGGTCGGTGTTTCCGGCGTCACGGCGTGATAGACACGGCCTCGGGTCAGCACCTCGCCTCGCCTCACCGGATTGCTTTCAGCCACCTTCACATCGCTGATTCCGGCGTGGAAGCCTGGGAGGTAGAAATCCATCCCCACCACCCGATCAATCCGCTCTATGTCCTCACCGTTGAATTGGGCCACGACAGGGGGAGGGACTGCATCACGAATGTAGCGCCGGCTGCGCAGCACACCGGGTTCCTTCGTCAGCTCCTCCGGCGCCGAAGCATTGTCTTCCGTCCCGATGCTGCTGGCGTGGAGATAGCCGAGGTGGGTCAGGTCCAGCAGGTTGTCATTGAGGAGCTGGTAACGCCCCTTTACGTGCTCCGTGTAGAAGGGCCGCAGCACCAGATCCTGCCCCGTAGCGCCGATCTCCTCCAGATCCGGCAGCAACGCCGGATCGGCCCTGTCCGGATCGCCCATCCATATCCACGCCCAGATGCCGTGCTCGACCAGCGGATAAGTGGGAATGCGATAGCTGCGTGGAACATGGGACTGCGACGGAACCTTCACACATTGGCCGTCGGGTCCGAAGGTAATGCCGTGATACCCGCATTCGATAGCATCTCCCTTCAGGCAACTCTCGCCTAAGGGAAAATGACGGTGCGGACAGCGCCCGCCGACGGCAACCGCAGCGCCGTCCTCCTTGCGATACATCACTACCGGCTGGCCCAGGATTGTGCGCGCAAGCAGCTTGCGGCCCAACTCTTCCACAAAGCCGGCGACATACCAGCCGTTGCGAACTGCAAAGCAGCCTTCCCGGAAAGGATACATGATTCTCTCCCATATTCTTTTCGTCAACCTTACACTGTAGACTTACATTGTAAAGGTTGCGGCATCGGCAGGCGCGCACTAACGAAAGACATAGAATGGACATTCAACCTCTCAGCACGAACAGGATCGTTTCGGAGGCGCTTGCGCTTCTGGCCGAAGAAGGGCTGGACAAGGTGACGCTGCGCAAGCTTGCGGCGCGGCTCAACGTCCAGGCCATGTCACTCTACTGGCATATCGAGAACAAGGAGGAGCTCTACAGGCGGATGAGCAAGGCGGTCTTCACCGACTGCCTCAACTCCATCCCGGAATGCTCATCGTGGCAGATGTGGCTCAGAGCGTTCGGGCTTGAATTGTGGCGCGCGCAGCATGAGGTTCGCGATGCGGCCAGGCTGATCTTTGGCGCCAGACAGTCCGGAGTGGCGCTTCAGGAATTGGCGGCCCAGATCATCGCCCCGCTGATGGCGTTTGGAATAGGCGCGAGCGACGCCCTGAAAATGCAGTCTTCGGTCCAGGCAATGATAATTGGCTGGACGGGCTTCGACCAAAGCTTCGGCGAGGAACTCGAACAGGTAGTTCCGGTGCAGGTCACGATGGAGGACAGCCTCAATGCCTTGATCGCCGGATGGGAAGCGATCCTTGCAAAGCAATCGTCTTCGATCCCGAACGAAGGCAGAGCCGAAACAGCCCTGCCTTCGTGATCGTGCGGATGGGCTACTTGCGCGCCCGCAGCGTTTCGCGCGCCACCTTCGAATAGGGTGATGGGCATACCGTGGCCCGAATCTCGATCTGTTCATGGGGCTCCACGCGCAGATTGTCGTAAACGCCCGGTTCCTCGCCCCAAATCAGGCTCACTTCCTGCCCGATCTCGATATTGCGATCGAGCGATGCGAGGGAAATCATGCGCCGCGCATTCATCGAATGTGCAATGAGCACGGACAGGCCCACCAGCTTCCCATCGAACAGCACACGATCGTTTATCGCAAAAGCATATTGAGGCATCGGCAGATCGGGGTACTTGTAAACCGGGCCATCGGTAAAGAAGGACGCGAAGATTCGCGCAACGTCTTCACCATTCCACTCAAGGGTCACCTTTCTGCGTTGTTCATCCTTACGTTCGAGCATGCGTTCAAGAGCAGCGCGGCCGATGAAATCATGATCAAGCGCGATAAAGGGATCATATCCGACATCAAACGGCGTCTTGTAATAATCTTCCAACTTGTCCGAATGGAAACTCCCGCCCAGCTGGAAGAACGCTTCCAGAGTGAACGCGGGCAACCATTCCCGATAGGCTTGCAGTTCGGGGTCCGTGTAGATCGCCGGAAGTAGGGGCCCCAGCCAGCCGGATTCCACGGCGCTCGAGGAATAAGCGCGATTGCCCACCTGACGGAGGCCGAATTCCTTGCCGGCTTCCAGGATTGTCGCGAGCACTTCCTGCTGCTCTTCGATCGGCCCCCAGATTTCCAGGCCCGCAGCGCCTGCCATACCATGACGCAAGGCATCGACTGGGCGCCC
>Ga0180216_1004491_pt1 | contig 10561 bp, 11 predicted proteins | sample eDN3rd37CBELigMG_FD_128879 | JGI IMG/M metagenome (GOLD analysis project Ga0180216, IMG submission 128879) | Enriched Miracle-Growth compost microbial communities from Emeryville, California, USA - eDNA 3rd pass 37_C BE-Lig MG (version 2)... ...
CTCATTCGGAGCGAGTGCCACCCCGGCGCCGCCGACGCAAACGCGGCCACCCGCGCGATCGCGGGCGCGGCCGAGCCGGGCGAGACGGCCGCCCCGACGGCCGACCTGCCCTCCGTCACGGCGGCCGCCGCCAACGCCGGCAGCGTGGGCGCCGCGGCCGCCTTGCCGTCGCTCGCCGACGCCGGATCGCCGGACGTGGCCACTGCGCCCGCGGCCGCGGAGCCCGCGCGGCCCACCGGCTTCCGCGGCCGGCTGCCGTTCTTTGGCGGCTTTGGGGCGGGCCCTGCCGCCGCCGCCACTTCCGCCAATGCCGCGGCCGCGCCCGCCGCGCCGGCCGCCGTCTACCACCACCGCAGCGAAGGCGCGGCGGCGACGCCCACGGGGACGCCGGCCATGCCCATCCGCCACGTGCACCACAAGAGCGACGGCTCCGCCGCCGCCCTCACTGTCGGGTCGCCGCCCACCGCCTCGCCCATGGAGGCGCACCTGGGCGGCGACGCGGACGGCGCCCGCGGGCGGCCACGCTCTGTGCACGACGTGGCCGCGCCAGGGGGCCTGGGCTTGCCCCTCCCGGCCGAGGACACGCCGGCGCCGCCCGGCGAGTGGGCGGCGTGGGCGGCCGGGCTGCACCGCGCGGCGCTCGAGCTGGAGATGCGCCTCCAAGAGGAACAGCAGCTGGTCGAGATCGTGCAGGCGTGGCTGGAGGACGGCAGCGCCGAGGACCCCACGATGGAGGCGTTCTGGAGCGAGCACCCCGACCTGCGCGACTCGATGCACCTGGTCACACGCAACCTGAACCGGCTCGCGACTAGCAGCCGCAGCTCGTCCAAGGCGATTCGCAGCATCCTGGCCGCCATCAACCAGCACGCGCACGCCGACGGCGACGCGGACCACCGCAGCCGCAGCAGGTAGTTCCATTTCTTTATTACACTAGTTCGGTGTCGCTATAGAGTTTTGTTTTTGTTGTTGCCCCGCCCACGCTCTGTACATTAGAACGCCTACGTGCTTACAGCTGTACACTTGTCCTGTGCCTGCGATCTGCGTTGCCTGTACGTTGTACACTCCACACACACGCGCGCGCGCGTGCGCGCGCGTAAAAATGCATATCCCTACACTTGGAACGTTCGGACCGCTTGTGCGACGCGCGCGCGGCACACGGGGCACCGCGACAGCCGCGTCGCACAGGCGTGGCAGCACGCGAGGTGGCCACACGGCGTGAGCACCGTGTTGCGCGGCCGGTCCATGCACACCACACATTCGTTGCCCAGCGCGGCGGCCTCCGGGCCGCCAGCGGTAGCGGCCGTCGCTCCCGCGGGGTTGCCGTCGCTGGCGCGGCGGCGCGCCAGGCGGCGCGCGTGCTTCCACCGCGCCAGGTGCGCGGCCAGGCGCGGCCACAGCCACTGCCAGAGGTAGTACGCCACGCCGGTGGCCGAGGCCACCAGGACGGCGGTCCACACGCGCGCCCACAGGCGGTCGGACCGCTCCAGCTGCGCGCGCGTCAGGGGCGTCAGGAGGAAGAGGCCCGGCATGCCCGCGGACGGCGGCACCAGCCGCCAATGCGCCGCACCATCGGCATCCCGCACCAGGTGGCCGAACGCCGTGAGCCGCTGGCCCGTGGGCACGACGCGCTCGACGACGCGCGTGCCTGTCGGGTGCGGCCCATGAGCGCCATCGCGGGCAAGGCGCATCGTCAGCATCGTCTGCGCAAGCTCTGTATCGGTGGGCGGCGCGGCGCACCTTGCACAATCTCGCCCTTGGCGTAGCCGATGATGTCGCGCAGCGCGCTGCCCGTCGGCGTGAGCAGGTCGTGCACGGTCCGCGTGGCCCCCAGGCCGCTGGCGGCGAGGTCCTCCCCGCTGATGGCCACGGCCGCCGCGCCGGCGACCGGGGCGTGGCCCGCCGCCTGCTCCGCCGCCGCGATCGACTGCAGCACAAACGGCGTCGTCTGCGTCGACTGCGCGATGACCTGCTCGCTGTTCAGCCTGTGCCAGGGCAGCCGCGGGTGGCTCGGGAGCGAGACACGACACGTAAGGCCGGGGCCCTGCCGGCGGTGCCGGCCCGTCGGGCCCGGCGTACCACTTGCCGAGCACGCCGTCCCAGACGGAGGATACCAGCGCCTGCTCCTGCTCGACGAGGACGGCGGTCACGCTCGGGGCGTGCTCCGGCTTGAGCGGGTGCGGCGTCCGCGCGACGCCGTGGATGGCGACGTAGAGCGGCTGCAGCGGGCCGGCGGCAGTCCGAGGGCAGCCCCGAGGCGGCGTGGGCCGGTCAGCCAACGAGGGGGCCGGCCACGCGGCTCCCGCGCGTGCGGCTTGTTCCCGCACCTCGCCCGGACTGGCGGCGCGGGCTACCGCGTCGAGCTGGTCGATGGGCACGTCGCGCGCGGCGGCGTAGTCGCGGAGGCGGTGGAGGGCGGCCCAGCGGAGGGCGGCGGCGGTGGCGGCGGTGGCGGTGGCGACGAGGAGGCCGACGGACGCCATGGCCGGTCGCCGGGGCGGCCCGTGCGCTCCGCTCGGCCGCGCGTCGCGTCCGCCGAACCCTCTTCTTTCTTCGCGCCAAAACCAGCACTGGCGACCCGTCCAGCGGACGCGCGCGGCCACCCGACCAGCCGACCCATCCTGCCACGTGACCACATTGTCACGTGTTACAATACACACGTGCTTCAGTGGTCACGTGAACCGGCAGGATGGACGGCGGGGCGCCGGCGAAGCGGCGGCGGCCGGACGACGACGACGGCGGCGGCGGCGGCGGCGGCGGCGGCGGCGGCGGCGGCGGCCACGACGACGCGCCCTACCACCATCCCCGCCACCCCCACCCGCACCCGCACCCGCACCCCCACCAGCGGCCGTACGACGAGTATGACCAAAGGCCCAGCGAGCACGACGCCGACGCCACCGCCCTGCCACCCGCCCGGCCCCAGCACTATGGACGCTCCGCGAGCACCGCCAGCGCTGGGAGCACCGGCAGCGCCGGCTTGGGCGTGACGGCGCCGTCGCCCACCCAGGTGCGCGACGGCGGACGCACGCAGCCCGACCCAACCGCGGCACCTAACGTTGCTGGCGGCCTCCGCGCTCGAGCGACGCCGCACGCCACAGGCCAACGGGCAGTCGCCAAACGACTGGCAGTTTGCGTTCAGCCGGTCGCGCAAGCGCTGGTACTACTTCAAGCCCGCCACGGGCCAGTCCGTCTTTGAGAGCCCCGGCGAGCTGGAGGCGTGCACGCCGCAGCTGTGCGACCTCGCCGCGCCCACCAACGTGATCATCTCACACGGGCCGGCGCGCCCGCGGCTCACCCCCGCGGAGCACTTGCTCTGGCTGAAGCAGGTCTGCGCGATAGCGCGCGCGCGCAGCAAGCCTCGCACCGGCCGCGGGCGCTGACCTGCGCCGAGCGCAGACGCGCGGGGGCGATATCGCGCCGTCGCGCCGCCGGGCCTGCAGGCGACCCCCCACCCGCACCCGTACCACGAGGTGCTGCGCGCAGAGGCGCTGGCGCGGCTGCGCACCTACTACGACCGCATCTGCCAGGAGCGCTTCCGGTGGCCGCTGCCGCCGCGCGAGTCGTTTAACCACTGGGTGTGGCGCATGCAAGCGCAGGCCGCCGCGCTCGGCCGCGATGGCAAGAGCCTGCTGCCGGACCCCGTGCTCGCGGTCCCGCTGACGGAGGAGGACGACCCCGCCGGCCCGGCCGAGCACCGCGCCAAGACCACGGCGCTCGACTCGGTGACCGGCACCCCGCTGAAGCGCCAGCTGATGGAGGTCCGAAGCACGTGCGCAGGCCCGTCCGACCCCGGCGGGAGGCGGCGAGACCCCCCAAGCCGCTGACGGGCTTTTTGGCCGCGCGCGACCCGCCGCTTGGGGCTCCGTCGTGGCCGCTGCGCGGACGGCTGCAGAGCCTGCCCACCAACACCAAGCCACACAAGTACTTGAAGTCGACGTTCCAAGTGTGCAAGTCGCTCCGCGGCCACGCGGACCACGCCGTCTTCCTCAGCGAGACCTACGGCAGCGGGCCCACGTACGACGAGGACCTGGCCACCATCCGCCGCGCGGCCGACGACGCCCGGCGTTGGCTGCGCGACGTGCGCGAGCCCACGCTCGAGGAGGCCATGGCGCGCGTAGACGAGTTTCGCGCAGTGGCCCTGCCGCCGCTCAAGGTTCGCCGCCGCGCGCGTCCCCCGCCAGATGAACGGAAGGCCGGACCGGGCTGGCTGACGGGCGAGGAGCTTTGGGGGCCGGGGGACGGCTTCGCACCGCGCAGCGGCTCCTCGAAGTGGAGATCACCGACATCTGCAACGTCATGAACGCGGCGGCCAGCATGGAGGCGCGCCAGCTCGCGGAGCAGACGCGGCGGAGCGAGGCGGCGAGCGCCGTGTTCGACCCGCCGCTCGCGTTCAGCGACCTGAGCATCCGGCTGGACGGCCAGCTGGTGTACATTCGCTACCGTGACCAGGAGCTCCCGCTGCAGCACCGCCACTGGGACAAGCTGCGCGCCCTCTACGAGCGCCAGCACGCCGACCAGGAGCTGCTGCTGCCGCGGCTGTGGTGCATGCTGCGGCGCTACCAAACTGTGTTTGGCGGCCACGGCGGCGCCGAGGCGGCGCCGGCGGCGCGCGCCACCGAGGGCAGCGGCTTCCACGCGGCGGCGCCGGTGAGCCTCTTCAAGGCGCTGCAGGAAACGCTCGCCGTGGGGCTCGAGTGCTTTGCGTCGCCGCTCAACTGCTACCTGCCGACCTACTGCTCCGCCTTCGCCGACACGGACCGGTTTTTCGGGTCGCTCGGCTCGTTCTTCCACCTGGACCTGCAGGAGGGCTCGTGCCAGGCGAACCCGCCCTTCAACGAGGAGGTCATGGCGGCGATGGCCGACCGCATCGAGGAGCTGCTCAGCTCGCCGACGGCGGGCGCGCTGTCGTTCGCGGTGATCGTGCCCGAGTGGGTCAACCCGCCGACGCCCGCGCTCGAGACGATGAAGCGCTCGCGCTTCCTCCGTGCGGAGCTGGTGGTCAGGTCCACCGACCACGCCTACCGCAACGGGCAGCAGCACCTGGTGCAGGAGAGCGCGGAGCTGTTCCCGCCCTTCCACGACTCGCACCTGTTCGTCTTGCAGAACGACGCCGGCGCCGACCGCTGGCCCGCCACGCCCGCGGTGATGGAGCGCCTCGCGGCGGCCTGGAGCGTCGCGCCGGCGCCGCGCACTGCGAGCGATGGCCGGCCGGGCCCGTCCGCGACCAACGGCGGCGGCGAGGGTCAGCGGCAGAGCTCCGGCGATGCGTGACGATGTACATAGTTGATTCGTAGAAGGGATGGTGCGGTGTGTCCCCCCTGTCGTCGTCCGAGCGACCGCGCGCGTCGGGTCATGTACAGCGATGCGAATGGTGAAAATATCATGCGAGCGTGGACGTTGTGCGCCTCGTGCCAAAGCTAGTACTGGTGTTACGAGCCCGTCACGTTCGTGCATCGTACATGCTTGAAAAACGCATACATGGCGCGAGTGCCCGCTCGCAAGACAAGCTGACGCGGCGACAAAGGAGCAAGGGGACGACAAAGAAACGACATGTGTGCGACGGCCGGCGTCGCCGCTCACGCTGGGTGCAGTACAGGCGTAGCCCTGCTACGCGCTTCTAGTCGTACAGCTTCCGCAGATGACGTTGTGTCTAGCAGCACCAGTGCGGGTCGTTCGCCACGGTGCGGTTCCACATGCACAGCATGCGGTCGGGTTTGACGTAGTGCGCATTGTACGAGAGGTCCTTGCAGCCCGCGAGCAGGAAGCGCGGGTTCGACACGTATCGGACGGGCAAACCGGACGACTTGGCGTGGTCGACCCAGCTCGCCATGGCGACGTCCTCGAGCGGCAGCACGTGCAGCGCGCCGCTGGCGATGCCGCGGGTGATGTGCTCGGCGAGGTCGCGGGAGATGATGTAGGCCGGGCCGTGCGCGAACGCCGGCGTGATCTCGGACGGAAACACGGCGCGCGAGATGAAGTAGCGGTTCGTGGGGTCGCGGTTGGTCACGCCGGCGTTCGAGATGAGGCCCATGTAGACGGGCGGCTGGCCGTTAGCCTCGAGGTACGGCAGGATGCGGTCGAGGCGCAGGAAGGTGTCGTCGTCGCACTTGAGCAGGTGCGTCGCCGTGGTGTACGCGAGCATCGTCTCGACCATGGCGAGCGTCTTGAAGCCGACGTTGAGGTAGGCCTCGGGCGCCTGGATCTGGATGATGTCGCCGAACTGGCGGTGCTCCTCGGTGATGCGCGCGGCCACGTTGACGTCGTGCGAGTTGCCGACAAAGAAGCGCACGGCGACCTTGCCGCTGAGGACCCGCGGGTCCAGGAACCACGCGTTGCGCACGGCCAGGCGCTGCATGTAGTTGGTCGCGGCGCTCAGCACGCCCACGAACAGCGAGACGGTCGAGTTGTCGTCGAGCGGCGGCTGCCGGCGCGCCGACTTGGGGATGAGCAGGCCCTCCGGCTGCGGGACAGTGCGCGTCCGCGGCAGGCCGCGCGCCTCGACGCGCCTCACGGCGAGTGTGTGCGCGCGCGTCTCGTAGGCGCGCAGCAGGAGGATGCCCATGTTCTGCGCCTTGTTGTGGTTCGAGAGCGGCACGCGCAGGTACCACGTACTGTTGATGCCGACGTCGATGGTCTGGTCGCTCACGCGGAACTCGACGTACGCCCACGGGTCCTCGGCCTCAAACGCCGGCGGGTACGGCAGCTCCTGCCGCTGCCACTGACCGTCCTTGTGGAACCACGCGTGCGAGGACTCGCCGCGCACGAAGGACAGGTAAAAGTTGATGTCGCCGCGGAAGCTCATGACGCCGAGCACGACCGAGCCGCCGATCCGGCCGCTGACGGCAATGCGCGTGCCGGGCTGTACGCCCGTGTCCAGCGACACCTCGACTGGCATCGGCAGCGTCGGGTCGCCCTCCAGCACGAAGCCGAGCGTGCCGTCGTCGGCCACGTGCCACACGGGCTGCGGCCGCTCCCACGTCATCGGCACGAACGGCACGTCGGGCCCGACCATGTTGAGCATGGCCGAGGCGGCCGCCTTGCCGGCGAGCGCGATGTCGCGGCTCGCCTCGACGACCGCCTGGCCGGCCTCGGCGAGCACGTGCGACGCCGTGTCGACCAGCGTGTCCGGCAGCACGTCCGAGACCGTGACCGGCACCTGCGACACGGCGAGGCGGCCCGTGATGGCGAAGGCCATGCTGAGGAGGATGGTGGCGACCAGCGCGACCGCGAGAAACGCCCTCCAGCGGCTGCGGGGCGTTGGCAGCGCGGCGGCCACGGTGGCGGCCGCGGCGATGGCGCTGGCGCCTGCGCTCGTGCCGGAGCCGCCAACGGCGGCGGCCTCGGCGCGTGCGAGCGGGTCCATCGCCGGGGGAGTCTGTGCGCGTATCGCGCGGCCGCAGGGGCGGAGACGGGCCGGCAGGCCGGCAGCCCGGGGCAGGGCGGCCCCCGCAGGGCAGGCCGCCGCGCACCGCCGCCGCACGCACGCGTCAGCCGCCGCGCCGCACGGCACGCCGACGTCGCACGGGGAAATCCTTCTCCAGAATGGTGGGGATCCCCATCACGCCGCCACTGACTGTCGGACTGTGACAGGGGCGGCCGGCCGGCAGCCTTGCATCGGCGGCCGTCGGGCATCGCATGCTCTGGCCTGGCGCGTGGCGACAGCGCGCCATTTCAGAGCACCGCTCCCGTGTGCCTGTCTAAACGCGTGTTGCCTTCTGTACACTGTACATGCACGGCGGGCGATCAGTCGCTCGCGAGAATGCGCGCCCGCTCCGACTCGAACACCACCATGCGCCACAGCTTTTGTACAAACGACTCGGCCTCGCGATCGAGCGCCGCCGCCAGGCTCGTCACCAGCGCCTCCGGCGCGATGCGCGTGGCCAGCTTGCCCAGCACGTAGTCGACCATGCCCGCGTTCTCCTCGCCCAAGTACTCCTGCATCTTCTTCGCGATCCACGGCCGCAGCGTCTCCTCCAGCGACTCCTGAGCATGATCCACACGGCCAACCGACGCCCGATGCACGCTGCGTCAGCGGTCGCGCAGCCGCCGCCTCCACCGTGCGCCCGGGCCGCACCTTGGAGAGCAGGTCCCAGCGGATGGGCACGGCGAAGAGCGCGTCGCGCTGCGTCGGGATGGCGTCCACCGCGGCCTGCAGCCGCCGGCGCCGCTCCTCCTGCTTCCGGGCCTGGATCTCGTCTCGGCTGAGGCCCACCGACGCCAGCTCCTCCTCCGAGTACTCGATCGGGATCAGCGCGCGCTTCTTGCGCTGTGCGCCGTCCGCCTCGTCGTCATCCGCCTCGGCGGCCGCGCCAAACACGGCCGGCCGCTTGGGCGCGGCCGTCGTCGGCGCGGCCCGCGTGCCGAGCGCCAGCTTGGCCTGGCCGATCATCGCCTTGCGCGCCGTCTCGGCCACGGCGGCCTCTGTGTGTGTGTGCGCGCGCGCGCGTCAAAACCCAGGGACCCGCCGCAGGCCCCAGTGAGCGCCAGACGCCCGGCCCAACATCACGGTGCCGCTGCGGACACGCACCGCGCTCGGCCGCGGTCGTGGCGGCGGCGGCGGCGGTGGCCGCGGCCGCGGCCGCAGCGGCCTCGGCCTCGGCGGCCGCCCTGGCGGCGGCTTCCTCGCGCGCCTTGCGCTCGCGCTCTTCGGCGATCCGGCGCGCCTCCGCGGCCTCCAGCTCGGCCTGCTCCTTGGCACGGTCGCGCGCGTCCTCCTCGGCCTCGCGCTCCCGCTCCCGCTTGCGCCGCTGGTGCCACCGCTCCGGGTCGCGGTGGTAGTCGTCCTTGCGCTCGCAGTCGGGGTGCGCCATCTCGGCCAGGAGGCGCTCGCGCTCGCGCTGGCGGCGCGCCTGGCGCTCGGCCTCGCGCTCCTGCTCGCGCTGGTACTCGCGGTCCTTGTCGTGCTCTCGCGCCTGCCACCGGCGCAGGCGCTGTTGGTAGGCCCGCGCGATCGCAGGCAATGGCAACCAGCCACGTCAGCGACGTTGTCCGCCACACTCCGCTTACCGGGGTCGCGCATTGCGCACCTCGCGGAAGGCGACCTGGAGGTCGTGCTCCACGCGCTCCTCCTTGCGGCGCTCGCTCTCAAAGTACTCGAGCCGCCTGCGACCACCGTCACCCCCCACGTACGTGCCTTGGCACCACGGTCAGTTCTACGGCACGCCGGTCGCGGGCAGCATTCTTGCGGGACGCACCGCGCGCGTTCGCGCGCGCGCTCCCGCTGCTCGCTGTCGCTGTCGCGGTGGCGCTCGCGCTCGCGCTCGCGCTCGCGCATCACCTCGCGGCGCAGCGCCAGCTCCTTCTCCTCGTCTACGCGCTCCGTCTTGAACGCCTGCTCGCGGAACGTCGCGATCTCGTCGATGACGTACTTGCGCTTCTCGCCTTGGAACCCGAGCCGGTCGACGTCGGTCTCGTTGACCTGGAGGCGGATCCGGCTGCTGCTGCTCGTGGTGGGCACCGCCAGACCGCCGTCTGACGGCACGGCGGGCGACTGGGTGTCCCCGCGCGACGGCGGCGCCGACCCGTCCGCGGCGCCGCCGTTCGGGCCGGCCGCCGCCCGCGCCGCCGCGTGCGCGGCCTCGGCGGCCGCCGCGGCTTCGCCAGAGACGGTCGCGGCCTCCGCGCCCGTGATCACGCCCGCCTCCTGCAAAAACTGGAGCGCCTGCTCCAGAATCGGTGCGTCGTCCGTCGCGTCTTGCTCCTGCCGTTGCGAGCGTGCGCGTAGTGGGGGGAGCGACAGATTTCCGGACAGCGTCAGCGCCCCCGCCGGCGCCTGAGTGGAGACGGCGCGCAGCGTCGTGGACGCACCGGCCGCGCGCCACCAGCCATCTCGATCTCATAGTCCAAGAACTTGCGGGTGTTTTCATCCACGCGGATCTGCGCGAGAGCCGTGCCTCCGCGCGTGCACCGGGCCCGGGTTAGCACCGCACAATGTTGTGCGTGGCGCGCACCGCAAGGCCGGCATACCAGTAGCGGCTTGCCCTTGATGGGGATCTTGGGCAGCAGCCGCAGCGCCCGCAGCACCGACGGCGCGTCGTCAAACTCACAAAAGCCAAAGGCTGCGCAAGCCCGGCCCCACCCCACGCCCGCGAGCGGCGCCGGTCAGGCCCGCTCGACACAGCGCGCGGGGTGCGCCAGGGCGGGCCACAGCGCGTACCCTTGGGCGTGCCGGACTGGTCCATCACGCGCTTCCAGCTGCGCACCTCGCCCGCAATCTGGGCCGCGCTTCGGGTGCCGTTCTGGCGTGGTTGCAAGTCAGCGCCGTGGCCCTCGTTCGCCGCAGCCCGCCACCCCCGAGTAAGAGGCGCACCCGCAGCAGACGCTCCACCACCGAGTCGCTGACGTCCGGCGGAATGCCGGACACGAACGCGGTCGTGTGCTTGGCCGGCCCGAGCCGGCGGGGCGGCAGGGCCGACGCCGGCTTGACGACGGTGACGCCGGGCGGCAGCGGCACCGGCGGTGCTGGTGAGGCAGGGCAGCACACGCACAACATTACGGGGGGGCGGGGGGGGGGGGGGGGGGGGGCGGCACCTTTTCCGGGGGGCACAAGGCGCCCCCCCACGCC
>Ga0180216_1004492_pt1 | contig 10558 bp, 3 predicted proteins | sample eDN3rd37CBELigMG_FD_128879 | JGI IMG/M metagenome (GOLD analysis project Ga0180216, IMG submission 128879) | Enriched Miracle-Growth compost microbial communities from Emeryville, California, USA - eDNA 3rd pass 37_C BE-Lig MG (version 2)... ...
GCCCAGAAGCAGCGCCTGGCGTGCCTGCACGGGCACGTCACCGTCACCTACGCGGAGGACCTGCCGAGCCGCCAGGTGCAGCTCAACGCCGGCCGGCCTGACTACCTCGTCACGGAGGTGGAGACCCTGCGCCGCGACTACCTCGTCCGCCGCAGCGTCGAGCTCGCCGAGGCCGTCGTGGTCACCGACGACGCCCTGGTCGAGGCGGCGCGCCACCAGGGCTGGAAGCTGCCGGCCGGCACGGTAGTGCTCCCGCCGGCGCCGGTCCCGACCGCCACGACTGCGGGCGCCAGCGCCACCGCCGTCCGGGCGATGCCCGTGACGGAGCTCGTATTTGTGGGCGACCTCAACCTGGCGGGCGGCCTGCAGCTGTTCCTGGACGCCGTCGACCAGCTGGTGCTCGCCGGCCGCTACGCGCTGCCCAGCCAGATCACCTTTGTCGGCAACGTCGACACCGTCCACGGCTTCGCCAGCGACGAGCTCATTGAGATGCGCGCCTTTAGCTGGAACGTGCACTACACCATCAAGTCCGGCCTGTTCGGCCAGGACGTCCTTGACTACGTCCTGGCGGCGCCGGGCCGCCTCGCCGTTGTGCCGTCGCTCGTGCGCGGCGCCAGCAGCGGCCTGCCGCACCAGCTGGTGCTGGCCGGCGCGCCCGTGCTGGCCGCGCACGAGGCCGCGACGCCGTCGGTCCTGCCCGCCGACGCCGTCTTCGCCAGCAACAGCACCGCCGCGCTGCGGGCCAAGCTGGAGCAGGCGCTGTCGGCCGGCGTGCGGCCCGTCGCGCCGCAGCTGCACGCCGAGACGCTGCGCTCCAAGTGGGCCGAGTTCTTCCTGCAGCAGCTGCAGAACGCGCACGTGTGCGCGCCGCTGCCGGTGCCGGAAAAGTCGCACACGCCGCTGGTGACGGTCGTGCTGGTGCACCACGACCGGCCCGAGCTGCTCAAGCAGGCGATCGCGTCGCTCGAGGCGCAGACCTTCCAGGACTTCGAGGTCGTCCTCGTCGACGACGGCAGCACCGAGCCCGAGTCCATCGAGCTGCTCACCGAGCTCTCGTGGCGCTGGTGGGAGGAGAAGGGCTGGAAGGTGCTGCGCGAGCCCAACCGCTACCTCGGCGCGGCGCGCAACACGGGTGCGCGCCACGCCAAGGGCCGCTACATCCTCTTCATGGACGACGACGACATCGCCAAGCCGCACCAGCTCGCCACCTACGTGCGCGTCGCGCTCGCCACCAAGGCCGACGTCGTGACCAGCGGCCACGACCTCTTCGACGGCGACGCCGCCCCGACCGAGTCGTCGGCGCTGCGGCGCTACGTGCCGCTCGGCGCCGCCACCTACGTCGGCATGCTGGAGAACTGTTTCGGCGACTCGAACATGTTTGTCAACACCAAGTTCTTCCGCAACCTGGGCGGCTTCACCGAGGAGTACGGTGTCGGCTTCGAGGACTACGAGTTCCTGGCCAAGGTCGTGCTGGGCGGTCACAAGCTCGAGCCCGTGTCGGAGCCGCTGCACTGGTACCGCGCGCACCCGGACTCGATGTCGATGACCACCGACCTCAAGGCCGGCCAGGCGCGCTTCATGCGGCCCTACGTCGAGGCGTACCCGACCGTCGGCGACCCCACCTACCAGGCGCTCCTGCGGTACACGCGCGACAAGTTCTTCGCGCACGACGTCCAGCGCCGCTTCGAGACGGAGCTCACCAACACGACGGTCATCACCACCGGCACGGCCGCGCCCACCAGCACGCTGCGTTTCACGACCACGACCGCGGCCACCGGCACAGCCACGGTGACTACCACCGCGGCAACGGCCACGACCACAGCCGCCACGGGCACGGCCACGGCCACGGCCACCGAGACGGCTACGGCGACCGCGGCCACCAGCACCGCCACGGCGACCGCCACCGCCACGGCGACGTTCACCGGCACCGCGACCACCACCGCGGCCACCACGGCGACGGCCACCGCCTCGCCAACCCCGACGCCGACCCCGACGGCCACGGCCACGGCCACGGCCACGGCCACGGCCACGGTGGCGCCCACCGGCACCGCGACGGCGACCCCCACGCCCACGCCGACCCCGACCCCGACGCCGACGCCGACGCCGACAATTCTGCCTTGCCCGCCGCCCTCGTTCCGCTCGTGCGGCTACTGCACCGAGGTGCCGCTCACGGACTGCGCGGGCTACTGCCCGGAGGACCCCGAGTACGGCCACGTGATCGACTGCTTTGGCGACTGCGTGCCCTCGGCCGGCGCGGCCCAGTACGACCTGTGCGGCGTCTGCGCGGGCCCCTGCACGCCGGCGTCGGCGCAGGCGTACGTCGACAGCGGCGCGTACAACGCGACGCACGAGCTCAACCCGGACTGCCCGTGCCAGGACTGCCGCGGTACCATCAACGCGACATTCCCGGACAACCCACATGTCCAGGTGCCGTCGGGCCTCGACTTCTGCGACGTCTGCTACGGCAACAACGACGCCCCGCCGACCTGCTTCGTCCTGGCGCGCCTGCAGCCGGCGGCGGTGCCGTACGACACGATTACGTCGCGGTACCTCTTTGCGGCGATTGGCGCCGGCTACGACGCCACCACGCAGGCGACGGTCAACGGCACCGACGCCGGCGTCACCTCGGTGTTTATCGGCCCGAGCGAGCTCGACAACCAGTGGATCAGCCCCGCGGCGGCCATCAGCGGCGGCGCGCTGGTGGCCGCCTACAACGTCACCGTCGTCAAGGGCGGCGCCGAGACGGACCCGCTGCCGCTGTCGGTGTACGTGGAGGGCATCATCGAGTCGATCCGCGCCAACGGCGACGAGGTCGACCCGGACGCGCCCACCGTGGCCGTCGCGCTCGTGGAGGTCGACACCAACAGCGTCACCATCGCCGGCACGGGCCTGGTGGACATGACCGAGAACGCGAGCCCCACCTGCTTCGTGTACTACCTGCCGGGCACCAAGGCCGGCGACGCCGGCTTCACCACGACGGTGCCGCCGAGCAACGTGCCGCAGACGCACACCGAGTACGTGAAGCAGGCGGCGGCGTGGAACGAGACCACCGAGGCGTACACGTGCGCCCTGCCGGCCTTCGTCACGTCGCAGGCGCTTTACATCAACCTGGCCTACAGCGAGTTCAGCCTCAACCCGCTCCCGATCGCCGCTCCGGGCAACCTGCAGGTGCACCTGTACGTGCCGGCGCCCCAGGTGGTCACCGCCAGCTTCAGCAGCATCTGCGCGTCGGTCGAGGTCGAGTTTGACGCGCCGTTCAACCTGAGCCAGGGCGCGTACCCGTGCGACGAGTTCATCAACGTCGACGGCAACGTCGCCCAGAACGAGCCCGAGTGGGGCCGCGGCAGCAACTGCACGCTCTTTGTCAACACGCCCACGAGCATTTCCATCTTTGTGTCGTCCTTCTTCCTCGACAACGCCAACCCGGCGCTGCCGCCGCGCGAGGGCACCCTGCTCAAGTTCCTCGACGACCGCATCTTCCGCCGCGACGTGCTCTTCGCGCTCGGCGACGTTGAGGGCGTCACCCTGGTGGCCCCCGCCGAGCCGCCCGCGCCCAACCTGGCCATCGAGGCGCCGCAGTACGTCGGCCCGTGCAACGACCTCGAGTTCTCCATCGGCTCGACCCAGAACACCGGCGGCCGCCGCCCGGTCGCCGTGAGCTACGCGGTCAATAGCCAGGCGATCCTGGACGCGGCGGGCACGACGCGCGGCACCGAGATCCTGGAGGGCATCAACCCGATCCTGGACGCCGCCACCGTCGAGGCGGCGTACAGTTTCGTGATCCCCCAGGAGTTCCTGGACGTCGACGTGCCGTACGAGTTCACGGTGACCGTCACCAACTTTTGCGGCGGCAGCACGACGCGCACCCACACCGTGCGCAAGCTCAACATGCCGATCCCGATCGTGATCATGCCGCCCTTCGATTGGCAGTACGCCTACCAGCCGCTGTACCTGAGCGCGCGCATCAGTGACCCGTGCAACCAGTTTTCGGTGGGCTCCGGCTACGCCGTCGAGTGGAGCGCCTACGACCGCACCGCGGACCAGCCGTTCCCGCTGTCCGACTACGGGAGCACCACCTCGTCGCTGGTGACCCTGCCGGCCTACCTCGTTGACGTCGGCTCGGTCTACGACTTTACGCTGACGCTGACGCGCGACACCGGCGGCAACGTCCAGTCGTTCAACTCCACGAGCACGCTCACGATCAAGCCGTCGCCGCGGCTCGGCGTCCAGATCACCGGCGGCGCCCACGCCAGGCTGCCCACCGACGTGCCGCTCGAGCTCGCCGTCGTCATCGACGACCCCGACGTCCGCGGCCAGCCGACCGCCACCGACCTCGAGACGCTGTACGCCTACAACTGGATCTGCCTGCAGGACGGCGCGCCGTGCAAGTCGGCTGCGGACGGCACCCCGCTCGTCTTTGCCGACGCGCCGAGCATCTCGGTCGACCCGCTCGACATTGCCCCGCCGCGCGAGCACGTCGACTTTGCCGTGACCGTCGAGAGGCGGTCGTCGGGCGTGCTCGGCTACGGCCGCCAGCACGTCACATTCCTGCCTAACGAGACCGACGCTGGTGTGGTCGCCGAGGTGGCCTGCGTCGCCGCGACCGACCTGGTCGCGTTCGGCACCGACTACTCGGTGGTGTGCACGGGCCCCACCCCGTTCCGCGTCAACGTCTCCACCGTCGGCGAGGTGGACGGCGAGTACTTCTACACCGTGCGCATGAACGACCCGGCGCTGCTGCTCCTGCCGGCGCCCGGCAGCCTCGACCCCGACACCGAGGGGACCGTCGGCAGCGACGCCACGCTGGTCAACGGCACCTACACGTTCGAGTTCCGCGTCAACACCGACGCGCTGGCGGCGGGCGCCGCCTACGCGTTCGAGCTCGCGGTGCAGCCGACCGACGCCGGCGAGCCGGTGTACCGGACGTTCGAGGTGCGCATCCGCCGCGGGCCGACGCCGACCGGCCGCTGCGTGGCGTCGCCGGTGGCCGCGCCGTTGATCGCGTACAACACCACCTTTGAGTACTTCTGCGTCAACACCGAGACCGATCCGGCTGCGCAGCCCGTCTTCCTCAAGCTGCAGACGGCGCTGCTCACGATCAACAACAGCACGCTCTACCCGGTCAACCTCGGCCTGCCCTTCGCCGAGCTCGACACGTACCTGCCCGAGAACGAGAACCGGATCGCCCTGCAGCTGAACGACGTCGGCGGCGCCACCGTCCTGGCGACGCGGATCCTCTGCCCGGTCGACGCGGCGGACTGCGAGTTCGACCTCGACGCCACCTCGCCCGAGGTGTTCCAGAGCTCGCTGGTGGCCGTGCTGACGGCGTACAACACCAACCGCGACGCGATCCTGTTCCTGAACAACCTCATCGTCTTCTCGCTCTCGCAAGAGTTCCAAGACGTCGAGCCCGCCGCCCTGGTCGCCCTGGTCGACACGCTGGCGATCGCCTTCCCCAAACCCGACTACGCCGTCGTCGGTCCCGCGGTGTCGTCCATCCTGGCTGCCGTCGCGTACAACTACCAGCAGCACACGCTTACGCCGTCCAGCCGCCGGCGCGCCGCGGGCGACGTCGACTTTGACATGGTCGCCACCGCGCTGTGCGCCACCACCAACACGGCGGTGTCGATGAACGCCGACGCCAGCGTGCTCGACACGTGCTACGACGCCGACACGCTCCTGGCGCTGATCAACTCGGCCGGCCGCCTGGCCGCGACCATCGCCGACGCGCACCTGTCCAACACGACCGCGAGCCCCGTGATCGTCGACTGCATGAACGACGTCTTCCAGGCCGCGTGCAACTGCCAGCAGCGCCTGCTCGCGCCCGGCCAGCAAGCGATCCAGTCGCAGGGCGACGGCGCTACGTTCCGGTGCAGCCTCGTCTACTCGCGCAGCAACGTCGTGCTGTGCGGCGCAGCGAGCGGCGCCCACGCCACGTTCAACTCGGTGCAGGACCTGCCCACCGTGCTCGGCACCACCTGCGTCGCGCTCGACCACAACCCGTACGGCAACGCGACGACCCAGGAGGACTACATGTACGTCGGCGAGACCCTGCTGGCACTGACGCTCTCCAACGACGGCAGCGTCATCGAGTTCAACAACACCGGCGCACTCTTCTTCCCGATCCAGTACGACAAGGACCCGCAGCTGGTCGCGTACTACAACCAGAACGACACCGGCCTGGTCAGCTTCCACTGCGCGTACCTGGACGAGACCACCGGCGACTTTGTCACGGACGGGTGCTCGACGGTGTTTGTCTCGCCGACCACCATCGGGTGCGAGTGCACGCACACCACCACGTTTGGCATTATCGTCGAGATCAGTTCGACACACGCGGAGCCCGTCAACAACGCGCTCTCCGCCGAGTACCTCGCGCTGTTCATCGTCTTGGCGGTGATCCTCACCGTGGTGCTGGCCATCCTCGGCTTCGTCTTCCTGCGGCGCTCGCAGAAGAAGCTCACGCAGCTGCCGACGGAGGCCAAGCCGGCCGAGCCCGCCACCACCGACGCGGAGGCTGCCGTCGACCCGTCGCGGCTACGCCTGCCGCCCTACGTCCCGCCCCCGACGTACGAGGAGCACATGGCCAGCCTGCGTGCTGCGCCTGCACCGGGCAAGGGCGGCGTCGCCGCTCCGGGCACTGCCGCGGCTGCGGCGGCTACCGCCGGCGCCGTGTACGACGACGAGGACGACGAGGACGACGAGGACGACGACGAGGAGCAGGACGACGACGAGGACGAGGACGAGGACGAGGACGAGGACGACGAGGAGGATGAGGAGGACGACGAGGACGACGAGGAGGAGGACGACGAGGAGGACGAAGAGGAGGACGAAGAGGAAGAGGAGGACGAAGAGGAGGACGAAGAGGACGAAGAGGAAGAGGAGGAGGACGACGACGAGGTGGACGAGGACGACGATGAGGACGGAGGTGCGGCGCCGGCCGGCAGCGGCAGCCACGCAATGACCACAACGACCACGACGACCACGACCACGACGGTTGTCACGGCGCCAGCGGTGAGCGCGGCGGCGGCTCAGGAGCAGGAGGGCCAGGCTACCGAGACTGCGCACCAGGCCTCCGACGAGGGCACCATCAAGGAGGTCCTGCGGCAGCGCGAGATCAAGCGCCAGGAGCAGGAGGAGCAGCGTCGCACCTCGGGCATCGGTGCAGTGACTCCTGCCGCGGTGACCGCCTCCGCCGAGGAGACCAAGGCCGACGACAGCGAGGAAAGTGAGGAGGAAGAAGAGGAGGAGGACGAGGAGGAGGACGAGGAGGAGGAGGACGAGGAGAACGAGGAGGTGAGCGTGGATGAGGAAGAAGAGGAAGAAGAGGAGGAGGACGACGACGAAGAAGAGGAAGAGGAAGAGGAGGACGAGGACGAGTGGGAGGAATAAGCTCTTGACCCCCTCGGCATGGCGGCGTCCCTCGTCCGCTCGACCATGCACCGTTGTCGGTGACACCCCAACAAAAGAACCTCGTTCGTGTCTCATACGTTGTGCATCCTGTACAAGTACATCAATATACACGGTGACTTCAAACGAGCTCGGATTGAATAAACTGCAAATCGCTGAGCACCGTGGGGTCACCGCTGCCGCGGCCGCCGCGCCCCCCGCCCCCGCCGCCTCGGTGGCCGCGGCCGCGTACGCCGCCGCGACCGCCCCGAGCACCGCCGCGGCCCCGACCGCGGTGCAGTAGGTCCGCTGCGGCGACTTGCTGCATGGTCAGATGCGGGTAGCGGCACTGTCACGCGCACAGGCCGCTGCACATGGTCGGAACGTTAGCAGCGCGGCGTGTTATTGATGCGATCGCCACACGCTGCCTACCTTGGGATTGTTACAGGTGCCCAACTTGGCAAACGTGTAGCAGTACTTGCCACGCACTTTGCCCTCCGGCGCTGCCTGGCTGGGAGGCGACGCCGTCGCCGCGGCCGCCTCGGGCTCCTCGGCCGGCGGAAAGGTGTAGGGGATGTGGTCGTCGGGGCCCTCCCACACCGGCGGGACGTATGCGTCCAGCGCCGGGTCGACGCTGCCCGCCTGGGCGAGCAGGGCGTGCAGGTCCAGCGCCGCCGGCAACGTTGCAGCCTGGCTCCGCACCGACGAGTACACGAGGATGCGGTCGTCGCCGGGCGCGTGCCGAAGGAGGTAGTCGCCTGGTGGGAACGTGGCCAGCTTGCTGAACAGGCCGTGGAGCTGCTTGACGAGGTGCGCCCCCGTGAGCTTCATGTCCTCGCACAGGCCGGCCACGGTCGCCGGCGGCAGCAGCTCCACCGTCAGCAACGCCGACGTGGCCACGTCCAGCCGTCCTGCCGACGCACAGCAGCGCCATGGCGAGGGACGCTAGCGTGAGACCCAGCGGGCCTGACGGCGCGAGAGCACTGTGTGGCCGCCAGGCGTACCCAGCAGCAGATCGGGATGCACAGGGTGCACCACTTGGTAGAGCCACCACTGGGCCGCCTCCGCCGCGGTAATGACCTCGTGCGCCTGCTGGTGCTGGTACTCCACCTTGGCCACCGGCCAGACGGCGTGACGCTCCTGCGTCGCGTCGGTGACGGCGTAGGCGGGGCCGTCGACGGCCACCAGCACCTTGAGCCGGCCCAGCGTCCACACGGCCGCGCTGCGCTCGTCCGACGACGGCTTTGCGGACAAGCCGCCACCCTCCGCGATGCCCTTCGGCACGGAGGCGGACGGGGGATCTGCAGCGGTGCTGCGAAGGAGGTGCCGCAGGGCAGACTCGTAATACATGGCGTTTTTGGAGCGCGCCGTCATTTGTGGCGTCGGCAGCGGCGCGCGCAGGTGAACCGTTGCGCCGCCACCGCTCGCCCCTGCAGTCCATACCGTTTCCGCGTCCGCAGCCGCGAAAACCTCGGTCAGTCGGCCACGGTGGCCCCGCATGCTCAACCCGGGACACACCTGCGCGAACGTGCGCGGGGATCAGCACGCTCCCGTAGGTCGGCTGGGCCGCGCATGCGACCAGCTCGGCGAGTGCCGCCGCCGGGGCGAACACGCCACAGCCGTGGGCCTGCATCCACTCATCGCACTTGGCTGGCTCGGGTGCCGCATGCTGCCCCGCGACGCGTGCGGCAGCGCGGTGAGGGCGCGTTAACTAAGGCGCCGGTACGCTTGCGCCGCAAGGCGCGGAGCTCGCGCGGGTCGTACCGCCTCGTCCAACGGCAAATCTGTGGGGAGCGCCGTGGGAAGCGTCGATGGCAGCGCCCCCGGGGCCAGCTCGGCCGCCTCAACAGCTTCCAGCGACGACGTCGCAAATGCCGTCAGCTCGGTCGGCGTGAGTCCGTTGGCCAGCCCGACGTCGCTGTAAAAGTCAAACTTGCGCTGGTTCGCATGACGCGTGGGGCGCAGCTGCACACGCTCCCGTCAGCAGGCAGGCAGTCGACGTGCCAAGATGCAGGCATCGCTGCGCTGTACCGGGTAGCGCAGCTGCGCCCGCGTGGCGGCGCGCACCAGCTGGTCCTAAAAAAACCGCATTCAGATGCGCGCCCGAGTGGGGTCCGTGCGCGTCGCACCCATTAGCGCGCGGCCGGGCATGTGCAGGACCGTTCATCGCGCGCTGTGGGCGACGTACGTCAACCCGGCGCGCGATGGACGGCAGCAAATGGTTGTATTTGTGGCGTTCTAGCATGGCCTGCTGCAGCTGGTACGCTTGGAACAGCTCCCGTTCGCGCTGGACCAGGGGCTCCAGCTGGGCGAGCAGCTCGCGGTCTGCCGTCTGCGGAGGACGCCAACGGAGCCAAAAACGTACAGATTCGAAGGGTTAATAGCCCTTCTCGGCGGCCGCGCGGCGACGGACGGCGTGGCGGATACGGTGCTGGCGCCGGTTCGCAGCAGTCGCATGTACGCCTTGTGCTGCGTCGCCGTGAGGCTGGACACGGGCGCAGCCGGCGGCGCCGCGCTGGCCGCTGCTGTAACTGGCAACGCCGCCGCCGCCGCCGCCGCGACCATCGGCACGGCTGCACTCGCAGGCGCAGCGAGAGCCTGCGACGTCCCGAAAGGTAACTCAATGGGCAGCGGCGTGAGCCACCCATATCGCTAAACCGAAGCGGCCCTGGCGCACCGGTCGAACCTTCTGATCCGGCTCGGCGGGCGCGTCATTCGGCAGCGTGCGGGCCAGCTGAGCCGCGGCGAGCAGCTCCCGGTACGTTGCCGAGGCCACGGTCCAGCGCTCGGCCTCGACCAGGAACGGCACGGCCGCCGCCAGGGGCCCCTCGCCGTTGGCGTCGGCCATGGCTCCGACGGCGCAGACCTCGCTATCCGGCCTCTGAGACACAGGCCCGACTATGGGAACGCCTCGGTTCGCTGTCGTTCTCCGCGTGCAGCCCCGATGTCTCAGTGGTGCATGGCACACAGTTGGACGTTACTGTCTTCCCGCCGTGGTCCGAGTTTGCCTAGATGCCCTCGACGCCGCGGTTGGCCACCACCCCGATCCCCTCCAGCCCGTCCTTCACTGGCCGTCACCGCTGTCTTTGCCTTTGCCTTTGCCTCTGCCTTCGCCGTCCACCGGCCCACGGCCGCCTTCCTTGCCCTTCCCGCCGCTGCCTCCTCCGCCTCC
>Ga0180216_1004494_pt1 | contig 10556 bp, 9 predicted proteins | sample eDN3rd37CBELigMG_FD_128879 | JGI IMG/M metagenome (GOLD analysis project Ga0180216, IMG submission 128879) | Enriched Miracle-Growth compost microbial communities from Emeryville, California, USA - eDNA 3rd pass 37_C BE-Lig MG (version 2)... ...
GTCTGTGACCTCGGCGATATCCATCTCGGACTGCCCCGTTCCGACGGTCTCGATGATGATGCGGTCGTAGCCTGCTGCATCGAGGACGTCGATCATCCGTACCGCTGCCGGCGTAAGTCCGCCCAGGTGGCCTCGGGATGCAAGCGAGCGGACGAATACGCCATCGCTGTCGAGGGTCGACGTCATGCGCAGGCGGTCACCCAGGATGGCGCCGCCCGACACCGGGCTAGTAGGGTCGACAGCAATGACGCCGGCTGTCTTGCCTTGCCGCCTGAGCTCCTGCAGGTAGGCATCGATCAGGGTCGACTTGCCGGCTCCGGGCGGGCCGGTGAAGCCCACGACCAAGGCGCGACCGAGCTCTTCCTGCAAGGCACGCAGCAGCTCGATCGACAACGGCGATTGCCGCTCCGCTTCGGTCAGCGCGCGCGCAATGGCCCGCCGCTCTCCGGCGCGGACGCACGCGGCTAGGTCCTCAGCCTCACGCGCGAGATCAGCTAGCAAGCGCTCGTCGGAATGCCGGGGCGTTTCGGGCATCGTTAGTACCAGACGCCCGGCCAGCGCACCCGCGGAACAAGCCGCGACGGATCCCACGGCGAGACCACATCCGCCGGTTCATCCTGGTACGCGATGATTGGCGTCTCCGACCGAGGCGCGAGTTCACGTAGCCGGGCGATGCGATCTTCCGTCCGCGGGTGGGAGCGCAGAAGCGATGGTTGCGGCACGCGGCGCCCCGGAATTGGGAACATGAGGTCTTCCCAAAACCGCCCCGTATAGCGCTCGAGCTTCGCAAGCGCCGAAATGAGGCCGTCCGGATCGCCCGTCAGCATCGCGCCTTCCAGATCGGCATCGTACTCGCGGGCGCGCGACAGGCCGAGCTGCAGCAGGCTGGAGGCGAGCGGCGCCAGATAGAGCACCAGGATGGCCCACCAGGACACGAAGATGACCCCGACCAGCATGCCCATGAAGTTGAACACGGCCAGAAGCGCTGCCAGCGTCGAGAGGGCCTGGGTGAAGCGGCTCATGGCGTCGGCAAAGCCCATCACCCATAGATCATTGTTGCGTATGTGGCTCACCTCATGGGCGAGAACACCCGCCAACTCGCGCAGATTGAGGGTCCGCAGCAGACCTGCCGTGACGGCGATGCTGGCGTTGTCGGAGCTGCCAGTAGCGAAGGCGTTGAGGGTAGCACTCGGGATGACGAAGAGGCGCGGGCGTTTTGCGAGACCTGCGCGCTCTGCGAGGATGTCGAGCACGCGGCCGACCCGGCCGGCATAGCGCGGATGGACCTCTTGCGCCCGATACATGCGCATGATCGCCTCCGGCGGCAGCCGGGGGGCGAAGATGATGAGCAGGACGACGGCCAACAGCGCCCAGAACAAGCCTGGCCAGCCCCAGATGAGCACTGCGGACAAGCCCAAAACGCCGCCGATGCCAAGCAGCAACAGAAACGAATGCAGCCTGTTGCGAAGCTTATGTTCGCGCTGAGCCGTCTCGTCGAGCAGGGGATGCAAGAGGCTGTCGGTCCTTGTCAGCTATGGCGATTCGATCCTTTTCAACCTAGGCTATTCCAGCGGACGACGCACGGGCTACGAGCGCCCGTGCACTCTGCGCTCTCCGGTCACATGCGGGAGATCAGGGCAGCATCGCCCGTCGCTTGTGGCTCGCCCGGCGCAACCTTCATAGCCGCGGGCACGATGTCCTCGGCGCGGTCCACGACGGTGCACTGGACATCCAGATTCTTCCGGATGAAGGCGTCGTTCCGCATGTGCTCCAGAAGGCGCAGGAAGGGTGTCCAGAACCCGTCGATGTTCGCAATGATGACCGGCTTCTCGTGCTGGCCGAGCTGAGACCAGGTCAGCTGCTCCACGAGCTCTTCGAGCGTGCCGATTCCGCCCGGCAGCGCGACGAAAGCGTCCGACTTCTGGAACATGAGCATTTTGCGCTGGTGCATGTCTTCTGTCACGACCAGCTCCTGGACATCCCGCAGCATCTGCTCGCGTTCCGAAAGGAAGGCCGGGATGATGCCAGTGACGCGCCCTCCTGCTGCGAGCGTCGCACGGGCGACCTCGCCCATCAGCCCGAGGCTGCCGCCGCCATAGACGAGGCCAATGCCCGCCTCGGCGAGCGATCGCCCAAGGACGCGCGCGGCTTCTGCATACGCCGGCTTGGAGCCGACACCAGACCCGCAGTAGACGCAAATGTTCCGGACTCCACCCATAGGGCTCCGGTCGACAACTTTCTGCATTGTTACTTGCCTGTTAGTTTTTATCGTTTCCTCACCGGCGTGCTTCTTGCCGTCACCTCGTTAGATATTGTTCTCGTGGTCTTGTTTGATAAGGCCAGAGCCGGTCCGAATTGCGGCACGCCAAGGGAAGGGACGGGCGACCGCAGGGGCCGGTTCCGGCGCCCCCGCGGGGAGCAGGTCGGCAATGCGCACGAGACAGCGGATTTGCCGGAAGACGTGACCCGGGCTATGACAACGGCGGCACGACGCAGGTGGTTCCGGGGGGGGCGCCCGGGTCGATCGCAGAACCACTCCGCTAACCATATATGGAGGGGTATGGGGGCGGAGCACGGCTCCGAGGGCAGGGGTTCTGCGCGAGGTCGCAAGAAAGGTTCAGCTCGCCTGAGACTGTTCGACCGTCTGCAGCTGGCCGATGCCGGGCTGCCGGGAGCCGCTGGGCTAAAAGGTGGAGAATGGCAATTCAGCAGACCATCAAGGCAGCGCAGAAGGTGAAGCCCGCGTCCGGAGTTCCAGGGCTCGACGGCCGCACGGACCATTGGGTCGTTCTGCGTGGTCTGCTGCCGTATGTTTGGCCCGAGGGGCGGCCGGATCTCCGGCTGCGGGTCGTGCTGGCCTTTCTCGTGCTGGTGATCGCCAAGGTCGTCACGGTTGCAGTTCCCGTTTTCTTCAAGCAGGCGACTGATCTGCTCGCCGGTGCTGCCGGCGAAGGCGGGCTGAGCGCAGGGGAAGGCATCGGGCTTGCAGCCGCCGGGCTGATCCTCGCCTATGGCACCGGCCGCGTCCTGATGATGGTGCTCAACCAGATCCGGGACGTGTTCTTTACGAAGGTGGGCCAGCATGCCGTGCGGGAGCTCAATAACCGCACCTTCCAGCACCTGCACCGGTTGTCCTTGCGCTTTCATCTGGAGCGGCGGACGGGCGGCCTGAGCCGTGTGATCGAGCGCGCGACGCGTGCCATCGAGCTCATCATTCGTATGGGCATCCTCAATGTAGTGCCGACGGCGCTCGAGCTTCTGCTGATCTGCGGGATTCTGCTCTACTACTTCGATGTCATCTATGTGCTGATCGTGTTGCTCACGGTCGTGGCCTACATGTGGTTCACGTTCGCAGCCAGCGAGTGGCGGATCTCGATCCGCCGCGAGATGAACGACAGCGACACCGAGGCCAACACGAAGGCCATCGACAGCCTGCTCAACTTCGAAACCGTCAAGTACTTCGGCAACGAGGAGCTGGAAGCACGGCGGTTCGACGCCTCCATGGCACGCTATGAGCAGGCGGCGATTAGAACCTATTACTCGCTCGGCGTGCTGAACTCGGGCCAGGCGTTGATTTTCACCGTCGGCATGACGGTGGTCATGCTGTTGACGGCCCGCGGGATCATGACCGGAGGGAACACGATCGGCGATTTCGTGCTGGTCAACTCCATTCTGATCCAGCTCTACATGCCGCTCAACTTCATGGGCATGGTTTACCGCGAGATCAAACAAGGACTCGTCGATCTCGAAACCATGTTCGCGCTGCTCGATGAGCACCCCGAGGTGGTAGACAAGCCGGACGCCAAGCCGCTGCGTGTGGAAAAGGGCACCATCCGGTTTGAGAACGTGTCGTTCTCCTACGATCCGGACAGGCCGATACTGAAGGACGTTTCATTCGAGGTGCCGGCCGGTCGCATGGTGGCGATCGTCGGGCCGTCCGGTGCAGGCAAATCCACGATCGGCCGGATCCTGTTCCGGTTCTACGATATCTCAGGCGGCCGCGTGACGATCGACGGGCAGGATATCCGCGACGTCACGCAGAAGAGCCTCCGCGCGGCCATCGGCGTGGTGCCGCAAGATACGGTCCTTTTCAACGATACGATTTTCTACAACATCAAATACGGACGCCCGGACGCGACCGACGAGGAGGTCTACGAGGCGGCGCGCCTCGCCCAGATCGACGACTTCATTCGGCAACTGCCGGTGGGCTACCGGACGATGGTCGGTGAGCGTGGTCTCAAGCTGTCGGGTGGCGAGAAGCAGCGGGTTGCGATCGCCCGCACTATCCTCAAGCGGCCGCCGATCCTTCTTCTCGACGAGGCGACAAGTGCGCTCGACAGCCATACGGAGAAGGAGATCCAGGACGCTCTCGACACGGTCTCCCGCGATCGGACGACGCTCGTCATCGCGCACCGCCTGTCCACCATCGTTCACGCGGACAACATCCTGGTGCTCGAAAAGGGGCGTCTCGTGGAGCAGGGCACCCATGCTCAGCTCATCGCGAAAGACGGTCTTTACGCCAGCCTCTGGAACCGGCAACTCCGGGCGGAGAAGGCGCGCGAGGAGCTGGCGCGGACGCTGGAGGAGGCGGAGCGAGCCGAGCTGCTGGCGGGCGATACGGCCGTCTGACGTGCGGCGGCCGTACCGCAACCGTCATTGCCCACCTTTGCACTTGCCCTTGAGGACGCACTTCTTCTGATCTTTGCTAAAGCCGATCAGCTTGGCTGCATCTGCCGAATATGTCCCGGCCGCAGACCAAGTGATCACCAGCAGGGCGAGGAGTATCAATCTCGCTCTCATCGGACGTGTCCTCCAATCAGAGATGCACAGGCTGACTAGGCTGGCTCGTCTAGCCACGCATACCGCATTTGAGATAAAACGCAGACCGCGGATGATCTGCAACAGAGGCGGTGGGATTGGATATGTCCAGATTGCAGTCCGACGAGCTGGTGAGGGTAGTGGACCTCATCTACGAGGCTGCATTACGACCGGAATTATGGCGTTGCGCGTTCAATCGGGTTGCAGAAGTTTTGGGCTCCGACAGTGTCAGCATTTTCGCTTATCCGAATACGTCAGCGCATTGGGCCGTTTCGTCCGAAGGGAATGACGAATTGGTGGACTGGTTCTTTCGTGAGGGCTGGTATCTGAAAAACCCAAGGCCTGAACGGGCGCTGAAGCGGTTCGGGATGATGCGTGTCGTAACCGAGTCAGACCTGTTTACGCCGTGGGAACTCGATAACCTGCCTTTCAATCGAGCCATTTATCATCAGATGGGGTATCGTTGGGATGCCGGGGCAATGCTCGGCGAAATTGACGGCAATGCAATTGCGTTCACCACGCAACGGCTAGGCAAACGGGAGCGATTTGGTCGGCAGGAAACAGATGCAATCGGAGCCCTGACGCCTCATCTGGCTCGGGCCATGCAAATCACCGCACGGCTCGGCTTGAATAGGGCAGAGGGTATGCTCGACGCCCTGGAGTCGATGGGATGTGCCGGTGTGCTCATAGATGGTGCCGGTCGACCACGCAGATTGAATGCCAGAGCCGAGCAGCTTTTGGGGCAGGGAATTACAATCAGGCACGGCAAACTTTGCGCAATCGAGAAGTCTGCCGAAAGTGCTTTTCAGACGCTGATTGCCCAAGCGCTCACCCCACCTTCCATACAGCGAGGATCAAGCCCGTTGGCGGCGGTGCTACCGCGGCCGCAGGGGCGCCCGCTCGTTGCTTATGCGATACCGGTTGTTCGTTCGGCACACGACGTAGTTCAGTCCGCCTCAGCAGTTCTCATTTTCATAGATCCGGACGAGCACCGGAACCCAATCAGTATCGTCCTCCAGCAGGCTTTCCGGTTAACCGCTGCAGAAATTCGCGTTGTTAGCGGGCTCGCGCGTGGCGAGGACCTGAAGGACATCGCGGATCAACACGGCATCAGCATTGGCACGGCGCGGGCCCAGCTCAAGTCCATCATGGCGAAAACCGAAACGCACCGCCAATCGGAGCTCGTCTCTCTGATACTGCGTCTGAGCGGCCCGATGAATTCCGTCGAGAATGACAGGGGACGGGATCAGCGAGCAAACTCCTTGCGCGAATATCCCTGAAGGTAAAGCAGCGCCGTGAGGTCGCCATACCGAATGGAGGCTTTGGCCTTGGCGGCGACGATCGGTTTGGCGCGGAAGGCGACGCCGAGGCCGGCGGCGCGGATCATGTCGAGGTCGTTGGCGCCGTCGCCGACCGCTAGCGTTTCCTCCGGCTGCAAACTCAACTCACCAACCAATCGCTCGAGCGCGGCGAGTTTCGCCTCGCGCCCGAGGATGGGCGGGGAGACCGTCCCGGCTAGCCGTCCGTCGACGATGTCGAGCGTGTTGGCTTGATGGCTGTTGAAACCGAGGCGTGCCGCAATTCGCTCGGTGAAGAACGTGAACCCGCCTGATACGAGCGCACAATAGGCGCCATTCGTCCGCATCGTCGCGACGAGTTCGCGTGCGCCCGGCACGAGCGTGATGCGGTCGTAAAGCTTCTCCAGCACGTCGGCATCGAGACCCTTCAGCAGCCCGACGCGCTCTTTCAGAGCTGCCTCGAATGCGACCTCGCCGCGCATCGCGCGCGCCGTGATGTCGGCGATGCGGTCACGAAGGCCTATATGGTCGGCGAGCTCGTCGAGGCACTCCTGCTCGATGATGGTCGACTCCATGTCGGCCACGAGCAGCTTCTTGCGCCTCGAGGTATCGTCCGGCACCACGTTGACGTCGATGGGAAGATCGGCGAGAGCCGCAGCGACTGTTGCACGGATTCGATCGGCCTCGCCGTCGTCCGCAGCTGAGAACTGAACCTGCCAGGCTTCAGACTCGCATAGCCAGGTGGCCTTGCCGCGCGTGGATTCGGAGAGGGGCGCAAGCGCGCGGTCCGCGATCGCGGGCGTCAGCGCCGGAGCTGCGGGAGAGCTGGTAAGGACGAGTGCGTAAGGTTTCATCTTTGCTGGCCGACTAGGGAAGATGGCAGGATCAACCTGCGAGCTGATGGACATGGATAACCGCCGGCCCTGCCGGGCCATCCTTATTGCCGGACCGACTGCGAGCGGCAAGTCCGCTTTGGCGCTGGCGCTTGCCGAGCGGCTCGGCGGGGCGGTGATCAATACCGACAGCATGCAGGTTTACCGCGAGCTGCGGGTCCTGACGGCCCGGCCGACGCCGGAGGAGGAAGCGCGCGCCCCGCACTTGCTCTACGGCTTTGTCGCTGCCCGCGAGGGCTACTCTGCGGGTCGGTACCTCGAGGATGCCGGGCGCGCGATTGCGGAAGCGAAAGAGCAGGGGCGCCTGCCGATCTTCGTCGGTGGCACGGGGCTCTACTTCAAAGCGCTGCTCGAGGGGCTCTCGCCTATTCCGCCCATCCCCAGAGATATTCGCGCCCACTGGCGGTCCGAAGCCCAGCGGATTGGCGCGGAGGCCCTGCACGAGGTCTTGCAGGAGCGCGATGCCGAAATGGCTGCGCGGCTGAGGCCGAGCGATCCGCAGCGAATCGTCCGTGCCCTCGAAGTTCTGGATGCGACGGGCAGGTCGCTTGCCGAGTGGCAGAGCCTGCCGGGGCAGGGTGTGCTCAGCGAAGAGGAGACGGTCCGCCTCGTGCTGCTGCCGGATCGCGCTGAGCTCTATCAACGCTGTGACGTGCGCTTCGATGCGATGCTGCGGAACGGCGCGCTCGATGAGGTTGCCCATCTCAGGGATCTGCAACTCGACCCGGAGCTGCCAGTCATGACGGCCCACGGCGTGCCGCATCTCATGGCGGCGCTTGCGGGGCGCATCGACCTGGAGACGGCCGCTGCCCGTGCGAAGGCTGATACGCGGCATTATGCCAAACGGCAGTTCACCTGGATCCGGCGCAATATGCAGTCGTGGATGCGCGCTGACACGCAAGAAATGGAAAATATTGCGGCAAAAATAGCAATATCAGTAAAGGATTGAGAATTGACCCTCGGATTGCGGATCGCTAGGTTGCGAGCGTCGGCATTCGGGGGGGCACATCTCTTCTCTTCCGTCCGCGCTCTTCTCGACATCTTCGACAACTGGGAGATCAGAACGTCATGCCACGCCCGACGACGGGCGCCGAAATGGTCATCACGGCGCTACAGGACCAAGGGGTTGAGTTCGTCTTCGGTTATCCGGGCGGCGCCGTACTTCCGATCTATGACGAGCTTTTTCAGCAGGATAAGGTCAAGCACATCCTCGTCCGCCAGGAAGGCGGCGCCGTGCATGCGGCAGAGGGTTATGCGCGGTCGACGGGCCGGGTGGGCGTCGTGCTGGTCACGTCAGGGCCAGGCGCGACTAACGCCGTCACCGGCCTCACCGACGCGCTGATGGACTCAATTCCGGTCGTCTGCATCACCGGCCAGGTGCCGACGCATCTCATCGGCTCGGACGCATTCCAGGAGTGCGATACGGTCGGCATCACCCGGTCCTGTACCAAGCACAACTGGCTGGTGAAGGACGTCAACGATCTCGCCCGCATCCTGCATGAGGCGTTTTACGTGGCGAAGACTGGCCGCCCGGGTCCCGTCGTCATCGACATCCCGAAGGATGTTCAGTTCGCGACCGGCAACTACATCGGGCCGTCGAACATCTCGCACAAAACCTACAAGCCGAAGCTCAAGCCGGAAATCGACGGCGTCCGCGAAGCCGTCGAACTGATGGCGTCCGCGAAGAAGCCGGTGTTCTACACGGGTGGCGGTGTCATCAACTCGGGGCCGAAGGCGAGCCAGCTGTTGCGTGAGCTCGTGCGGCTCACAGGTTTTCCGATCACCTCCACGCTGATGGGGCTCGGCGCGTATCCCGCCTCGGACAAGCAGTGGCTCGGCATGCTCGGCATGCACGGGACCTACGAGTCCAACATGGCGATGCACGATTGCGACGTGATGATCGCCATCGGCGCGCGCTTCGACGATCGCATTACCGGGCGGATCGACGCCTTCTCGCCCAACTCGAAGAAGATTCACATCGACATCGATCCCTCGTCGATCAACAAGAACGTGCATGCCCACGTGCCGATCATCGGCGACGTTGCCTACGTGCTCGAGGAGATGCTGGCGGTGTGGAAATCACGCGCACCGCAGCTCGACAAGGCGGCGCACAAGGCCTGGTGGAAACAGATCGACCAATGGCGGGCGCGGAAATCGCTGAGCTACAAGACGTCAAGCGACGTGATCATGCCGCAGTACGCCATCGAGCGGCTCTATGCCCTGACGAAGGACCGTGACGTCTACATCACCACCGAGGTCGGTCAGCACCAGATGTGGGCGGCTCAGTTCTTCAAGTTCGAGGAGCCGAACCGCTGGATGACCTCGGGCGGACTTGGCACGATGGGCTACGGTTTGCCGGCGGCCATCGGCGCGCAGATCGCTCATCCCAAGTCGCTAGTCATCGACATTGCCGGCGATGCCTCGATCCTGATGAATATCCAGGAGATGTCGACTGCCATCCAGTACCGGCTCCCTGTGAAGGTGTTCATCCTGAACAACCAGTACATGGGCATGGTGCGCCAGTGGCAGCAGCTGCTGCACGGGAACCGGCTGTCCGAGAGCTACACCGAAGCGCTGCCCGATTTTGTCAAGCTCGCCGAAGCCTATGGCGGCGTCGGCATCCGCTGCGACAAGCCCGCGGACCTCGACGATGCGATCCTGGAGATGATCCGGACGCCGAAGCCCGTGCTGTTCGACTGCCGCGTTGCCGCGCTGGCCAACTGCTTCCCCATGATCCCCTCGGGCAAGGCTCATAACGAGATGCTGCTGGGCGAGGAGATCTCGGACGAAGAGATCGGCAACGCGATCGGCGAGAAGGGGAAGGTGCTCGTGTAGGGCTGACCAGGCTAACCACTTCCGAAAGTGGTCCAGGGGTTCACCAGTGGCACTCCGAAATGTTCGAAGTGGCTGACATTGCGAGTGGCGACGCTGGCGCCCTGCGCACTCGCGATGCCCGCTATCAGGCAGTCGGGCACTTCGCAGTAGCCGAGGGTACGCTCCGCAAGCGCGCGGCATTTGGCAGCGCGCTTAGCTGCTTCGCTGTCCAGATGCAGCACTTGGTGTCCGAGACGGCTCAGCACCACGCCAAATCGACCTTCCAACCCAGATTTTCGCTTCCCGGCCGGCATGCGCTCAATGCCGAACGCGACTTCGTGAATGCTGATGACGGTGAGCCAAAGATGCGCTGGGTCTTGTCGATTGATCCACTCGGTCACGCTAGGGTTTGCTTCCCACCTCATCAGCGCCGAGAGTACGTCGGTATCGAGAACGATCACGGGTCGAACTCAACTGGCCGGGTTGACCAAGACCGCCGCGACTCTCGGAGAGAGCGTTCGAATTCCTCCCAGTCTTTGCGGGAAATCTTGTATTTGCTCATCTCACGTGCGAGCCAACTGCCCAAACCCTCGCCGGGGGGGCCGATCGTCTCGAGTGGCGCACTGGCAGCGGCCTCGAGCACGCTGCGAACTTCCGCCTCCAAACTGCGCCCATGCCGTCTTGCGCGAAGTTTGAGGCGCTCTTTCACAGAGTCGGGCAAATTCCGAACAAC
>Ga0180216_1004495_pt1 | contig 10555 bp, 11 predicted proteins | sample eDN3rd37CBELigMG_FD_128879 | JGI IMG/M metagenome (GOLD analysis project Ga0180216, IMG submission 128879) | Enriched Miracle-Growth compost microbial communities from Emeryville, California, USA - eDNA 3rd pass 37_C BE-Lig MG (version 2)... ...
GGGCACTTTCTTAAATGAATTATTGGAAATGCGCACCGAGCGTGTAAAGCCGCATTTCTCTTACTTTACCGTTCTGAGAAGAATGCGTGAATCTGGTGTTCATCCAGACTTAACAAAGCCATTGAATGACTTAAAGGAAAGCAGTAAAGAGCCTACACATCGTTTAAGAAGAAGACGTAATACAGAAATTCACTATATGAATTCAGAAATGCACGATGATCTTGTTCAGCAAACACGAATGTACGGACAAGAAACGGAAATAAAGCTAGAAAATTTAGATCTGCAATTACAGGATTTAACTGCTGGTTTACATATGGTTACACAGTCCATTCTACTTACCTTTCAATATGCCGAGCGAATCATGAAACAAAAATAAGGGCTTATAGCTAGAGAAGGGGGATAGAATTGAAACTTATGGGGAAAAAGGCGCTAATAACTGGTAGCGCCAAAGGTCTAGGAAAACGAACAGCGATTGAATTAGCACAGCAAGGTTGTAACCTAATGCTGCATTATTATACTAGCAAGTCTGAAGCAGAACAATTAAGGCAAGAGCTTCTAAAGTACAAGGTCGAAGTGAGACTAGCTCAAGCGAATCTATCCTCATCTCATGGTGTTAATGAGTTAGCGGAAGCCGTGAAAAGCTGGGACGGTGGCGTCGATATCCTTATTAACAATGCAGGACCTTTCGTTCGGGAACGGAAGCTTTTTCAACAATATGATCCTGAGCTTATTACGTCACTGATCCAAGGCAATTTAATCTCGGCTATGTTGTTAGATCATCAGGTGTTGCCTTATATGCGCAACAAACGATGGGGGAGAATTATACATTTTGGATTTGGTCATGCTAATGAAGCTAGAGCATGGCCGCAGCGTGCCGTATACGCAGCAGCAAAAACCGCGTTAGTCTCTTTTACAAAATCTCTCGCAGTCGAGGAAGCACCATACGGTATCACCGTCAATATGATCGGTCCTGGGGATATTAAAGGTGTCTATAAGGAAAAGTCTATTGCAGAGGTGCAGCACGATTATGACGAGGAGCAGCCAACCGGTAGGCCTGGAACAGGCGAAGATGTGGCTAGAGTCATTACGTTTTTATGTGAGGAGAAATCGAGCTTTTTAACTGGCAACATTATTGATGTAACGGGTGGCTTCGATCCGATACGCGCTAATATTCTAAATCAAAAATAAGGCGATCTCGTTTATGCGAGATCGCCTTATGATCAAAACTGATCGTTTATTTAGAATACTTGTACAACCTCTACGATGCCGTCAACTTCCTCAAGAAGAGCACGCTCGATACCTGCTTTAAGCGTAATTGTGGAAGATGGGCAGCTACCGCATGCACCCATTAGGCGAAGCTTTACAATGCCGTCTTCTACGTCTACTAGCTCCACATCACCGCCGTCGCGTTGTAAAAACGGACGAAGCTTGTCAAGGACGTCCAATACTTCATCATACTTAGTATCTTGTAGTTGTTCACTCATTGCATTCATCTCCTTTCTATTCTATTATAGTACAAAGTAATGCAAATGAATACAGTTCTCAGCAAAGTTGTTGAACCAATAAGTTTTTTGAAAGTTAAGGTGTGTTTATGTTAAAACCAACCATTGAATTTTGCACAAGCAATATGCATCACGGTACAGAGGTGCTGCTCGATAAATACGAGCTTGATGATACGTACGAAACAACGGAATATGGATGTCTTGGCAATTGTGGTGAATGCTACCTTAAGCCTTTCGCTTTAGTAAACGGCACAATTGTTGCAGCTGATTCGGTCGCCGAGCTTGATGAAGCAATTCAAAAGTTTCTCGTTGAGGATGCTGAGAATCAAGCTGCTCTAGATCGATTACTCGATGATCTGTAGTTTAATGCTTAAATAGTGATGATTAGTGAATAATATCGTTGTGTGCACCTTATGATGTGTAAAGAATGAGTTATTATACCTTCCAATGATTCGTGACATCATCACTGTGCCATGACTTTATGAATGCTTTGATCGCCACAATATACCACTTTTGATTAGGCGAGGAATGCGTCCTTTTATGGACATCGATCCCATAACGCCAAAGCCGCTATGCTTGCCAAGTGCACCTAGTGTTCCTCTAAGTTTAATTGGTTCGACAGGAATAGTTTTGTCTTTCCAGATCGCTAGTAAGATATGTGCGATATGCTCGCCTTGAATACCAGCAACTTGAGCGCTAGGTGCATACGGTAAAGAAGCGCAATCCCCAACAACAAATATCGAAGGATCACTTTGCAGCTGGTAATGCTTATTAAGCTTCAGACGTCCTCCCTTATCCTTATCCGCATCCAAACGTTGAACGAGCTCAACAGGCTGGATACCAGCAGTCCAAAGCGTTATATCTGTTTCAAGACTCGAATCTGAGCCTTCAACGAATAAATGATTATGCTCAATACGCTCCAGCTGAGTATTCAATAACAATTCAACATCATGTTCTCTTAGCCACTGCGCAGCATAGTTTTGTATTCCGTCCGGGAATCCACCAAGCAGCTTTGGCCCGCGGTTGATCAAGGATATTTTAAGATCGCCTCTGCTTTCCCGCAGCTCGGATGCCATCTCAACCCCGCTTAGACCGCCTCCTACAATTGTAACTGTACCATATGGCGCAATATTATTGAGAGCGGTGTATGCTTTGCGCGCAGCTTGGAACGTTTGAATACTGTTGCTGTATTGCGCAGCACCTACAATTCCATGATAATGATCAGTACAACCTAGACCAATGACCAAATAATCGTAAGCAATGGGATCATGACCGGTCACATGCACAAGTTTTTTAGTTCGGTCAAGCGAAGTGATTTCACCTAAAGCTAACGTAACATCAGGTGATTGAGGAAATGCGACTCTTAGCTCTGAATCTGCCGCGGTGCCAGCGGCTAATGCGTAATATTCAGTCTTTAAGCCTTGGAAGGGCTGCTTATCTATGAGTGTAATGGCAATGTCATTCGGTAAACCTTTATTTAATAGCTCATTAATAAGTGCTAATCCCCCATAGCCACCGCCTAGAACTACAAGTTTTTTTTTCATAACGTCATCTCCAGTTGTGTATACACATGTTGTAAAAGTCACTTGTACTATATTACCACAAGAGAAGAGGACAATGTACGGAAAATGGTTCATCTTGAGGTTCACTGTGGAGTGGAGTATACTATAACTATACAAAAGTAAGTTGAAATCTCATTGCTGGGATTGGAATAGAATAGAATGGAGGGAATACAATGATTACAATTACTGAACTAGCTGCTGAAAAAATTAATGAGATGCTTGCTGAGGAAAACAATCCAGATCTGTTTTTACGCGTTGGCGTAAAAGAGGGAGGTTGCAGCGGATTTTCTTATGGAATGGGCTTCGATGATGAGCAGAATGAAACTGACACGATTCTTGAGGTTCAGGGCTTAAAGGTTGCTGTAGACGAGGATAGCGCGAAATACTTACGCGGCCTTATTATTGACTTTAAAGAATCTGCGATGCAAGGCGGCTTCACGATTGATAATCCGAATGCTACCGTTACATGCGGCTGTGGCTCAAGCTTCCGCACGGCGACTGCTGCGGGCAATCCTGCTGCAGATCCTTGCTAAGCCGAGTCAATATTTATCAGCTGCTTAGCTTAATCAGTAAACACTTATCAACAACCAGTCACTCGGCTATGAGTGACTGGTTGTTTTGTTATGCCATGAAAATTTAAATAACTAACGAGTAATAAACAAATATTTTGCAAAAAAACTTTTCTTTACTATCTACTCATCGCTTTATGACTAATGTATGATAGTACCATATTACTATTTTTTGTAACTGTAATTTTTGGAAGCGTGAGGTGCAGCATGCAGGTTGAAGTGATGAGAGTTTCTGCTTTTATGTATGAGCAGCGTTATATTGAGTATGTGCTGGACCGCTATATACAGCTGAATATGCCATATCCCTTTACAGTTTCGTTTAACTATCTCGCAAGCCCAGTACTGATGGATGAGGAAATATTTCTCGCCTTAGATGACGAACATCAGATAGTTGGCTGCTTAAGCTTTATACGTGGAACGGCAGAGCACAATTACGAGAACCGTGAGGTTATTCAGCTGCAAGTGTTCTATATTGACCCGCCATACCGATCAACCAAGCTATTTCTAGAGCTGCTGCAGCTTATGGTGCAGTGCCTGCAATACTTGGAGGAACCGGTTAAGGAGCTTCAATTTTGGACGAAGGAAGACTCCATCATTCGCTCGCTCGTAACGAAGAGGCTAGCGATAGAAGCTCAACAGCATCAATCTGTATATGGTTCTTTAGTTTCGTATGTTATTCCATATGAAATGCTGGAGAAGTATGTCTCTTCATTTCCGCAAATAGATTATTTTTAAGGGAGAGCATTCAACATGTGGAAGGTGTTGCAATTAATCGGCACTTACTTAAAAGCCTATAAGCTGCTAACCGTACTATTTTTAATCTTGTTTGGTTTAGATTTAATATTTATATCGATCGCTCCATTAAGCTTTAACTACATCATTGATTATGCGGTCACTCCTAAAGATCAGAGCATGTTTGTAAGGATTGTTGGGATTCTTCTCGTGCTCGGCGTGCTATGTACGATAGCTGGTGTTCTGGCTGATCGTCTGCTTGCTCGCCTTAATGCACTTTTTGAACAGGACCTGAGACAAGGTATCTTTTCTAAGCTGCAGCAGCTAACGATTCGATATTTTCAAGCGAAGCGTTCAGGTGATCATGTTGCTTTGTTTTCAAGCGATATTCCAACGGTTAGCTCAACGATGACTTCATTATTGTCGACCGGTATTCAGTCCGTTGTTGTCGTTATTGTAAGCATGAGTGTGCTGCTCTATTTGGAGTGGAGTATGGCACTCATTATTATTGCAGGTGCTGCACTAATATTTGTAGGACCTCTTCTAATAAGCAAGCGAGCAAAGCAAAGCTACGAGGAGTACAAGAAACAAGCGGCGCAGCTTAATAGTGAAATTACTGAAAATGTAAAGGCGCAAAAGCTTATTAAAAGCTATAATCTACAGCAAATGATGCAGAAGCGTTTCGTAGAACGTACAAAGCTGCTTTTCGTAAGCAGCTATAGGATGAATCTGATTAATGCAGCATTAGGTCGCATACCGATGATTAGCTTGCTCGTGGTGAATCTATCGATTATGGTGTTTGGCTCGTATCTAGCAATCGTCGACCGTATAACGATTGGAGAGCTGATCGCTTTTTATACGATGTACATGTCCATGGGCAACTCTGTGTACAGCTTGACCTTTATCATTCCCGCAATTACCGATGCGAAGGTCAGTGTCGAGCGGCTTCAAGAGGTTCTTCATGCAACAGATGAGTTAGAGGCTGACCATATAAAGGATGGGGCTAGTGAGCATGCTCAGTCGAGGCGATTTAGAGCTGCAGCATCCCTCGAGCAATCGGTTGCGATTGAGGCGTTAGCAGAGAGAGGAGTTGTGCAGCCACTTCAGGTTGAGTTTAATGATGTCTCGTTTGGCTACGATCGCGAAAGTCGCGTGCTTCACCATGTTCAATTACGTATATTAAGTGGAGCAACCGTTGCTTTTGTTGGCAGCAGCGGCTCAGGTAAAAGCTCCATGGTACAGCTTCTGCTAGGGCTTTATGAGCCAGATGAGGGAGAGCTGCTCATTAACGGAGTGCGTCTCGATAAGCACAATCTGTCTATCTTCAGAGATAAGCTTGCAGTCGTTTTTCAAGATAATTTTATGTTTCGAGGAACCATTAAAGAAAACATAGCGATAAGCAAGCAGAATGCATCCGAGGAAGATATTATACATGCTGCCAAGCTTGCAGAAATCCATGATTATATTATGACATTGCCGAAAGGTTACGACACGATAGTCGAGGATGAAGGAACCAATTTCTCTGGTGGGCAGCGTCAGCGTCTAGCAATCGCACGTGCACTTGTGAGAGATCCGCAGCTGCTAATTCTTGACGAGGCGACCTCAGCGCTTGATCCTGCAACAGAGGCCGCGATGAACGAGACGATAAAAAAACTCGGCAAGCAGCGAACAGTTGTATCCGTAACCCATCGCTTATCTACTGTGGCGGATGCTGATCTTATTTGCGTATTTAATAAAGGACAGCTGGTTGAGCAAGGGCGCCATGAGGAGCTGCTCGCTTTACAGGGGCAATATCAATACTTATGGGAAAAGCAGGCCGGCTTTACGTTATCAGAGGAAGGCGACGATGTGCAAATCGATGCCGCTCGACTATCAAGGCTCAACTTTTTCAAGCCTATTGCCTTCGAGCTGCTTGAGGATATCGCCATGCTGTTCAACACTGAGCGCTTTGAGCCAGGTGCAACGATTATTCATGAAGGCGAAAGAGGCGAAAAGTTCTATATTGTCATTCGGGGCAAGGTTGAGGTCCAGAAGCAGTTTAAGAGTGAAGCAGGGCAGCTGGAGGATAGAACCGTTGCTGTTCTAGAGGATGGAGACCATTTTGGCGAAATTGCCCTACTGAGAAATGTCCCACGTACTGCTACCATTAAAGCGCAGACCTTATGCGTCGTCATTTCCTTACAGCGTAAGCATTTGCAGCATATACTATCGAGACATCCAGAGGTTAATCAATATGTTCAGAGCATGTTAGAGGAAAGACTAGGCTGAGAAGCTTAAGAAAGGATAAGCGATATGTACCAATATTCTATTTTTGGCAACTCAGATGAGCTAGGAGCGCAATTTTCATCATTTTTTATTCGTCATCGTGAGCAGTTCTCCAAGGATATGGTGCTGGATGAGGCACTTATTCATTTGTTGTATTGTATGCAATATATGTCATTAATTTTGAGTTACAATGAGTACGATGAGCTAATCGCTGCCATGAACTATTGGACTGTAGCGGATATAGATGATTCAACGTACGATCCGAACGGACAAATCGTACGAATAAGCTCTGCACTTATTGCTCCACATGAACGAAGCTCCAGAGTATTTATGCATGGCTTTCGAGATTGGTCGAATTACATATATGAACAGAATCCCGCGATTCATACAGTCGTCTTTACTGCCCGAGCGGATAATGAATACTTGAACAGGTTATATCCCAAATTTGCAACCTTTACTAAGATGGTTGATGGACTGCATGGATTAGAACGCCAGTATAAAGTGAGTCTTTTAGACCTACGGGCGTTTCTTAATCGATTAAAGCCCAAGAACTAAAAAATATAAAAAAATGTAAGTAAGGTTACAGATTTTTGAAGGTTTTTGCTATATAATTCTAATTAATAAGTGAGAAACGTAAAGGAGGTGCTACAATGTACCCAGCAAAACCAGACATCAAAGAAGTGGTAAAAGGTTCAGGTTTCAAAAAACTTACCATGCTTCCAGTTGAGCTATTGAAACAGCAAGAAGCTCTTCGCGCAGTACCCGCAAAATAATGTTATCTATGTTAAGGAGGTGCTACAATGTATCCAGCAAAACCAGATGTTAAAGAAGTTAAAAAAGGCTCAGGCTTCGGAAGAATCTCTATGCTTCCAGTTGAGCTGCTGAAACAGCAAGAAGCTCTTCGTGCAGTACCAGCTAAATAATCTGTTACAAACCAATCGTTCAAAGCTGATATACGGCTATGAGCGATTTTTTGTTTTACTAGTGCTACGAAAAAATGCCGAGCATCCGGGATGCTCGGCCAGTCCGCAATGAACAAGGGAGTTATTCGAACGTTGCGGTTTATATGATAACAGGGATTTCCAAACGGGCTTGCAGCTGGTTTTGAACCGCCGCAAGCTGCTCATTTGTTGGAGGCTTGACATGCTCAAGCTCATAACGTAAGCCGAGCTGTTTCCATTTGAATTTCCCCATTTCATGATAGGGTAATAGCTCTAGTCTTTCGACAGTTGATAGCTTTTGAATCTCTGCAGCAAGTCGTTCAACATCTGCAGGATCGGTCGTAACTTCAGGAATGACGACATGTCTGATCCAAAGTCTCGTACCATAATCATTAACAAACTGCGCCATCCTTAGTATTCGATCATTCGATTGCGTTGTCAGCTCCATATGCTTCTGCTCATCAATCATTTTCAGATCAAGCAGAATAAGATCAACAACTTCAAGCAATGAAGTAGAACGTAGATGGGATGGCTCACAGAAGCCTGATGAATCCATCGCAATATGAAGCTGATGTCTGCGTTTTAGCTCTCTGCCTAAGGCTGCCAAAAAAGGTGCTTGCAGTGAAGGCTCGCCTCCTGAGAAGGTGACGCCTCCACCAGAGGCTTTATAATAAGGAATATAGGGTTCAATCTCAGCAATCACTTCATCGACGGTCATCACCTTGCCCGTAGTCATATCCCATGTATCTGGGTTATGACAGAACTTGCAGCGCAGTGCACAGCCCTGCATAAATAATACGAAGCGAATACCAGGCCCATCAACAGTGCCGAACGATTCGAAGGAGTGAATACGTCCTTTTACACGTCGATCATGATCAACTTGCGCCTGATGCTCAGTAGCGGTATTCATTAGAGTGCCCCATGGAACGTACGACTAATGACCTCAAGCTGCTGCTCCTTCGTCAGCTTAATAAAGTTGACCGCGTATCCAGAAACGCGTACCGTTAGTTGTGGATATAGCTCTGGGTGCTCCATTGCATCCTTCAATGTTTCACGATCAAACACATTGACATTAAGATGGTGTGCTTTTTGACCCATATACGTATCAAGCAATGCGGTTAGGTTTTGACGCTGAGTATCGGAGTCCTTGCCTAACGCCTTGCCGACAATGGAGAATGTATTGCTAATACCGTCAAGGGCATGCTCATATGGAAGCTTAGCAACACTTGTTAATGAAGCAAGCGCACCTTTACGATCACGTCCATGCATCGGGTTTGCTCCAGGAGCGAATGGCTCGCCTGCTTTTCTGCCATCAGGCGTGGAGCCAGTTTTCTTACCGTATACGACATTGGAGGTAATCGTCAGCACGGATTGTGTTGCAATCGAGTTGCGATAGGTTTTATGCTGCTTAAGCATCTTCATAAAACGTTCAACAAGTGCAATTGCGATATCATCTACACGTTGATCGTTATTTCCATACTGTGGATAGTCACCCTCGATTCTAAAGTCAATGGCAATACCTTGCTCATTGCGAATAGGGTAGACCTTCGCATATTTGATCGCGCTTAAGCTGTCTGCAACGACGGATAAACCAGCGATTCCGCATGCCATCGTGCGAAGAATTTCGCGGTCATGTAGAGCAAATTCAAGGCGTTCATAGCAATATTTATCGTGCATGTAATGAATAACGTTCAGCGTATTAATATATAAGCCAGATAGCCATTCCATCACTTGCTCATAATTCGCCATCACTTTATCGTAGTCGAGCACCTCATCGGTTACGGCAGGCAGGTCATGAGGATACACCTTAACGCTCATCTTCTCATCGACACCGCCATTAATCGCGTATAGCAAGGCCTTGGCAAGATTAGCGCGTGCGCCGAAGAATTGCATTTGTTTGCCGATTCTCATCGCAGAAACGCAGCATGCAATGCCATAGTCATCACCATAGATCGGACGCATTAGGTCATCGTTTTCATATTGAATCGAGCTCGTCTCTATGGAAACCTTAGCACAATATTTTTTGAATGCTTCTGGCAATTGATTAGACCATAGCACCGTTAGGTTCGGTTCTGGAGAAGGACCAAGCGTATATAACGTGTGCAGAATACGGAACGATGATTTTGTAACCATCGGAGTGCCGTCCAATGCTACACCAGCAATCGATTCCGTTACCCAAGTTGGGTCGCCAGAGAACAGCTCGTTGTAGTCAGGTGTGCGTAAAAACTTCACGATACGCAGCTTCATGACGAAATGATCCATCAGCTCTTGAGCTTGCTCCTCAGTCAATGTACCTTCCGCTAGATCACGTTCAATATAAATGTCCAGGAAGGTAGAGATACGGCCGATGCTCATAGCAGCACCGTTTTGCTCCTTCACTGCTCCAAGATAAGCGAAGTACAGCCATTGAATCGCTTCCTGTGCATTGTCAGCTGGTCGGCTAATATCGTAGCCATAGGATGCAGCCATCGCTTTAAGCTCCTGCAGCGAACGAATTTGCTCAGAGTGCTCCTCGCGTTCACGAATGACATCATCAGACATCGGAGCATGATCTGTGAGTGCTTTATCAGCAAGCTTTGCTTCGATGAGACGATCGACACCATACAGGGCAACACGGCGATAATCCCCGATAATTCTGCCGCGTCCGTAGGCATCCGGCAGGCCAGTAATGATACCTGTTTTGCGTGCAAGTCGCATTTCTGGAGTATAGGCATCAAACACCCCTTGGTTATGTGTCTTGCGAATTTCTGTAAAGGTATCGATGAGCTCCTGTGGAATATCATAGCCGTATGCTTTGCAGGCATCGACGACCATTTTAATACCGCCGAAAGGCTGGACGGAGCGTTTGAATGGGGCATCCGTTTGGACGCCTACAATCTTCTCGAGCTCCTTATCGATATAGCCTGGTCCATGAGCGGTAATGGTTGATGGTGTAGTCGTATCAACATCCCATACGCCACCGCGCTCTCTCTCCTCACGGGATA
>Ga0180216_1004496_pt1 | contig 10554 bp, 10 predicted proteins | sample eDN3rd37CBELigMG_FD_128879 | JGI IMG/M metagenome (GOLD analysis project Ga0180216, IMG submission 128879) | Enriched Miracle-Growth compost microbial communities from Emeryville, California, USA - eDNA 3rd pass 37_C BE-Lig MG (version 2)... ...
CGAATAAGACGGCAGGCATGGTGAGCCAACGACGAATAGAGGCGGGCGGTCCGGGTCGCTCGGGCCGCCCACTTTTGTCTCGGCGGGCAATAGCAGGTGTACGGATGTTTTCTGGCGGGTTCGCCATGCAGTGTGAATGCGACTGTAGCCGGTATCCGCTTCCAAAATATTAGGGAGAAGAAGAGAATGAGCAGCAACGGCGTAGATGCCGCCACGAAGGTTCGCGAAACCATCGGTCGCGCAACTCTCGCATTGGATAATGAGAAGTGGAATGATTGGCTCGCGCTTTGCGATGAGGACTTCCACTATTCCATCACGGCTTACAGCCCGGAGATCAAGAAGGACATGATCTACCTCCAGGGCAGCCGCAAGGACATCGAAACGCTCATCGGCCATCTTCCCAAGCACAATACCGACCACTCGTGGTTGCGCCGGCATACGTCGGTCTACACGGTGGATGTCGAGAACGATGAGGCGACTGCTGTCAGCTCCTTCGTGATCTACCAGAATGTGCTGGACGGGTTCAACTCTCACATCGATGCGGGCGAAAGCCGCCTGTTCCTGACCGGCAAGTACTACGACAAATTTAAGCTGAACGGTGGTGATCCGAAGTTCGTGAAGCGTGAAGTACGCCTCGACAATCGCCGCCTCGACAAGGGGTCTCACTGGCCACTGTAATACGCCCCAGGGCCAGCGCACCAAGGCACCTTCTCAAAAGATCGACGATTTTGGGGTAGTGCCTTGGGCTGCCCAAAGATCAGCCATGTCCGAAAGGGAACAAAGATGAGCTGGAAGAAAGTATGCGCGACCTCGGACATCCCGAAGAATGAATGTCGTAAGTTGTGGGTCGAGGGCGTTCCGGTGCTTGCCGTAAACTATGGTGAGGGCTTCAGGGTAATGCCTCCTGTGTGCCCGCATATGGAAGAGCCGCTCGACGAGTCGGGCATCGTCGCCAACTGTATCTTGACCTGCACCAAGCATTTGTGGGCATGGGATCTGCGGACGCTTGCCATGGAAGGCAGCGAGACGGAAAAGCCGCTCAAGACCTATGATGTGAAAGAGGAAGACGGCATCGTCTATGCGTTCATCGAGAACGAAATCCTTTACGAGTTCGAAGATGAAGACGAGATGGACGACGAGTCTTTCTTCAGCAACTGAAACGTCCATACGTTGATGGGGTCTGAGAACGTTTCTCATCGAACATTGAAGCGTTCTCTCCCTTCACTCTCGGCGCTTGCAATGTTGGATGCCCATGAAGATCAAGCTGCAAACCAAATCGGGTGAGTTTGCCTTCGACGGCGACGCTTCCGAATCTTTCCTCTTCGCTGGTCTGGCCGCGGGCATTTCTCTGCCCTACGAGTGTGCGACTGGAACGTGTGGCACCTGTCGCGCCAGGGTAATGGAAGGAACCGCCGAGGTCGTCTGGGATGAGGCGCCAGGCTTCGCCAAACTGAAGCGGGACAAGGGTGACATCCTGATGTGTCAGTCCCGTCCCGGTAGCGACTGCGTCTTGCGTGTGCCGTCAAACATGACGCAGACGGATGATGTTTCGGGGGTTCCGTGCTGGCGAGAGGCGAAGATTACAACTGCCAAGCAGTTGACCCGGGATGTCATCCACTTCGACCTGGAACTGTCGCGGCCGATGACGTTCAAGGCAGGGCAGTTTACCGTTGTCGAGACAGGGGATGTCCGCGGAGGTCGCGCCTACTCGATGGTCAACTTCGAGGAGAACACCGGAAAACTGTCCTTCGTCGTCAAGCGCAAACCAGGTGGCGGTTTCTCGGAATGGCTGTTCTCCAACGACGTCGTCGGTCACGAGCTGAGGCTCTTCGGTCCCCTCGGAAATGCGACCTTCGGGCCGGAAGATGACAAGGACCTCCTGTGCATCACCGGTGGCTCGGGTATTGCGGGCATCATGTCGATACTCGAACGCGCCAGAGGAATGGGATATTTCCAGAAGCACAAGGGCTGGGTTTTCTTCGGCGTACGTACTCTTGCGGACGGATTCTATATAAAAGAGCTGGCGGATCACGTGGAGCAGGCAGGCGGCAATCTCGAGGTTACGCTCGCCCTCTCCGACGAAACACCAGCCACCGAAGTGCATCCGGACTTTCCGCAGATCAAGCTGGCAGGCGGGTTTGTGCATGAAGCAACATCTCGCCTGATGGCCGGTCGTTACAGCGACAATCTGTTGGGGTACCTCGCTGGTCCCCCGCCGATGGTCGACGGGGCTATACGGCTGCTTCTGACGGAGGCGCGGCTCGCGCCGAATTCAATACGCTACGACAAATTCGCGTGAAGCTTCTCATTTCTCATTATGTGAAATGTGAAGCAATCGGGGCTCGAGATTTGACCGGGTAACATGAACATTTACCTGCCTATCGCAGAAATGTCCGCGAACATATTTGTGTTTCTCGGAATGGGCGGTGCCGTTGGGTTCCTGTCGGGTATGTTTGGTGTGGGGGGTGGGTTTCTCATGACCCCCCTTCTCATCTTTTCCGGCATTCCTCCGGCCGTTGCAGTCGGCACAGAAGCCGCGCAGATCGTGGCTTCATCCGCCTCAGGCGCGATAGCGCAGTATCGAAGAAAGAACGTCGACGTCAAGATGGGCATCATCCTGCTCGTCTCGGGCATCTGCGGGTCGATGATCGGGGTCCAGGTCGTCAAGATCCTGCGCGCGCAAGGGCAGTTCGAGCTGCTGGTCTCGATTGTCTATGTGATCTTCCTCGCGCTCATCGGCTCGCTGATGATGATCGAGAGCCTGAACACTATGCGCAAGACCAAGGCTGGCAAGGGAGCTGTCCGGCGCCCCGGACAGCACAGCTGGATCCACGGTCTTCCGCTCAAGATGCGGTTTCATCGTTCCAAGCTCTACATTAGCGCCTTCCCGCCAATCATGATCGGCCTGGGCGTGGGCTTTCTGTCCGCCATCATGGGTGTCGGCGGCGGTTTCATCATTGTGCCGGCGATGATTTACCTGCTGCGTATGCCGACTTCCGTGGTCGTGGGGACTTCCCTCTTCCAGGTCGTGTTCGTCACCGCAGCAACCACGATCCTGCACGCCATCACCAACATGAACGTCGACATCGTCCTGGCGCTGCTGCTCATGGCTGGTGGCGTGATCGGGGCGCAGTTCGGGGCTGTGGCGGGTGAAAAGCTGAAGGGTGAGCAGTTACGGTTCCTGCTGGCGGGGCTGGTACTGCTGGTAGGCGTCAGGATGGCCTGGGACCTGTTCGTACCGCCTGCGGAACTTTACTCGATAAGCAGCGTGGTCGGGGGGTAATCATGCAAAACTGGCTTGCCGGTCTGTTGTCGGTAACAAATCTCGTCGCCATCACCTTCCGCCGGGCGGAGAATGTGGTTGATGCAGCCGAAGGGGATGGAAGGTCGTTTTCTCGATACATGGTCGTATCGATCGCGGGTCTCGCTGTCATAGGAGCGGTTGCTGCGGGTACCTACTACTTCTGGCCTTCCGATCCTGTGGCTGTTGATGAATCGGCACGAACGGTTGCCGCGCCAAAGACGGCTGATCAACATACCCGCACCCAGATCAGCTATGTCGATGGCATATCGCTCGAAGCCGACGTTGCGGCGCGCAGCGTTCCGGTCACCTCTTCGTTCAGGGGCGCCGAGATCATCCTGTTCGGCGCCGTTGACGACACCAGGTACACGGCAACCGCAAATCGCCCCTTCGACGTAGTCGTCGCGATCGAGGGACGGGAAGAGCCGGTGGTGATGCGCAAGAAGAGCAATATCGCCGGCATGTGGATCAATACGGAAGCGGTACGCTTCAACAACGTTCCGAGCTTCTATGCGGTTCATTCAACGCGCCCGCTTGAAGAAATTGCCGAAGCGGATCTCTACCGGAGACACAAGATCGGCATTGCCAACATTCTTGGCGCACCGGTTGCCAATGGCACAGGCCTCTCGAAGACGGAGTTGAACGGGTTTGCCGACGCGTTGCGCCGCCTGAAGCAGGAAAGCGGCCTCTACGTGGAGGATGACAGTGGAGTTTCCTTCACCGGGCGCGTGCTCTTCCGGTCAAAAATCGATCTGCCGCCGAGCGTACTCGTAGGCAACCTCATTGCGCGCGTTTATCTCTTTCGTGACGGTGAGCTGCTTGCGAACTTCACCTCGGATATCCGGATGGAGCGCCAGGGATTGATGCGCTACATGCATCAGCTCGCCTTTACCTATCAGTTAGCCTACGGCATCCTGGCCGTGGTGCTGGCAGCCGTCGCCGGTATCGGAGCTTCAATGTTGTTCCGCAAGAAGGGACACTGACAGACAGTGATGGCTGTAAAGATAGAAGCTGAAGCCGTGTGACAGAGAAGCAGGTTCGGTTCACCCTTGAAGCTTCTATCTTTATGGTACCCGCGCTGGCTTACGGCCGAAGCAGTCAGGTTGGCCTCGAAATGGACCTTGCACGCCTGGCTGCCCGTTGATCTACGGAAGTGTCCGCGGAAACGCGCCTACATTCCTCGACCTGCATCTACGTTGGCATCGGGATTATCGTAACCTGGCACTCGTCATTCGTGTCGAGACCGGCCTTCTTGCACTGTGGTTCAGTCAGAGACAAAGAACACAGGAGGGCCCTTGCCCTAGGGGTGCACATTCCGACGGAATGGCCCGCTGTCGTTCAACCATATCTCGGCGGGAAAGGACTACGTGCGGCCCCCCACGGGTTCCGGCTGAATCACGATGTACCGGGGCAGACCGGCTTGCTTGCGGAGAAGCCGGCCACGAAAGGTAATCCGCTCGTCTTTCATCGTCCTGCTCCCGCGGCGCGACGGTGGTGCTGAAGAAAAGATCAGTTACGGTCGAGTACGGATCATCCAGCCATCAGCGAGTGCAGATGGAGCCGATATCAGCCCCTTGCAGCCCCTCAAAAGCCGGATGAATGCTCGTTGCATGAGAGATCGCCGCAAATAGCGATCGTGCACCTCGCCGAATTCGTTGAGCCAGGGTCCAAGGCGTTCACGAACAGCATCAGTGACTTCCGGACGACGGTCAAACTGGTTGCGGTCAGAGATGTGACGGCGGTGAAAGAAGGTGGTGTTGTCATACCGGGAGAACCCGATGTCGATTGCCTGCCGTTCGCCTCGCTCGACAGCCTCCGTGATTCTCTTCACCTGCTTTTTGCTCAGCGCGCGAGCCGTCCGATATGCCTCTATGATCGTATAGTCGGGGCAAACATGACGACCGATCCGGTAGGCTGCCAATAGCGGAAAGCGCTCGATTTCACTGAGCGTTATTACCAACGAATGCTGCGAAATACGCTCGAACATCAAAAACCATTTGGAGAATGCCTCAAGGGATTCGTCGAGGCTGAAGCCAAAGACGTGCATCCATGAGAGTACGGCATCTTCTGGCCGGCGCACCGTGCAGACGGATTTGACGGCTCCGCAACGGACCAAAGTCACAAGGTGTTCGTCCGCTCCGTGCGCCTTGGCAATGATGTGGTCTGCCGTCTGGGCAAAGATGGGAGCGCTGTCTTCCGTGGTAATCGACACCACGGAACCGGAACGCTTCTCCAGTGCTATGCGAACGACATTATGGCTGAATGTGGAACCGCTGCGCGGCATTCCGGATATAAATACCAACATGCACTCCCCTCTCTGAGCATGCGATATAGAGTGTCCTAAAATCACTTTGTCAGCATGCAACCAGCCAACTGCAGGGGCACCAGGTCGTCCACAGATGCTTTTCAGTTGAGCCCGGAAACCGGAGCTACCGGCGCCCGAATGGTTTGGGGTGCAGTTCGGGTACAAGTGCCCCAGGTTCTCCCTGCGTTCACACCACAGGCCCCGGTTCAAGCACTTGCAAACCCGCAAGAACCTTGTAAAAGGGCTGCTCGTCTGATGGGGCGTAGCCAAGCGGTAAGGCAGCGGTTTTTGGTACCGCCATTCCCAGGTTCGAATCCTGGCGCCCCAGCCAGACCGTTGTCTCAGGTTGCCTGAACCTGTGAAGCGGTTTACCGGTTCTTTCCTCGTCCGGCGGCAGAATAACTTCTGCAGAACGTTCGTTGCATGATTCGCATGAACTCGGGGATATCACGGTGGCTCTCAGAACAGGTAGCCGTTCTATGATCAACTGGCGGCGCGGCGACTGAGGCATTAATGAGTAACCCCGTATTGATTGAGGTCACGCGTGGCTCTCTTGTCGAGAGTACCCACGTCGGTGCGATTGCAGTCGTCCGGACTGACGGAAGTCTCGCGCTTCGCCTCGGCGATGTTGACCGGCCCGTATTTCCTCGCTCGTCAATCAAGTCCATACAGTGTCTTCCCCTGATTGAAAGCGGTGCAGCCGAACGGTTCGGGTTTACGGATGCCGAGATCGCGCTGGCGTGCGCGTCTCACGTCGGCAGCGAACGCCACGTTGGTGTCGCTGTCGGAATGCTGCACAAGATCGGCCTTTGCGAAAGCGCGCTCGGCTGCGGGGCTCATGCGCCACTTGGGTCGTCAGCCGCCAAAGCACTCTGGCGATCGGGGCAGGAACCGGATCAGTTGCACAACAACTGCTCGGGCAAGCATGCCGGTATGCTGGCGACCGCAAAACATCTTGGCGAGCCGATCGCCGGGTACTGGGAGCCGGACCACCCCGTGCAGCAACGCATCCACGACATCATGACGGGTCTCACCGGCCTTCCGTTGGGACGCGAGGTCATGGGCATCGACGGGTGTTCGGTTCCCAACTGGGCGATGCCGCTGCGTACGATGGCTGCGATGTTCGCGCGCCTGGTCACGGGCGATCGCCTTCCGGCACACCGGTCCGCAGCGTTTTCCAGGATTATGGCGGCGTGCTGGAAGGAGCCGGAACTGGTCGCAGGCATTGGCCGCGCCGACAGTATTGTCATGGAGAAACTGCCCGGGCGCGTCTTCATGAAAACCGGGGCTGAAGGCGTCTATTGCGGCGGCTTCCCGGAACTGGGGCTGGGCTTCGCACTCAAGATCGATGATGGCGCCACACGCGCATCTGCAGGGGCAGTGATGGCGCTGGTTGAACGGATCATTCCCGATTGCCCCGACCTGATGCACCGCAACGTCCTGAAGAGCTGGCGTGGCATCGAGGTTGGCGCCATCCGCACCGCTCCAGCGCTGGAGCGTGCATTCGAACAATTGAAGTTCTGACCCGGCACAGGCCAGGCTTTCTCAAGTGGCGAGATTGCCTGTGATGGAAATCCACCCTGGCTTCGTTGCAGAATGAGCCAGCGCCAGGTCGGGCCCATGCGCGCGGCCATGGTCCATCGCCCGGATGGCGCCATCCTCTGATCCGGAGATGACATTGTTGGCAATCAGACACGGTCCGGCTGCCTGATCCGACGAGATCGTGATGCCCACGCGCGCCTTCCGGATGACATTGCCCGTCACCGACACATCGCGCATGTACGGTCCCCAACCGATGCTTATGCCGGCTGTTGGCGCCTGTTCGATGGTGTTGCCACTGACGGCCGCGTCGGCCTCGATCGTGATGCCCTCGCCCCGCTTGTCGACCGGTTCATGCTCACGTCGGAACAAATTGCGGATGAGGTTGCCCTGAACGGCCGCCAGACGCCCGCCTTCGTTGAAGTTGGTCACCGCGATGCCGCTGGCGCTCGTATCGACGATGTTCTGGGCGATCACTGCGCCCTCAAAGCCAAATTCCGCGTAGAGCGCCACTTCTCCCAGACGCAAACAGCTGTTGGCGATGATCTGGATGTTCGATGCCGCATTGCCGCGTACCGCCGAGAACGCGCAATCGCTGATCATGTTGTTGGCGATCATGACATTGCCGGCGCGAAACACATTGATGCCATTGCCGTTGGGGCCATCGCCGCCGTCCTGGGCCGCTATGTTCGAGATACGATTACCCGTCACCATCGACCCGTCGACGCCACATTGCGAGCGCCACACCTGAATGCCGTTATTTCCGCAGAAGGACACCGTATTGCGGGCGATTTCGAGCCCTGTTGAGTCAAGCGCAAGGATGCCGGCATCACCACAGTGAGTGAGTTGGCAATCGTGGATACTGCCGCTGCAACCTTCAAGCCGGACGCCGAGGCCGGCTGCATTCCGGGCCTCGGCTCGTGAGAGGCGAAAGCGGTGGCAGTTGACCAGCGCAATGATGGTTGCTGCCCGTTCAAGCCCATCGAAGCTGATGCCGTCGATAAGGATGTCCGAAGCATCATGTGCTGAAATAACGGGTTCTTCGCCAAGACCGGCGAGCGTCGTCGCGCCGTAAGCTCCGATCAGCCGCGTGCCGCGTCTCAACTTGAGCCCGGGCACCAGAAACCGGCCGGGCGGCAGGAAAACAGGCCGACTGTTGGCCTGTGCTGCGTCAATCGCAGCCTGCAGGAGAGCCGTCTGCACGTGCTCCGTGTCCGGGTGCAATCCGATCGCCTCGCCACCTGCGGGCGCTGGTCCAGGTACCGCCTGCTCGGCGGTTGGAAGAAGAGTACCAAACGCAAAGGCGAGACCGGTGCTGGTGGCGAGCACCGCTCTGCGATTGAGGTTCACGGCCGCGGCTCCGTTGAAAATCATGCCGGGGAGGATCCGACCGGGACTTCCCGTGCAGCCTCCCACGCATCTCCGATGCGTCCTTCAATTCGAATGCAAGACGCAGGCCACGTTGATCATCGGCTCTGCAGGGCCTCGATACAGGTCCTGACGATCTCAAGCGCCCCATCCACCGCATCAGACATCGAGAGGCCGCCATCCGAGCCGCTGAGGTCGACAGGCAGATGGATGAACCCGGCCTGGACCTGCGTTCCGGTGCAGGTTTGAAGAGTTGTGTACAACACGGCGTTGCACAAGTATGCGCCGGCATCCTCGGAAAGCTGAACCGGGAGGTTCTTCTCCCGCAACCGCAGCACGATCTCTTGAGCAGGGAACGTCGAAGGAAGCGTGTCAGCCGCTTCCGTGCAGAGCCTGCTGGAAGCGGGAGCCACCCCGCGCGCGTCCTTAAAGTCGCCGCAGCGATTGTGGGCCATGGTCTCGATGATGAGGCCGGTTGCGCTGCGTGTGACGCCGAAATGCAAGATGATGTCGGGGCTTTCTGCAGCGATGAGCGCTGCGGCCTCCCGCGGGGCTGCTTCCCAGTCAACGGCGAGAATTTGCGAGGCGACGCGAACGCCCGAAAGGTTCCCGGCGAGGTCTGCAAGCTGCGTGACGAGTGCGGCCGATGCGTTATCCGCCACGCCGGGGAACGGACCGAACCCGGTGAGTAGAAGGCGGACAGGTGCACGCAGACTGGTCACTCGGAAAGGCGTCCTGGATGTTGGCTTCTTGTGTTCGCCGGGCGCGCGTGAGCGACACCGGCCTGGATCTTTGCGCCCTCAGGCAAGCCCCATGAGCGTCATGACCCGGTCCACCGCCAGGGTAGGCAACAGCCGGCCCCCGCGAACGTCGGCTTCGATCTGCGGCAGTTCAGAAGCGACCTTGGCATTGCTGTGCAACGCATCCATGAGGCGCGCCTCCAGCATATCACGCATCCATCCGACAGCCTGCTCGCGGCGGCGCTGGGCGAACTCGCCTGTGGCCGTCATCAGCTCCCGATGCTGCAGGATCTTGGCCCACAGTTTGTCGAGCCCGACATTCGTGGCACCGGAAATGGTCAGCACCGGAGGCGACCAGGTTGCCGACTGGGGAGCCAGAATATGCAGGGCATTGCGGTATTCGGCCGCGGCTCTTTCCGCGCGCATGACGTTGTCGCCATCGGCCTTGTTGATGGCGATCATGTCGGCGAGTTCGATTATACCCTTCTTGATGCCCTGCAGATCATCACCGCCGCCCGGAAGCAAGAGCACCAGGAAGAAATCGACCATGTCCGCAACGGCGGTTTCCGATTGCCCCACGCCCACCGTCTCGACGATCACGACGTCAAAACCCGCGGCCTCCACAATCGCCATGGTTTCGCGTGTCTTGCGAGCGACGCCGCCCAGTGTCCCGGCGGACGGGGAGGGGCGAATGAAGGCATTCGGACTTTGCGAAAGCTGGCTCATGCGGGTCTTGTCGCCGAGAATGGACCCGCCGGTTCGCCGTGATGTTGGATCCACCGCGAGAACGGCAACCTTCAGGCCGCTTTCGACCAGGTTCATGCCAAGCTGATCTATGGTCGTCGACTTACCGACGCCGGGTACGCCGGTGATGCCAAGCCGGATAGCACCGCCAGTACGCGGCAGCAGCTGCTGCAACACCTGCTGAGCCAGCGCCTGATGCTCTGGCTTGGTGCTTTCGATCAGCGTAATGGCGCGCGCCAACATCGCCCGGTCGCCCGCGGCGACGCCTTCGGCGAACTGATCAGCACTCGGCTGACTTTTCACTGTCGCGCTTGTGACCATGGCCTTCCTTGCACGTCATTACGTTTCATTTTCGGGGCGGCGAAAAGAGAGCACGCTCAGCGGCACCACTACGTCGTCGGGAAATCGTCGAGGCTTCCATACCAAGACTGTTCCAGCCGAGGAAGGGCCCGTGGCAGCATGTCAGAACGCGACAGACAGTTACGGGGCACTCATACTTTCGTAATGCTTTAGGTTACATTTTTAGCGAATATGGGATTGTTGGCATCAGATACTCG
>Ga0180216_1004503_pt1 | contig 10549 bp, 14 predicted proteins | sample eDN3rd37CBELigMG_FD_128879 | JGI IMG/M metagenome (GOLD analysis project Ga0180216, IMG submission 128879) | Enriched Miracle-Growth compost microbial communities from Emeryville, California, USA - eDNA 3rd pass 37_C BE-Lig MG (version 2)... ...
ACCACCGCCGCCGGCATCCTCGACCGGCTCTTGCACCACGCCACCGTCGTGCTCACCGACGGTGAGTCCTACCGGATGCGCCAGGCCCGACACGAACGAGGTGAACGCCCCTGACCCCAACCCCGAACACCCCACGAGGCGGGGACTTCCACCTGGCCAAGAGCGGGGACACCACGATGGCCGTTGACACGCTGCGGTGTCTGCGGTCCTTTGCGGAGTGTGGCGTCAGTAGTCGAGCGCGATTGTGATGTGAGATGGCTGTCTTTCGGAGGGCGCACCTACTGTTGACGGTTTCTTCACTGTGTGGGTCCAGGCATCAGGTCGCGGCCGGTGCTGAGCTAATTGACGGGGAGTCCGGCTCGAACCGTGATCGGCTCACGGGGTCGTATTTCCGGCGGTCGGGTCAAGTGAGAACGTTTGTGTTCAGAATCCCTACGCGTCGGTCGTTGAAATCCTGTCGTGGGGACGTGAAACCACGTCGAAGCTTGTTGGTTGCTTCGGATCGCTCACTCTGGCGGTGGTACGAACGACACCGATGGGCCGCTGCGCGAACCGAATTGCGGATTCGTTCCGGCCGACCGCGATGGTTACTGCGGTGGTGTCGCATCGAACACTTTCATGGCCGATGCGATGCCAGAGGGTTTACAAGACGTACCTTTGTTTCGAAGTCTGTTGTTGTGCTTGCTGATTCGCGGGGTTCCCGAGCGGCGAACGTGGCTGTAGGAATTGAGGGTCGATGCGATCGCCCATATGGCACCTCGGGCGCAGGGCATGGACCTCATGGGCGCGGAGTACGCGAAGGACGCGATCCGGACCGCTGCCGCTGTTTTGTGTGGTCGCGTCTACTCAACTATTTTGCGGATCACGGTGCTCTCACGGGCCGAGGTGGCGTGTGACGGGCTGCGTGAACAGAAAGGCCTCGGTCGTCTGATGTCGCATGCGGTGACGAACCGCGATAGGCATGGGATTAAGGACCTCTATGTGGCTTGTCGGCCATGAGTTCTGAGGCGCTGGATCGTCACAGTCGTGCGATAATTTCTGAGTAGAGTTGTTCATGTCAATAATGTGGGTTCGGGACTGCTGCACGGATAGGTGACATCTGAACTGTGGTGCCGTGAGGCACTGCTGGAAGGATGGACCCCGTGCCCAAGCCCTATCCGAAAGAGTTCCGCGACGACGTCGTCCGTGTGGCCCGCAACCGCGAACCGGGCCAGCACCTGCGGCAGATCGCCGCGGACTTCGGCATCAGCGAATCGTGCCTGACCAACTGGATGCGCGCCGCCGACGTCGAGGACGGCATCACACCCGGCACCACTGCCGGTGAAAGCGCCGAGCTGCGGGAAGCACATAAACGCATCCGGCTGCTCGAGCAGGAGAACGAGGTGCTCCGCCGGGCTGCCGCGTATCTGTCGCAGGCGAATCTTCCGGGAAAAGGCTCTACCCGCTCGTGAAACAGCTCGCCGCGGACGGGATCCCCGTCGCGGTGTCGTGCCGGGTCCTCGAGCTCGCCCGCCAGCCCTACTACCGATGGCTCGCCGACCCGGTCACCGACGCCGAACTCGAGGAAGCGTATCGGGCGAATGCCCTGTTCGACGCCCATCGCGAGGACCCGGAGTTCGGCTACCGATTCCTCGCCGACGAGGCCCGCGATGCCGGTGAGCGGATGTCGGACCGCACGGCCTGGCGGATCTGCTCCGAGAACCGGTGGTGGAGTTCCTTCGGCAAGAAACGTGGCTCGAAGAGCGGCCGTTCCGGGCCACCGGTGCACGACGATCTCGTCGGCCGCATTTTCACCGCGGAGGCTCCGAACCGGTTGTGGCTCACCGATATCGAGCGCCACGAGGCGCTGTTGAACCGAGTGGGGGTGAGAGACCACCACGGCCGTGCTGTCGCAGCAGCACGGTGAAGCTGAGGGCAGCCTGATCCCCGGGACGGGGGTGCGGGTGGAAGCAGCCCTGACAACGACGAGACGCGTCAGCACTGCCAGATGGCGTGGGCTCGGCTAGCAAGACGGGAAGGCGTACGTGAGGAACCAGCGGCTGAACGCCCCTCAAGAGAGCCTCCGGTTCGAACCTGGTGGATCTGGGCCGGTTAGCAGCGCGCACCTGCAGTTCGCGTCCAATGACGCCGGACTGCGGGGAACTCCTTGGCTGGGTGATGTCGCCGGTCGGGAGGCCGTGGTGAAGGCCTGCGGCGTAGCCGCGGCGACGCTGCAGGGGCATAGTTGGGCGCCGACCCCGTCGAACGGTTCGGCAGTGAACGTGGGAACCACCGCGATGGCCCCCTACCCGGTCAGCAGCCTGCTGGCCGGCGGGAAGGCTCGTCGTCGGCTGATGCCGTCGCGGTGGGGCGGAGGACCCGTAGTAGTCCGAGGCCGGGAAAGCCGGTCACATGGCGAAGGGGTCCAGCGTGTTCGCAGCAACGAAGCACTCTCAGGAGTCCGCTGGTGAACACCGGCGAACCGAACCTCGATCTCTTCCCCGAGCGGGAGGAGGCCGAGTGGCGGGTACTGAGGATGCAGAAGAAGCTGCACCGGTGGGCGACGGAGGATCCCGACCGTCGCTTCGATGACCTCGCCAACCTTGTCTACGATCCGGCGTTCCTGGTCGTGGCGTGGCACAGGGTGCGGGGAAACAAGGGAGCACGAACAGCAGGTGTCGACGGGGTTACTCCCCGCGGCGTCGGTTGGGCGGTAACCGATCTGCTGGCCGGGGTCCGCGAGGACCTGAAGGCTGGGAGATTCACGCCGCTGCCGGTGCGGCAGAAGACGATTCCCAAGGCGGCGGGCAAGGTCCGTTCGCTGGGGATTCCGACTGCTCGTGACCGGGTCGTGCAGGCTGCGTTGAAACTGGTGCTCGAGCCGGTCTTCGAGGCGGATTTCAAGCCGTGTTCCTACGGCTTCCGTCCTCGTCGCCGTGCCCAGGACGCGATCGCCGAGATTCACTACCTTGCATCACCTACCCGGAACTACGAGTGGGTGTTCGAGGCGGACATCAAGGCATGCTTCGACGAGATCGACCACACCGCCCTCATGGGGCGGGTGCGCAGGCGCGTCGGGGACAAGCGGGTCCTGGGCTGGGTCAAGGCGTTCTTGCGGGCCGGGGTCCTCACCGAGGACGGCCTGAACCGCGAGACGATCACCGGCACACCTCAAGGTGGGATTCTCTCGCCGCTGCTGGCCAACATCGCCCTGTCCGTGCTGGACGAGCACTTCGCCGCCAAGTGGGAAGCACTCGGCCCGGAGTGGACACGTGCCAAGCATCGGCGCGCCGGGGGTGCGGTCATGAAGCTCGTCCGCTACGCCGACGACTTCGTAGTCCTCATCCACGGCCAACGCGCCGACGCAGAAGCGCTGTGGGACGAGGTCGGCGCGGTGCTCGCACCGATGGGCCTACGCCTGTCGACCGAGAAGACGAGGATCTGTCACATCGATGAGGGGTTCGACTTCCTCGGCTGGCGCATCCAGCGCCGTGCTTGGCGGAGCCGGACCGGCAAGAAGGCGATCTACACCTACCCGTCGAAGAAGTCGTTGGCTTCGATCATCGGCAAGGTGAGAATGCTGACGCGCCGTGCAACACATCGAACGCTCGCAGACCTGCTGCGCCGGTTGAATCCGACGCTGCGGGGCTGGTGCACTTACTTCCGCCATGGAGTGTCCTCGCGGACCTTCGGCTACCTCGACCATTTCGCCTTCTGGCGGGTCGTGGGCTGGCTCCGCAAACGACACCTCGGGCTGAACATGCACACCCTGGTCCGGCGCTATCTGCCCGGATGGCACATCCGTGCCGGCGGAATCGACATGTTCCGAGCAAACGCGGTCGCCATCGAGCGCTATCGCTATCGGGGCACCAAGATCCCGACCCCGTGGTCGAGTGCAACAAAGCCTGAACCTGTCCCAGCGGCATGAATACGTGGAGAGCCGGATGCGGTGAAAGTCGCACGTCCGGTTCGGAGGGCGGGCCGGGGAAACCCACTAGCCGAGAGGCTGGCAGGGCGCCCCGGTCCGACCCCTACACGGAGCATCGCACCGAGGAGGGCAAGCTCTACTTGTGTGCGGTCAAGGACGTCTACTCGAACCGGATCGTCGGCTACTCGATCAGTGATCGGATGAAGTCCCGGCTTGCCGTCGCCGCCCTCGAATCCGCAGTAGCACGGCGGGACTCGGTCGCCGGGTGTGTGGTCCACTCCGATCGTGGGTCGCAATTTCGTAGCCGGAAATTCGTCCGAGCCCTCGCCCGCCACGATCTGGTCGGATCGATGGGCCGGGTCGGTGCGGCCGGCGACAACGCCGCGATGGAGTCCTTCTTCGCGCTCCTACAGAAAAATGTCCTCGACCGGCAGCGTTGGGCCACACGCGAGCAGCTACGCATTGCGATCGTGACCTGGATCGAGCGGACCTATCACCGCCGGCGACGTCAGCTCAGGCTCGGCAGATTGACGCCTGTCGAGTTCGAGACGATCATGACCACACCAGCCGCACAGGCTGCGTGACCGAAACTGTCACCCGATCGTGCAGCAGTCCCCAACGTCCCACACGTGTGTTGCGGTCTGGCTGTGGCTCCGTCGACCGAGCTGCGGTGACGAATGTTCAACTCCATCTTTGGAGTGGTCGAGTCCTGGCAGGCCGCTCACCCCTCGGAGCTGCCCGCCCTGTGCCCCGGAGTCCCTGATTCCGGGGCACGGCGACTCGGGGAGCGAACGCTGTATATCCCAGTGGGCTGATCGACTGTCTGCTCGAGCCGGCGAAGGGGATCGTTGCGGAGACGATCATCCTGGTCGGCAGCCCTGTCGGGAGGGTCGATCTTCGCTGTTCGATGACGAGAAGGTGTTGGCAGCGTCGACCCCGGTCCGGGATGTCATGGTCGTTGGAAGGGGCGCATGATGGCCGTGGCGCGTTGTTCCGGGTCTGTGTGGCTGCCAGTGCCGGTGTTGGGAGTCGTCAGGGTGTGCCTGCTTGACCGAGTTCGCTATCATGTATTTGCGAGCGTAAATCATCGCAAATGAGGAGGTCGTGGTGAGTGAAGCAACGACGGAGAGCCGCTATTTGCGAGGCGACCTCAATTTCGAAGATGCCTTGCGTGAAGTGACCGGAGTCGACATCGGCCGTGATCAACTCGTGCAGATCCTCAAGAGCCTCCATACGACGAACCCCGCCGGGCCCGCACTGTCCGAGCACGACGCACGCGTGCTTACCGATGCCGGATTCACCGCGAGTCCCGCCGCTGCCACGGCTGCGCGAGTTGATCGCGATGTTCGGATGGCCAACCTCGTCGCGACCTCGTTGTCCATTGCAGACGCTGCAGTCCGCCTCGGCGTCACGCCGGCTCGCATCAGGCAACGAATCGCCGACGGTACCCTGTGGGCATTCGACTCCGGTCGTAACCGCTTGTTGCCTCCTGCGCAATTCACCGACAGCGGGGCCGTGCCGTACCTCGACAAAGTCATGCCCCACATCCCGAAGGACCTGCACCCGCTGACGGTTCAGACATTGCTCACGCAGCCGCAGTCGTCATTGGTCGTCGATGGCCGACCGGTCTCGATCGTCGCGTGGTTGACCGGCAGCGCAGGCACACCCGAAGAGATCGAGGTTGTGGTCGACGTGCTTGCCGCCGTCGAATGGGAATCGGCGTAGATGGGGGCAATGCTTCCGCCACCGCCCTCCATCGCGCAGCTTCGTGCGGCAGGTCTGCTGCCGAAGGAAGTACTCGAGTGGCAGCCGAGCGAGATCGTGTGGCGCGTGCACCGTACGACCGGTTCACATGTTCTCCCGTGGAATGCGTTGCGTGAGTTCGGGCCGATTCTGCGGTTCGATCAGCATCCGCTCCCGCGTGGGGAGCATCCCGGCTACGGCGTGTGGTACGGCGCGTCCAGCCCCCGAGGTGCATTGGCGGAAGCGTTTCAATCGGTGCGGGTGATCGATCGCCATCGCGGTGACCCCTATCTGACCGGTGTGCGCTTCACCCGCGTTCTGCGGTTGCTCGACGTATCCGGTATCGGTGGAGGCGCATGGGCCACTCGGGTGGGAGGCAACCATGCTCTCGATTCCGCACCGCACCGTCTTTCGCAGCATTGGGCCCGCACGATCCATCGCGCTCACCCTGGACTCGATGGGATCATTTATCGCGGCCGGTTTGCCGGCAGCACGTCCGTGGCTGTCGTCGAACGTGCTGCCGATGCGTTTCCGCAACGTCCTGTGCTGTCGCTTCCCTTGTCGCATCCGGGTCTGGCTGATGCCGTTGATACCGCAGCGCACGAACTCGGCTACGTCGTTATCTGATCTGGTTGCGAGACATGGCCATCACCCACACCTGCTGAACGCCGGGAGACTGCCGATGGCGAGTAGCGTGCCGGCTGTAGTGGGAGGCGGGCTGGTCTCGGCGTCCGACGTTGAGCGGTACGTCGCCGTTGCCCACCCTCATGGGAGCCGATGAGGGGGCCTCGCGTCTTTGTTGTGCTCGGGACACGACGCTTTCGAACGTGAATTGTTCTGCACGAGGGCGGTGGCGACGGGCTGTGACGGTTGGGGCCTTTGGTGTGAGCCCTCGTGGTCTGCTGGCTGGTAACGGTCGGAGTCGGGGTTGCGACTCACGGTGTGTGAATCTTCATCAGGCGCCGGCCGCCGTTGCTTCGTCAGCCATTGCGTGTGCAGTGGTTGCCGTTCTGTTCCGGGAGTCCAGTGTTGCCACCGTGTTCGTCTGTGCGGCAACCGTCCTGATCGTTGTCAGCGCAATACTCGGGATGGCCCGGTTTCCTGCTGACCGCATGATTCGGTGCGAGGTATGTCGGCAGCGCCTGGCCGGTGAGGAGCATGGTGGATTGTGCTCGGTCGCCTGTGCGGCGGAATATCGCGACGTGCTGGACCGGCAAGAGGAAGAAGACCACTGGTGGCGCGCCATCGCATAGCTCGTTGGTTGTCGCCGGGATGGCGGGTGCCTGTTGCATTCGCTGGCTGGGGACTATCGGCCCCGACGTTGTCAGGACACCTGAAAGAAAGTTCGCGAGATCCGGTGGCAGTCACCGACATGAGAAGTAGTGGCCCGAAAGCGATGTCTCCGGCTGACGGTCGGGTTCGTGTGATGCTCGCTCACATCAGGTCGCTGCTGCGCGTGACGACCCGTTCGTCGCCGGGTGCGTGAATCGTTCCATCCCGCCCAAGCGTGGTCGCGCCTTCTGAAAGTGACAGCCTGCGGGCCGACGATCGAGGCACCGGTGCCGCCTTTCGGGCCCAAAAGAGCAGCGGTCCGCGTTGTCGATCGGTGGCAGCTTCTTCAATTCGTGCACGCTGCGAACGGGCGCCGTACCGTCTCTGAAGATCGGCTGATCGTGCCGATCACGGATCGAAAGTGAGCTTCGGGACACGGTTCACCGCGTTGGGGAAATCGGACGTGTGAGCGAACGTAGGCACACACATGTCCTTTCGGCCATCAGAGGTACCCATGCCTGCCCGACAATCGAAGTCCCATCGCACCGCAGCGTTGATCGTCACCACGATCATCGGTGGGGGCTGGATGCTGTCTATCGCTCCCGCGGTTGCCCAGACAGGGACGAGCGACTGTGTGCCGACGTTCAACCTGCTCATCCCCGGGACGTGGGAGACCGACGAGAACGCCGACCCTGCTGTGCCGGTGGGCATGCTCGCTCCTGTTGCGCAGGCGCTGCAAAGTGCCCATGGTGACGCGGTCGAGGTGTACACACTGCCCTACATGGCGCGTGCCTTCGACAACGGCCACACCTACGCGGACAGCAAAGCGGATGCGGTGTCGAGAGCCACGCGGGTGCTCGAGGATGTCGCACAGTCGTGTCCTCGTACGAAGTTCACACTGACGGGATATTCGCAGGGCGCCGATGCTGCGGGTGATCTCGCCTCGGATATCGGCAACGGCAGGGGACCGGTCGATGCGAGTCGTGTGCTTGCCGTCGGCTTGCTGGCCGATCCGGGCGCCGGAACACCGGGGACCGCGACGGTGGGTCCGCGGACGTCCGGCCACGGCATCGCCGATCCACGGCCCCAGGGGATGGGGGCGCTGTCCGGTCGGGTGGCCTCGATTTGCGATCCAGGTGATCTGTACTGCTCGATCGAGAAAGGGGCGAACCCGCTGATCGGCTCGCTCGGCTCGATCCTGAGCAAGACCCCCAGCACCGCCGGCTCCACCGCGCCCGACGGCAGCGCCTTCCTTGCCGGCGCACTGACCGCGGACTTCTCCGATACAGATCTGCCGGCCTTGCACGCCGACGTCACCAGCCTCGGCCGGCAGCTCACCGCACCAAGGATCGATCTCGGGCAGGTCGCCGCGACTGCACAGTCGATCGCGTCGACTCTTGCTCCGCTGGCCGACCTTCTCACCTCCGGGGCGGCGAACCCGGCGGCGACCGGTCAACTCGGTGCCGCACCGACCGGGACCGCCGAACATCACGCCTACGACGTGCTCACCCGAGCCGGTAAATCCGACCTCACCGGTGCCGTCAACGCTGCGGTCGAGATCGCCGATACGGCCTGCACGTTGGCCGGGAACGAGTCACCACCCCTGCCGACGCCAGCTGCCCAGATGCGCACTCTCACAGAGAATGCTGACGCGCTGACGAGGAAGATCGACTCGTTGGCATCCACCCCTGTCGATGTGCTTGCGTCGGCGAGCAGCGTGTTGTCGGTGCTCAAGCCGACGGTGGTGATCGATCAGGTTCTGAACGTCGTGACCGGCGTGAGCTCGCTGGATATGCCGGGAATCCTGCACAACTTGACCGTGCTGCCGCAGAAGGTTGCCGCGCTCGACGCCCAAGGTGCCCACCAGGTGGCCGGGGAGTTGAACAATCAGTTCTCGCCCCTGGTGAAGATGGCTGCAGCGGTGGACTTGCGGTGGGTGGCACAGGTGCTGGCCCTGATCCCGGATCCGTCCGGCGCAACGCAGATCGCGGCGTTGGTTGCGTCGATCCTGTCGAATGTCGACGTCATCAGGCTGGCCACGATCGTCGGCCAGATCCAGGAGATCGCCTGGTCGGCAGTGGAAAAGGTGCTTCCCCCTCCCGGTGTCGCGCCGGATCCGGTGGGAGCCGCTGCGGCGATGACCGGTTTGCTGCCCGTCGGATTGGACCTGGCATCGGTAGCGACCGACATGCTCTCGGGCAACCCGGCCAAGACCGCTCCCGCACTACTGGGCAGGACCGCACACGCTGCGTCGCCGACGATCACCAACCAGGAGGCGAACCTGGACTTGTGGCAACTGTCGAATTCACTGGTAGAGCTCTCACAATCCCCGGGCGCCGATGATCTGGCCTCATTGATCAGCGAAGGACTCAGCGCAGCAAGCTTCTTCACTTCCAACGCCCACACCAACTACAACACTCTCGTGGTCGACAATGCCGGCCGCAGTGCCATCCGATGGCTGTCGGATTGGCTCAATCTTCAGATCGGACGTGCCGTATGAGTTCCCGCGCCCATAACCCATCCACCCGTTGGATCTGGTGCGGTCGTTGTCAACACCGGGGGTATCTGACCCGCGGTGACGCGAAGACTGTCCGCAAACGTCACCGAGGGGAGAAAGGCATGGCAGTGTTCGCCTGCCCGTACCTCGACGGGTTGTTCCACATCGGACACCGACCGGACGCTTTGAGCAGTGGGAAGATCGACCGGGGTCATCTCCGTTCACGAGCCCTCTGAGCAACGGGAACCTGGCGACGGAGGGGGCCCATCTCTGTTGGCGGTCGCGCTCGGGTCGAGGCTCCACGCGCCGTAGTGACGAGACACCGTCCAGCTTGCTGCTCCTCACCCGGGGTGACGATGCAACTCGGAGGAGGGCAGGGACGCGCAGTGTTGGGGGACCGGCGTGGAGTGTTCGACGGATGCGGGCCCATGACCAGGGTCAGGATTCATTATCGAAAGTATGTTCGATAGTTGGCCGGCCGACTTCGATCCTCCGCCGTACCGTGTCGCGGATCCGTCGATACCAGTGATCGTGCATATCGCCTCGGCCCTTGGCTCCATCGACGGACGCCGCGCCAATGATCTGCCCTTGCGTGTGCGAGCGGAGGGTCTTGCTCTGGACCTGCAGGTGCCGGGGATGTTGTCGGCGTGGGGCAGGGTGAATACGGGTGGCTGGCTTTGTAAAGTTTCGTTCCAGATCCCGACCGGCAACGGCCGCGGGTACCTCGAGGTCGACCAGTGGTGCCCGGCTGCCGCTGTCCGACCCTGCCGGTGAGGCTGCATGAATAGTCCGTTGCTGGCGCTCGTGAGCGGGAAGACAAGGCAGTTCGGGCTGCGGAGTTGTTTTAACCGCATCGGGCAAGCCCGGCACCCGGGTGTTGAGGGCGGTGTCGGCAAGAATCAGGGCGCTCATCGAAGTGGCGAGCGCGTTGGTCTGCGCAGGAGCTACCGGACTCGAGGGGTCGAGCTTCTCGGTCTCCGGCCGGATGCCTGCCAGGCAAGATAGGTCTGTCGTCTGCCATGAGCATGGGACCAGTTTGATCTGATTTTGCCAGGGTGATGGGACCACCTGGATTGCCAGTTATGGGACCACCGGCGCGCCTTGCCGGTGGTCTCGTCGTTTGCTCGTTC
>Ga0180216_1004505_pt1 | contig 10545 bp, 14 predicted proteins | sample eDN3rd37CBELigMG_FD_128879 | JGI IMG/M metagenome (GOLD analysis project Ga0180216, IMG submission 128879) | Enriched Miracle-Growth compost microbial communities from Emeryville, California, USA - eDNA 3rd pass 37_C BE-Lig MG (version 2)... ...
ACGCGACCTACGCGTCCGACGCCGGGCGCGCGGGCCCGCGCGCCGCGCTGCTGTTCACGCCGCAGGGCGAGTTCGCCACCATCGACCGCGGCGACAACGACGGCGCCAACAACGCCGTGCTGCAGGGCATGCCGGAGAAGGTCAAGAACGGGCCGCTCCGCCGCATCGGCGTGCTCGGCGACCAGACCAGCGTGCTCGGCTACTTTGGCCTCACCGACAAGCAGCGCGAGATGTACGGCCTCCTCGAGTCCGACGCCGCCATGGACGCCAAGACCTTCCAGGAGTACCTGGGCGACGTGGCCGATTTCTGCTTTGTGCGTGACGAGTAAGTGCGGGAGTGTGTTCTATCATGGATGTGTTGTCATTTATGCTGTCGACGCGCAGTGCGGGTGGCGGGCCGCCCATCATCACCTTCATCTTTCTGTACTACTCACTAAGTTTTACGCTGTACACTGAAAGTTTTCAACAAGGTGTCCTGTACTTGGGGTGCGGGGAACCGCGGGCGCCGTACTGCTGGCCCGCATGCTGTGCTGTGCACAACGCATGTACAATCGCGGCTTCAACTGAAGGACTCGGCGCGCGGACGCGGCTCCACATGCGCCGCGGCACCGTTGTTCAGGCCCGGCATGTCCGGCAGCTGCCGCAGCATGACCTGGACGTCCTCGACCGTTTCCACGTACGCGCGTGCGTCGGTTTTCTGCACGCGCAGCCCCGGCCGTGCGTCGCAGGGTCCAGCCGACTCAGCACCGGCGTTCCCCGCCCTGGGCCGGCGGTCAAGCGCGGAGGCCGTGCGTACCTTGCGGCCGACGGTGGCGGTCACGACGTTCTGCCCGCGGTTGAGCAGCTTGAACACGGCCTCTTGCGTGCGGCTGTCGCCGATCGCCATGCAAAAGTCCACGTTGGGGCCCTCCGGGCCGCGCTGCTCGTCCCACCCGGGCCCGTTGATGTCTGCCGCGCCCCGGTGCAGCCGTTCCACCAAGCGGGGTCGATTTGGTCAGCCGCTCGCCCGGAGCGCCAGGCCGTGCTGCTGCTGCGCGCGAGGGAGACGGTACCGGTGAGGATGGTGCGCACGACGGTGCCCGTGTCCACCGTGGACGGCCGCACTTCGAGCATCTTGCCGACAGACACCACCTGCCGAGCGCCCTCTCAGTCCCACGGGCGCCGCCGAGCCACGGTGAGCGCGCGCGTCCAAAACCGTCGCCCACGTGCACGGACGGCCTGCCGCGCGCAGCGTACCGTGATCGGCATGTGGGCGAGGATCTTGCCGAGGTTCATGTGCAGCTCCGACGCCTGCCACGCGCCAAACTCGGGGTCGGCGTTGCGGTAGTGCCACGTGATGTTGATCTCCTTCTCCTCTATCATGGCGCCCGGCGTCCGCTCCGTGTAGTACTTGAACAGCGGCATGATGGTGCTGCGCCACGACAAGTCGATGTCGGTGGCGAGGCCGACCCACCCGAGGTCGATGCGCCGCCCGTCGGCCGTCGTGCCGTCCTCGCGCAGCAGCTGCGCCACGGCGGCCGGGTGCCGGTAGAAGCACCCGTTCTCGGCGATCAGGCCAGCGCCCGTTTGCTGCATTCGGCAGCGCCAGCTCGGTGACGCACGCGCCCACCCACGTCAGCGGCGCTACGTTCCCCCCCACCCCACGCGGGTGCGGTGCTGCGGTGCGGGCGACGCACCAAGAACCACCGGTCCAGGTTGGCGCGGTCGCGGCCCGAGACGATGTAGACCAGCGTGCGCGGCACGGAGCAGAGCCGGCGGATGATGTTGAGCACCGCGGGCGAGGGCTCGGCAAACTCGGGCAGCTTGTGCGTGCGCGTCAGCGTGCCGTCGTAGTCCAAGAAGATGACCTGAGCGCGGCAAGCCGGGGCGCTGCGCGTGCCGAACGGGTCAGGCGCGCCGCACGCGGTGCCCGCGGGGGCTCGCCTCCGGCGCGCCGCGTACGCGAAGCTGGAAGGACCGGAGGAACTGCTCGTGCACGCGCTGCACGTTGAGCCGCGGCAGGTAGTCGCGGCGCTCGTTCGCCTCGCTCGCGCGCTGTGACCCGACGCCAAACCGCAGCGGAGCGGCGGTCGCTGGGTGAGCATCGGCGCCACCCCCCGCCCCCCGAGGGTGCCCTGGCTCCCGCCAAGCGGCGCGCACCTTGAGCTCGTTGACAAACGAGGAGCCCCAGAACGCGGCGGTGTGCTTCCACACGTAGCGGTGGAGCTTGGCCTGGTTCTCCTCGCGCTGCTTGGCCGGCATCGTGAGCGCCTCGTGGATCGCCTCGGCCATGTCCTCCGTGTTCCACGGGTTCACGATCTTGGCACCTGCGCCGGGCCGCAACGCCACAGCGGGACGCTCGGGCGCCGACGCGTCAGCGGGCGACCGCGCCAACGCGCCCTCGCCCCCGTCGGGCCGCCGGCGGTACCGTAGAGGCTCTGGGCGGCGCCGGCAAACTCGCTGAGCACCAGCACGCCGTGGTTCTCCTGCTGGCACGCGACGTACTCGTACGACACGAGGTTCATGCCGTCGCGCGTCGACGTGACGAGGCACATGTCGGCGACGGCGTAGAGCGCGCACAGCTCGACAAAGTTGACCGACTTGTTCAAGAAGTGGATCGGCATGAAGTCGGTCGTGCCTGCGCCCGGAAAACATCGAGAACGCCGTCACGGACGCGCCGACGGCCCAACGTTAGCCAGCGGCCGACGCAGCCCGACTAGTGGGCGGGTAGCGCAACCCACCGTAGTGGCCGTTGATGCGACCGACCATCTCGTTCACGCTGGCGCGCAGGTGCTTGTACTCTTCCACGTCCACGCGCGTCGGCACCGCGACTTGCACCAGCACCACCTGTGCAACGGGGAGCGAGGCGAGGGCAGCGGCGCCGCGGCGTCAGCGCCGAGTGCGGCAGCCCGCTAACACGATGGCACCGGGCCGCACCTTTTCCTTAAACTCGGGGTGCTTGCGCAGAAAGACCTCAAAGGCGTGCAGCTTTTGCGGAACGCCTGCACGCGGCGGCGAGCCGGGCCACAACGACACCACAACGCCGCCGTCAGCGTCGGCCTGGCTACGAGCTTCGAGCTCGCCGCCCCGCCACCGACCTTTGATGTAGTCGAGGCGGTCGACGCCGACAATGATCTTCTTGCCGTGGAACTTGGCGCGCAGCTGGTCGATGCGCTCCCGGATCGCCGGCTGGCGCAAGCCCTGGAGGTTGGAGCAGCAGTGTGGGCACGGGCACGGGCGCGGTCGCCGTTGTGTGTTAGTCGCCGCGCACCCAGGCCAGGGTCGCCGCCATTCGCCACGTGCCTTGTCGTAGAGCTCGGGCTCGATGCCCACCGGGAAGGTGCCCACTTCGACGAAGCGGCCCTCGTACTCGACGCCGTTGGGCGCCGTCTGCAGGCTCAGGATGCGCGTGCACGACGAGAGGAAGTGCCGCGCGTAGTCGTAGGTGTGAAACCCGATGAGGTCGCAGTGCAGGAGGCCCGTGAGGATCTGGCGGCGCACGGGCAGGATCCGGTATATCTCGGACGACGGGAACGGCGTGTGGAGGAAGAAGCCGATGCGCACGTGGACGTTGGGCGGCAGGCTGTTGCGCAGCATCTCGGGCATGAGCATCAGGTGGTAGTCCTGCACCCACACCGAGTCGCCGTTGTGGACAATCTTGGCGACCGCGTCGGCAAAGGTGCGGTTCACCTCCACGTAGGCCTCGTAGTCGCGCTCGACAAAGTTGACCTCGCCGGGCAGGTAGTGGAAGAGCGGCCACAGGATGCTGCGGTGCGCCACGGCAACGGGAACGCCCCACCAGCCGCGATAAGCGCTGCACCCCGCTGGGACTCGGGCGGGGCGCTGCCCGCCCGCCACGCACCTGTTGGAGAAGCCGTTGTAGTGCATGTCGGCCAGGTCGTCCCGGATGAACACGGGCAGGCACGAGTGCTCCTCCATGAGCTGCCGCGACACGCTCTCCTGCTCCTCCGCCGGCACGTCCAGACCTGGCCGGCGCACCGCGCCCCCCCGCGACGCCACGCCGGCGTGCGGGCTCCCCCGCGCGGTCAGCCCGTCGTTGTCGGGCCGCGTTTCCAAACCCCGCCGGCGCGGAACCGCGGGGCCGTACCGGGCCAGCCGATCCAGGTGAACCGCATCTCTTTCTTGAGGCCGCTGAGCGCGGCGACGAGGCCGCCCGAGCTCATCTTGTACGACCAGCCGCCCGTGACGGGGTCGCGGGTCATGGTGACCGGCAGGCGGTTGGAGACGACCAGCAGGTGCGCCTTCTCGCTATGGCCCTCGGGCGTCGAGCCCGCGGAGCCGTCCGGCGCCGCCATGGGCGGCATGGTGGAGACCGGCACCAGCTGCGGTGCGCGACGCAGGCTGAGCAGTGGTCGAGTGGAACCGAGTGGTTGGGGGGTGCGTGCGCGTCCACTGCCCGAGTGGCCGGCCTCGCGTCCTTGGCCAGCCGCCGTGCACCGAGGCTCAGGACGGCGACGCTGGACTTGTGCTTGGCTCGGTAAGCCGGCGGGCTTGGGGCAGCCGATGACGTCGTGCGGCTCCCCGGGTTGAGGCGGGCCCGGCAAGGCACGCGTGCCCGCGTTGACGTCACACCTCCACACCGGCGCCGGCGGCGTACGCGCGCGTCGGCTCGCCGGGGAAGGGCGGGTCGGGCGGGTACGGGGCGACGAGCCCCGGCAGCGGGCGGCTCGGCTGGCGGTGGGCGCGTCCCGCGGCGGCAGCGACGGCGCGTCCCGTGGGGGCGGATGCCGGTGCCACGGCGGCTGCCGCGCTCGGCATTTGCGTCGGGGGGCAGGAGAGGAAGATCCCCGCTGGCGCAGCTGGCGGACGACGACCGGAGAGAGGACGCCAAACCTGATGGCGCCGCTGGCAAAGCTGGCAAGGCCGTCCCGCTAATGCCCAAAGGCAGCAGCGAACCGGCAGTGCACGTTGAGCGGACCTGATCAGCATTCTCGTCCGTGCGTCCACTGCCGCTTCCACGTGTGTGTGTCCTGGTTCGCTGGGCGGAGGTGCCACGTACCGCCGCTCACCCGATGACGTCGGCGCTCCGGATTGCCTCCTGCCGGCGTCGTCGGTGGTTCCCGATGCTCCGCAAGTGATGCACGCCGGCAAAAGCGGACGGTGCTTCGGTGGCTGCCGCCCGCTCTAGAGGCGCGTGGGTGGGCGGTGGGCGGGTCCGCACTAGCGGCGTCGCGCGCCGTCGTCCTTTGCGAGGCCGCGATCGTCCGCCCGCGTCGGCGTGTCTCTGCGGCGGCCAGGCGACCAGGCGGCCAGTGCGGCATGTGAAAATAGAATGTTCTACGGGCTTCCACAGCCATACACCAAACCCTAGACGGGAATGACACGGGCCGGCACCCCCCAAGAAAAGTCCCCCCGCCCGCCCCTAGTGCGGACAAGGTGTATTCACGCTAATGACAACCCCAACGCCATGCGCCACAGACTACAAAGGATTCCACGGATGTCGTACGTCGTATCCCGCAGTATGGCCCGCATCGGCGCCGCGCGATGGTCCCGGGCTGGCCCATGACCATCCGTGGCGACGCAGCCGGAACAAAATGTCACCGTGGCCTGGCTGCTGCGGAGCAGCTGGTGCGCCACATCGAGGCCAGCCTGGCCATGAAGGTTCCGCTGACCTTGATGGGCGTGTCAGCACTTGGGGTGCCATAGAGGGTGTCCGCCGGCATGTGTGTGCTCGGGCGCTCCGCTGGCGAGTTGTTGTCACACCAAACACCCCCACCCCGTCCTCCATCGTGGTTGGCGCGATGCACGTTGCGGTGGATGCTCGGGGCGGCGCCATCGTTTCACGTCGCTCGTCCACGTCGCCGGCCGCACATCATTTGCGCTGCGCCAGGATCCGCCGGGCGACCTCGTCCAGGGTCGGCTGGGCGGCGAGGAACGCGCGGTCGACGTCGGTGAACTTGGCGGGGTCGCGTGCGCGGTCGTCCGCCGTGCCCGGCGGCACGAACGGCGCGAGCCGTTTGTTGGTGGTGCTGCTGCGCAGCTGCCACATGGCCGTCTTGAGGTCGTCGAGCGGCAGCGCGGCCAGCGCGCTCGACTGCCGCTGCGCGAGGGCGAGGACGTTGGAGACGTGGAAGTCGACGGCGGCGAGCTCCCAGTCGGAGAGGCGCAGGTCCGGCACGGCGTCCGGGTCGCGCGGCGCGATCTGCCACGCGAGGTGCGCGCCGTACTTGGCCCAGAACGCGGCGTCCCGGGAGCGGCGCGCCCACGTGGTGGCGTGCCAGTTGAGCATGGCCATGTCGAAGCTCATGCCGCCGAACGCGCGCCGCAGCTGCAGCGTGTACACCAGCGTGCGCCGCTCGTCGGGCAGCGTGGCGATCTCGGGCACCGCCAGCGCCGGCGGCGTCTTGACCAGGTCCACCGGCTCGCGTTCGGGCCGCGCCGCGATGGCGTGCACCGCGCCCAGCACAAACGCGATCGCCGCGCGGTCCAGCTGGTAGCCTGGTCGCGCCGCACTGGAACATGCTCGGGATGGCGTTGGCGTGAGTTGGCATGTCACTGGGTGCGCCGGCCAGGGTCGCTCGACGCCCGCCGACCTTTGGCCTGGGCCGCCATCAGCCAAACGAGCACGGGAAACACCGCGACGTCGGGATGCACGTCCTCCACCATAATGATGGGCAGGCGCCGGAGCAGCTCGCCCTGGTCGCGCGCCCCGTGGCCGCCTTGCAACGAAGACCGGTTAAGTTCCGTCCGTCGTCGTGCGGTGCGCGCATTGCCGCGCGGCCGAACCATGTCCAGGCGCATGAGGTGCTTGGCGGTCGCGACGGCGGCGGGCGCGTTGGAGCGGCGCACGCACTTTTGCAGGTGGCTCTTGAGCAGCGGGACGTTGGTGTAGAAAGCCTCCTTGGCCAGCACCGGCTCGGCCGCCGGCGCGAGGTTGGTGCAGAGCACGAGCGACCGCTTCTGGTCGCGCCACTCGAACGCCGCCTTGAACGCGGCCGTCCACTCGGGCCGCGCGTTGGAGAAGTAGACGCGCGGCCGCTCGGCGCCCCAGTCGAGCACAAAGTACCGCGGCACGCCGTGGTCCACGCCGCCAAACATGGCGGTGAGCGTCTGCGTCGTCCGCACCACCGGCGCGGCTGGCTTGGCCGGCGGCTTGGCCGCGACCGCCGGCGGCGGCGGCGGCGCCTCGGGCTGCTCGACGGCCGCGGCGACGGTCTCGGCCAGCGCCCACACGTCCTCGGCCCACTCGTCGTCGTCCACGCCATCACGCACGTCGCCGGCTGGCACCACCGCGGGCGCCTTGGCCGGCGGCGGCGGCGGCGGCGACTCGCCCTCGGGCGCGGCCTCGGCCTGCCGCTTGGTGCCCGTCGGCGTGCCCTGGCCGCTGGCGTCGGGCCGGGGCTCAGCGTGCTCGAGGTCGATGTGCACGCTCACAAAGTCCGCGCTGGGCTGCTCGGCGCCACAGATGGGGCAGGGCACGCGGGCGGTCGACGCGGCCGCGGGCATGGCGGTGGGCGCTGGCGGCGCTGGCGCAGCAGCCGCAGCCGGCGGGGGCGGCGGCGTCGTCCGTGGGCGGCGGCTCATGAGCGCTGCAAACGCGTCGCGGGGTGCGGCGGCCGCCATAGCCGTGCCCCTCTCAGGCGGCCCGCGTCGCCCGGCGGCAGTCGATCTGCGGTTGGCTGATTCAAAAAAGTTAGTCCATTTCTCGCGCCAAAATGTGATTACCGGCTTGCCAACCAAGCCAACGTGCATGGCTGGGCGCACCTTGCACCTCGTATATAGTACAGTCATGGAGGCAGTCTCTGTACAGGCATGTAAGCTCACCTACCGCTCACGCAGCAGCATGTAGCGCCTGGCGAGCAGCCGCGACCGCGCCGTGTGCGGATCGTGCTCGAGGTAGAAGAGGAGGTCACGCATGGTGATCTTGCGCTGGTCGATGGGGTTGCGCGTCCGCTTCTGGCGGGCCACGGGCGCCGCCGCGCCGGGCGTGCCGGGCGTGCCGCCCGCCGCTGCGGCAGCCGCGACCGCGGCGTCCGAGACCAGCGACGTGGCGCGCACGCCCGCTGCGCGCAGGGCCGCGCTGCTGCTCGCCAGCTGCGACGGTCAGAGAGGTTAGCGGAGGTCGCCCAGAGCAGCACACCAGAGTCAATCATGGCTGCTGGCGCCCAGACTAGCGCCCGTCGTGCGCGTTCCCTACCGAGGTCGGCGTGCCGGCGGCGTCCACCGCGGCGCCGCCCGTGCTGCCGTATACGGCCGTGCGGCCGCCGCCCTCGGCGCGGTCGCGACGCAGCTTCTCCAGCAGCCACGTCTGCCGCTTCGGCGCGTCCAGCTGCTGCACCTCCTGGTGGACCTTGGCGACCTCCACCCGTTGCTGCAGTGGCGCGTGGCGGCGGGAACGAAGACTGGTAGGCCACGGGGCGTTAGCAGCGGCACGGCGGCCAGCGCCGCGCGGTGCCGCCGCCTCGCACCTTGCTAATGGTGATGAGGTCTTGCACAATGTCGCGCAGCCGCTGCTCAACCGCCTGGGCGAGCAGGTCGTGCACGTCGCCCCGCACGCGCCGGAGGCCGGCCTTGGTGGCTGGCGGCCCCAACCGCTCCTCGCACGCCCTGAACAGCCACATGAGCGGCGGCGACGTCGGCGACGGTACCCAGCACCGCGCCCGCCGTACCGAACGCCTCGACCTTGGCCTTGAGGCCGGCGAGGTTGACCAGGTAGGGCTCGGGCGTGAGCTGGTACGGCACCGGCGGCGGCAGGCTGCCCAGAAACGACTTGGCCTCGTCCTGCACGCGGCGGCCGCGGGTCGCGATGGGTTCCCCGATCGGCTCAGCCACACCCTGGCGGCGCACGTCCCGCTGGATGCACCACGCCGCGCGACGGTACCTCGACGTTGACGCCGCCCATGTGGGTCACGTCCTGCAGGTCCGTCACCTTTTCCCGGGCTTCGCCGGCGCCCGCCGCGTCGTCGTCCGCGCCCGCGCTCGCCGGCGCCGGTGTCGCTGTTGGCGGCGTGGAATGAGCATCGGCATGGCAACCTCATCAGCACTTCATCTGGCTACTCGCATGGCGAAGGCGCCAAATACGGCGTACAGGCCCCGCTGGCCGGCCCGCCCGGCGTGCCGCCGGCGCTGGTGGGCGGCGACATGGGCGCGGGCGAGCTGGGCAGGCCGCCCGTGCTCACGTCGTCGGCGGGCGACATCGGCGTGGGCGACATGGCGCGTGGCCGCTTGGGCGCCGGAATGCCCGACGTCGACGGCCGCACCAGCTTGGCGCCGCCCGGCGGCCGCGGCCCCGGTGGCAGCGCGGCGCCGGCGTGCAGCGGTGGCCGCCCGCTGAAACCGGTCGCCGCCGGCGCGAGCGGAGGCACCGAGTCCACGGCCATGGGCGCGGGCCCCGACGGCGGCGAGCGCAGGGTGGCGGCCGTCGCTGGCGACAGCGGGCCCGCGGGCGAGCCTGCCCCCGCGGCCGCGGCCGCAGCCACGGTGGCGGCGGGACCCGGCGGCGGGCGCAGGTGGCTCGCCGGCCCGGGCGGCGGTTGGTTGGACGCGGCGAGGCGCCAGCGCGCCGCCGCGGCTTCGCCCGTCCGCGGCGATCCCGCGAGCACGGACGGCGTGCGCGCGGCCGCCGCCGCCGACGTCGTTCCGGGCGAAGACGCGTAGGGGCTGGGCGACGCGGCGCCGCTGCCGCGGCCCCCGTTGCCAACGCCAGCGGCCCCGGCGGTCGCCGGCAGCACGTCGGCGGCGCTGGGGAACGTCATGCCGGTCCCCGCGTAGCTGTAGCCCGTGCGGCCGCCGTAGGTGCGCGGGCGCGCGGCCGGCCGGACGGCGGCGGCGGCGCCCTCGCCCTTGGACTGGTGGCCATGCTCAAAGGCCGGGTCGAAGAACGCCGCGTTGGCCTGCGTCCCCACCCCGTTCCGCCCCACGCAGCAGTGCGGCGGGCGGCGTCAGTGGCCTGCGGCGGGCGCTGGACGGTCCGCGACCCGCGCCGGCGACCGGCCCCCGTACGTCCGTGTCGTCCGCCATCGCGACGCAGCGGCGGCTAGGGTTTGGTCTATCTGTTCATGACGTCATCGTCCTTGGGCTAGGGCTGCATCTACGTAGGGCGCCAGCTAGGGCTACGGGGACGCCGATGCAGCTCGCAGCCTCCGTGGCAAGGCGCCCCGGGCTCGCTGGATGTAGGCGTGCAGCCCGGTGGGCTTCCATCTGTGGAATGGACGTGCGCTAGTTAGCGGGGCCTGCTTCGGGGCGCGCATGTGTCCGTGCTTGCAGTGCCGCAGCTTCCAATGGGTCAACCCGAGTTGGCGGAAGACGTCACGGGGTCGGTGTCGTGGCGCAGCGGCGACTGCGGCGGCGAGCGCCTTTTCCACTTGCGATCACGTGTTGGCTTTCGCTCGCGTTCTCCGCCCTTCTCCACTCAATTCCACCCTGCTCACCCAATTCCGCCGCTAATGTATGGGAACAAAGCGACCTAATTCCGCCTCTGGCGACCCCGCTCACCCGGTTCTGCCATTATTCTGCCACTGGTCATCCCCTTCTACCGCTGTTCTGCCGTGGCTCTGCCGGATTCCACCCGTCTGCCGCGTTTCTGCCGCGTTTCTGCCGCGTTTC
>Ga0180216_1004506_pt1 | contig 10544 bp, 8 predicted proteins | sample eDN3rd37CBELigMG_FD_128879 | JGI IMG/M metagenome (GOLD analysis project Ga0180216, IMG submission 128879) | Enriched Miracle-Growth compost microbial communities from Emeryville, California, USA - eDNA 3rd pass 37_C BE-Lig MG (version 2)... ...
GAGCTTCTGAACGGTCGCATGACGATCACCGAAATGCGCGAAAAGATCGAGGCTGGCGAGAAATATGGCCGCCTGATCAAGACCGCGCAGGAAGGTGCCGCCGAGGCGCTCTATACGCTTGGAACTGCGATCAACCGCAGCGGCGCGGAAGCGTTCGCCAAGCTGTATCTGCAGATGTCGCTGCCGCTGCGCCCGGACAATGATGCGACGCTTTATCAGTTGGGCGATATTTCCGCGAAATTGCGCCAGCCGGAAAAGGCCATCGAATATTATGGCCGCGTGCCGGAAAAATCGCCTTACCGCCGCGATGCCGAAATGCAGCGTGCGCTCAATCTGGCCGAAAACAGCCAGTCGGCGGAAGCCATCAAGCAGCTCAAGATACTGCTGGAACGCGACAAGACCGACATGCGCACCTATCTGGCGCTCGGCGGCGTCTATGCGCAGGACAAGAATTTCGCCGACGCGGCGAAAATTTATGATGCTGCCGTCCAACAGATAAAGACGCCGGAACGCAAGGACTGGCCGGTCTTTTATCAGCGCGGCATTGCCTATGAACGCCTGAAGGAATGGGACAAGGCGGAGCCCAATTTCCGCAAGGCGCTTGAGCTTTATCCCGACCAGCCGCAGGTGCTGAATTATCTCGGTTATTCCTGGGTCGACCGCGGCGAGAATCTCGATGAAGCGCTGGGCATGATCAAGAAGGCGGTCGAGCTGCGACCGCAGGACGGGTATATCGTCGACTCGCTCGGCTGGGCCTACTACATGCTCGGACGCTATCCGGAAGCGGTGATCGAACTGGAAAAGGCGGTCAAGCTTCGCCCGGAAGATCCGACGATCAATGATCACATGGGCGATGCCTATTGGCGCGTCGGGCGGCTTCTGGAAGCGACGTTCCAGTGGAACCACGCAATTGCAGGCAAGCCCGAACCCGAAGAACTGGTCAAGATCGAGGAAAAGCTCAAGAAGGGGCTGCCCGATGTCGCGGGCCAATCATCGGCCAAGACGGAAAAGCCTGCCGAAGACAAGCCTGCCGCGGATTGAGAATTGCTGCGCCGTCGCATAGGCGGCGGTGCACAGCGCTTTCACTCTTCGTTGCTTGGCGCGTCTTGATCCAAACCGCTTCCTGTTCTTAGGCGTGCGTTTCAGAGCGGAAGGCGGGAGATAGATGTCGGGCTGACCGCTTGCAACGGGTCTCATTTTCGTGGCGATGATGTGTTGAGGAACGTCGCCACCATTCGCAACACCAGCAGCCACAATGCCGGCATTGGCGCAGGCCCGGATGAATTTTACTCTGGCGCGCTGCTCTGCTGCGGCATTCTCCGGCCAGCTCAACAGGCATGACAACAATACCTCGTCCAAATCCGAAGGCTCAAACAAAGGCCAGTGCTTAAGCAGAAACCATTCTGCGTTGCGTGCAGATTCAATATTATATAATAAATTATTCGATTTTACTACTACTGGCTTATTCCACGTCACATGAAAACCTGTCGATTCCAAAATTGGAAGTGCCGTTTATCAAGGTTCATGTGCGTTTTAAATAAGCAACTATTAGTATGTTATTTTGTATATTTAATTTCCGTTTTAATGATAAAGAACGTTATTATGTTTGGGCAATTGCATATGTCCGGTCTGGCCCGGTGCCGCAATGTTTGCCTGTCTGGCGCTTTCAGCGATCAAATGTCATGCTTGACCCTGCCGTGCTGACAAATTAGACCGGGCCATCATTTCAATTACGAGGCCCGACCCCGTGTCCAGTACGTTGCCAGCACATATGCATCCCACCCGTTCCTTCCAGGGTTTGATCCTGACGCTCCATAACTATTGGGCGGAGCGAGGTTGCGCCATTCTGCAGCCATACGACATGGAAGTAGGCGCGGGTACGCTGCATCCGGCGACGACTTTGCGTGCGCTCGGCCCACGTCCGTGGAACGTGGCCTATGTCCAGCCGTCGCGCCGCCCAAAGGACGGCCGCTATGGTGAAAATCCCAACCGTCTCCAGCATTATTACCAGTATCAGGTTCTCCTGAAGCCAAGCCCGCCTAATCTACAGGAACTCTATCTCGGGTCCCTGAAGGCAATCGGCATCGACATGAACCTGCACGATGTGCGCTTTGTCGAGGACGACTGGGAAAACCCGACGACGGGTTCGTGGGGGCTTGGCTGGGAATGCTGGTGCGACGGCATGGAAGTGTCGCAGTTCACCTATTTCCAACAGGTCTGCGGCATTGAATGCTCGCCGGTTTCCGGTGAGCTGACCTATGGTCTTGAACGCCTCGCCATGTATGTGCAGGGCGTGGACAATGTTTACGACCTCAACTTCAATGGTCTCGAAGGCGACGAGAAGGTCACCTATGGCGAAGTGTTCCTGCAAGCCGAGCAGGAATATTCCCGCTACAATTTCGAAATGGCCAATACCGAAATGCTGCATCAGCACTTCATCGATGCCGAGCGCGAATGCGAAGCCGTCCTGAAAGCTGGCAACACGGGCGAAGGCTCGTTACATAAATGCGTTTTCCCGGCCTATGATCAGTGTATCAAGGCATCCCACGTCTTCAATCTGATGGATGCGCGCGGCGTGATCTCGGTCACCGAGCGTCAGAGCTATATTCTGCGCGTGCGCAATCTTGCGCGTCAGTGCGGCGAGGCATTTCTGCGCACCGATGCCGGCGGCTTCACTCCACCCTCAAATGAGCGGAATGAGACCAATTTAGATTATTACAAAAATAACCCGGATTTCGGCAGGTTTTGAGTAGGAGCTGTTATGCCTGATTTATTGCTCGAACTTTTCTCCGAGGAAATCCCCGCCCGCATGCAGCGCAAGGCTGCCGGTGATCTAAAAAAGATGATTACCGATGGTCTGGTGGAAGCTGGTTTAACTTACGAAGCGGCGACCGCCTACTGGACGCCGCGCCGTCTGGCGCTTGATATTCGTGGCCTTACCGTGCGTTCCAAGGACGTGCATGAGGACATCAAGGGCCCGTCGGTCACAGCACCCGAACAGGCTATTAAGGGTTTTCTGCGCAAGGCAGGCCTGAGCGATGTATCGCAGGCGCATGTGCATTCCGACCCCAAGAAGGGCGATTTCTACGTCGCCCATCTGACGAAGCCGGGCCGCGCTGCGGAAGAAATCGTCGCCGAACTGGTGCCGCAGACGATCCGCAATTTCCCATGGCCGAAGTCCATGCGCTGGGGTGCGGCTTCTGCCAAGCCGGGTTCGCTTCGTTGGGTGCGTCCGTTGCAGTCGATCCTCTGCACTTTCGGCCCTGAAACAGAGGAAACCGTGGTCATCGATTTCGATGTCGATGGCATCAAGTCGGGCAATGTCACCTACGGTCATCGTTTCCTGAGCGACGGTCAGGCAATCAAGGTGCGCCGTTTCGAGGATTATGTCGAAAAGCTCGAAAAGGCTTTCGTGGTTCTCGATGCCGAGCGCCGCAAGGAAATCATTTCGCAGGACGCGCATAATCTCGCCTTCGCTTCCGGCCTTGAACTGGTCGAAGACGAGGGACTTCTGGAAGAGGTGTGTGGTCTCGTCGAATGGCCGGTCGTGCTGATGGGCGAGTTCGAGGAAGAATTTCTGGCCATCCCGCCGGAAGTCATCCGCCTCACCATCCGCGCCAACCAGAAATGCTTCGTCACCCGCAAGCAGGGCGAAACGGAAGCCCTTTCCAACAAATTCATTCTGGTGTCGAACATCGCAGCCCGCGACGGCGGCACGGAAATCGCCTATGGCAACGGCAAGGTGGTGCGCGCGCGCCTGTCGGATGCGCTCTATTTCTGGCACACCGACCAGCATGATCTGCCCGACCTCGACAAGCTGGCCGCTTCGGCACAAAAGTTCGGTCTCGACCTGAAGAAGCCCCTCGATCAGCGCATGGCGCGTCTGGATAGCCTGAATGTGACCTTCCATGCCAAGCTTGGCACGCAAGGACAGCGCGTCGAACGCATTCGCGAACTGGCTGCCCAGATCGCGCCGCTGGTCGGTGCCGATCCGAAGCTTGCCGCACGTGCTGCCGTTCTCGCCAAGGCCGATCTCCAGACGGAAGTTGTCGGCGAGTTCCCTGAGCTTCAGGGTGCGATGGGCCGCAAATATGCGGCTCTTCAGGGCGAAGACGAGACCGTTGCCGCAGCCATTGAAGAACATTACAAGCCGCAAGGACCGTCCGATGTGGTGCCGAAGAACCCGGTTTCGGTCGCTGTCGCGCTTGCCGACAAGCTCGACACGCTGGTCGGCTTCTGGGCGATTGATGAAAAGCCCACCGGCTCGAAAGACCCTTACGCGCTTCGCCGTGCAGCACTGGGCGTGATCCGTCTGTTGCTGTCGCAGGAATGGAAATTCCCGCTGCTGCCGCTCTTCCGTTCGGCCTTTGCCGCGCTGAAAGAAGGTCAGGTGCAGCGTAAGCTTCGTGAATTTGAAGCCAGGCTCGCTGCGGAAAATTCCGGCGATGTCGACGGCGAGCAGGACGTGGACAATGCATTGGCCAGCTATGAAAAGCAGGCTCGTGCCGAGGCGGAAGCGTCTTCCGAACCAGTGCTGGCCGATCTTCTCTCCTTCTTCCATGACCGTTTCAAGGTGCACCTGAAGGAAGAGGGCGCACGCTACGACGCCATCGACGCGGTGCTGTCGCCGGAAGCCGACAATCTGCTGCTGGTCGCCCGCCGTCTGGAAGCGCTGATCGTTTTCATCAATGAGGAAGACGGCAAGAACCTTCTGGCAGGCACCAAGCGCGCCGCCAACATTCTCGCTGCCGAAGAGAAGAAGGGTACGAAGGTCGCCGACCACGTTGACCCGGCTCTGTTGCGTGAGGCGGAAGAAAAGGCGCTCTTTGAAGCCGTCACTCTGGCATCGAAGGATGCCGAAGCTGCCATTGCCCGTGAAGATTTCAACGGCGCGATGCTGGCGCTTGCCAAGCTGCGCGGTCCTGTCGATACATTCTTTGAAAAAGTGCTGGTGAACGACGAGGACGAAAATGTCCGCGCCAATCGTCTGGCATTGCTCGATCAGATTCGTGCGGCTACCGGCAAGGTGGCGGATTTCTCGAAAATCGCTGGCTGATAATCAGCCACGTGCGGCTCCATTTTCCCTCATCCTGAGGAGCCTCCCTGAGCTTGTCGAAGGGAGGCGTCTCGAAGGGCTGAGGGAAAACGCACAACGCCCGTCGTGCGTCCTGCTTATTTCAAACCGGGTCTGAGTTCGAGGGAACCCAGATCGGTTTCGCCCGATGCCGCTGCCCAGGCATCGCCAACCACCCGCACCGGTTTAGCGGGGTCGAAATCCTCCGCTGGCGTGACGGCGGGCTCGAGCAGGTCATCCGGGACAGGCTGGCCTTGCATGCGGGCCATATAGGCGCGGGCGCGCTTGCGGCGTGCCTCGATTGCCTTCTGTGCGTCGAGTTCGGCGGCCTGCTTTTCCGCGCAGGGACCACAGACCGGCAGGCCGTTGGCCCCGATCTTGTCATAGCCGATATAATCGATGGAGCCGACCTGATAGGTCGACGGCGCGCCTTCGCTTCCGTTGGCGAACGCAATTGCGGGCAGTCCGACGGCCATTAGCGAAATAGCGATAAATCGCGATAACATTATTCACCTCACGCATGAATAAACGCACCTTGCCCTGAAAAACCTAACAAAACGCAATTTTTCATGCGCAATCATGATCGTCTTCCCGTGATTGTGCCCGGACAGAGGCCGAGCTTGCTTGCGCAGGGGCCTCAGCTTGTGTAGGCAGAACGGGCTTAACTTGGGACGCCCGAGAGGCGGAAAACCAGTGTCCGATATAGTCAAATTCGATGATGAGGCGGTCCTGCGCGCAGTGGAAGTGCTGCGGCGCGGCGGTCTCGTCGCCATTCCGACCGAGACAGTCTATGGCCTTGCCGCAGACGCGTCCAACGGCGAGGGCGTGGCCGGTATCTTCGCGGCCAAGGGACGCCCGCAGTTCAATCCCCTGATTGCCCATGTAAGCGGCATTGCCATGGCCGAGCGCTATGTCACTTTCGACGCTCTGTCACGCAAGCTTGCCGAAATGTTCTGGCCGGGGCCGCTCACCATCGTGCTGCCGCTGAAGGACCGGCAGGATACGGATCGTCCAATCCATCCTCTCGTGACCGCAGGGCTGCAAACCCTCGCCACCCGTATGCCGCTTGGCCGCGTGCGCGATATCATCGAGGGGCTCGACAGCCCGGTGGCTGCGCCAAGCGCCAACACCTCGGGCCGCATCAGCCCGACGAGCGCGAGCGCAGTCGCGGGCGATCTCGGCAACAGGCTGGACCTGATCCTTGATGCAGGTCCTTGTGGCGTCGGGGTTGAATCCACCATCGTCAAGGTTGACGGCAACAGGGTGCATCTGCTGCGTCCGGGCGGGCTGGCTGCGGAAGAAATCGAGGCTGTCATCGGCGAAAAGCTGGTGCGTGCCGACCACACTTCCGCAATTCAGGCGCCGGGCATGATGGCATCGCATTATGCGCCTGACGCGGCGATGCGGCTCGATGTTGGTTCGGTGCAGCCGGGTGAGGCGCTGCTTGCCTTCGGCCCGCAGCGCGTGGCTGGTGCAGAAGGCGCGGCAACGATCTTGAACCTGAGCGCCGATGGCAATTTGCGCGAGGCAGCGGCCAATCTCTTCGATTTCATGCGCAGGCTGGACGCGACAGGTGCCGCCACCATCGCTGTCGAGCCAATCCCTTTTGACGGTCTCGGCGAGGCCATCAACGACCGTTTGAAACGCGCGGCGGCCCCGCGTTAATCCTCCCTTTGAATTCAAGAGACAGACTATGCTGGACACCGCTCTGATCGAACGTTTCTCCGCCATCGTGGGCGAAAAGAATGCGCTGACCGCGCCGGAAGATCTCGCCGCTTATCTCATCGAGCAGCGCGATCTCTATCATGGCCGCACGCCGCTTGTTCTCCGTCCGGGCTCGACGGAAGAAGTCGCAGCCATCATGAAGCTTGCCAGCGAAACGAAGACGCCGGTGGTGCCGCAGGGCGGCAATACCGGTCTCGTCGGTGGGCAGCAGCCCGATGAAAGCGGCACGGCTATCATTCTTTCGCTGGGCCGCATGAACCGCATCCGCAATCTTGATACGGTTGGCAATCTCGTAACGCTCGAAGCGGGCGTGATCCTGAAAAACCTTCAGGACGCCGTGGAAAAAGCCGGTCGCCTGTTTCCGCTGTCGCTGGGTGCGGAAGGCTCGTGCCAGATTGGCGGCAATCTTGGGTCCAATGCTGGCGGCACGGCAGTGCTTGCCTATGGCAATATGCGCGAGCTTTGCCTCGGCCTCGAAGTCGTGCTGCCGACCGGCGAGATTTTGAATGATCTTCGCTACGTCAAGAAGGACAATACCGGCTACGACCTGAAAGACCTGTTCGTGGGCTCGGAAGGCACGCTTGGCGTCATCACGGCGGCGGTTTTGAAAATCTCCCCTCAGCCGAAGGGCAAGGGCGTGGCTTATGCGGGCCTGCGCAGCCCGGAAGACGTGCTGCGCCTGTTCCAGCTTGCCACCGAACATGCAGGCCCGTCGCTGACCGGTTTTGAACTGATGCCGCGCGTCGGCGTGGAGTTTACCGTGCGTCATGTCGATGGCGTGCGCGATCCGCTGGAAAGCCCGCATGACTGGTATGTGCTGATCGATATTTCCTCTTCCCGCTCGGAGGAGGATGCGCGCACGACACTGGAAACGATCCTCACCGAAGCTTTCGAGAACGACATCATTCAGGATGCCGCCATCGGTGAAAGCGTGGCGCAGGCGCAATCCTTCTGGAAGATGCGCGAGGAAATGTCCTGGGCGCAGAAGCCCGAGGGCGGCTCGATCAAGCACGATATTTCGGTGCCGGTCGCTTCCATCCCCGCCTTCATCCATGAGGCCAATGCCGCGACGCTGGAAATGATCCCCGGCGCGCGCATCGTCTGTTTCGGCCATATCGGCGACGGCAATTTGCACTACAATGTTTCGCAGCCGGTCGGTGCCGACAAGGAAGCCTTCCTGGCGCGCTGGCACGAGCTGAATCATCGTATTCACACGATTGTTGCGAGCTATACGGGGTCGATCTCGGCGGAACACGGCATCGGCCAGCTCAAGCGTGAGGAACTCGCCTTCTTCAAGCAGGATGTCGCGCTCGACCTGATGCGCCGCATCAAGGCGGCCTTCGATCCGGCAGGCATCATGAACCCCGGCAAGGTTCTGTAAGGTCCGCATTATTACGGAAACAAGACGGGCGGTGTTTACCGCCCGTTTCTTTTAGTAAACGCTTATTCAGAAGAATTTCCGAATTCTTACACATGGTTGCATTCTGATAACCAAAGCCGAAGCCAAGGAAAAGTTAACTTAACTCATTAAGCCCATCGGTAATAAACCGCGCCTATTCTCCGTCTCAACAAGGGCAAAAGCCCAACCGGGAAACCGGACATAAGACAGAGAGACAGAGGCGTCGAAAATGATGAGCAAGGGACTGAAGCCCGATTGGGCAGGACGGGAATTGCGGCTCGATCCGTTTCATTTTCCGCAGGTTGTGACCTATGCGACCCGCGACGGCAGCAGCGACGTTACCTTCACCATCAACGAGCGCGGCGCGGTGATCCGGCAGGTTCTGCCTTCAAGCGGCCTGCCAATGTCGATCGCGCTTCCTGCCAACGCATTTCTGGGCGTTGCCGCCCGCGCGGTGGAAGATGAGTTCGGCGAAATCACGGTGACGCTGGAACTGATGCATGAAGATCCGCAGCTTTCCGTTCCCCTGCTTGTCGCGCATGACCTGACCGACGTTGCCGCCGACTGGCGCGCATGGGCCGCAAGCTTCAATCTGCCGATGATGCTGGTTGAGGAAGACGGTGTTGCCCGCCCGCTTTATGAAAGCACCGGCGCTGTCCGCACCGGCCAGCCGCAGGCTCGCCGTCAGGGACAGGAGCCGCGCCGTCGCCGCCCGCGTTTTCTCGCTCGCCGCAAGACCGGCACGCTTGGCGTCCGTCTGGTGATCTCGGGCAAGGAAATCATTGCGCGGAACTGAAATAGAGCATTTCCAGCAAAAGTGCGAAGCGGTTTTGCGTGGGATAATGCGGCAAGCCAGGACATTTCCAGCAAAAGTGCGAAGCGGTTTTGTGCGGGATAATGCGGCAAGCTAATAACTTTGGCTGACCTCCAAAAAGCCCCCGGATGTTTTGGGGCGCATCCTGAAAAGATGCGCCCGTAAAAGAAACATCCGGGTTTATTTTTTCCGGCTCAGAAATGCCATGACAGCTTCGCGGGCCTCATCCGAGGTAAGCCGATCGGCAAAATGTCTGGCCTCCCGCGCGATGCGCTCGGAAACTTTTTCGGCGGGCATGCGTATCAGCGCGCGGGCAATCTGCATGGCCTGCGGAGGCTTGGCGGCTATTTCTTCCGCCGCCTTCATCACTTCCGCTTCCAGCGCATCGTCGGCTACGACCCGATAGACGATACCGGCTTCCTGTGCGGCTTCCGCAGTGAAACCATGGCCAAGCGCCAACAACGCAAAAGCCTTCTGGTGTCCCATCAGCGGCGGGGCGAGCAGGCTGGACGCAGCTTCCGGCACAAGGCCGAGATCGACGAACGGCGTGCGGAACAAGGCGTGCGGCGTTGCAAATGTCAGGTCACAATGCAGGTGGATGGTCGTGCCGATGCCGATGGCAAGTCCGTCGACGCCGGAAACGATTGGCTTCTTCGCGCTGGCAAGAGCGTTCAGAAAATCCAGAACCTCGTTGCCTAGGTCGCCGCCCGATGCCGCAACCATGAAATCCTGCATGTCGTTGCCGGACGAGAACGCACCCGGCACGCCAAGAAACACATGCACACGCACCGCGTCATCGGCGTCGCCATCCTTGAGCGCTTTTGCCATGGTCGCATACATGGCGCGCGTGATGGCGTTCTTCTTGTCGGCCCGGTTGAGGCGGATGATCTGGATCGCGCCTGTGCGCTCGATCAGGATGTGCTCGCTCATGCTTACGCCTCCAGCGCAGATTTGGCGGCGGCAAGGCTGGCGGCGCCGGTTATGACGGTATCCTTCAGGGAGGAAACTTCGGCGAGCATGTTTTCCGCGAAGAAGCGGCTCAGGACCGCACGTCCGCTGTCGTCACCGGCAAGCGCCGCACGCGCCAGATAGGCACCGCCTGAAACGAGCGACAAGAGGCGCTGGTAAGGCGTAGCTCCGGCAAGGGCTGCCTCAAGCTGACCATCCGCCACTGCCTTTTGCAGCCATTCGGTGGCTTCGCGGGCTTGTGCAATTGCCGTGGAAAGACGTGCGCCGGTTTCGCCCAGTTCCGGGCGATTGGATGCATTGGCCTTGTCGGCATCTGCCTGCAATTCTTCAAGAAAGCCCTTGATATGTTCACCCTGCCCAAGCGGCAGCTTACGCACCACAAGGTCGATGGCCTGTATGCCGTTGGTGCCTTCATAGATCGGGGTGATGCGGGCATCGCGCAGCAACTGTGCTGCGCCCGTCTCTTCGATGAAGCCCATGCCGCCATGAATCTGGACGCCCAGCGAAGCGACATCCACACCTGCATCGGTGGCAAAACTCTTGGCGAGCGGCGTCAGCAGCCC
>Ga0180216_1004510_pt1 | contig 10537 bp, 7 predicted proteins | sample eDN3rd37CBELigMG_FD_128879 | JGI IMG/M metagenome (GOLD analysis project Ga0180216, IMG submission 128879) | Enriched Miracle-Growth compost microbial communities from Emeryville, California, USA - eDNA 3rd pass 37_C BE-Lig MG (version 2)... ...
ATAAAGCGTCCGGTGGGCAACTACGGTCGCGGCAAAGAAGACGGCCACGCCGGTAGACGCGGTGACGAACCAGCCTTCGTGCTCGGTCTGCGAGAGGGCGAGCAGCGCCAGGATCAGGGCAGCGATATGGACGGCGCGCATGCCGTCCATCGCGCTGCGGCGCCAAACGAGCTTCAGGACAATGCCGTAGAGAAGTGCGCCAACGACCGCTGCCGTGGCCTGTTGCTGCGTCGAAACCTCTTCGATGCCGAACAGAAACTTCGCAAGACTCGGCCAGAATGCGCCGGCTCCGAGGGCGACAATGAGAGCGGCGGGCAGCAGCGCGATCGGGCGATCACGGAAGACCAGAACGAAGGTCAGCAGGTAGAGCGCGAGGGGAAGGACCCAAAGCAACGGCGCCGAGGCGACGTCCATGGTGATGTGCGTGGTGAAGGCCGTCAGCAGCGCGGACGGAACGAACGCCAAGCCGACCCAGCCGAGGCGACGGCCGAGTGAAGGCGGTGGGCCAACCTCAAGTGACGACGTTTCGATCTGGCCATCGGCCGTGGAGGCCGCGGGCCTGCGCACCACCAGGATCGACAGGGCGATGAGCGCGATGAGCGCGACGAATCCTGCCGCCCAAAGGCGCGACAACGCAGTGACACCGAAAGCCGGTTCGAGCACGAACGGGTACGCGAGAAGCGCGATCAAGCTGCCGAGATTGCTGGCGCCATAAAGAAAGTAGGGGTCGCGCGCATGGGGATGGCCTGATGCGGCAAACCAGGCCTGCAGCAGGGGTGCATTGGCGGATACGGCCAGAAAGGGCAGGCCCACACCGGCTGCAAAGAGCCCAAGCTGCCAGAATGCAGGGTCTCCCGGTGGGGGCTCGCCGAAGCCCGATGGAACGGCGATCGGCAACGCGAGAAGGGCAAGCAGGCTTAGAGCTATATGAATCACGCCGCTCAGCAGTGGGCGTGTCAGGCGGATCAGGACGTGAGCGTAACAGTATCCCGCGAGGAGTGCGGCCTGGAAGAACAGCAGGGCGACTGCCCATACCGATGGCGATCCGCCCAGGATCGGCAGCACCATTTTCGCGAACATGGGCTGCACGGAGAAGAGCAGAAGCGCTGAAAGAAACGTCGTCGCAGTGAACACTGCGAGTGCTGAGGCACCGGTACGGGACACGCGCGGACCGGTCGCCTCCTCGACATCCGTTCGTACAGGTCTTGCGCCGCTGGTGTCACCGGTAGGGACATCATCCTGCATCGTTCATCTCCCGGGCGCCCGAAGACGGGTCCAACCCGCTCATATAGCGCGCTTGCCGCGACTTGCGACCGCCCGGGTGAACTGGGGGCAAGGTTCCCGACTCAAACCGTTACAGTCTCGCCCGGCTTCGGTGCCACGACATTGTGGCCTTTCATCTCAGCCTGGAATTTCGACGCGTCGGGATCGAGCATGCCGGGGAACGTGCCGTAATGGCAGGGCAGGATCGTCTTGAACGAGAAGAACTTCTTGCATGCGAAAGCGGCCGACTTGGCGCCCATCGTGAAGCGATCGCCGATCGGGACGATGCCAATCTCGGGTTTGTGCAATTCGGCGATGAGCTCCATGCCGCTGAATACGTCGGTGTCGCCCATGTGATAGACGGTCTTGCCTTCCTTCGCTTTGATGACCATGCCGTTCGGGTTGCCGAGATAGACGCCATTCGATGACGAGGAATGAAGCGCGTTGACGAGGGTCAGATCGAAATCCTGATCGTAGACGGTGCCACCCGTGTTCATCGGCTGGATCTTCTCGGCGCCCGATTGCTGAACGTGCAAGGCAAGCTCGTAATTGGCGAACAGTGGCGATCCGGTTGCCTTGCAGATCTCGACGGCATCGCCGATGTGATCGTCGTGACCGTGAGTCAGAGCCACGTGGGTCACGCCCTTCGTTGCGTCCTCGAACGCGATCCCGGATTTCTGGAATGTGGGGTTCGACTTCAGAAACGGGTCGATGAGGAGAACGCTCGCGCCGGTCTCGATGCGAAAGCAGGAGTGTCCGAACCAGGTGATCTTCATGTGCAGGGCTCCATGGCATGCGATGGCGGAGAGTGGTGAACGTATTCGCGTGGGACTATAAGGCGAGGATGACGGAGAACAAATCTCTCGAGCCTACGGGTCGACCAACCGCGCCTGCGGCCGCATCGGGCGGTGTGCTTCCCCTCGAAGCTTTCGCGCCGGCCATCGCCCCCGGGGCGCGGCTGATCGGGATCGATGTCGGTACCAAGACGCTCGGGCTGGCGCTTTCGGACGTTTCGCGGATGATCGCGTCGGCGCTCGAAACCATCCGGCGCACCAAGTTCAAGGTCGATGCCGATCGTCTGCTCGGTCTGGCCCGCACGCACAACGTCGGCGGCTTCGTGGTTGGACTCCCGATCAATCTGGATGGTTCCCAGGGTCCGCGCGCCCAGGCATCGCGGGCCTTCGCGCGGAATCTCGCGGCGCTTACGGACGCTCCAATTCTCCTTTGGGACGAGCGGCTTTCCACAGCCGAGGCTGAACGGATGCTGATCGATGCCGATACGTCCCGTAAACGTCGCGCGGAAGTAATCGACAAGCTCGCCGCGACGCTCATTCTCCAGGGGGCGTTGGACCGGATGCGATTGGTCCGGGTAGCGAGAGAATGACAATCGGGGCAACGTGTGGCGCCCTGCTCTCTCGCTTTCGTGAGCCACACCGTGCCGAACCTTTCTCCGTCCACGCTTGATGTCGTTGCGCTCGTTACTTTCCTGGCCGTGCTGATCGGCTACGGCTATGTCACGGCGATCGGCTCCCTCGAACGACGCAGCATCGTTCGTGCCGTGCAGCGGCAGCGCGAGCGATGGATGCAGAACATGGCCGTGCGCGATATGCGGATGGTCGATGCGCAACTTCTGGGCGGGCTCTCGCAAGGAAACGCATTCTTTGCGTCGACGTCGGCGATCATCATCGGCGGCCTCACGACGCTTCTCGGTTGGGGCGACAAGGTGCAGGTTTTGCTCGAGAGGCTGCCTTTCGTCGCGTCGTCGTCCGCAACGCTGTTCGAGATCAAGCTGCTATTGCTGATCGCAATCTTCGCGTTCTCGTTCTTCAAGTTCGCCTGGGCGTTCAGGCTCTCTCATTATGCTGCGATCATGATCGGTGCGACGCCGATTTTCGGGTCCGGAAACGAGCATCAATGTCAGCAGCACGCCAAGAAGACCGCGGACATCATCGGTCTGGCGGCCGGGCATGCCAATACGGGGCTGCGTGGCTACTATTACGCAATAGCTGCGATGGCGTGGTTTCTTGATCCGGCTGCTCTGCTTGTCGCGACCGGCTGGGTGCTTGCCATTCTGATCCGGCGCGATTTCTTTTCGCGTTCCCGGCGGCTGATGGCAGAAGACTGACGCCTGCGTCCTATCAGGCGACCCCAAAGCAGATCGCTGAGGCTCTGTCCCGATACAAATATCGGTGAAGGTTCAAGGGCCAACGGAACTTGTGCGGGTTGTCGTCGTTTCGCAGCGTATCAGGCCTTCTGATGGAATAGCGCGTGTCCGTGCAGAGTGTGCAAGGAATGATCACTGCCGATACTGCCTCGCGTGCTTCCGACGGGAAGGGCCGGAAGCGGAAATTGTGCGAGATGCAGACAGAAGCCTTCGTGCTCTCTCAGATCGTAAGTGGCCGGCGGCAGGCATACGGTACCTTCCAAAGGTCTCAAGAGAGTTTTTCGGATCGTGAATTGACTCTCGTCTCCCCGCCTATGATCCGTAGACATATGTGCGGATGGCCGATCAGTTCGCCTACGCGGCTCGAGCACGCGAGATATCGTCGAATGATCAGGAGCAAGGCATGCCCAATCTGAACACGGGACCGTTGAGCGCGTCGATGCTGCATCTCCTACATCGGGCGGGGCAGGTGGCTGATGAAATGTTCTCGGAGGAGATGCACGGCTCCGACCTGACGCCTCGGCAGTTCGCCGTTTTGCGCGTCCTGCAACGTCTCGAGACTGCAAGTCAGACGGATATCGTGAACGAGACCGGCATCGATCGATCGACGCTGGCCGACATCGTCAAGCGGTTGGTATCACGAGGGCTGATCGCCCGCCGTCGCTCGAAAGCGGATGCCAGAGCGTATGCCGTTCGTTTGACATCCGCCGGGCGCGAGGCGCTGAAATCGGCAGAGCCCGCCTCCGAACGCGTGGAAAGCCGGCTCCTGAAGACATTGCCGCAAGCTCGTCGCGACGCCTTCATTCACAGCCTCGCGACTCTCGTACAATCCCTTGCTCAGATCGAGCGAGAGAGGGACGACCGGCGTGCCGATTGAGGCAGGTCCGAATGCAGCGACTGAGAGTCTTCAGTCGCTGCCGCAGGCTTTCGATCAGGCGAATAGCTTGAGCTGCTTCTCGTCAGCGCCCTTGGTCTCCCCCGCAAGCTGCTCGATACGATCGAAGGGGACCTGCTCGGCCTGAATGAGCGAGCGCTGAGCCTTGAGCGGGCGTACGAGTCCTTCCTGCACAAGGTGGAATTCACCGACCGTCTGGCTTGGCAAGACAGCGGCCGCGTCGAGGCCGGACTCCGACTGGAAGGCGGATTTCAGCTTCTTCAAGGCTGTATCCTCGCGGACTCGGCCAATGAACCAGCTCGTGATCTGGTCGCGGCTCTTGTAGTCGAGGTCGCCCGGCGACTGGGTGGCGAGCATGATGCCGAGACCGGCCGAGCGGGCGCGTTTCAGCAGGCTTTGCAGCGGCTCCGCTGTTGCGGGCTTGGCGTTGGCGGGAATGTAAAGGTCCGCTTCGTCGAACATCACGACCGCCTGCAGCTGGTCATTCGGATTGCGTTGACAGAAGCGCAATGCCTCGGACAGAAACTGCGAGACCCAGAACAGGATGTTCTCGTTGTCGCCCAGGAAGCCCGTGTAGATCACTGATAGTCGCGTGCGTCCGTCCCGGCGTGCGAACGGACCGAGGCCCAGCAGGGACTCCATGCTGAGCGGCTCGCCGCCGCCTTCAAAGAGTGACGAATTGCGGTGGCGAAGCGAGTCGAGCTGGCCGATCAGATCGCGACGAATGCGACCGGACGGATCCATGCGCTGGGTCAGCTCGGTGAGCTCCGGATCCTCCTCCTCGAGAAGATTGATCAGATCGCCAAGCGTCACCTCCTTCGTCGATCGGCTGCCGAGGATTTTCAGCGCCACCGATAGCGTGCCGGACTGCTTCTGGTGCGTGGCCGAGTTCTTCAGGTGCAGCATGTCGCCCATGGCGGCGGCCGAAAGGTTGGCCAATAGCTGCTGTTCATGCTCGGGCAGCTCGCTCATACCGTTGGGTAGGAGCGTGATCGAGATCGGCCGTCCCGATGCCCGCCCTGGCGTGTACACCGCGACATCGATGGAATCCGCCAGCCGCTCACGGTCGCTGCGCCGGTCGCTCAAATCATTGTCATTGAGGCGCCAGACCTCCGGGTTGGCGTACGAGGCGAGATCGCCCTTGCGGTCGATCAGGATGGCGGGGACGCCGCGCAGCAAGAGTTGTTCGATCAGGGACAGGGCAAGTGTTGTCTTGCCGGAACCCGAACCGCCGAGCACGGCGGCATGGCGCTTGAGGATGCTCTTGTTCAGCGTGATGAGCTTGTTGCTCCGGCCATGCAACTCGCGGCCCGCGACGATGCTGGAGGTGTCGGTCGCATTCTCGTCAAGGATGTCGGTGAGCTGCAGCTCCTCATCGCTTTCGTCGACAGCCGCCGCTGGCGTGGCGGCAGGCAGTGTCGGCAAAGGCATGCCGCCGCTCGTCCAGCCTGTCCAATCGGCCAGCAGCTCTTGCGGTGTCATCGGAACCGAGGGCGTCACGGCGCGCGTGTGTGGCTCATCATGCGAGACAACGCGTGGGAACGTGATCTTCGACTCTGCATCCTCGCCGCGGGTCGCGGATCGGCCGAGCAGGTCGAGACGCAGAAGCTGGACGATCGGCAGCAAACCCGACAGAGGCTTGGCTTCGGCGATCCAGTCGCCGAAGCCCAGTTGATGGCGATTGCGCGCATGGAATTCATGCACGGTCAGCATGCGTTCCCATTCGGGGATCGGGACGAGGATCGAGCGACCGCCGCATTCGCGGAATTTACGGAAAGCCTGGGCCGTCTGGTTCTTGCGGTTGGGCGGAAAGTCCGATGCGCGGAACATGAAGCATTGGCGGTTCTTCATGGACATCAGCGCGCGGTCGAGCTGCCGCTTGAGTCCGCCGCCCTGCGTCGGCTTGTTGCAAATAAAGATGCGTGCATCCTGCACGACCTGGTCGCCGTGGGAGACTTGCAAGTCGATGCCGGGCAACTCGTCCCCCAGGGTAAGACGGGTGACGGTAATCCTGATCTGGTCACGCCACTCGTCGCTGGCGACCGTCAAGGCGCCTGAAAGGACGCTGAGCAAATCTTCGTCTGCGGTCGGCATTTCGGCTTCGGACTCACCTTGGAACCGATCCCACAGGCGCTGGAAGTCGATGTTGCCGCTCGATGAGGGGCTGGCTGTCGGGGTGGGAGCGGGCTTCGTCGGGTTGGCGAGGCCCAGTGCCGCGGCGAGAGTGGACAAGAAACCAGCACCGGCGTCTTCCGTCTGCGGGCTCGCCTGCTGAGTTTCCGGCTCGTATTCGCCATTGATCCGGGCTCTGAGGCGATCCTGTGCGTGCTCGAGCAGACGGCGCGTCGAAAGGCCGCCGAGCTCGTCGAAGAAGTTGGCACCGAGATATTGTACCGGATCGACGTCGAAACTCAGGTTGGCGCGCTTGGCCTCGTGCTCGAGCCGTTTCGAGATGATGAGCCGGGCCTCCGTCGGCGTGCGCCCTTCAAGCAGGGCGATGGGACCGGATTTCTCTACGCGGTCGATGTACGACTGAGCGAGCTCGCCGCGGACGTGATTATAGAAATCGCCGAGGCATGAGATCACGACGATCGAGCTCGGCACCCGATTAGCAAGCTGGATGAGATCGCGGACGGCCTTCTGGAAACGATCGACCGGATCGTCGAAAAAGCGAAGGTCCTCCACCTGATCGATACAATAGACCAGGGCGGCGCGGTCGACGGTCCAGGCAAGCTTGCCGATGCTTTCAAAGATGTCGAAGGCGCGTCCGTCGCCTGTGAACGGGTCGAGGGCGCCAACGACCTGGCGTGCATTGTCTGCAAGCGGGCGCCCCTGGAGGTACTGACGAACGCGCTGGTCGATGCGCGGATCCGCACGCTGCAGATAGAGCAAGGCGCGCACGATATTGATGTCGAGCTCGTGCTCCAGGAATTTCGGGCTGGCGACGAGCTCGTCCGCGAGCGCCGTGACGAAATTGGCGAGCGCCGCGTCGTCGAACTGGGCCTCGCGGAGCATGTCGAGGCGTTCCGCGGGGACGACTTCAGCGTCGGCGACGAGGCGGTTGGTCAGTCGCGAAAGGCCGCTCTCGCCGCCCTTGTCCGGGTCGAAGGGCTTTTCCAGCGAGTTGATGAGCCGGCGCAGGAAATAATCGGCGTAGTTGGAGATGTCCGGCGTCATCTGGGCGTAGCCGAAGTAGGCTGTCCCGGCGCGGTGCGAGGTCGTGCGCAGAGCACGGATCAGATGCGTTTTGCCGGCGCCGGACTGACCGTGAAACAGCAGTATGCGCGTCTGATTGCCGGAGGCGTGACCTGATGTGAGCGATTTCAGCGTATCGGCAAACTTCGCGCGCGCGTGCTGGTGCACCAGCTCCACGTCAACCGGGTCCGCATGCCAGATGTCGTCCTCCCAGGTGATGGAATGCTCGAAAGCCGCCGCTAGCCCCTGGACCGGCAACGTCCGGTCGACATCGGATTGCATATGGTTTCTTTCCCTGCCCTCGAATGACATACGCTCAGTCCGCCGCGCGGACGTAGTGCCAGACCGTGTTCTTGTAGATGACCGCCGAGTCCTGCAGCTCTTTCAGTGCGCACTTGTCCTTCAAGTCCGCATTCGCGAGCACGATCAGCCCGGTCCGGTGCGCTTCGGTCAGCATGCACTTGAATTCGATCTCGGTGAGCGCCCACGCCGCGTGGCGCTGTTGGATCACGGTCCACACTTTGGAAATAAAGGCCTTTCTGTTGCCCGCCCAACCCTCGGCTGTTTCTGCCGTCGCGGTGAGCACGGCCGCTGCGAAAGTCGCCGGGTCCGGGCGGACGGCTGATGGCAACTCGGTGACGACGGCGGTGATCGGCGGGACGATCCTGTCGACCACCGGCAGGGGAGCTGCGTTTGGCATGTCGAGAGAGAGTGTGAGTTGCTTTGGGGAGCCGCGGTTGCGCAGTCCTCTCAGCAAGCGCTTTCGCGATACGGGGTCTGCGCTCCGGCCGAGGTATTTTCTCAGAACTGCAAGCTGGAGGCTTTGCAGGTCCGTTCGACGGGAGCCTGCGGCTTCTCCGGCCAATGCCGTGATGAGGCGGCTGTCGGTGCCGAATTCCCGTCCGGACGTGGAGAGTTGTGAAGCGAGGAGCCGCGCCGATTTCGCCGGCAACTCAGCCTTGGCGGCAGTTTTCGAATTGCCCTCTTTGCCGAATGCGCGCTCGAGCGCCTTGGCGGCGAGGGCCGATCGGATGCGGGACACCGAAGGCTGCCCCTTGATCCTGAGTTGCCAATGGCTGACGACGATCAGAGCGCGCAGACCATCCGGCTTGCGCAGCAAGCGCAATCGCGAGTCGGGTTCGGAGGACAGTCCGAGGGCATTGGCGACGAGATGCAGATCGCGCGCGGTTGCCCACGTCTTCGGCAAGCCTTTGCGTGCGCCGAGAAACTCGGTGGCCGCCGCAATGCCTCGTCCCGTTGCGCGCAGTATCGTGTCCTCTCGCTCCACGAGATCGCCGGCAATGAGGGCCGCGACCAGCCGTCCAACCTCGACGCGCCAGACGTCTGAATTGCCCTTCTGACCGAGAATATGCCCGAGATCGAACAGGATATCGTTCTCATCGCCGGGCTCGGTGGCAATCCGCGAGAGCACCGTCCCGGCAAGGCGACGCGCCTCATCCGTCAACTCGGCGGGTGGCATGCCCTGCGGGCCCTGCTCGGTCATGTGGCGTCACTCCCGCAGCACGTTGGAGCCGATCCCTCGGATCGATGACGACTGGAGACGGGCCTTGTAAGCGGCCGGCCGGACGCGCGAATCACCGGAAGTCCGTGCATTGTGAGGAAAGGAGGCGCTGGGGCCAAGTCTTCTCTGCTCGGTTGACCGGTAACGGTCGCCGATCGATGCGCCGGTGCGACGCTCTCTGAATTTGGTGCGCGCGGTGTGCGTGCCCAATTGAAGACAAGAATCAGGTGCCTTCTGACATCCGAGTTGGGTCACACTCATCCAGAGATCGGACGCCCTGGAATCTGGGCATCACCGCCTCCGCGTATCCTTGGAGGGGAAAGGATTTCGCTGTGTCGTCGGTCGGCGCGTTGCACACTGAATCGTCTCGCTATGAGACAACGGTAAATCCTAAATCGACGTTAACGCTGTCGCGTGCCCTCATCGTTGCGGCCGTAGGCTTGGCCATCGCCGGATGCAGCCAGAGCGCGTCGCCGCTGTCGCTCGGATTGAGCGACGAGCCGGACGCCAGTGCCTCCTTTGCGAGCAGCTCCCGCGGATCGCTGGGAGGTGAGCCTGCTGTCCTCAGCGAAGCAACGCGGCGTTCGCCGTCCCGGTCGACGCGTCTTGCGAGCCTGAACGACAAGGCACCGCATGGCTCCTACGAAAAGGCGCCCCACGGAGCGCTCGCCGATCGCGATTTCTCGCACACGGTGCTGAGTGCGGAGGCCGCTCGAGATAGGATCAACGCGTATCGCAAGCAAAAGGGATTGAAGCCTCTTCGGCTGAATGCGGCTCTCACAGCCGCTGCAAAAGCGCATTCGCGAGACTTGGCGAAGTGGGATCGCATCTCGCATTTCGGATCGGATGGATCGAACCCATGGGATCGCGTGAAGCGCGCCGGCTATAATGCCAAGCTTGCCGCGGAGAACGTGGGAACGGGCCAAGTCAGCTTCGACGAAGTGCTGAAAGGCTGGAAGGATAGCCCTGGGCACAACAAGAATTTGCTGCTCAGCGACGCCGAGCACATGGGCATTGCCCTCGTGCACGAGCCTAAGAGCGAGTTCAAGACATTCTGGACGCTGGTCGTCGGGGCATCTCTCTAGTTTCTCTGCCGCGGGCCAGTGTGTGCCTTTACCGTCGGGGGAATATTGTTGAATTGAATTGCGTCACCACGTGTCGGACATAACAAAGGGCCCGGTCGTAAAGCCGGGCCCGAATTCGTTGGTGAGCGCGTTGCCTTACAGCCAGCTGCTCCACGCTATCAGCGCCAGCCAAGTGCGGGCGCAACGTGCTTCAGGATCGCCTCGATGACGTGCGCGTTGTAGTCAACCCCGAGCTGATTGGGCACGGTGAGCAGTAGCGTATCGGCCTCGGCAATCGCCTGGTCCTGCGACAGTTGCTCGATAAGCAACTCCGGTTCGGCAGCGTAGCTGCGCCCGAAGATCGCCCGGGTGTTTGCATCGATGAAGCCGACTTGGTCCTGGCTCTGGCTGTCGCGCCCGAAGTAGGCGCGGTC
>Ga0180216_1004512_pt1 | contig 10532 bp, 9 predicted proteins | sample eDN3rd37CBELigMG_FD_128879 | JGI IMG/M metagenome (GOLD analysis project Ga0180216, IMG submission 128879) | Enriched Miracle-Growth compost microbial communities from Emeryville, California, USA - eDNA 3rd pass 37_C BE-Lig MG (version 2)... ...
GGCCCCATTCTGCTGCACGACGTGCATTTCCTGGAGCAGATGGCGCATTTCAACCGCGAAAAGACCATCGAACGCCAGCCGCATGCAAAGGGCTCGGGTGCATTCGGCGTGTTCGAAACGACGCACGACATGTCCGCTTATACCAAGGCGGCGCTGTTCCAGAAGGGCGCGACGACCGAGATGCTCGCGCGCTTCTCGACCGTGGCGGGCGAGCAGGGCAGCCCTGACACCTGGCGGGACGTGCGCGGCTTCAGTCTCAAATTCTACACCAGTGAGGGCAATTACGACCTCGTGGGCAACAACACGCCGGTGTTCTTCGTGCGCGACCCCATGAAGTTCCCGCATTTCATCCGCAGCCAGAAGCGCCTGCCGGACTCGGGCCTGCGCGACAATCACATGCAGTGGGATTTCTGGACCAACAATCCCGAGAGCGCTCACCAGGTGACCTATCTGATGGGCGAGCGCGGCCTGCCGCGGAGCTGGCGCCACATGAACGGCTATGGCTCGCACACTTATATGTGGGTGAACGCCAAGGGCGAGAAATTCTGGGTGAAATATCACTTCCACACCCGACAGGGCATGAAGTTCTTCTCGAACGAGGAGGCCACCGCCATGTCCGGGGCGGACGCTGATTTCCACCGTCGCGACCTGTTCGAGGCGATTGCGCGCGGCGATTATCCGGTGTGGGATCTCTCGGTGCAGATCATGCCCTATGAGGAGGCCAGGAGCTACCGGTTCAATCCGTTCGACCTCACCAAGACGTGGTCGCATAAGGATTATCCGCTGATCCCGGTTGGCACGATGACGCTGAACCGCAACCCGGAAAACTTCTTCGCGCAGATCGAGCAGGCGGCCTTCTCGCCCGGCAACACCGTGCCCGGCATCGGCCTCTCGCCCGACAAGATGCTGCTCGGCCGCGCCTTTGCTTACAACGACGCGCAGCGCAACCGCATCGGCGCCAATTTCCACCAGTTGCCGGTCAACCAGCCCAAGGTGCCCGTGAACACCTACATGATCGATGGGCCGATGACCTATCATCACACAGGCGCCGCTCCGGTCCATGCCACCAACAGCGCGGGGCGCCCGTGGGCGGACGAGACCGGCCCGGCGCACGACGGCTGGGAAGCGGACGGCGCGATGGTACGCAGCGCCTATACGCTCCGGGCGGAGGATGACGATTTCACGCAGCCCGGCATTCTCGTGCGCGAGGTGTTCAACGACGACCAGCGCGCCAAGCTGATCGATCAGGTCGCGGGCAGCCTGCTGGGCGGTGTGCGCGAACCGGTGCTGAGCCGTGCATTCGCCTATTGGAAGAGCATTGACGCCGAGGTTGGCCGTCGCATCGAGGAGAAGGTGAAGGCGGGCGCCGCCGGCCTTCCGGCCGAGGGCATGGGCGAAGGCTGATGCCGGCGGCTTGCGTCCGCTGCGCCGCATCGGACGAGGCGGCGCCAGCCTGAATGAAGCGGGCAGGACCACGCTTTGCAAATTTTCGAGGAGGCGCCGCGAGCGACACAGGCTCGCGGCGCCTTCATGCTTCCGGCGCGTTCTGGATAAGCGCGAAGGGAAGCGTGATGGCTGGCTTGAACACCCATCGCCGCGCCATCACGCTGACTTGCGCAGGTGCTCCGCGTGCCGCGCCAACTGGCGGCGTTCTTCCAGTGAGGACCACAGGACGGCGATAGTGATGCCGATGGCGGCGCCGAGCAGCGTGTCCAGGATCCGCTCGGAGACCATGGCGGTTCCATCGACGCCCGGCACTGCAAGCCGTGTCATGAGCAGGGCCATGGGCGTGACGAGGATCTGCCCCAGGCCATAGTTGAAGCCGATGATCACCTCGGTCACATATTGCAGCACGACGAGGATTGCGAAAACGACCCAGAAGGATGGGTTCTGCGCGAGGATGAGCCAGACCAGAATGGCACCCGCTACCGTGCCCGCCATGCGCTGAAGCGCGCGGTTCATGCCGATGTGCAGATGCGCGCCCTGGAGCACCGCGAGCGCGCCCATCGCCGCCCAGAACGGATAGGCCGCGCCGAAGGCATAGCTGGTGAAGGCCGCGATGCCAGCCGCGACGGCGCTGCGCGTCGACGCGATCAGCAGGTCCGGCGAGTTGTGCGCCGGGTTGGGGGGCGGTGGGTCCTCGCGCAGCGGATGGTGCCGGAAATGCTCGGTGGCCGCGCAGATGGCCCAGGCGAGCAAGGCGACGGCGGCGGTAATGGCGCTGCGCTCCAGCACGTCCAGCAGGCTTGTCGGGTTCCGCATGGCGGCGCCGGCCGCGAAGATGAAGATCAGCGGGCCGGGTGGGCCAAACCGCCCCGCGACCGCAACGAAGAAGAAGATGCCGCAGGCCAGCGTCAGCAGCAGGAGCTTGGCGGCCAAGGCCATGCCGAGCCAGCCGGTGGCTGACATGACGAACACGGCGAGTGTCTGTGTGAGTGTGGCGAGGAGCAGGATGCGGTTGCGTGCGCGGGCCGGGGCGTAGCGGCCGAACAGCGCCACGAGTGTGCCGAGCGCGGCATAGCCGATCAGATGCGACCAGGGCGAGAGATAGACGAGCGGCAACGCGATGGCCGCCGCTGCGGCGGATTGTAGGCCGGCCAGTGAGGCGTTGCGCCAATAGGGCTGCCGGGCCAGCGTCAGGCTATCGCGCATCTGACGGGGGTGCAGCAGGTGACGGGCGGCATCAATGCGGCCGATCGGCAGGGCGCGTCGTCGCGGCGCGTGACGGGGAGGCGGGGCGGACCGTGCCATCAGGCGGCCCGACTCTGGCTGGCGCCCTCTCGTCCGGATGGCGCCGGCTCGGCCAGGCGGCGGTCGATCCGCGTGAAACAGTCGAGCATCGTTTCGATCTCGGCATCTGAGAGGTCCGCCAGCATCTGTGCCTCGCCCCGGGTAAGTTCGTCGCGAATTTCAATCACGCGCCGCCGCCCTTGCGCCGTCAGGTAAATGAGGCGAGCGCGGCCGTCATTCTCGTCGCGGCGCCGTTCAATCAGCCCTTCGCGTACGAGCATGTCGAGCACGCGGACCAGGCTGGAGCCGTCCACGCCCACCAGCAGCGCCAGCTCCTTCTGAGTGATGCCGCCGCCGGTCTCCTCCAGATGGATGAGGGGCACCCAGCTTGTGGCGGTGAGGCCCGCCGCAGCGAGATGCGCATCGAGCGCGCGGCGCCAGCGGCGCGCCAGCAGGGAAAAGCAGATGCCGAAACGGGCGCGGGGGGAAGGAGAGATAGCAGGCATCGACAGATTCATAAATTGAATTGATATTCAAATCATATGCTCTTGCGACGGCCGGTGCAAGATTGCGACGCTGGGCTCGGCCATGCTTTGATCCACGTCCGGCGTCCGGATCGGCCTACCCAGCCGGAGGCCGCGCGGACCTCCGGCCTCAGAGCGCCTCCCGGCCATGCGGCGCCATGAAATCGGGCGCCGGACCGATAGGTACGATGCCGGTCGGATTGATGGTCCGATGGCTTTCGTAATAATGGTGCTTGATGTGCGCCATGTTCACGGTCGCTGCCACGCCGGGCAGTTGGAACATCTCGCGCGTAAAACCCCAGACGTTGGGATAGTCGACGATCCGGCGGCGATTGCATTTGAAATGGCCGTGATAGACCTCGTCGAAGCGCACGAGCGTGGTGAGGAGGCGGATGTCGGCTTCGGTCAACTGCCCACCCAGTAGATAGCGCTGGCGCGATAGGCGTTCTTCGATCCAGTCGAGCGTCTCGAACACGCCGGCGACCGCTTCGTCATAGGCGGTCTGGCTGGTGGCGAAGCCGGCTTTGTAGACCCCGTTGTTGAAGCCATCATAGACGCGGGCGTTCACCGCATCGATCTGCGCGCGCAGCGCCGCCGGATAATAGTCGCCCGGCTTGGCGCCCACCGCGTCGAACGCGTCCGTAAGCATGCGGATGATCTCGGCGGATTCATTGTTGACGATGGTGCGCCGCTCCTTGTCCCACAGTACCGGCACGGTGACGCGTCCGCTATAGCCGGGCTGCGCGGCGACATAGACCTCATATAGATAATCGGCATGGTGGAGCGGGTCCGGCACGACGCCCGGGCCCGGCGCGAAGGTCCAGCCTTTTTCCGCCATCAGCCAATGCACCACCGAGATCGGGAGCATGGCGTCCAGTCCCTTGAGAGCGCGCATGATGAGCACGCGGTGCGCCCAGGGGCAGGCGAGGCTTACATAGAGATGGTAGCGGCCCGGCTCGGCCTTGAACCCGCCCTCGCCACTGGGCCCGGGCGCGCCGTCCGCCGTAATCCAGTTGCGGAACTGGCTCTCGCTGCGGATGAAGCGGCCGCCGCTGGCCTTGGTGTCATACCACTGGTCGTGCCATTCGCCGTCGATCAGAAGGCCCATGTCCGTCTATCCTTCTTGCCGTGGGCGGGACATATGTTCGCTTACCGCTTATCCCCCCATCAAGGGGCGAGTGGAAGCGTCGTCTTCGACGATGGTGCTGATGGTGATGAGCGTCTTGAACGAAAGCACGCCATTGTCATCGCCCAGCGCGCGGCGGATGAAGGCGTCATAGTCGGCCATCGAGCCGAGCTGGACCTTCAGAAGATAATCATCGTCGCCGGTGACTTCCCACGCCCCGGTCACCTCCGGATAATGCGGCAGGCTGCGCGCGAAGGCATCCCGCGCGCGCCGTCCGGGCTCGCGCATGCGCACCAGTACATGCAGCGTCAGGGCCGATCCGGTGAGGGCGGGGTTCACCACCGCGATGTCCGCCACGATCACCTTTTCTTCGCGCAGGCGCCGCAGCCGGCGTAGCACGGCCGAAATGGAAAGGCCGACCGTCTCCGCCAGCACCCGCGCGGGCTCGAGATTGTTGCGGCGCACCCGCTCCAGCAGGCGGCGATCGAACGCATCCAGATCGGGGGTTTTTTGCATGGGGTTGTGAATAGCGCAAAAAATTGGCGATTTCACGGCGAATTTCAGCGCCAATATCCGGGCGATCCGGCTTATCTGTTCAGCGCAGACGAACCGATGGTTCGGCTTTTCACGATCAGGCGAAGGAGGGTCCGGGTATGACCGACATCATGCATGACAGCCATCGTGCGAGCCTTTTCGGCCGCTTGGGGCGGTTTCTCATCGCCATTTCGGAAACCGCCGTCGCCATTCATTATCATGCGCCGTGGCAGGACGAGGCCATGGCCCGCTCCGCCGCCGGCAAGGTCCGAGATTGCTGTGCGGTGTAACCGCAGAGGCGCGCTGGCGTTGGGATACGGTCCGCGCGTCCATGCCGTGGCGGCACGTCCGTTCCCGCAAGCTTGGACCGGTGATCGGGCCGAGGGAGAAGCGGAAGCGGAGCGAGCCCCGGCCCGGGATGTCCGTCCGCGCTGCCCTGGTCGCTCGATGGTCCTCCGGGCAGCAGAGAGTCGGGGCGCGGCTAGCTTCTCCTTTGCGAACTCGGATTTTCCGCTCGTAACGGCGGGCCACTTCTTCAGTGCTTATATCGGCGCGGCAGGCGATCTATAGGACGGATATGACGCAAGACACCCCATCCGGGCAGCAGCCCTCCGGCGCGCCCCGTATGCCGACTTTCTTCATTCCGCACGGCGGCGGGCCCTGCTTTTTCATGGACTGGAACCCGCCCGATACGTGGCGCGGGATGGCGGCTTTTCTGGAAGGCCTGCTGGCGACACTGCCGGCGCCGCCGCGGGCGATCCTGCTCGTCTCGGCGCACTGGCTGGAGCCGCGGTTCACCCTCACCGGCGATGCCCAGCCATCGCTCATCTACGATTATTACGGCTTCCCGCCGCATACCTATGCGCTGACCTATCCGGCGCCCGGCGCGCCGGCGCTGGCTGAACGGATCGCCGGCCTGATCGGCGAAGCGGGGCTGGCCGCGCAGGTGGATCCCACGCGTGGCTTCGACCATGGCGTGTTCATTCCGCTCAAGCTCGTGGCGCCGGACGCCGACATTCCGGTGATCCAGCTTTCGCTGCGGCGCGACCTCGATCCGGTGGCGCATCTCGCACTCGGCCACGCGTTGGCGGGCCTGCGCGACGAGGGCGTGCTGATCGTCGGCAGCGGCATGAGCTTTCACAATATGCGTGGCTATGGCGATGCTCGCTTCACGCCCGTCTCGCAGGCATTCGACGCCTGGCTGACCGATGCGGTCGAAAGCCCGGCCGAGCGGCGTGAGCCTCTGCTTGCGAACTGGGCGGCCGCGCCCCACGCACGGCTCTGCCATCCGCCGGGCGGGGAAGAGCATCTCATACCGCTGCTGGTTGCCGCCGGCGCCGGCGGTCCGGCGGCCGGCCGCAAGGTCTATTCCGAAACGGTAATGGAAACCGTCGTCTCGGCGTTCCGCTTCGACTGAATGCCGCCGTTAGAAAAGCGGCAAAGCAGGTTCACTGCGCACCGGGCGTCCATGCAGAGCTGCACTCAGCCTTGCCAGTCCATCATTGCGTCTGGGGAGAAATGGCGCACCCGACACGATTCGAACGTGTGGCCTTTGCCTTCGGAGGGCAACGCTCTATCCAGCTGAGCTACGGGTGCGTGAGGAGGCCCGCTATCAGCTTTGCGGCGGGCCGCCAAGCAGAAAGGCGCGGGCGGCGTAGCGTTTTCGCGGGGCGTCAGTCCGCGATGCGGCGCAGGGCGTCGAAGAGGGCGACTTCATCGGCCATCAAGCGGCGCAGGGCTTTGCGGTCCGAGGCGCGGATACGGGCGAGGGCCTTGTCGTGCACGGCGCGGCCTTCCGGTGTGAGCGTGAGGCTGCGCGAGCGACCGTCGATCGGCGCGTCCGCCACCAGGCCGCGCGCCTTCATGCGGGCGACCAGCGGTGTGAGGTTGGCGCGCTTGATCTCCAGCGTGCGGCCCACGTCGCTCTGCCGGCAGCCGGGATTGGCGCCCACCAGGATGAGGAAGGAGGCCTCGCCGGCGGAGAGCCCCAACGGACGCAGGGCGGCGACCAGCGCTGCCATCGTCGTCATGGAGGCGCGCCGCAGCCGATAGCCGAGCAGGCTGTCGAGCGGGCTCGCCAGCGGGCCCGCTTCACTCCGCTTGCGCACCGTCTCGTCCCGCTCCGCCATTACATCGCCTCCGTCCGGCTTGCCGCTGCTTGCAAGGATTGCTATGCAGCATAGCAGATTAATGCCGGAGGAAAAGCCATGTCCGAGGAACGCGAAGAAGATACCGTCCGCTACGAGATCGAGAACAACATTGCCTGGGTTTATTTCAATCGCCCGAACAAGCGCAACTGCCAGAGCCCCAAGCTCAACCGGCAGATGATGCGGGTGCTGACCGAGCTGGAGTTCCGCGACGATGTGGGCGTGCTCGTGCTCAGCGGTGAGGGGACGGCTTGGTCGGCGGGCATGGACCTCAAGGAATATTTCCGCGAGAGCGAGGCGGAGGGTTTCCACGCCGTGCGCCGCTCGCAGCGCGAGGCCTATGCCTGGTGGGAGCGGCTGCGCTGGTACGAGAAGGCGACCATCGCCATGGTCAACGGCTGGTGCTTCGGCGGCGCTTATGGGCCGCTCTTCGCCTGCGATCTCGCCTTCTGCTCGGACGAGGCGCAGTTCGGCCTTTCAGAAGTGAACTGGGGCATCCTGCCCGGCGGCGGCGCCACCAAGGTTGCGGTCGATCTCATGCCACTGCGTGCGGCCATGTATCACGCCATGATGGGCGAGAACCTGACCGGCCCGCAGGCCGCGCAGTATAATCTTGTCAACGAGTCGGTGCCGGCCGACCAGCTCAAGGCGCGCGTGAAGCAGGTGGCCGAGACGCTGGTGCAGAAGAACTGGAAGACGCTCAAATACACCAAGGATTCGGTCCGTCGCGTCAAGGAAATGACCTACGACAATGCCGAGGATTATCTGATCCGCATGCAGGAAGGCCTCAACTGGGCGGACAAAAGCGATGGCCGCCATGTCGCGATGAAGCAGTTCCTCGACGACAAGACCTTTAAGCCCGGCCTTGGTCATTACGACAAGACCAAGACCGAGAAGTAAGCCGGCGCGGGGCGGGCCTTCACGGGCTCGCCGCGCCTCTTTTTCACCGTTCGTCCGCGAGCCTGCCGTGCCGAAGACGCCGGCTGGCTCGGGGTGAGCGGCCTTTGAATGACGGCCTTTTGGACATGATGGAGAAGTTGAGATGACCGCCCGCGACATCAACCGGCTGCTGAAGCCCCGTTCCATCGCCATCGTCGGCGCGTCCGAGACGCCAGGCGCGCTGGGCGCGGTGGTGCTGGACAATCTGGTGCGGCACAGCTTCGCTGGCGCCATCCATCTGGTCAATCCCAAGCGTGAGACGATCAGCGGCCGGCCCGCGGTGCCAAGCGTGGAGGCGTTGCCGGAGGGCGTGGACTGTGCGATCCTGTGCATCCCGCGCGTTGCGGTGCTCGATACGGTGCGCCAGCTCGCCGCGCGCAAGGTCGGCGCGGCAATGATCTTCGCGGCAGGCTTTGCCGAGGGCGGCGAAGCGGGCATGGCCGACCAACTCGAAATCGGCCGTATTGCGCGCGAGGCGGGCATGGTGATCGAGGGCCCCAACTGCCTGGGCTCGGTCAACTATGTGGACCGTATTCCGCTCACCTTCATCAACACGGACATTGCGCAGCCCAGCGCCGGAGGGATCGGTATCGTCTCGCAGAGCGGCGCCATGGCCGCCGTGCTCGCGGTCATGCTGCTCGCCCGCAAGGTCGACCTCACTTATCATGTCTCGACTGGCAATGAGGCGGCGAACGGCGTCGAGGATTTCGTCGAATGGCTGATCGCGGACGAAAAGACGCGCGTCATCGCCATGATCGTGGAGCAGTTCCGCGATCCGGCGCGGTTCCTCGCGCTGGTGGCGAAGGCGCGGGCGGCCGGCAAGGTCATCGTGCTGCTGCACCCGGGCAAGAGCAGCGCTGCGCGCGAATCTGCCGCGACGCATACCGGCGCCATGGCCGGCGATTACAAGCTGATGCGCGCCAAGGTGGAACGCGCCGGCGTGATCGTGGCCGAGACACTGGAAGAACTGGGTGACATCGGCGAGATCGCCTTCCGGTGCCCCGCGCTGCCGAGCGGCGGGACGGCGGTGCTCGGCGAATCCGGCTGCTTCAAGGCCCTGACGCTGGACCTTGCCGAGGAGCTGGGCTTGCCGCTGCCTACGCTCAATGACGACAACGCGCCCGAACTGCGCGCCGCGCTGCCGGAATTCGTACCCGTCAGCAATCCGCTGGACCTTACCGCGCAGGGACTGGTCGATCCGGACATGTATACCCGCACGCTTGCCGCGCTCTTTACGGATGCGCGGGTGGGGACGGTGTTCGCGGGCATCATCCAGACTGATCCGGGCACGGTTGCCATCAAGCTGCCGCCCTTCCTCAAGGCCGTGGAAACCTATCGCCCGACCAAGCCGGTGATCTTTGCGGGACTGGACGAAGGCGCGGACATGCCGGCTGACTGGATCGATAAGCTGCGTGCCCACGGCATTCCCTATTTCCCCACCACGGAGCGTGCACTGCGAGCCGTGACGCGGCTGACCGCTTATGCTGCGCGCGATTTTGCCACAGCGTCGGCCGCGCCACTGGCGCTGCCCGCGCTGGCGCAGGAAAAGGGCGTGGTGCCGGAATATCGCGCCAAGGCGCTGCTCGGACCGCTGGGCCTGCCGTTCCCCAAGGGCCGGTTCGCAGCCACGGTGGAAGAGGCGATCGCGGCGGCCGAGGCCGTCGGCGGACCGGTCGTGATGAAGGCGCAGGCCGCCGCGCTCAGCCACAAGAGTGATGCCGGCGGCGTTGCCCTCAATCTGGAAGGCGCCGACGCGATCCGCGCCGCCTGGGACAAGATGTTCGCGGATGTGGCGCGTTACAACGCCTCGATCCTGCTCGAGGGCGTGCTCATCGAAGCGATGGGCGCACGCGGGCTGGAACTGATCGTCGGCGCCAAGACCGATCCGCAATGGGGCCCGGTCATTCTTGCCGGCTTCGGCGGCGTGACGGCGGAGATCCTGCAGGACGTATGCCTGCTCACGCCTGATCTTCCCAAGGATGCCATCGTTGCCGCGCTGCTTGCGCTCAAGCAGGCACCGCTGCTGCGCGGCTATCGCGGCGCGCCCGCGCTGGACGTGGAGGCGGTGGCCGATCTCATCGGCACGGTGGGGCGGCTGCTGCTCGGAAACCCCGCGATCCGCGAGCTCGATCTCAATCCGGTAGTGGTCTATCCCAAGGGACAGGGCTGCGTGGCGCTCGATGCGCTAATGCTGGTGGAATAGGAGTGCCCTCGCACGCCCTCCTTGCAGGCCAGGCGGGCAGGGGTTTCGTCTTGTTGCCTGTCCAAGGGCCGAGCGGCATTGCTGAGCAGCCCCCCTGTCGGCCGAGTTTGCCGGGCGGGGTGGAGCGAGCGGCGGCCTGAATGATCTTGCATAAGCCTACGGGAGGCGCCGGCAATGCACGCTGCCCGTCGATGAGGCGCGCCCTCCGGCTTTGCCGACCCGACAGAGATTTTATTACCCGAACCGACTTTGGACTGGCTTTCGGATCAATTTTCGTGTAGATGAATATTCACATACATGAAGTTTTGATCTGAATGACCGACTCGACC
>Ga0180216_1004513_pt1 | contig 10528 bp, 11 predicted proteins | sample eDN3rd37CBELigMG_FD_128879 | JGI IMG/M metagenome (GOLD analysis project Ga0180216, IMG submission 128879) | Enriched Miracle-Growth compost microbial communities from Emeryville, California, USA - eDNA 3rd pass 37_C BE-Lig MG (version 2)... ...
ATCTACCCCTGCGCTGCCAATATAGTTCTCCTGGAGTGCACTGCGCACGGTGGCGCTACGCATCGACTAGCTACCATACAGCCCCTTACGGGGCTGCAGAGGCCAGCGTATGTCGCGTCGATGCATGCGGCGCATCACCGCCTCTCGAGAATGGGCCAGCTGCACCTATTGCCAGATTCTGTGGATGCTTGAAATAGATTTGAGTTCGTCGCAGACTACCTGCGGCCGGGAAAGGAAAACTCAACAGCGATTAAGTAGAGGGTCGAAGATTTGGGCGGTCTGGGTAGCTGTGGATGGTGTGGGTGGATGTGGGTAGTGGCCCTGGCAAAGCTTGTGAGAGGGACGGTGTGGATATGCATGGTGCGGAGATGGTGTGGATGGCGAGGACGGCGACGCATGGATGAACGCTACTCAGCTAGCCAGTTTTTCAGAACAGTAGATGCGTCGTGCGGACACATTCCGATCGCAAAAAGGTCGCCAAAAATGCTTCGCTACGCATCTTGTTCAAATGCCAGCTGCAGGTGAGAATGTTTGGGCTCGTCCGTGCCGTATTTCACGAGCTCCGCCGCCAAGTGAACACCCGTTCAGGGACGGATCGTCCGGCAAGTGCAGGACGCGTACCTCTCTGGACTCGGATGTTCGGCATCAGTCCGGTAATCAACGCGGGCAACCCGCCGCCGCTGAGCCATGCACGACCCGGGGCCGCTGCCGCTCGCTGCCCGCGCTCCTGGCGGAGCGCGAGACCTGGGCGAGGGCGGCAGCCCGCCCGCAGGCTGTCGGCTCTGCGCGGGCCTGTGCAATAGCACCCATGCAGGCGCACCGCCACCATCGGCAGCGGGCCCAACCTAGCTGCAATTACACCGACGCCATGGTCGGGCCCGAGTACCTCAATGAAATGCGTCTCGTACGTTGAACAGCATGTCATGACCATGTGCAAGTTGCTCTTATGCATGCCGCGGTGCAGATGGCTGCGGCGCCAGTGCATGCACCCATCCCAACACGCTGGGGAGGTGGGCCGCCGGCCCGCTCTGGGTGCCCCTCCAGTCGCGCCCCTCTAGCGGTGCCCCGCCAGTCGGACCCATTCCCGAAAACGATTCCGTCAGCTGACCGACCGCGTGCACCCAGGCGCGCCGCGTGGTGCTGCGACCGCCATGGCCATCGAGAACACGGCGGCGGCAGCGGCGGCGGCGGCCCCGCCCGCGACCGCCACGGTCGTGGGCGCCGGGCCCGCAGGCCTCTTCGCCGTCGGCGCCCTGCTCGATTTGGGCGCGACGACGATCCGGTGGCTCGACCCCGACGGCGTCGACGGCGCCGGCCGGCTCAAGCGCTACGGCCAGGTGCCGAGCAACACCAAGGTCCGCCTCTTCACGCGGGCCGCGCGCGCCTTTGCCAGCTTCGAGGCCGTCTGGGCGCGCCTCCAGGCCGCCGGCGGCGGGCAGGCGCTCGCGGCGCTGGACGCGCTCAACCCCGACGACGAGTGCCCGCTGCGCTACGCGGCCGACATGCTCCGCGAGCTCGCCGCGGGCCTCCTCGCGGCCTTTTCCGACCGTGTGCAGCCGATCGCCGCGCGCGTCGAGCGGATCGCGCCCGCCAAGGCCGACAGTGGCGGCCGACCCGCGTGGACCGTCGCCTACGGCTCGGCGTGCCACACGACCACGGTCGTGGTGCTGGCGACTGGCGCGTTCCCGGCGCAGCTTGAGGGCCCCGCGGCGCCGCACGCCGCCGTGGCCGCCGCTGTCGCCGGGGCGGTGGCGCCGCGCGTGATCGACCTCGACGACGCGCTGGCGCCGGACCGCCTGGCCGGCCTCGTGGCCGGGCTGGCCGGCGACGTGGCCGTGGTCGGCAGCAGCCACTCGGCCGTGCTGGTGCTCAAGAACCTGGCCGAGGGCCCGCTGGCGGCGGGCACGGCCGGCGGCCGCCGGATCAAGAACTTTGCGCGCGCCCCGTTCAAGTACGCCGAGTACCTCGACGAGACGACCATCCGCTACGACAACACGGGCCTCAAGGGCGCGGCCGCCGCGTGGGCGCGCCGCTGCGTCGACGACGGCGCACCGGAGCCGATCGCCAACCTGGACCGCATCCGCCTCGCGCCGGGCGACGAGGCGGCCACCTACCGCCGCGAGCTGCCGTCCTGCGGCGCCATCGTGTATGCGGTCGGCTTTGCGCGCACCCCGCTGCCGACGCTGGTCACGGACGCCGCGCCCGCGGGCGCCGCCGCCGTCGACTACGGCGCCGACGGACAGCTGATCGTGGCCCGGCAGCCGTGCCCGGGGCTCTACGGCTTTGGCATCGCCTTCCCGGAGCGCGTCGTCGACGTCAGCGGCGAGCCCGAGCTGGCCGTGGGCCTGTGGAAGTTTGTGCGGCACATCCGCGCGTCCCTCACGCAGTCCGCCGCCGCGTACTTCAAGAACTGAGTCTAGTTGGCGAACCTGGGTTTATCTATCGTGTTCATCATGCACGCATGTACAGTCACGTTTCTGCATGCAGAGGGTGTACAAAGACCAACCGTAGGCAGGGTGCTCGCATGCACCTGACCCGCGGCGGCCTGCCCATGCTAGCCGGCCGGGTGGGCCCGATCGCTCCGAGCCTATGCCTGCCGAGCATGTAGTATCCAGCGTATCCTGCCGCGCTGAGTACACAAGCAGGGCCCGCTAGGGTGCCACTACGGGCGCGAGGTCTGGGCCGGGCTGCATGAATCCCCGGACAGATGCACGGGGCGTCTGCTGGAATTGGAATTGGTATTGGTATACTGACGCTAAAGGGAACTCGAGCGCCATGCGCCACAGACGACAGCGTATTCCATCGACCAGCTGGCATTACCGTCCGATGGTATCCGTTGACCCGCCGCGACGGCGCCCGCCGACCGCGGCCCGCGCGGCCCGGTCACGTGCACGTCTGACAGCAGTTCGATCTGTCAGAAATTTGGCGCCAAAAACAACGCTTGAACTTGAAGGTCACGCGGCGGACGTCGCGGACGCCGATGGCGGCCCCGGCACCCGCAGCGGCCGGGGCGGGCCCGCCCACCGCCGTCAACACGACGACGACAACGCCGGCGACGGCGCCCGCACCGAGCGCGGGACCGCTCACCGCGGCGGTGCCGCCATGGGCGGCCGCCCTGCTGGCCTTCAAGGCCCACTGGCACCGCGCCGGGCGCGCCGGCCTCGCCTTGCCGCTTGAGCTGCCGAACCCACAGGTACGCCATGGGGCGGGGCGCGGACCTGCCAGCCCAAACTACCAGGAAGCCACCGACTGATCAGTAGCTGGGGCGGCTGCCATGTGCTGGGGCGGCGCTCGGCGCGTAGCGGCGCCGGCTGCTCGAGCCGCTGCTGCCGGAGCTGCTGCAGACGTTGGAGGCGCTGCCGGACGGCACGCATTTGCTGTACTAGTATGGAGCCCACCGCCCGAGCGGGAGCGGACAGATCCCGCTCGCCACTAACCAAGGACGACGAGTGGTCGCTCGCTCGCCGCGCAGTGTGCACGACGCGGACCGCCTCCTCGTTGCCGTCGCCGACGGCGTCGTGGGCGTCGTCGAGGACGAGCTGCGCGCGTCGGCGCGGGCCGTGGCCGCCAGAGCCGGCGGTGCGCTGCCTGATGCGGCAGCTGCGCAGCAGCAGCAGCGGGCCCTGCTCCTGGCGCTGACGCCCGGCGAGCGCGGATCTTACGGCGCGAGCCTGTTGGCGGCCCTGGACCGCCTGGTGCAGCTGGTAGGGTTAAGCGCTCACTACGTCGCAGCTGCCCGCGGGCACCCCCTCACGACTGGACGGGCTCGTGCGTTGATGCTCCTGGTACGCCAGCCGGACCTGGTGGCCCGCCAAGCCATGTCGCTGCAGCCGCTGCCGGCCATCCTCGTGCAGCTGGTGGACTCGGCGGCCGCGGCGCTGGCGACCACGGCGTCGACCGACGCAGGTACCGACGTGCGCCCGCGCATCGTCGCAACGACATCAGGACGACGGAGCGCTCACCTGGCGGGCCGTGCATTCTCGGTCGCGGTGACCCCTGGTGTTTCTCAGCAGGTGCCATAGGCCGCTTGGCGACGCAGCTCCTCCACACGCTCGCCGGGCTCGCGCGCACGATCGCCACGTGCGAAATGCTCCTGCAGACGCCCATTCTGCCGCTGGTGGACAGCCTGCTGCTCCGGCCCCGCGAGGAGCCGCTCCCGGCGATCCTGCGGCCCGCGGCCGGCGCCTGGCCGACCGTGGGCGTGTGGCGGGCGGCCCTTGAAGTACGGCCAAACGGCGTGCGCTGGTTGCTGTGCCGCTCTTCCTGCAGTTGACATCGAGCCAACGCCGTTGGTTCCGCCGGGGGACCCCGCAGGCCGCGCGGCCCAAGGAGCTGGCCGCGGTGCAGGTGGCCGCGCTGCGCGTGGTCGCCGCCCTGGGCGACCACCTGACGTTCCACCTTGCGGACGTGGAGCGCCTCCGGAGTCTGCGCGTGCTGCCGCACATCCTGCAAGCGCTGGACGGCCAGCGGCGCCTGCCACCCGAGGCGGTCCTGGAGGGCGTGCGCGTGCTGGTGCGCCTCGTGGTCCGGTCGACGCGGCTGAGCCTAGCGCTGCTGGAAGACCTCGATGCCTACGGCGGTGCGATGCCGCATGGCGTGCCCCGCTTAGCGGTATCGACGCACCCTAACGCGCCCCTCCCATCCGCGGTCTGCTGAGGCGGCGGCCGCGGCAGGGTACCGCCAAATGGTTCACACCGTGCTGTGGATGGCGCACCACGGCGACGCCGCCCAGCTGCGCGAGACCGTTAGCGAGCTGTGGCGCCTCGCCTACGTCGGCCCGCCGCTGGGCTTGGAGCCGGACGCGGCGCAGCACCTGCAGACGGCGGCGTAGGGGCAGGGGCCCTCGCCGACCACGTGGGGCGTGAGGCGCGCGCTGCTGACCGCCGCAGCGTTGGATGGATGTTTGCGGGCGGCTGGCCACGCAGGCCGCCGCTGCCCGAGTCGCCGGACCTGACGTCGCTGGCGATGGTCCAGGTGCTGACGACCGTCTTTGCGCACACCAGCGCGACGCCGACGGCGCAGGAGCTGGTGCTGCGGCTGGTACGTTGTGCGGCGATGTGCGGCGGTGCGAGGGCCGGGGCGGTGGCTCACCGCCCTGGCCTTCGCCTAGGGTGGGCGGTCTCCCCTCCCCCCGCCCCTCCCCAGCTGTCGGAGTGCCTGATTCACAACCCGTTCAACTACTGCCGGGCGCAGCGCACTGCGGCGGTCGAGACGATGCTCTCCGCGTACCACACGCTCACACCGGGGCTGCAGGCTGCTCTGCTCGACCTCGTCGATGCGCTGGTGCACCAAGGACACCGCCTGGGCGACGAGCTGCGCGCCTACTGTGCGCTACTTGAGGGTACGGCTGCCGTCCGCGCGGCGGAAGGCGCAGTGGCTCGATGGGGTCGATTGACGAGTCCCGCCGCGGTCGTCCACCCTTGGGTGTCCAGTCCGCGACGGCGCGCCGTTGAGTGCGCACGGCACGGTGCGCGTGCTGCGCCACTTGGCGCGGCTGATCGATGACCGGCCGACGTGCCGGCCGCACTTGCACATCGCGGGCCTGATTCCCCTGCTGCTCGTGCACCTCGCGTTGCCCGAGGCGCTGCCGACCCGTCCGCTTCTGGAAAGGCACGCCGTCGGCGCCCCGTCGGTGCCTGTCTGTGTGGTCGTCGCTGACATGGAAGACGCCGGGGGCCGGCACTGGCGGACGGGCACCGCACGGGGCAGTTCGGCGGACGAGCGCGCGTGGACCCTCCAGATCATTCTGGGTACGTGCTCAGCCGCAGCGGCGGCCGGGCGCTGTGGTCGCGGCAGGACTAAACTGGGGCGTTCCTGCCGTCTGGGATCGCGTGGCGTGCTCCAGCGGAAATGGGCGCCTCAGTGGGCCCGGCTCCTGCGGTTGTGGGCAACACTGAGGGCGCCCTCGAGGTCACGAGCTTGCTGCAGGAGACGAGCCACGCGGCCTTGGCGCTCTTGAAGCGCATGCTCGACCACGAGCCGCAGCAGCAAGTCTACTTTATCGCATCCAACGGCGTGTCCAAGGTACGTTCCCGCGCGACTGCATTTTCCCGTGCGAATGCGTTAGGTGACACCGCGTCGGTCGCCGGCGATGATCACGACACGGACGTCGGCGCGCAGCTGTTCACGCTGGCGCGCGACGAGCGGCTCCGGCCCACGGTGCTCGAGCTGGGCGAGCGCCTCGGCGTCGCGACGCCGGGCAACACCGCCGAGTTTCTCGGCGAGGTGGTCGACCTGGTGGCCACGGGCGCCGAGCCGGCATGGACCGACGCCGACCGCTGTGCCAGCGACGACGTGGCCCGCTACCGCAAGGTGCGTCCTCGCGTGCCGGCAAGGAGAGCCCCCAACTGGCTCTGTGCGCTCACCCCTGCGAGTGCACGTGCGGACGGCCGGGGCCGTCGCCCAGGCGCTGCTGGTGTTCATGGCGCGGCTCATGGAGAAAAGCGCGCGGTACAAGGCCGCCTTCCGCACCACCGGCGGCTTCCAGACGTGCGTGGCTCTGCTGCGTGGCATCGCTCACGCGAGCAGCGCCGCCGGGGCAGACGATGCCGAACGGGCCGCGCTCGTGCTCGCGGCGCTGCGCTGTATGGCGACCGCGCTGGTCGGCGCGCCGGAGAACCGCGCGTACTTTGCCAAGGAAGTGCGGTTTGCGTCGCTGCTTGCGCCGCTGCGGGCGCCGTTCCTGCTCGCGCCGGACCGCGCCCTGGACGTGTGCGAGCACCTGCTTGGCCTCGCCGTGCACGAGCGGTGGCCGCACTTTCCCACGGTGCTCTTCCTCCACGCGCGCGACCTGCCCAGCGCCCTCCGGCTCAGGTGCGCTGGGACAGCGTGGTGTGGCCAGAGAGAAAGCAAGGCGTGACGTGCCAGGACTCACCGGGTCCTTGCGCGGTCTGCTGCGCGTGCGTACGCGCTGGCAAAGTGTCCAAGCTGCCGACGAGCTGAGCGCGTCGGAATGCGACCGCTGGTTCGACGCCGCCATGGCGCACCCGGTCCTGGCCGACCGCTTCAACAGCTACCTGGAGCGGACCAGCGACGACCCACTCCTGGATCTGTGGCTGGAGATCCGCGACTACCGGCAGCTTGGGTACGCGGGGTGCACGCGCAGTAACGGATGGGTGACTGGGGCTGTAACCGCCGCCGCCGCCGACGTTCCTTTCCTCGTGCGGCCGTGCGGCGGTGGGCAGCCTGGCGACCACGCTGGACGGCGTCCGACGCCGGCAGCACGCCCGGCACATCCACGACAACTTTCTGGTACCCAGCGGCGCCGGGTTCCGGCCGCGCGCCCACTCGGACCGCTGGCGCGAGGCCGTGGCCTCCCAAGTACGCTTGTTTCACCCACCGCCGGGAATACGCTAGCGCCGCCCAGGCTGAGCCCCGTGTTGTGCTGGTGCCGCGCGTGGCGGGCGGAACACACGCTCAGCTCGAGACCGCGCCGCCGACGCTCTTTGACCCGATCGCCGAGGCCGTGCGGCAGGAGCTCGTGGAGCGGCACTTCCCCGCGTTTTTCAAGGGCCTGGCGACGCAGCTGTCGCCGCTGGCCATGGCGCACCGGGAGCTGGAGACGATGCGCGCAATCGCGGTGGCGAACCCCGAGGTCGTCGTCGTGCTGGTGCAGCTCCTGAGCGTGTACTACCGCCACGCCACGGCGGCCCCCACCGACGACGGGTCGACCGCGGCCGCAGGCGCCGCTGCCGGCACGCTGCTTGCCACGGTGCGCAGCGGCGTGCGCGGCCGTGCCGGGCGCCGCGGCGGCCTTGGCTGACATTCTGGGCTGCGCCGATCGCGTGACGCACGGAACCGCCCGCCCAGATCAACTACGTGCTCGAGCAGCTGGCCGTACTGATCGAGAGCAGCGTGAACAACCAGGCGATGCTGTGCAGGCAGCGGCTCATCCGAGTGATCCTGGTGGAGTTTCAAGATATTCTCACGGTACGCGGCGTGCCGTCCAGGCCGTCACATCACGTCTTACGGCGAATGCTCACCCTCGGCGCGTGTTGACGGTGCGGTGCGGGCACGCTCTCCCCTGCAGGACGCCACCGCGCCGATCCAAGCGCCGCTGCTCAACCTCGTCTCATTGCTCGGGCGCTACCACATGTCGACGCTGGAGCTCCGCTGCTTCTTACGGCTGCTGCGGGTACGGTGGGACGGCGCGGCCGTTGGTTTATGCGCTGAACGCTGCAACTGACGCGCATGCCATGCCAAGTGGGGTGGGTGCGACTGCGTGTGCAGCACGGCCACTACCCGTCCAACCTGCTCAGCACGCTGCACGGCATCAGCGAGCACCAGCACTCGCATTGCTACCACCCACGGCACTACCTGGGTGCGCCACACCGTCGGAGCCGCAGCCAGGCCGTGACAGTCGCGGGGTGCTCACAATCGCTGCGGCCGGCCGAGCGCTCCGGGCAAGGCGCGTGCCGTAGACTTCAACACGGTTCTCGAGGACCCCGGCCACGTGGAGATGTCGCTGCCCGGCGAGGCGCTGTGGCCGACGCAGAAAAGGTTTTGCTCGGCGCCGCCGCCGTGCGCGCAGCGTACAGGGTCAACGTCGTTAACCGGGCGCCGTTCGCAGCGGCGCTGTCGACCCTATGCACCCTTGCAGCTACGCCGTGGCAATGTGGCTCCGCGTGGCGCGGCGTAGCGGCACCGGGCGGCCCGCGTACCGCATCGCGCTCCTCACGGTGGAGGCCCGCGGCACCCCCAGCGCCGTGGTGGAATGGTGAGCGCCAAGCCGGCACCGACATGTTGTGGTTGCGCGGAGAGCTAACCCGTTCGATGCCATACGCGATGCTACCGGCGCCCGCTGGGTGACAGCGTGCTCACGGACGGCGACGTGCACCTGACCGCCGGCGGCAAGACCGCGGTCCTCGCCACTGGCTTGGAAACGGAGCGCTGGTACCACGTTATTGTTGTGCACAGCCGCGCCAAGCTGACGCTGGAGAAAAAGGCCAACGCCAACGTACGCCCTCGCCGGGGCTGTAGGCCAGGTCACGTAAGTGTGCCGGGGGGGAGCGGGTGTTAACGTTCCGCCTCAGTTTCGTTCTTGACGCGCAACAGGTCGCCGTCTACGTGGACGGGGTCTACGCGGCGGCGGCCACCCTGCCCTACCCCACCGCGGTGCCGCTGGGCAACGCCAAGTTTGTCGTCAATGCTGGGTACGTCGGCCGCCGCCGCCGCCGCCAGCGGCATGTACACCACTGCGCTGACCAGAGCCGCCGGCGTTCTTGTGCTCGCCGCTCTCCAGCGCCCGGCCCGACGCGACGCACGCGCTGGAGCTGGGCAACATGTACGCCTTCCGCGACCTGGTGCTGGACGAGCTGCACGGTGCGCCGCCAACGAGCGACCCTTAGCAGCCGCGAGCAGCACACTGACGGTAGCCGATGGCCCCACTCAGTGGGCCACCTGGACGACAGCGACGCTGTTCTATGGGCTGGGCCCCAACTACTACGGCCAGTTTACGGAGCCGCTCTCGCGCTTCCACACGCACGATCTCATCAACGCACGCAATGCCCACCTGTTCCACCGGCACGCCGACTTGCTAGACAAGGACAAGCTGCAGCAGCAGTACTCGCTGTCGCCGTTCTCCACACACATCCTGTTCTTCTACTGCGTGCGCGACAACGGTACCGCGCGCCGCCCGCGGGATTCCTGCGGAGATGGGTTCCCTGGGAATCTAATGTCGCACGCGGGCGCTGGTGGGCGTCTCGGTCCCCAGTGGTGGTCGCGGGCTCGGAGGGCAGCGACGCCGGCGGCCTCATTACGGTGGGCTTTGCCGCCGCCGAGACCTCCGCCGACTGGTCCGGCGGCGTCGTGGCGCGGGATCGTCGCAGCATCAAGGAGGCCGTGGTCGATGTGGGCGGCCTCGGCGTGCTGCTCTATCTGACTGCGCGCTCGTCGGTACGGCCGGCTGCGACCGCCCTGGCGGTGTACCGAGCAAGTCGCTGATGGCTGAGCGGTGGTGCACCTCTGACGCCGGCCGGGGCGGGGCCGCCGCAGTCGCCGGCCCTGTGCATCCGCCTGTGCCGATCACTGTGGACGCACGACCCGGTGCTCACGGCCGAGCTCGCGACGCTGCGCGGCATCGAGCTGCTGGCGTCGTACCTGACCACCGACCGCTGCACCCTGGACGAGGACATCCTCAACGTGCTGGTGCACGCTACCTGTGCCGCCGTGGACCGTCACCCACATGCAGCGAGGCCGGTCGACGCCCTGAGCGCGGTGCGCACCCTGCCCTCCGCGCTGCAGCGACTGGCCGGCCGGCCCATATGGCTCACCTGTTTGTTTGCAGACGACGCCTGCTGTTGATGGCCACCAGGGCGCGCACGTTGGCGTCATTACGAATGTCGTGGCGCTGCGCGCCCTGCTGCTCAACTGGCAGATCTGGCGCCGCGCCCCCGTCGCGGTGCAAGTCGCCCTGGTCCACAAGCTCTTGGCGCTGGTGGCGCCGAGCAACCCGCACGCGGCGCTCAACCTTGGCCAGATGCGAAGTGCTGGTGCGTGTGGCGGTGGTCAAAGAGAAGAGGCCCCCCCC
>Ga0180216_1004514_pt1 | contig 10527 bp, 10 predicted proteins | sample eDN3rd37CBELigMG_FD_128879 | JGI IMG/M metagenome (GOLD analysis project Ga0180216, IMG submission 128879) | Enriched Miracle-Growth compost microbial communities from Emeryville, California, USA - eDNA 3rd pass 37_C BE-Lig MG (version 2)... ...
CGCATAACGGGGACGCCGCCGCTGCCGACGTGGACGGCGACGTGGACAGTGAAGGCGGGGCCGACAGAGCGTGCCGCGGCAGTACAGGATCGCCCCCCTCCCCATCCACCGCCCTGCGCCGTCCCATGAGCCGGTAAGCCTCCCAAGCGATGCCGAGCACAACAACAAGGCCGGCGTGGGCGCCGCCGCCGCCGCCGGCCGGCGGGCCGCTCGCGTTCGACTTTGGCAGCGGCAACGCGCCAACGCACCCTAGCGGCAATGGCCGGCCGCCGTCGCCGCGGACAATCGAGCTCGGCAATCTGCCGGTGGCGGTCCCCCCGGAGAAGGTGCTGCAGCCGAGCGCGGCCGGGCGGCCCGCGGCGTCCCCGTTGGCGACGCTGGTGTACCAGGCGCTCTACCTGCTCGGCGGCTTTGCCATGGTCATCAGCACGCAGTACCTGCACTACGAAGGCGCCGCCGGTGCGTCGACTCTACCGCGCACCAGGGAAAAGGCAAAGGGCGACCGCTCACCGTCGACGCCGCTGGGTCGCTTGCGCGTCCGTCCTATCCCCCCAGACCAACGCTCCATGCTGCCGGTGATGGCCAACTACGTGGGCATGGTGCTCGTGGCGCTGTTCCCGGGCGGCCGCGGGTCCACCCCCGAGGACATCGGCGTCACGACGCGCCGCGTCCCGCAGAGCGTCTTTGTCGCCCAGCGGGCCCTGCTCTGGATCAGCCTGCTGGACCTGCTGGGCTACGTCTTCGTAACCCTCGCCATCTTTTACATCGGCAGCGGGGTACGGTGCGCGTGCCGCGTGCCGGGGCGGACGGCTTGGGGGGGGGTCGGAGGATATCAATACGCGTCCACGCCGCTCCGGAGCCGTGGGCCACGCCCAGCTGTTCCAAGTGATCTACGCGAGCATCGTTGTGATGAACGCGCTGCTGGCGCGCATCTTTTTGAACCGCAAGCTCACGGCGCCCCAGTGGGTCGCCGTCGTCGCCGTCACCTTTGCCCTGGCCTTCAGCGTGATGGGCGCGGCGGACTCGGTCGAAGACGCGAACAACACGAGTGGTGCGTCGCCCGCGCCGCGGCCCCCGATGCATTGCTTCGCCGCGATGCTTACATGGCGGTACGCAGCTGCGGCGGGTGGGTGGCCCGCGTGCAGGCGACTACATGAGCGCGTACCTGGGTGTGGCGTTTGCGCTGGCGGGGACCGCGCTCAACGCGGCGACGTACGTCCTGGGTGAGCGGCTTCTGCTGGCCACGCCCATGTCGCCCGAGGCCACGTCGTTCTACGTCGGCGCATACTGCTGCTTCGTATGCGGCATCTACCTCGTCGTGTACACGCTGCCCAACTGGGACACCCTGGTGACGCACAGCATCGACGCGCACGCTGGCCGCATCGGGCGGATCTGGCTGGGCTACCTGGTGCTCATCGCGTCTAGCGCCGTGCACAGCTACTACTACTTTGTCGTCCTCCGGACGACCGGCTCCGGTGCGGTTCATTTTTCACCGCCCCGCGCCAAGGGCCTCCCGCGCCGGTCGCGCTGACGCGGGGTCGCTCTGGCCTGGGTTGGCGCCCTGCCGCCCCGCGCAGTGTCCACGGGCATCCTGCACTCGGTCCGCGCCGTCATGGTGTTTGCAGTGAGCGCCCTCCTCTTCTGCAGCGCCGATGAGATGCAGTGCTACACGCAGGGCAAGGGCATCGCGACGGTGCTCGTGACCGCCGGCGTGGCGGGCTACGTCTGGGCCAGCCGCATGCCGTCTTAGAGCGTGCGCTGCCACTCCATTGTACTCTGTATAGTCCACTTCTTTTTTTTTCCCCGATTGTACAGCGCTATGCAACTACGACGCCGCCAGGGCCGTGCCCGGGCCGGCCGCCTTGTCCCGGTTGGCCTGCGACAGCCGCTGAATCTCGTACATCTTGGCCTGCATCACCTCGGTCAGCACTGGCCCGGCGCAACCCGCCGACGCGCGCGTACGTGGCTAAGACCGTAAGCGCTGCGCTCCTTTCCGAGGTCGGCGACACGCCTTGGCTGCTACCGTACCCTGCAGGTTCTTGCGCTTCTGCGTGATGGTCTTGGCCAGGTTCGAGAGGCCTTCGTTCAGGAAGGCCTCCTTGCGCTTGTAAAACTCGCGCGCCTCCGGCACCGTCTTCTCGATGTAGTAGCCCGTGCCGACGTCCACCAGCACCTTTTCGATGTCGGCGAGCTCGCCCGGCACGTACATCGAGCTGGTCATGGGCACAAAGATGGGCTTGCCTGTGGAACGCCGGCGGCAGTCGCAAGCCTCTCCGCGCTGGGGTAAGCTTGGGCGAGCGCACGCCAGCCCGCCGGGCGCGTTCGCGCTGGCAACGTGCCCTGGTTCTCCGGCGTGAGGCTGTCCAGCGTCGAGGCGGCCTCCAGGAACCGCTGCAGGCCCATGCGGAGCTGCGAGTACGACTTGGTGAGCATGTCAATCTCCTCCTCCATCTGCTTCTTGATGGTCGCCAGCTGCTGGAACGGCAGCGACATCAGGTCCAGCATCTCGCCCTGCGGGGCGCCCTCCGGCCGGGCCGCCATGGTGCCGCGTCACTCAACAGGCCGCGCAGGCCGCGGTCCGCGCGCCGTGCCTGCCCGGCCCGTGCGCAGCAGCGGCAGAAGACGAGCAACGCGTCGGTGAAGTCGGTCGGTACGGCGCCAGTGGCGGCTGGCGGCGTCGGCGGCGTACCTTTGCAAGCCTCCAGTCCCGTCACCGTGCACCGCCGCTGCGTCTTGCGTCTGCTGAAGCGCGCGCGGCGTCCCGCCGTGCCGCCAGTGGCGTAGTAGTGGTCCGTTGGTGGCCTCCGAGCCGCCGCCGCCGCCGCCGCCGCAGTCGTTCGTCCGCAGCGAAAGGGTGCCGAACGCTGGTATGACGTCATCAGAGCGATGACGTCACCGCAGGCGGCTGAAGCGGACGGGCGCCGACTGTGGCGGACGGACGGCGGCCGCTGGCGTGGAAGCGCCCGCGGCGTCGCCCCAGCGACCCGACGGACTGCACAGACGGCGCCAACGGACGACGCGGGTGGTGCAGAAGAAGAACGCCGCAGCGGATTCGCGGTAGAAGAGCGTTTGTTGGCTCAACGGCCGACCTCACGGCCCGCTGTGGTGGACCGCGTGGCCGCTGACGATTCGAGATGGCGGCGCCGGCGGTGCGGCTGCTGCTGAGGGGAATGGCGGCGCCGGCGGCGCGGCTTCCGGCAAGCCTGCGGGGTCTGCCGAGTGCGACGGCTGCTGTGCGGACGATTCGGGCCCGCGCGCGACGGTCCGTCGTCGCGACCGTGGCGGCGCCCGAACCGCCCGCGGCCGCGCCGCCGCCGCCGCCGCCGCCGCCGCCGGCCTTTGTGGGCCCCGTTTCGGTACGAGTCCGCACCGAGCCGCACATGCAGTGGCACCTCGCTGGGGGGACCTAAGCCTTCGCATTACGGCGCCCGCGTGCACCCGAGCCCCACAGGACCTGGAGCTGGCCGACCTCAAGGCTACCAAGGCAGCGCGGCGGCGCCAGCCCGAGGACGACGACGACCAGAGCGTGCGGCAGCGCAAGGTGGCCGCCGACGTGCGCCGGTGCCTCGTGGAGGTGGCCATGTTCGACATGACCGCCGTGCCGGTGCTCCACCGCACCTGGACGGTCAACGAGGTCCACATGAGCCGCGACCTGTCGGTGGCGACGGTGTTTTGGACCGCCACGCGCCCGCTCAGCCCGGACGCCGAGGTGCGCCGTCGCCGTCGCGCGGCGTCTGGGGCGGATCCGCTGGTCGCTGACGTGCTGCGCCCGTGCCCTTTCCCCCAAGCACGAGGAGGGCCCCGATCGCAGGAGAACCTGTACCTGGCGCTGCTGGCGTTTGAGGGCCGCATCCGGTACCAGCTGGCCAAGCGGCTCCGGCTCAAGCGCATCCCGCGGCTGCAGCTCGTGCGCGACACGCTGGACGACGCCGAGGCGGAGCTGGAGGAGCGGTTCAGCCGGCTGGAGCAGGAGTCGGACCGCACCGCGGCGCGGCGGCGGCGGGGACGGCCGCCGGGCCGCGCGCTGGACGACCTCCTCACGCCGGAGGAGCAGGCGGCCATCGACGCGATCGAGCTCCCGGCCGAGTTTCGCGCGCTGGTCGCCGAGCCCGCGGCGCCGCACGACGCGGGCGCGACGAGGCGCGCGGCGCGGCGACGAACGGGGAGCAAGCCAACCTAAGCTGTATTTTTGCGCTGTAAAGTTCACTGTACTTGAGAGAAATGCACGGTGTGTACTTGAGAGACATGCATGGTGTGCACAAACGGTGTCCGTATGAACAGGCTGGGCGCGGGGCTTCACCGGTAGTCGAGCTTCTCGGCGATCTCCTTGGGCAGCTCCGGCGTGTACTCGCGCGGCACCAGGTAGGTCGGCAGGTTGAACAGGTCCAGGAAGGCCTTGTACCGGTCCGAGATGGTGGAGCGCAGGTACTGGTAGCCCGACGAGCCGCCGGTGCCGACCTTGGAGCCGATGATGCGCTGGACCATCTGGACGTGCTCGTAGCGCCACTTGCCCAGGAAGGCGTCGATCTCCTTGAGCAGCGTCAGGAACTCGTACGGCAGGTTGTACTTGGGCTCGAACCTGGCCGGAGGCGGGCGGCCTAGCGGATGACGAGCGCGCGCAATGTGAGCCAGCGGCGACGGCGGCGCGCAGCGCAAGCGGCGCCCCGCAGTCTGGCCGTACCGATACAGGTGGATCATGAGCGCGCCCTGCATGGCCCGGTGCGAGAGCGTGCGGACGCCCTGCTGCCGGAGCACGTCGTACTTGTCAGCATCGAGCAGCTGCTCAAAGGTCTCCTCGTTGGCGGCGCACGCCTGCAGGAGCGACTCGCGCTCGGCGTCGGAAATGTTGGACCGCTGCGACCGTTCACCCCAAGGGGCAGTGCTCCAAGGCGCCAGCATGAGGGGGGCGCGCCACTCCTGCAGACTGCAAACGGCGAAGGCGCCGCGCACGTACGTTCTGCACCGAGTGGCGCTGGTCGGCGAGCATGCGGCGCACCGAGGTGGCGTACTCGGTCCAAAACTTGTATGAGCCCTGCTCGAGGCCCGGGGTGCGCTCGAGCCATTTCTGGCGCGCCGCCATGGGCAAGGGCAGGGCACGCTCGCGCATGTTAGCCGGCTGCGTTTGCTCAGCCCCGCACGGCGACGCCCGGATTCGCGCACCTCGACCATGGCCAGGAGCGTCGGGCCCTGCTCGGAGGCCATGAGCGTCTGGGCGTCCTGCTCGCTAAAGTAGTCGCGGTAGTACTGCTGCTGGTACTTGGTGCGCTTCTCGACGCTGATGCCCATCAGGTTCTCGATGAGGCGGAACTGCAGGCTCTGGAAGCCCGACGCCGGCACCAGGTAGTGCCTGCCCGGCGCTTCGAGAAGACGACGCGGCAGGGGGGGTGTGAGGCGACGGCCTCTCTGCCCCGGTGAACGTGTCCTCGCATGCCCAGCGTACCGGAAGGACAAAAAGTCCATCGGGTCCATCGTCTCGAGCACGCGGATCTGGTCGACGAGGATCTTTTGGATCTCGACGACGCGCTTGAGGCGGTTGTTGACCACGAGCATTGAGCGCTCGGGCACGGTCGGCTGCGAGAAGATGGCGGCGACGGAGCGCAGCTCGTGCAGGATCTGCTTGAACCACAGCTCGTACACTGGGGACCGGCCGCGCCCGCCCGCCCGGCGTGAACGGCGGCGTGAGCGCGTGGTCGCGGCGCGCACAGAGCATCGAGGCAGGGGCGGCGCGCGCACCCTGGTGGATGACGATGAAGAGGTGCTCCTCGTGCGCGGCCTGGCCGCTGACCTTCTTGCTCTCCTCGACCTGGGCGTTGAGAATTTGGTCGAGCTTGAGGTAGTCGGGGTAGTACACGCCCGACCGGTTCACCGGCCTGGAGGGATGGCCGCCGCCCTTGCCACGCCGCCGGAGTCACCCCACCCAGGTCAGCCGCGTGGGCGCTGCAGCCCGCCCGCCCCGCCCGCCCGTCCGTACCGCTTGGGCACCTCGGTCTGCGGCTGCGTCTCGGCGTCGTCCATGGTGGCGTCGTTGGCGGGGGGCACCTGGGATGGCGAGTCCCGACGGGGGCCGCGTGGCGTTCCCGATGGCATCGGGACGGTCAGCGTGGCCCGTTGTGCGCGCCCTGCCGCGCGCGTGGCGTGGCGCTGTACCTGCCCAGCGTGGAAGGGGCACGCCATTGGTGGCGGGCTTTGGCAGCTGTCGCTGTTTAGCGGCAGCAGGCAGGCAGGCAGGCAGGCAGGCAGGCAGGCAGGCAGCGGAAAGCGGCGGACGGCAGCGCGAGTGGGCGTCGGAAAGCGGCCGCGTGTTCGCGTCGGCGCCGGAACTAATTCGCGATGATGTCATCCATTTGATGACGTCATCCAACCGATGATGTCGCATCCAATTGATGATGACGTCACATCCAATTGATGATGTCATTATGCATGACGTCACTGAGTCTATGACGTCACCTATGGGAGGCGGCAGGAGGAGCGACCGAGGCACCCGGCGACGCAGCCGCGCGCGGGCGGGCGGAAGGCGCGTGGGCACGGCCGACGGCAGCGGGGGGGAGCAGCGACAAAGGCGGACAAAGCCGGCTGGCCAAGGCAGGCGGTGGTAAGAGTGATTTGGCGAAGAGCGCGAGCGGCGCTAGCTGCTCGGGTCCAGGCGATCTCGTCAGCTCCGCTGAGCGGGCCAGCCCGCGACAGCAGCGACGATGGCGGTGGCGGCGACGCTAAAGCGGCTCCTGGGGCCGCTCAGGTCCGCTGCCAACGCGGAGGTCGAGCGGGATCGTGCCCTGCGCCACTGACGCGACGACGTTGCTTCACGGTCGCATTTGCTTCCGGCCAGCGCCATCGCCTACGTGGCCGCGCTCGGCCTCCTGCTGGTGCTGCCGCTGGACTCCTACAGCAAGGAGACGTACATTTCCGAGAACGCCCTGCTGGTCAACCAGGTGCGGTGCTGGGCCCAAGCTGCTGCTGCTCGGGTGGCCGCCGCAACGCCCGCGCCGCTGAAACGCGGCCGCTCGACCGGATCCGCCGGCGCACGGCCGCTAGATTGCCCGCAAGATCAGCGCGGACAACGCTAGCGACCTCATGGCTTACCTCGGGCCCGACTGGAACTTTGCCGACATGGGCGAGCGGTACGCAGCATGCGACCTGCGCGGACGGCAACGATGCCGATACCGCTGCGTCTAATAGAATCGGTTCGACCGGGGCGTGTTCCTCACTGGCGATCCCGCCGCTAGGCACGAAAAGGCGGTGCAGCTGTTTGGGAGCCTGGGCATGGACACGGCGATCCAGAGCGTGGCCGCCGAAGGCGCGCGCAACGCATCGGTGCGGCGCCCGGGCGTCTGGCGGCCGGCTTCACCATGCGTCGCCTAACGGCATGGCTTCCCGCCGCCCTGGGGACCCGCCGCGGACGGTGCTGCCTGCAGCTCCAAATCAACATCTTTGGCATCCTGCGCGCCCCGCGCGCGGACGGCACGGAGGCAATGCTGGTGATGGCGCCGTGGCACGTGCTCATGGACGGCAGCCCGGCGTTCAACAACATGGGCGTCGTGACGCTGCTTCTGCTCGCCCGCCACGCCGCGGCCACGCGCACGTGGGCCAAGGATGTCATCTTTCTGCTGTACGACTACAGAACCGGCCTGCCCCGCTGGCTCGAGGCGTACCACGGCGAGGCGCCGCCCAGCGCCGCGTTCCCACGCAGTGGGCAGATCCAGCTCGGCCTGAACCTCGAGATCCCTTTTGTGTCCGTCGGCAGCATCGGCCTGCTCATCGAGGGCGCGAACGGGCGCCTGCCCAACCTGGACCTGGTCAACACGGTCGTCCGCGCCGCCGCCGCAGAGCGCGTGCCGTTGCACCTCTTCGACACGCCGACGCCGCTGCCCGCGGTGGCGGCAGCGCTCGACCGCCGGGGCCTCGTCGGCCAGCTGGTCGCGCCCTTGCTGGAGCCGCTGGTGGGCTCGTGGGAGGACTACGTGCGCGCCACCACCACGCTCTGGACCGGCATGTGGCGGCAGGCCACCGGCCACAACCCGGGCGGCCACGCCGTGGCGCTGCCGTACCGCATCGAGTCGCTCACGCTGCGTGGCACCTTCCACCGCCCGCGGACCCACGCGACGCCGCCCGTCGAGCTCCGGTCCATCGCTCGGTACGGCGCGGCGCGCTGCTGGGTGGCCCATGCGTGGGCCAGCGCATGGCTAAGCAGTCGGCGCTGCCGCCTGCTCGCCCCCGCGCGCTCCAGGGTCGTGGAGAGCGTGCTGTACAGCGGGAACAACCTGCTGGAGCGGTTCCACCAGTCGTTCTTCTTCTACCTGCTGCCGAGCCCGACCCGTTACCTGTCGATCGCGCTCTACATCCCCGTGGTCATCGGCTTTGCCGTCGCCCTGGCCGCGATGATATCCGCATGCAGCAGCGCGCTCGGTGGGGTCGGGCCGTCGCCAAGCGCATGCACGTGGCCGCCTTGACACCGCGCCGCGCGGCGCCTTGTGCTGGTTGCCCTCTGTCTCGCACGCGATCCAGGACTGGCTGGCGGCGCTGGAGGCGGACCCCACCCGCGACGGGACAACGCTGGCCACCTCAATCGCGCATGCCCTGTGTTGTCTGTTCGCTGCAGTCTTGTGCGGCCAAATGGCATGGGCCTGGCTCCTGTGGGGCCCCCACGGAGCATCGCTGGCGGTGCACGCCGTGACGATGATCGTGGCCGCGGCCGCCCTTGCGGGAAGCATCCGCCAAGCGCTCTTCACGCGCGGCGCCCCGGCCCAATGCGAGCAGCGGCGCGCGCTGCTGCACTGTTTCGCCCTGCTCGTCGCGGCCGCCGCGCTGCTGGCCGTGGGCACCGTGAACGCCTCGCTGGCGATTCTGGCGGGCGTCTTTGCGGTTCCGGCGCTGGCGTGGAGCCGCACGGCGCCGTTCGCGGTCCGCCTGCCGCTGGCGATCGGGCTGCTGCCGCCGGTCGCGGTGGCGGCCGTGCGCACCGTGGCTGTCTGGCTGTTTGGTAACGCGGCGGGCGCGGCCGTGGTCACCGCCGTCGTGGAGGTGTGGGCCACTGCCCTGAACCCGCTGCAGGACCGGACGCTCGTGCTCCTGGCGGCCTTCGCCTACTGGCCACTGGCGCTCGCGGTCCTTGCGCAGGTCTAGAAAAGCTCGCTCCGAGATACTAGATACAGAATGATAACTGTACAAGCACCAAATTCGCCGCCAGACAAGTGATTCGCATGGGATTGTACAGTGAGCAAAGTGCTATGGACGCTGCTTGTCCCTCTGCTGCTGGTGTTGCTGGTGCTGCTGGAGCGGGGACGGTGCGGGCGCCAGCTTGCGCTTGAGCTGCTGCGCCAGGAAGAACACGCCGCACATGAGCAGCAGCAGCTTGATGGCGCCCCAGTGGTCGGCGTGCTGCCGGTAGTGCTCGCGCTCCTCCTCGGCCTGCCGCCGCATCCGCCCGGTCGCGCCGCGGCCGTAGTGCTCGTCGTAGTGCTCCTTGCTGTTGTACCGCAGCGTCTGCGCCGACGCCGACGCGCGCCGCGGCGACCGGTACGCCATGCCCGGCGCGTCGTACGCGGAAGCGGCGCGGTGCCGCCCGGCGCCGGCGTGGAAGTGGTTCTGGCCGACCTGCGCCGCTTCGACGGCGCGATCCAGCTCCAAATCATAATCGCGGCGCAGCTGAGCGTCGCCGAGCACGCGGTACGCGTTGCTGATGTGCTCAAAGCTGGCGTGCGCTTCCGCGCTGCCGCCGTGCCGGTCCGGGTGGTGCAGCATCGCCAGCTTGTAGTACGAGCTCTTGATGTCGCGGGCCGACGCGGAGCGCGCGACGCCGAGCACGTCGTAGTGCGTCCGCGGCTTGTGCGAGGCCGCGTGCGCCTGGCCGGCGCCGCTGTGCGCCGCCTGGCCAAGGGCGGCGGTCGTGCTGAACGCCATCGCCGCCGGCCGCAGCGGTGCCAGTAGGTGCCGGCTGGCGTGGCCCGCGTTCCGCCGGCCCGGCCGCGGCGGCACGCACATCAGGCGACGGGCCAGCGGCGCCACGGAGACTGGGCCCGCGGACGGCATGCAGCCGGCGCGCCGCCACAGCGTCGCCGCCGCCATGCCGGGCCGATCCAGCCGCACGCCAGTCTGGCGCACCGAGTTGCCGTGCGTGCTTTGGCAGCCGCCTTACGGCGCCAGCGTAAACGTTTCGGCCACCTGTCGAACGCGGTTTATTCCCCCCCAGCGCTCTCAGCGTGTCGTGGCGGCCCGCCCTGCGGCCGTAGGCTACGGCCACGGCCCTCGTAGCACTGCCTAGCGCAATGCGGCTGAAAGCGCCGTTACCGCTTTTGCCAGCGCGATTGCCCCACCGCCGGCCTACTTTGGCAGCACAATTATTCTTTCGGCGGGGTTTCGCATGAGGCCGCGTTCGCAGCCATGTCCGGTGTGTCCTGCGGCGTGTGTAGGTGCCACCGTCCCGGGTCTTGGCCGGCCTTCTCGGCGCCCGCACTCGCACGGCGCCCGCACGCGCGCGGTCGCGCGCGCGCGGTCACCGACCGCGGCAGAACAGCGGCAGAACAGCGGCAG
>Ga0180216_1004517_pt1 | contig 10520 bp, 9 predicted proteins | sample eDN3rd37CBELigMG_FD_128879 | JGI IMG/M metagenome (GOLD analysis project Ga0180216, IMG submission 128879) | Enriched Miracle-Growth compost microbial communities from Emeryville, California, USA - eDNA 3rd pass 37_C BE-Lig MG (version 2)... ...
CGAACACCTTTTGCTTGCCTTGATCGACGATCAGGATGCGGGCGCAGTGATGCGTGCCTGCAGCGTCGACCTTGAGCATCTCAAGCGTATCGTTACCGATTATATTGATCGCGAACTTGATAACCTGGTCACGGGTTATGACGAAGATTCCAAACCCACTGCTGCGTTTCAGCGGGTCATCCAGCGTGCGGTCATCCATGTGCAGTCCTCGAACCGTGAGGAAGTGACTGGCGCGAACGTGCTGGTTGCCATCTTTGCGGAACGGGAAAGCCATGCTGCCTATTTCCTCCAGGAACAGCAGATGACCCGTTACGACGCCGTGAATTATATTTCGCACGGCATTTCCAAACGTCCGCAGAGCAGCGAAACCCGTCCGCCGCGCGGCGCGGAGAGCCCGAGCGAAGAACGGACAAGCACTGAGCAGGAGGAGAGCGCGAAGAAAAAGCAGGACGCGCTGTCAGCTTACTGCGTCAATCTCAATGAGAAAGCCAAGGCTGGTCGCATCGATCCACTGATCGGACGTGACAGCGAAATCAGCCGTACCATTCAGGTGCTTTGCCGCCGTTCGAAGAACAATCCGCTTTATGTGGGCGATCCGGGTGTTGGCAAAACCGCCATCGCCGAGGGTCTCGCCAAGCGGATCGTTGAAGGGCAGGTGCCCGAGGCGTTGGCCGACGCGACGATCTTTTCGCTCGACATGGGTACGCTTCTGGCTGGCACCCGTTATCGTGGTGACTTTGAAGAACGCCTGAAGCAGGTCGTCAAGGAACTCGAGGAGTATCCGGGTGCGGTCCTGTTCATCGACGAAATTCACACGGTCATCGGCGCTGGCGCTACCTCAGGAGGCGCAATGGACGCGTCGAACCTGTTGAAGCCTGCGCTTTCGTCGGGCGCTATCCGCTGCATCGGATCCACCACCTATAAGGAATATCGTCAGTTCTTCGAGAAAGATCGCGCCTTGGTGCGTCGTTTCCAAAAGATCGACGTCAACGAGCCTTCGATCCCGGATGCGATTGAAATCATGAAGGGGCTGAAGCCTTACTTCGAGGATTTCCACAAGGTCAAGTACACCGTCGATGCCATTAAGACGGCGGTGGAATTGTCTGCGCGTTATATTTCGGATCGCAAGCTGCCTGACAAGGCAATCGACGTGATTGACGAAACGGGCGCCAGCCAGATGCTCTTGCCCGAGAACAAGCGCAAGAAGACCATCGGCGTAAAGGAAATCGAAGCGACAATCGCAACGATGGCCCGTATCCCACCGAAATCGGTGTCGAAGGATGACGAACAGGTTCTGTCACATCTGGATGCAGAGCTGAAGCGCGTCGTCTATGGTCAGGATCTGGCAATCGAAGCTCTGTCGGCCTCAATCAAGCTCGCCCGTGCAGGACTGCGTGAACCGGACAAGCCAATCGGCTCTTATCTGTTCTCCGGCCCTACTGGCGTCGGCAAGACGGAAGTCGCCAAGCAACTGGCAAGTTCGCTCGGTGTCGAACTGTTGCGTTTCGATATGTCGGAATATATGGAGCGCCATACCGTCTCGCGGCTTATTGGTGCCCCTCCCGGCTATGTCGGATTCGATCAGGGCGGTCTTCTGACAGATGGGGTCGATCAGCATCCGCATTGCGTGCTGCTGCTCGATGAAATCGAGAAGGCGCATCCGGACCTGTTCAACATCCTGTTGCAGGTAATGGATCATGGCTCGCTGACCGATCATAACGGCAAGAAGATCGACTTCCGCAACGTGATCCTGATCATGACCACCAACGCCGGTGCGTCGGATATGGCCAGGGCAGCAATCGGTTTTGGTTCCACACGTCGCGAAGGCGATGACATGGAAGCGATCAACCGTCTGTTTACGCCGGAATTCCGTAACCGACTGGATGCGATCATTCCGTTCGGCCCGCTGCCGGTTCCGGTTATCCATCAGGTAGTGCAGAAGTTTGTGCTTCAGCTTGAAGCACAGCTTGCTGAACGCGGTGTGACTTTCGAACTGACCGAAGGTGCAATCTCCTGGCTGGCTGACAAGGGATACGACGAGCGCATGGGTGCACGTCCGCTGGGCCGGGTTATCCAGGAGCACATCAAGAAGCCATTGGCCGATGAAGTGCTGTTCGGAAAACTCAAGCACGGCGGCACGGTTCGCGTGGACGTGGTAACCAAGCCTGACGGAAAAACCGATCTGTCGTTGGAAAGTGTCGCCGACAAGCCGGTCAGTCCGAAAAAGGACATTCCGGCTGAAAAGAAGCAGTTGCAACGCAAGAAGGCTGCTCCGAAGAAGGCTGAAAAGGAAAAAGTGCTGGCGGGCAAGGACGAACCGGCGCCAAAAACGTCCTCGAAGTCTTCGGTGACCAAGTCCTCGGTGCCGAAGGTGCCGCGCAAGAAATAGTTGGGATAGAAACGGCCCCTCCGGGGGCCGTTTTTCTTGAATCCGTGACGAGCATGGACGAAAACTGAGGTTTTCCTATTCTGGCGGAAGAAACCGGGTGCAACTTGCTTGGACCTTGCTCTAACGTGGCTCCATGCCACCGATTCATCTCAGTCCTCCTGAACGTAATTTAGAAGATCAACGCCACATGCGATGGTTTCTGCGCGGTTGTATGCGCATTTGCAGCATTCCGGCTCTATTGCTGATGAGTTCATTCATCGGTTTTGCCGGGCTGGCCATCGAAAGCGGAATTACAGTTGTCCAGGCGGTTTTCATGACCCTTACCATCTGGGCTCTTCCGGCCAAGGTCGTTCTGATTGGCGCGATCAGCGCCGGCGTGGCTTTGCCTGCCGCAGCTCTCGCCGTTGGGCTGTCGTCGGTGCGTTTGATGCCGATGGTGGTTGCATTGCTTCCCGAACTGCAGGGTCCGAAGACCCGGAAACTGACGCTCGCGGCCTTGTGTCATTTCGTGGCTGTCACCGCGTGGGTCATGGCCATGGAAGAGTTGCGCAAGATACCGCGTGATATGAGAACCAGTTATTTTGCGGGAATCGGAATGGTGCTAGTGGGAACCAATGCGATCATCGTCGCAATCGTTTATTCGTTATCGACGTCTTTTCCGCCAATCGTTTTTGCGGCACTTTTCATGCTGACGCCGATGTATTTTCTGACATCGCTCTGGCGTTCAGCCAGGGAGCGGGCAGGGCAGGTTGCGATGATTTCCGGGATCGCTCTGTTTCCCATATTCCATCATCTGGCTCCGGGATACGATCTGCTGTTCACGGGTATTCTCGGCGGGCTGATAGCGTTCGGCTTTCATAGAATGCGTCAAATACCAGCAGGAGCGGGTGAATGAACTGGGACAGTTTTTCAACTTGGTGGTGGCCGTTCGTGTTTATCCTGCTGGCGGGAGCGTTGCCGACCTATCTGTTTCGCGTGATGGGAGTGCTGGTTGGCGGGCGGGTACGAGAGGATTCCGAGGCGCTTGTTCTCGTACGATGCATCGCAACCGCGCTGGTAGCAGGCGTTATTGCGCAGCTTGTTCTCTATCCCAATGGCGAATTGGCCAACTCGCCGCTGTGGCTGCGCGCTGGTTCCGCCGTGGCAGGATTTGCCGCTTTCATCATGACCGGCAAGCGATTGCTGGTCGGTGTTCTGATCGCGGAAATCCTGCTGGTGATCGGTCTGCTTACACTTTGAAAGTTTGAGTCATATCAAATTGCTGCGCGGATTTTTTCAGCGTTTGCTGAAAGAACTGCGGCGTCTTCCATCTGTCCCGTATGGGGCTTGAGCGCGACGCCTTCAAAACGCGGGATCACATGGAAGTGCAGGTGATAGACGGTCTGGCCGGATGCAGGTTCGTTGAACTGCATAACCGTTACGCCATCGGCGTTGAAAGCCGTTTTTACGGCCTGGGCGATTTTTTGCACAACCTGAATAACGTTCGCGAGGGTTTCCGGCTTGGCATCGAGCAGGTTGCGGGAAGGTGCCTTTGGCACAACCAGCGTATGGCCCGTGCCTTGCGGCATCACATCCATGAACGCAACGACATCGTCGGTTTCATAAACACGGGTGGACGGAATTTCACTGCGCAGAATCTTGGCGAAGATATTATTGTCGTCATAGGTAGCGGGCATGCGATTCTCTCCAATGCGGAATGTTTGAACGGATCAGACCGCATCTATTCCTGGTAGGCAAGGTGGATCGGTTCATGCGTCCCTGAATGGGGAGTGTTCATGCAAAGCGCTCTGGATTTGCTCGACTTCGCGGCGCTCATGCTCAAGATAATCACGCACTGCATTCCGAAAACCTTCATGGACAATGTAATGCGCCGAATGGGTCGTGACCGGCACATAACCGCGCGCGATTTTATGCTCGCCTTGTGCGCCAGCCTCCACGACACTCAGTTTTCGATCGATGGCAAAATCGATTGCCTGATGATAGCAAACCTCAAAATGCAGGTAGGGATGATCTTCAATGCAGCCCCAGTGCCGGCCGAAGAGCGTGTCACCCCCGATGAAATTGATTGCACCGGCGATATAATGCCCGTTGCGTTTTGCCATGATGAGCAGGATGTCCTCGGCCATGCTTTCGCCGATCAGCGAAAAGAACTGCCTGTTCAGATAGGGCCGTCCCCATTTGCGGCTGCCCGTATCGATATAAAACGCAAAGAAATCATCCCAGACGGCTTCCGTGAGGTCGTTGCCGGTCAGCCAGTCGATTTCTATGCCGTCCGACAAAGCCTGGCGGCGTTCTTTTTTTAACGCTTTGCGTTTCCGGGATACAAGTTCACTCAGAAAGTCATCATAGCTTTTAAAGTTCTTGTTTTTAAAGTGAAACTGCTGATCAGTGCGATGGAGAAAGCCTGCGCGCTCCAGTGCGGTAACCTCATCGGGCAGTGCAAATGTAACATGCGCAGATGAAACACCGGTCTGGTCCGCCAGTTCCCGCAATCCGCCAGCCAGCGCCAGTCGAACCGTTTCGCTTTCATAAGCGACGTGATTGATAAGGCGCGGGCCGGTAGCTGGAGTGAAGGGCACTGCTGCCTGAAATTTGGGATAATATCGGCCTCCGGCGCGCTCAAAAGCATCCGCCCAGCCATGGTCGAAGACATATTCTCCCTGACTGTGGCCTTTGAGATAATTTGGCACCACTCCGATGAGACTGCCCCGATCGTCTTCAAGGCGCAAATGCTTCGGAAGCCAGCCCGCCTTTCGGGAAACTGAGCCCGACTCTTCCAGAGCCAACAGGAAGTTGCGGGTTATGAAGGGATTGTAGTTCGCGTCCTGTCGGGAAGCCCCGACAAGACTGCTCCATTCGTCCTTCGTGAATTCGCTGATATTCTCAACGACACGGAGAACGAAGCTTTGCTCATTCCGCGGGTCTTCGTCGTTCACCGCTATTCCTTTGCCGTTATCGCGCATGTTGCGGCGCTCGGCGTGTTGTCGTCAAGCTAACAGGGCGCGTGGATCAAAACCTTCGAACGTGATCTGGTCGACATTGAGATCGCTATGCTTCTGCATTTCGCGATCTCGAACGGTCCAACTGATCACCGGCATGTGCAACTTCTCCTGAACGAAAGTGACGAACGGGTTGGGCAGATGATGCAGGTTATAGGATACGAAGGAAATGCCATGCGCCAGCATGGAGAAATGTCTTTCAAAATCTTTCGTACTGGTACCTTCGGCGGTAAGCCCTCCCGGGATTCCCGGCGCATCTGCTTCAAAGCGGCGGATCAGGTGGTGATCGAAAGACATGATCGCCGCTTCGCCCTTATAAGACGCCAGTTCTTTGGCAACGGCGGCCACTAGACCGTCGTCCTTACCTTCTATGCCCTTCAATTCGATGACAAGAGGAACACGGCCATCGACCAGATCAAGCATCTGACGAAGCGTCGGCACGTGATCGGCGGTGCCGCCGACCTTGAGCGCGGTCGCTTCGGCAAGCGTCAAATCGCTGATGTAGCCTTCGCGACCGGCGAGACGCTTCAGCTCGTCATCATGAAAGACGACCACGCCGCCATCACGGGTGAGATGAACATCGCATTCAATGGCGAATCCCGCTTTGGCTGCCGCCTCAAACGCTGAAAGGGTGTTTTCCCAGCGTTCCTTGTTAAGATCGTGCAATCCACGATGAGCGACAGGGCGCTTCTTGATCCAGTCAATGGACGTCATGTCACGCAACCTCGATGATTGCTTCTATTTCGACAGGTGCATTGAGCGGCAGGCTGGCAACGCCGACTGCGGAGCGGGCATGTTTGCCAGCGTCGCCGAGGACTGCGACGAGGAGATCGGATGCGCCATTGGCAACCAAATGCTGCTCCACAAAGTCGGGCGTTGAAGCTACGAAGGCCGTAATTTTTACAATTCGCTTGATGCGGCCGAGGTCACCAAGTGCCGCCTTTGCCTGGGCAAGAATGTTGACAGCACAGGCGCGTGCCGCCGCTTGTCCGTGCGCAACTGTCAGCTCGTCTCCGATCTGGCCAGTGTGCACCAGCTTGCCGCCTTCGAGTGGAAGCTGGCCAGAAGTGAGCAGCAAAGAGCCGCTTTGGGCAAAAGGAACATAGTTTGCGGCGGGTGCGGCGGCTTCCGGGATGGATATACCCAGATTTTTAAGGCGGCTGTCGATCGTGTCGGTCATTATATTAATCCTTGCTTGCAAAGGTACTTCGCGATCTACCTATAAGCAGAATCGGTGAAGCTTTGGGGAAGGGTGCTTTTTTTGCCTCGCTTCCGCCACGAGTTTTTTTATCATGCTCGTCAACTCATCGGGAGATTCATGTATGCGTTTTTTCAAGAGTGCGGTTGCGGCGAGTGGAACGGCTGCTTGTATTTGGGCCGGATTTGCGGTCGCCGCTCATGCGGCCTCGACGGTAACGTTGGTTCCACATCGCGCAGTCTATGATCTGACTCTGGATCGAGCCGATGAAAAATCAGGGATCAGTGGTTTGACCGGCCGCATGGTGTATGAGTTTAACGGATCGGCATGTGAAGGCTACACCACCAATTTCCGTTTCGTGACCCGGATCGATATGGAAGAGCAGCCGCAGCGCGTGACCGACCAGCAGACGACGACGTTCGAAGGAGCGGACGGAAAGAACTTCCGCTTCGTCAACAAGACCTTCGTGGACAAGGAACTGGTCAAGGAAGTGCGTGGCGACGCGAAGCTCGAGGGCGGCAAGACCGTCGTCGAGTTGAGCAAGCCGAAGGAAAACAAGCTCGACCTCAAGGGAACGCAATTTCCCACCGGTCATATGGAAGAACTGATCGGCAAGGCGGAAGCCGGGCAGAAGTTCTACCAGACATCGCTGTTTGATGCTTCCGAAGATGCCGACCGGGTGGTTGCAACCACCGTTGTCGTCGGCAAGGAACAGTCCTTGACGGACGACGAGACCAAGATCATGGGCAAGTTTTCCAAGGATCAGGTCTGGCCGGTAACGATTGCCTATTTCGATGACAAGGAAAAGCAGGACGGCCTGCCCATCTATCGCATCAATTTCAAGCTTTATCGCAATGGAATTACCCGCGACCTTACCATGGATTATGGAGATTTCTCCATGAGGGGAAAACTCGTGAAGCTTGATGTCTATGATACGGCAAAACAGGCTGGAACCTGCAAGTAGACGCCCTGGTGGGCATGTTTGTTAGCCCGTTCAGTGCTATATTGTGCAGACGACTTGCATTTTGCGGCGTGATCAGTTAACAGCGCGCCTATTCCACACACGGGATTGGGCTTTTGTCGGGAGAAATCCGGCAAAAACCTCCGGTGGCGAGAAATCGCCTCAGCCCGTGGAGGTTAAACCGGAAAAGGAAAATAAAGATGGCATTACCTGATTTCAGCATGCGCCAGCTTCTGGAAGCTGGTGTTCACTTCGGCCACCAGACCCATCGCTGGAACCCGAAAATGGCACCATACATCTATGGTGACCGCAACAATATCCACATTCTCGATCTGTCCCAGACCGTTCCTCTGCTGCACAACGCGCTGAAGATCGTTTCGGACACGGTTGCCCGCGGCGGTCGCGTTCTGTTCGTCGGCACGAAGCGTCAGGCTTCGGACATCATTGCCGATGCTGCCAATCGTTCGGCACAGTATTACGTCAATGCACGCTGGCTCGGCGGCATGATGACGAACTGGAAGACGATCTCCAATTCGATCCAGCGTCTGCGCAAGCTCGACGAACTGCTGGCTGGCGAAGCTCAGGGCTTCACCAAGAAGGAACGCCTCAACCTTGAGCGCGAGCGTGAAAAGCTTGACCGCGCCCTCGGCGGTATCAAGGACATGGGCTCGGTCCCGGACCTGATGTTCATCATCGACACCAACAAGGAAGCGATTGCCATTCAGGAAGCCAAGCGTCTTGGTATTCCGGTCGTTGCCGTGATCGATTCGAACTGCGATCCGGACCAGATCGATTACCCGATCCCGGGCAACGATGACGCCGCGCGCGCTATCGCCCTGTATTGCGATCTGATTGCCCGCGCTGCTCTCGACGGCATTGCGCGTCAGCAGGGCGCGATGGGCATCGACATCGGTGCACAGGCTGAAGCTCCGGTAGAGCCAGCCCTCGAAGCTCCGGCTGAAGGCGCTTAATCAGCGTATGATTTCATCCATCCGTCATATCTGTGATAGGGCGGGTGGATAATCTCGTTTCATCCCGGTGCGAGATCGTGATTCCTGTAGTGCAACGCTCAGGTCAGGTCGCGATCCAGAAACCAAGCGCCGGTTAAAAGTTGGCACACCTTTTCGGTGTGCCTTCGCTTTCATGAAAGGCGACATCATGAGCATTTCCGCATCTCTCGTCAAAGAACTCCGCGACCTCACCGGCGCCGGCATGATGGACTGCAAGGCAGCACTTGCCGAAACCAATGGCGACATCGACGCTGCCGTTGACTGGCTGCGCGCCAAGGGTATTGCAAAGGCTGACAAGAAGGCTGGCCGTACGGCTGCTGAAGGTCTGGTTGGCGTTGCAGCTTCCGGCAACAAGGCTGTTGTCGTTGAAGTAAACTCCGAAACCGACTTCGTTGCCCGCAACGATGCTTTCCAGGATCTGGTCCGCAAGATCGCCCAGGCTGCTCTGTCGACCGATGGCTCGACCGAAGCTGTGGCCGACGCCAAGATCGATGGTAAGACCGTTACCGAAACGGCAAAGGACGCTGTTGCCACCATCGGTGAAAACATTGGCTTCCGCCGTTCGGCTGCGCTGACCGTTCCGCAGGGCGTTGTCGCGACCTACATTCACAACGGTGTTGCTGATGGCCTTGGCAAGCTGGGCGTTCTCGTTGCAATCGAAACCGCTGGCGATGCAGAAGCTGCAAAGGCATTCGGTCGCCAGGTTGCCATGCACGTTGCTGCAATCAACCCGCTGGCTCTGACCGCCGAAGATGTCGATCCGGCTGCTGCCGAGCGCGAAAAGGCGATCTTCATTGAGCAGGCTCGCGAATCCGGCAAGCCGGACAATATCATCGAAAAGATGATCGAAGGCCGCATGCGCAAGTTCTACGAAGAAGTCGTTCTTCTTTCGCAGGCTTTCGTTATCAATCCTGACCTGACGGTTGCAGCTGCCCTCAAGGAAGCTGAAAAGACCATCGGTGCGCCGGCCAAGATCACGGGCTTTGCCCGTATCGCTCTCGGTGAAGGCATCGAAAAGGAAGAAACCGACTTTGCTGCTGAAGTAGCTGCTGCTGCCAAGGGCTAAGCAGGTCTGTTTTTCAGCGCATCTCGCCCGAAAATAGGTTTTCCCTTTTCGGAATGCGTTGATTGCCTGAAAAGGCTTTTGATTACGAAGGGCATCGCGTGACAACGCGGTGCCCTTCGTGTATCGGAACCCGAACACATCCACTTGATCACCATCTGCGGAGAGCATCCAATGCCAGGTCAACCCGCCTACAAACGCGTCCTTTTGAAAGCCTCAGGCGAGGCATTGATGGGCAGCCAGGGCTTTGGCATCGATGTTTCCGTGGCAGACCGTATTGCAAGCGATATCAAGCAGGCACGGTCGCTTGGGGTCGAAGTCGGCGTCGTCATTGGCGGCGGTAATATTTTCCGTGGCGTGGCAGTGGCCTCGAAAGGTGGCGACCGCGTGACGGGCGACCACATGGGAATGCTGGCCACGGTCATCAATTCTCTTGCGCTGCGTACCTCCCTGCACAAGATCGGTGTCGACTCCGTCGTGCTCTCGGCCATCGCCATGCCTGAAATCTGTGAGAGCTTCTCGCAGAGACAGGCTACGGCCTACATGGATGAGGGCAAGGTCGTGATCTTTGCTGGCGGTACCGGAAATCCATTCTTCACGACGGATTCGGCGGCGGCTCTTCGCGCTGCCGAAATCGAGGCGGATGCGCTTTTGAAGGGCACGCAGGTTGACGGAATTTATTCCGCCGACCCGAAGAAAGATCCGAACGCCACGCGTTTCGATCGTCTGACGCACAAGGAAGTTCTCGATCGCGGGCTTGCGGTCATGGATACAGCCGCTGTTGCCCTTGCGCGTGAGAACAACATTCCGATAATAGTCTATTCCATCCATGAAAACGGCGGCTTGGCCGAAATTCTGCAAGGCAAGGGGCGCTGCACGATCGTTTCCGATAATTGATCG
>Ga0180216_1004518_pt1 | contig 10519 bp, 10 predicted proteins | sample eDN3rd37CBELigMG_FD_128879 | JGI IMG/M metagenome (GOLD analysis project Ga0180216, IMG submission 128879) | Enriched Miracle-Growth compost microbial communities from Emeryville, California, USA - eDNA 3rd pass 37_C BE-Lig MG (version 2)... ...
CTTCTGCGTATCATCGGATCGTCAGCGGCTGCCCATGTCGGCATCGAGTATGGTATCAAGGGGCCGACCTTTGCGACCTGTTCTGCCTGCTCTACGGCGACGCATGCAATCGGGATCGCGCTCGACTACATCCGCCGCGGCGTGGTCGACGTCGCCATCGCCGGCGCATCGGAATCCGTAATCAACTACGGCACCATGAAGGCCTGGCAGGCGCTCCACGTTCTGTCGCCACAAGGGTGCTTCCCGTTCGACAAGAAGCGCAATGGCACGGTGCTCGGCGAGGGCGCTGGCATCCTCGTCCTCGAAGATCTGGAGCACGCACGCAAGCGCGGCGCCAGGATCCTTGCTGAAGTCGTAGGCTACGCCACCACGTCCGATGCGCGCGACATGGTGAACCCCGGCATTGAAGGCCCAAGCGAAGCCATGCGCCTTGCCTTGGCAGACGCCGGGATCGAACCTGAGAAGATCGACTATCTCAACGCGCACGGCACCGCCACAACCGTCAACGACGAGAACGAAACCAACGCCATCAAGAAGGTGTTCGGCAAGCACGCCTACAAGCTGGCGATTTCCTCGACAAAGTCGATGCACGGCCATCCTCTCGGTGCCGGTGGCGGTATCGAAGCCACGGCTTGCATCAAGGCCATGGAAGAAAACTGGGTCCCGCCGACCATCGGTCTTACCGACCCGGACCCGGCCTGCGATCTGGACTACGTTCCTAACCAGGGCCGCGAGATGGAAGTCAAATACACCATGTCGAACTCGTTCGCCTTCGGCGGCCTGAACGCGGTTCTCGTTTTCGGCCCTGCTCCGGCCGTTTAACTACTTTTCTGCAGGGCCGGCTTTATCCCGGCCCTGCCAGATGGCTCAAGGTGCGTTGAGCCAGGTGCCGAGCAACCAACCCGCCCACATGCGACAGTCGCCGGCAAACCAGCCTGGACCTGTCTGGTTCTTAAACTACCCCGTTCTTCCGACTTTGCTAATCTCAGCGGTCAGCCCGCGACGCTGCATGCCCTGCTTCCTGGCGCGGCATTGATCGGGCGAGCGCGCCCACTATTCGCGACCGAAGGATAATGAGGCGGCAGCCAACGTCGCACAGCACGTGAGCTATGCGGGTTCGAGGGGCGGGACGGGCCTCATGTAACACGGCCGACATGAGCTGATCCGGGTCCCTAATCATCGTCGCAGGGCCCTTATGCCACATCCCTATTGAAGTGTGTCACACCGGATGAGAAAGTGACAATTCGGGCCGCTTCGAACGGCTGGTAAGGGCGTAGCGTACTGGGAGGAGGCCATGCGCGAAGTTTTGATCCGTTCGGGGGAAGTGGCCATCCGGGCCCGCCTCCTCAATACACCGACGGCTGACCGGATCTGGGAAATCCTGCCAATTCATGCCGACGCCCGAACCTGGGGCGAGGAGATCTATTTTCTGGCCCCGGTCACGAACCCTGCGGAGCCCGACGCCAAGGAGGTGATCGAGGCGGGTGAAATCGCCTTTTGGCCTGAAGGCGGTGCGATCACCATCGGTTTCGGACCAACGCCAATTTCAAGGAAGGGGGAAATCCGGCTCGTCAGTCCATGCAACGTATGGGCACATGCGCTGGATGACGTTCGCCAGCTGAGGAGTGTCCACCCGGGTGAAAACATCACTATCGAAGCCGACAGCAACTGACTTCTCGGGGGGCTAGTCTGTGAGGACCGGTAGAAGCGGTTCAATCTGAACCGCAAGGGCATCAAGCGGATTGATTGCAAGAGGCTTGATCGCATCTAGCGCTGCCAGAAGGTCTGCCGGGTGCAGATCCGCGATTGGCAGCTCACGCGTCCAGCCTTTTTGCGCCAGCCAGGACCGATAGGAAGCCTCGTTGGCAGGGAGTACCCAGTCGCGCGGCGTAACCGCCACAACGGGCCGCTGCAGCCAGACGCATTCAGACAGCATCGTGCTGGAATCGCCCGTGCACAGGATGACCTCCGATTGGGCAAACAAAGGTCCGAGCGTCCCCGGTCCGGCCGTGCGGACATCGATGAAGCGGGCAATGGCACCGTCCGACGCCGACATTTCAGCCAGCATGTCCGAGACGAAGGCTGGTGTCCGCGGCGCGTTCGAGACAATCCATCGAGTTCCCCAGGCTTCGAAACACTCTCTTACGAACGCCAGAAGCCCTTTCCAGTCCGCTCGGGCATATCGGACCGTGCCGGCGTCGCCACCGACGATCAGGCCGGCGATGCCCGGACGTGCTCCGGGTTCCCGCTCAGGCCTGCCGGATGGCCTCGCAATCGTGTCGGGATCCAGCGGGCTTGGCTTCAGCGTCATGAGCCGGTTGGCGCCTGTGGCCTGCTCCGCATAGGAGGTCAGCACAAGCGTGAAATCTTCTCCCCGATAACGCCGCAAGGACCCATAGAACAGGTTGGAGGCACCGGTCAGGCGTGCCGCGGCCACATTTGCAGCAAGTGTATTGCCACCCGCTGAAACGATGATGTCGGGGCGTCCGATATGCGATAAATCCAGGCTGTAGACATTCCGGAGAACAAGCTCCGGTCTCATCCCGCTATTGATCAGCAGCGAGAGGGCTCGTGCAGGTAGCCACCGTGGTCTGCGGACTTGCAAGCGCCGGACGTGGACCTCTCGGCGTCGCGCCAGTGCCGCCACAATCCCTTCGGCGAGGGTGTAATGCCCCGGTCGTCCGTCTGACAGGATAAGGGTATCAATTGCGCGCATCGCTTCCCGGCATGGTGCTGTGGCAACGCGACCTGTGCTGAGGACATCTCCTCATCAGACGGTGAAAGAAGGTTGCCAGCGTTGGTGGGCCCGGCAGGACTCGAACCTGCAACCAGACGGTTATGAGCCGCCCGCTCTAACCATTGAGCTACGGGCCCACGTACGCCGAAGCGGCTTCTTAGCAGACTTGGACGCAGTGCTGAATGGCTTTAAGCCCTCTTTATGCGTCAATCCTCGATATAATCGATCTGATCCAGATACTTGAGGACAACATGAACCAGAACCCCCTAAGAGCGGCTCTTTATGCCGCACTGGCCTTCTTCGCCTGCTTCGCCGCAGCCAGCCCCTCACAGGCAGACGACATGAAACGCACCGTAACTGTCTCCGCTTCCGCGACTGTTCAGGTGGCCCCTGATGCGGCAAACATCACCGGTGGCGTCGTCAGCGATGCTGACACGGCGCGCGCCGCCCTTGATGCCAACTCAGGAAGTGTGAGCAACCTGATCGATGGCCTGAAGGCGATGGGGATCAAGGAGAAGGACCTTCAGACATCCAATTTCAGCATTCAGCCCCGTTACGAAAATGTGCAGCCGGAGGGACCGCCGCAGTTGGTGGGCTACAGGGTTCAGAATTCGATCAACGTCCTGGTGCGGGATCTTGGCAAGCTCGGGGAAACGCTGGACCTGATGGTGTCACTTGGGGCCAATCAGATGCACGACATGACCTTTATCGTCAGCAATGCCGAGACCCTCAAGGACGAAGCCCGTCGGGCAGCGATCGCCAATGCCTTGCGCCGCGCCGAACTCTATGCGGCGGCCGCCGGGGCCGAGGTCGGCGAGGTCGTACGCATCTCGGAGGAAACCCAGGGCTTCGAGGGTGGACCGCGTCCGATGTTCCGCGGCGCGGCCATGACCGCATCGGTGCCCGTCGAGGCCGGACAGGAAACGCTTGAAGCGCGCGTCACTGTAACCTGGGAACTCAAGTAACCGGAGCATGCAGCCGAGGGCTCTTCTGCTGCCTCGGCTGCACCGATCGCTATCCCGGTCAGATCAGACTTACAACTTCCGCTGTGCTGGCATTGGCGTCGGCGCCAGGCTGCAGCGACCAGTCGGCGAAGTTCCGCATCTCGCCCGCCGATCGCAAACGCCTGAGACCGGCAAAATCGATCGTGGCAGATACCCATCCCGGCGAATTGAGCCCGCCTTCCGCGAGAACCCCACTGTCCGATACACCATGTTCAGAAGGCACGAAGATGCCTGCAGCGCCATTATTGCGGTCAACGGCCGGCGACCAGAGTGCATCGCCGATAGTGGGGCTCGTCACGCACGCAATCTGATTTTCGAGTGCCCGCGCGAGGGCTCCGGTTCGCACCCGGTGATATCCCGATACAAGCTCGGTGCAGGACGGCACCAGCAACAACTCCGCACCCGCCGCAGCCATGGCGCGCGCAATGAGCGGGAACTCGCTGTCATAGCAGATGACGATGCCAATCCGCCCGAGCTCGGTCTCGAACACCCGCACCGGCCCCCCCGCCGAGATGCCCCAGTCATGCTCGAACGGAGTCATCATCAGCTTGGTCTGCTCGCCGATTTTTCCTTTCGGCGTCACGAGTTGTGCGGCGTTGAGATAACGCGCGTCAGCGCCAAGCACGGGGCCGCTACCGACGAGGATGTGCACGCCATGCTGCTTGGCCAGTTCGGCATGGAAAGCGACCCGCTCCTTGGCAAGCCCAGCGACCTTGTCCAGGCTATGGCGAAGATCGCCCGCGACTTCCGGCCCGAAAATCGCGGCCTGCTCCATCGCGGCATATTCGGGAAACAGGAGAAGTTCCGCGCCGGTCTGCGCCCCTTCCTCAACCCAGCTGGCAATCTTGTCCTGCCACTCGGACAGGCTTTTCGGTTCGCCAATCGGGTACTGTGCCGAGGCGACCGTAAGCGTTTGCCGGAATGTCATGCCAGCTCCCTCACCCAGAACTGCATCGGCTTCGACGTCTCCTCGGTGTCTCCGACGTCCTTCCAGGAGTAATGCGCGATGAGGCCTTCCACGGGAGCGTATCCGCGCTTCCTCCAGAATCCGTCGAGGGGGACGTATCCGGGCTCTTTCAGCGGGTGATCGTCAGGCCGGACCACCCGGCAGAACGTCGAAATTTCGAAGCCGCCGAGGGCCATTGCATGCGCCTCCCGGCCATCGAAGAACGCATGCCCGAGCCCTTGCCCGCGATACTCCTTCAGGAGCACGGATTCACCGCAGTAGAAAACCTTGGAGATATCGTAACCGGCGGCTTCAAACGGAGCGATGAACTCGGCGTCCGTCTCGACCATGGGGGACCCGGTCGAGGCGCCGACGACCGTGGCTCCGTCGCGCGCAACGATACACACCGCGCCCTTTCCCTCGGCAAATTTCGCCAGATATTCTTCCTCATAGTCGAGCGACCCTTCGTAGAGATAGGGCCAGGCCCGGAACACCTCGATCCGCAAGCGTGCAAGATCCGGCAGTACAGCCTTGATCTGCTCACCGGAGAGGGATTCGACAGTCAGGTTCATGTGCGTGGCTTCACCGGTCTGTTGGCTTCATCACAAATGATTACGGTCGGCTTCCAGGTCCGCGCTTCGGACTCCTCCATCTGGCCGTAGGCGCAGATGATCAGCTTGTCGCCAATGCAGACCAGCCGCGCTGCCGCCCCGTTCAGCCCGATCTCACCGGAATTGGGCGCCCCCTCGATCACGTAGGTGGCAAAACGCGCACCATTGTCGATGTCGTAGATCTCGACGCGCTCGTTGATGAGCAAGCCAGCCGCTTTGATAAGCTCCGGATCAATCGAGATCGAGCCCTCATAGTTGATGTCGCACTGAGTGACGGTGGCGCGATGCAGCTTGCATTTCAGCATCGTAACGAGCATGGGACGCTCCGTTGTATGAGGCCGTGGCGGCAGCGAAGGCTTCAGCCCGCGACCTGCGCAATCCAATCGGTAAGGTTGTAATAGGTTGTAACGCGGGCAATCTTGCCATCGCGTATCGCGAAAAATGCACCGGCCGGCAACCGGTAGGTCTGGCCCTTGGCTTCTGGCAATCCCTGGTCGGTATTCAGATAGGTGCCGATCACGTTGAATTCAGCTGCGGCCCGTTGACCATCGCGTCCGACCATGACGACGATGTCTTCAAGCTGCTCCTTGTAATGATGGGCCATGCGCGCATTGAACGCGATAAATTTTTCCTTGCCGTGCCGGCGCTCACCCTGATTGACGTCATGAATGACATCTTCAGTCAGGCAGGCAAGCATGCCCTCATTGTCGCCGGCATTGAACGCATCATAATAGCGGCGGATCAGGGCCGCCGTCTTCTGACGGGCATTGGATTGCTCTGCGGTTTCGCTCATCGGCGGGTTCTCCCTTGCGTGTGTTCTGAGGCAGAGGGCCCTGCTTAGCAGCCGGACCGGGCGTGGCCAAGTCACCAAGCGCCGCAGTTTCGGCACTCCGTAACACGCACATCTTGCGTGAAACGCCGCCGCGCGCTACCTCCTGCGCCATGAAAATTGATACCGATGCCCACACAAGCAATGGCGACCCGGCGGGCGTCGTCGTCGCCGCCCTTTACAAGTTCGTGCCCGTATCGGATTGCCACGCAGTGCGTGAGCAACTCATTGCCCTGTGCGAGCGTGAAGCCATCCGCGGCACTCTCCTCGTGGCACCCGAGGGCCTGAATGGTACGGTGGCAGGCAGCCGCCCTGCCATCGATTGTCTGGCCGCCGCCGTCCGGGCCATCACAGGCAGCGACGACATCGAGTGGAAGGAATCATCAGCGCCCGCACAGCCGTTCAAGCGCATGAAGGTTCGCCTGAAGCGTGAGATCGTGACCATGGGTGTCGAAGGCATCGATCCGCGCTCGACCGTCGGCACCTATGTTGAGCCGGCCGACTGGAACAATCTGATTTCCGACCCCGATACCATCGTCATAGACACCCGCAACGACTATGAGGTTGCCATCGGCACCTTCAGTCGCGCGATCAATCCGAAAACGAACACCTTCCGCGAATTCCCCGCCTGGGTTCGCGAAAACCTCGACCCGGCCAGCAAGCCGAAAGTCGCCATGTTCTGCACGGGCGGTATCCGCTGCGAGAAGGCGACTGCCTTGCTGAAGCTGCACGGCTTTGAAGAGGTCTATCACCTGAAAGGCGGCATTCTGAAGTATCTTGAAGAGGTTCCGGCAGAGCAGAGTCTCTGGCAAGGTGAATGCTTCGTCTTTGATGAACGCGTCGCGTTGGGCCACGAGCTGGCCATTGGCAGCTATCAGCTGTGCTCGGTATGCCGGCAGCCGATTCCCTCGGAAACCGGCCATGGAGGAGGTTATGCAACTCGGGAGTGCGCGAAGTGTGCTGCTGAAGCCGATCCCGAACGCCTGAGACGTGCCGCTGAGCGGCAGCGCCAGATTGAACTGGCGAAAGCCCGGGGCGAAAACCACTTCAAACCGGCACCTGCCTCGCCTTCCATTCCGGACAACACTTAATGTGTTAGGGGGTACGTTGCTGACGGTCCCTGGCTTGGGCCCGTTTCATAGAGAAACGAGCCTTCCTGATCGTAGATCTGACCCTTGTTCGCAGCCTGACATATCGGCCATTCATTTGGCCCGTTTCTTGCTCTGTCTCCAGGGAAACATCAGTTCCCGCACTGCCGCGTCTCAATCCGAGACGTACCGGCCGCCCAAAAAGGAGACGAGACCTTGGTTCTGCACACCGAGCAACCGCGCAGCGTGAACTTCCCGGATGGCGTGGCGCAATTTGGCAAGGAAATGTGTCATTTCCAGCATGATTTTCTGACTTCCGGACTATTCACCGACGAACGGCTCGCTGAGCTGATCGAGCGCTATCCGCGCGAATATTACATGATCACAACGATGACCGAGCAGGGCCAGAAGCCGGAATGGCGCAACGGCGACCTCAACGGTGTCTCCGGCAAGTACGCACTGGAAGCGATCCGGAACGGCAGGCTCTGGCTTTGCCTGCGCCGCTTTGATCTCATTGCTCCGGAGTACGACGACCTCATCGCGGATGCCTTTGCCCAGATCGAGGCCATGAACCCCGCGCTCAAGACCAGCGGACATAAGTCGAGCCTCTTGATCTCATCGCCCGGTGCCCGCGTTCTCTATCACGCCGACATCCCGATGGTCGCTCTCTGGCACCTGCGCGGGCGCAAGCGCGTCTGGCTCTACGATCGGGATAACAAGACACAGCTGCCTGACGAAGTGCTGGAAGGCATCGTCTTGCGCGAGACTGAAGAAGAAATTCCCTACGACCCGTCCTGGGATCGTACGGCCAGAAGCATCGTGCTGGAACCCGGCTACGCACTGAGCTGGCCCCACAACGCGCCGCACCGCGTCGATAACCTCGAAGGGCTCAATGTCTCGATCACCACGGATTTCTTCACTCCGGAGACCAAGCGGCGGTACGGCGTCTACTACGCCAACGGGCTCATGCGGCGCCGGTTGGGCGTAAAGCCGCGCTCGACTGCCCACAACGGCATCGCCGCCTATGCCAAATGCGCCGCGGCACTGGTTGCCAAGAAGGCGGGTGTGAAGGCGTCCGTTGAACGGCGCATGATCCAGACCTTCAAACTGAGCCCCGACCAGCCAGGTGCCCTGATCGATCTCCTGCCTGGCGAACAGCAGCCGATCAATCAGTACTGAGAAGCCTCGTGGAACAGGGAAACTCCGTTTGAAACCCCGGAGGATCGTTAAATACGAAAAGAGGGCCGCGCGATGCGGCCCTCTTTTTTGTTGCGTTGAAACCCCGGTCAGTTGTCCAGAAAGCTGCGCAGCTTCCTCGACCGGCTGGGATGCTTCAGCTTGCGCAGGGCCTTGGCTTCGATCTGCCGGATGCGTTCGCGCGTCACGGAAAACTGCTGACCGACTTCTTCCAGCGTGTGATCGGTATTCATGCCAATGCCGAAGCGCATGCGCAGGACGCGCTCTTCACGCGGCGTCAACGAAGCCAGAACCCGCGTGGTCGTCTCGCGCAGGTTGGACTGGATCGCCGCGTCGATTGGCAGAACGGCATTGCGGTCTTCGATAAAGTCGCCGAGATGCGAATCTTCCTCGTCGCCGATCGGCGTTTCAAGCGAGATCGGTTCCTTGGCGATCTTCAGGACCTTGCGCACCTTCTCCAGCGGCATCGCCAGCTTTTCAGCCAGTTCCTCCGGGGTCGGTTCGCGGCCGATCTCATGCAGCATCTGCCGCGACGTCCGCACGATCTTGTTGATAGTCTCGATCATATGCACGGGGATACGGATGGTGCGCGCCTGATCCGCGATGGACCGCGTAATCGCCTGCCGGATCCACCAGGTGGCATACGTCGAGAACTTGTAGCCGCGGCGGTACTCGAACTTGTCCACCGCCTTCATCAGGCCAATGTTGCCCTCTTGAATGAGGTCCAGGAATTGCAGACCCCGGTTGGTGTATTTCTTGGCGATGGAAATGACGAGACGAAGATTGGCTTCGACCATCTCCTTCTTGGCCTGCCGGGCTTCGCGTTCTCCCTTCTGCACGGCCTTGACAATGCGCCGGAACTCCTGGATCTCGAGACCGGTTTCGCTCGCCAGTTCATGGATCTCGCCGCGGATCGCCTCGATCTGGGTACGTTCGCTGGCGATGAAGTTCGCCCACTTCTTGCCCTTCTGCGCCATGCGGTCGAGCCACGTCTGATCGAGCTCGTTGCCGAAGTACTCGTCGATGAACGCCTGTCTTGAGACGCCGCACGAATCGGCAAGGCGCATCAGCCGTCCTTCGAGGCCAACCAGACGCTTGTTGATGGCGTAGAGCTGTTCAACCAGACTCTCGATACGATTGTTGTTCAGTGACAGGCTCTTCACGTCCACGATGATTTCATCGCGAAGCTTGTCATAGGCGCGCTGCTGCTGAGTGGTGGCCTGATCGCCGGCGACCTGCTGCTCAAGCATCTTGTCCTGCTGCTTGCGCAGTTTCTTGTAGTTCGCCGCGATACGCTCGAACGTCTCAAGCACCTTGGGCTTGAGCTCGGCTTCCATCGCCGCGAGCGACATCGAATTCTCGAAGTCCTCGTCGTCGTCCTCGGATTCGCCATCGGGCGCTGCGCCTTCGGCTTCTCCGCCAGCATCGTCGCTGCCGCTATCCTTGCCCTCCGGACCTTCATAGGTCGCTTCGAGGTCGATGATGTCGCGCAGAAGGATGCGGCCGTCATTCAGCTCGTCGTGCCAGATGATGATCGCCTGGAAGGTGAGCGGGCTCTCGCAGAGCCCGGCAATCATCGCTTCCCGGCCGGCTTCGATACGCTTGGCGATCGCGATTTCGCCTTCGCGCGAAAGCAGCTCGACAGAACCCATCTCGCGCAGATACATGCGCACAGGGTCATCCGTCCGTTCGCTCGGTTCCGCCTTCGACTCAGTGCGGGTCGGCAGGTTCTGTGTCGTGAGGGCGCGGCTTTCCTCTTCGTCGTCGGCGTCGTCTTCCTCGTCGTCGCGCTCTTCGCCTTCTTCCGATTCGATCACGTTGATGCCCATATCGGCGAGCATCGCATACAGGTCCTCGATCTGATCGGAAGAAACTTCCTCAGACGGCAGAACGGTGTTCAGTTCTTCATAGGTAACGTAGCCGCGCGCCTTGCCTGCCTTGATGAAGCGCTTGACGGCCTGGTCCGACATATCGAGAAGCGGGCTATCGCGCTCGCTATCTGCGTTTGTCGCGTTAGCCTGATCTACTTCTGCTTTAACATTTGCCATGTCGCGATTACCCTAGTTCACGTAGACGCCCAGCCAGCCCGCCGATCGGCCCCGCCGGC
>Ga0180216_1004519_pt1 | contig 10517 bp, 7 predicted proteins | sample eDN3rd37CBELigMG_FD_128879 | JGI IMG/M metagenome (GOLD analysis project Ga0180216, IMG submission 128879) | Enriched Miracle-Growth compost microbial communities from Emeryville, California, USA - eDNA 3rd pass 37_C BE-Lig MG (version 2)... ...
AGGGAGGCACGCCTGGTCGTGGACAGGCGCCGCGCGGCGCGCACCGGTCAGAGCCGGTGGAACCTGCGCAGAACCGCCTAGAACCCGATCGCGGGGTCTTGGACATCCTTGGGGCAGCGGCGGGCGAGTGGAGCCCGTCGTCAAAGCCGGCAGGGAACGGGTATCGGCGACGCCGCGCTTGCGCCGCACCGCGCTCGCCGCGACATCGGAAGCGGATCCGAGGTTCGCGGCGGCACCGCGAGAGGCGGCGGGGCCTACACAAGGAGGACGCGACGCACGCGCATCGACCAAGGTTTGCACGCTGCGGGGCGAGGGACGTAGCGAGCAGCGCCCTTGCCATCGCCCGCGGCCCTGCAGCGACGGCGTGGCGCTCGTTCTCCTCAATCGAAGAACAGCCTCAGGCACGTCGTCTTCTTAGGCGCTTCGTCGTCTTCTTCTTAGGCGCTTCATCGTCGTCTTCCTTGGACGCTTCATCGTCGTCTTCATCGTCCTCTTCCTAGTCTCCTCATCTTCCTTCCCTAGTCTTCCTTGGACGCTGCATCGTCGTCTTCATCGTCTTCTTCCTTGGGCGCTTCATCGTCCTCTTCATCGTCTTCCTAGTCTCCTCATCTTCCTAGTTTCCTCATCGTCTTCTTCGCCGTCTTCTTCCTCGTCTCCTCATCTTCCTTTCCTAGTCTTCCTTGGGCGCGTCATCGTCTTCTTCATCGTCGTCTTCCTAGTCTCCTTCGTCTTCTTCCCTAGTCTTCCTTGGGCGCGTTATCGTCGTCGTCTTCGGCGTCCGCATCGTCGTCGTCGTCTTCGTCTTCCCAGTCTCCTCATCCACCTAGTCTCCTCATCCTCCTAGTCTCCTCATCGTCGCCGCATCTTTTCTAGTCTCCCTTGGGCACTTCATCGGCGTCGTCGGCGTCGGCGTCCGCATCGGCGTCGTCGTCGTCTACCCGTGCGCCTACCGTGCCTACTAATTTATCGCGTTAATTAAACGGTGGGCGGACAAGGAAGAGGAAGAGGAAGAGGAGGAGGAGGAGGAGGAGGAGGAGGAGGAAGAGGACGCAGCAGGTGGTGCTGCGGTTGGCCAGGAGGAGGAAGGTGCTGGTGCTGCTCTGGGCCTGGAGGAGGAGGAGGAGGAGGACGCAAGGACGCGACCGCCGCCACTTGCGATTTTCTCGTCATACGACGACCTCCGCGCACGACCAACGTGCGGACGACGACGCGGACGACGACGCGGACGCGGACGCGGACGCGGACGAGCAGCAGGAGGAGCGGCGCGAGGCGCGCGAGCAGCAGGAGGCGCGCGAGCAGCAGGAGGAGCAGCGGCGGACACGCATCTGCAACGCATCGCCGCGACCGGGACGCGCATCGAAGGCCGCGGACGACGACGCACCGGCCTCCCGCCACCACGCGCCGCCGCCCTGCTGCAGCAGCAGCCGGCCGCGCCCCTAGCACCCCGCAGCCGCCGCTGGAGGCCGCGGACGCTGCGCCGGCGACGACGCCGTTGCGACGTTGGCGCATCGTGCGACGGCGTCCGGACACGCGCAACGCGGCGCATCCGCGGCGCCCGCTGGATCCGACGACGAGGCGGACGCAGGACGAAGCGGACGGAGGACGTGGAGGAGGACGAGGCCGGGGTCTCTGCAGCACCCGCCTACCAGCACCGACGGCCTGCAACTGCGACGGCAACCGGCAACGGGCGACGGGCGCCGCGCAGCGGAGCAAACGGCGGACGAACCCCGGCGCGGCAACTTCCACAGCGCCGTCGCGGACCCGCCCCGCCGTCGGCCTCGCAGTGGACGCGCCGCGGCGTCGGCCTCGTACGCCCCCCGACGGCCTCCACGGAGACGGCGGGACCACGCGGCTGCAGCGAACTGCGCCGTTCGGCAAAAGACCGCCGCCGCCGCCGCCGCCGCTGCCCGCGACGCTCGGCGACAAGCGATAAGGCACCGCCCGCGTGCACCTGCGGCGGGCCACTACGGCTGCTGGACCCCCCACTGGACGCCTGTGGACGCCCCGCATTGAGGCGGGCCCACCAGCCCGAACGACGCGGCGGCCGCCGGAAGCGCCACCGCCGGCCCTGGACAGCGTACCGGTACGCGGACGTTGGCGCTCGTGGCGGCGTCGGCCCACGAGAAACACCCACCGCTCTAACACGCCGCATGGCCGCCGTGCGGGCGGGACGCTCGTGTCGGCAGCAGCAGCAGCCGTTTGCGTGGGCGCGCGACCGCCCACGCTCGTGAATTAGGCGGGGGGCGACCATGGCGAACCCTGCCCGCGGTACGTCGGCCGCCGCCGCCCCCCGCCCCACCCCACGGCCCCGTGGCGGGCCCGGTTAACCGCGGCTGCCGTGCATTGCTCGCTCGCTCGCGCCTGCACAGGCCGCGTGGGCCTGAACGTCAAGTCGCTGCCGCAGGCCGAGAGCGCCATAGAGTGGCGGCTGCTGCGCGGCAAGGGCGGCGGCCACCACTTCACCAGCAACGTCGACGACGCCAACGACCAGGCCGCCTTCATCCAGACGGTGAAGGCGGTGCGCACCCTCGTGGACGAGCAGCTCTGGCGCGAAAAGTACCGCACCTTCCGTGAGTTCGCCGAGGACCGCAATGTCGGCCGCTGCCGCCTCTACCAGATCGCGCGCTGCGCCTACATCCTCAACGTACGCCGGCGCCCCAGGCATGCGGAGATGCCCCGGCCATCGGCTCACGCCACGCATGTCCGCCGCACGTTCTGCGGCCGGCGCATAGATTCTCGAGCCCGAGTTCACCATCCTGCCCACGGGCGAGCGGATCTGCCGGCAGCTGCTGACCTCGTGCGGCGTGGACCCGCAGCGCATCAAGAGCGTGTGGCGCCGCGCCATCGCCGAGAGCAGGACCGGCCGCCCCTCGGTCGCGCAGATCGCCAAGTACGGCCGCCTCTTCTTTTGCCCAGCCTGCACTCTTGCGCGCGCGGTACTCACGCTCCGTCGTTTGTCCGACCCCCCGCACTCCGCGCGCGCCGTGCAGGATGGCGACGCCCAAGCCAGAGCGCCAGGTCGACGGGTACCCCGGCGAGGACACGGACGGCAGCGCCGGCAGCGCGGCGCGCAACTCGCCAGCGCCCCCCCTCTTGCCGCCCGACGACCTCGTGACCGATGCGGCGGCGGCGCCGATCCTCATGTCCATGTCCGGCAGCCCGCGGACGGCGCAGTCGCCGCCGCCGGCACCGCCGCCGCCGGCGGCGGCGCGCAGCGGCCTGCGCGACGTCACGGTTGTGGACCGGCTCGCCAAGGCCGTGACCGAGTTCTTTGGCGGCGTGCCGGACCTGGAGCTCGGCGCGGAGCGCGGCGCGGGCCAGCGGCCGTGGGTCGGCAAGGTGTGGTGCTGCCCGCGCTATGCCGGCTCCGGCAAGGTGGACGAGCTGCTCGCGGGCGAGTACGTCGCCGCGGCGATCAGCAAGTACCGCAAGGAGGAGATCAAGGAGTGCCTGCTGCTGCTGCCGGCCGCGTTTACGTCGCCCTGGTTCAGCGCGTGCCTCCTCTTCCCGTACGGCATCGCGCGCACCACCGTGCGGCAGGGCGTCACGGGCGAGGCCGCGCGGATGGCGGACGTCCTGGTCTACATCGGGCCCCGCGTGCGCGAGTTTGTCGCCACGTTCGATCCGCTGCTCTACATTCCGGGCAACTCCATATGGGCGTACCGTCCCTAAGCCGCGGCGGTTTGACGGCGGCCGCGGCCGCAGTCGGTTTTCGTTCGCTTGTGTGTGTTTTTCTTCATCCTCTGTGAGCCGTATGTAGGCTATGCAAGACGAGAGGCGCGGGGACCGTCCGCGGCCCCGGTGCGCTCGAAGGTTGGAGCCCCCCGTTGCGGGGGCCGGTGATTATGGTGAGCGGTGCGGCGGCACGACTGGCGACCTCTGTCCTGCCGCCGCTCCGCAGCTTCCCTGTCGTGTCCTTGTAAGGTGTCCTCTCACCGTGTATAACACTTTGGGCACGATGCTCAACGCTTTGTGACGATAGACAATGGCATGCAATTCTTCCGCTCTGTTGCCGTAGTGTACAAAGGGGCTTCATCAAGGGGCTCCATCTAGTGCTACATTCGGCCGGACCAGCTTGTTGCACGGTGCGGCGCCGCGCCCAGCGCGGTCTCCGAGGGGCCAGCCCTCGCGCTCCGCTGCGACACGAGGTGGGGGCGGACGGGATCTCTACGCGAACGCGATCTCCGTGCCCATGCGGACCAGCGTTTCCACGAGCGCGCGCGTGGACTGCACGATGTCGGGCGACACCGTGACGGCGTTGGGCTGGAAGAGCAGCAGGATGGTGGACCCACCAAACTCGAAGCGGCCAATCTTTTCGCCCTTGGCGACGGCCTGGCCGACAGCGAGGTCCGTGACGATGGAGCCCACGCACGTCGCGCCAATGGCCACAAAGCCAACCTTGCCGAGCGACGGCGAGTCGATGATCACCACGCGGCGCTTGTTCTCGTACACATAGTTTTGTGACATCACCGCGTCCGCTGCGCAGGAAGAGTCGAGGTTTCGTCGTCCCCGGCCTGCGTTAGTGGTTAGGTCGGGCTGGTTGTAACGGATGTGCACCGGGCATGCACCGTTCACCGAGTAGATGGTCCCCGCAATGTCCTTGATCAGCGACACGGTGCCCGCGACGGGCGCGTGGAAGTGGTGGTAGTCTTGGGGCGCCTGTTGGCCGAAGGAAATCGTGACGGGACGCGTGCCGCACGCCGCGTGAGCGGGGGTGGGGGGGCGCCGGGCGGGCCGCATTGTACGGGGCACTCGCTTGCGGGCGACGTACCAGGCGCACGGAGAACATGCTCCCGTCGGCAAAGTTGGCCGCGAGGCCGTCATCGCCTAGGAGGCTCGCCAGCGTAAAGCTTTCCTCCTTGATAATGAACGACCAGTCCTGCTCACGCGCAATCATGAAAAGCGTGGGCGTGGCTTCAGTGAGCCGCCCGCCACCGCGGCGCTCGCACGGCCGGCCCCGTGAACGCACCGCAGGCACGTGCTGGAAGCCGTAGAGGCGTGCATCGGCGGGCGAGACAACGTAGTTGTCGTCATTGGGGTACGCGATGGGCCGCGCGCCCGCCCGGAGGTTGCGAATGAAAAAGTCGTTGACCGTGTCGTACGCGCGCCAGTCCGACGGGTCGAACTCGGTCATGTTGATGCCGTACAGGTCGACGTAGTCGTCGTAGATCGCCGCCTTCTTCGCCTCCTCTGTCCGCCGCACCCCCGGCAGCGGCACGGCGCTGACGGCGCGCGTGAGCCTGGCGGCGGGCATCGCGCGTGCGACCGCGCTCGGCCGTACCGGTGGTCAGCGGCGTGCGGTAGAGGCCGCCGCAGATGTTGGTGAACGTCTCGAGGAAGATGTTCATCTGCAGCGCCGTCGCCATGCCGTCCACCGAGTACAGCGCCAGCGTCGACTTGGACACCGTCACCGGCTGGATCTCCGCCTGTACAAGTGACCGCCAGAACGACGACGCCCGCGAGTCAAAGTGAGCCGCGGCCCGGCGCCGGCTCGCGCACTGCATCGGATGCCGCGGAGCCGCACCACATAAGAGCCGGTCTGCCGATCGTACACGTAGTACTCGTCCACGCTCCAGGCGGCGCCGACAATCAGCAGAATTACCAGCGCGGCCTGCCGTCGGCCGGCCTCCTCGCACGGAAGCGCCCCTTGCGTGAGCATGCGCGGCGCGGGCGCGGCGCGGCGCGGCGCAACCGAACCACGCGCGTGGGCGCTGCGTACCACCACCCAGACGGCGCTGCCGATGGACAGCCAGAGCTGCATGCGGCCCATGCGGTCGGGCAGCACCGACCACGTGTCGCGCTCCTCGTCGTCGTCCGCCGCTGCCTCGTCGCTCGCCTTGCGACCCCTGCGCGCGCGCGCGCGCCCACCTCCAGACGACGTTCGCGCCCGGTCGCGCGTGAGCCGCGCCCACCCTTCCTCCTATCCCCCACAGCGGCTCCACCCAACGCACGTCATGTGAGTGGTGCTGCTGAAGTCGGTGCTTTCGTGGCCAAAGGTGCCGTTGCTGCCGGTCTCGCGCATCTCCATGGCCTCTTGCAGCGGCGTCGGCTCCGGCGTCGAGTCGCTGCTCGAGCCCTCCTCGCGGCCTCTGCCACCGCCGCTGCCCTTGCCCCCGCTGCGACGCCGGCGCTTGCACGCGACGTAGACGGCCACGCCCCCGACGACGAGCTCCACGAGCGCGTAGAACACGCCGACGACCGCCCAGCCGAGGAAGCCCGTCGGCAGGCTCACGGCCAGGCAGACGACGTAGAGCACGGCCGACCACACGAAGAACGCCGTGCGCGGGCTCCAGCCGAAGCGGTCCAGGCTGACCGTCCAGCTGAGCAGCGCCGCGGCGAGGAGCACGTGCCAAAACATCGCGAGCGCCAGCAGGAACAGCAGCGCGACGACCACGTCGTAGGACGACGCGCGGCGCTCGACGTTGGTGTCGCGGACCGCGGCCATCTCGGTGACGTGGTTGTACTGCGCGCCGAGCCGGCTCGCCGCGAGCGTCAGCGCGCCGCCAAAGACGGCCGCGTCGGGCGCGGTTTCGTTGGCGACCACCGTGGCCTGGACGACGTCGGCGCTGGCGTCGACCGACGCGACGGCCATCCACAGCGCGGCGGGCGCGAGCTCCGTGGCGCGCAGGTCCGTGGTCGTCGCGTTGCCGCATGCGACGAGGCCCGTCGAGAACCGCGGCGCGCGCAGGCACACAAACGCCTCGTCGCCGGCGCCGCCAAAGTAGACGACGTACGGCGCGTCCGCGGGATCGTACGCCACGTACAGCGCCGGGCCCAGGCGGTCCACCGCCGGGTACTCGGTCGTGTCGCTAAACAGCGCGGCGAACGGCGCCGGCAGCGACGCGCGGTTGCTCACCTTGGCCGGCTTGCTGTACCACGCGATCTGCTGGCCCGCGACGCGAGGCGGACCAGATCGCGGCGTGAGCGACACATGGCACAGCCGTGGGCTGGAAGGACGTTCAGGGCCGGCGCTGCCGGCGCACCTTGGGGTCGGCGGAGAGGAGGGAGAAGGTGGTGGTGCCGCTGCTGGTGGCGGCGATGGGCGGGTTGTCCCACAGCTGTTCCGCGGGCGCGAGCCGCTTGACGACGTACGACGTGCCGTTGCGCTCCGGCGTGTCGACATAGCGGACGGTGTACGCCGTCGTCGCTGCGGCCGTGGCCGCGTCCGCCGCGAGCATCAGCAGTGCCAGCAGGGTGCCCACCGCCGCCGCCGCCGCCGCCGCCACGGCGTTCGGCAGCCGCCACCGGGCCGCCATGGCGAACGCCTCCGCGCCGGCCGCCCGGCTGCCAAGGGCGCGTCCTCTGGCACGCCGCGTGACACGGTCGTCCGCCGAACGGAGCTTTCAATCCCCGCCAATGCCGCACATGCCCCACGGATCGATCCGTCGCGACGTGCTGCATCCAGCGGTGCGGTCCGTTCGGTGCCGCGATGCCGCGTGCGCGCGCTGTGGCGGCCGCGATGGCGGTGGGCGTCGCGCCGTCGCGTCGCCGGAGAGAGATCCTGCGCTCCGGTTTCCCTGCGTCCCTAGACGACCGCCCGTGAATCCCATCCAATCCGGGCACATGCGGGCATCGATCGACGCGTCTCGGCGTGCTGCGTCCAGCGGCAGCGTCCAAACACCACGTTCGTTAAGCAAAAACGCGACGTCGATGCGACGCGACGGTGTGGCGCGAAAGCGCGTTCGAGATTGTTCGCGCATTCCAGAGAAGTGTGACGTCATCGTTCTTACTGAGTGACGTCATGTATGAGGACAATTAACCCGGCTGACGGGTCAGCGGCGTCGTCCGATTGACGGGCCATGCCCGAGCGGAATGGCCGAGGCGCGACGACCCGGGGAGACCTGGTCGACCGGCTGCGACGCCCGAGGAGAGAAGGCCTTGGGGCCCTACAGAAGGGGTGCACGCATGGTGGCCACCGCCTGAAAGAAGCGTCCGTCCTGGCCTGGCCGCTGGTAGTGATACATGTGGCGATGCGGTCGGGCCACTGGGCCGAGGGCCTTGGGGCGCTCCGCCGCCGGCTGCAGCTGGGCATGTGGCAGATCGGGTGGCGGTGGTGGGCGGGAGCGGGGTTGTATTCATATCGCCTTCTCTAGCACACGCATGCGGGCGCACGTACATGCACGTGATAATGCTTAGTATATTGTATCGGGTTCTACTGGCAACGCGCAAGCCGGCCAAAACGTCTAGTAGGGAATCGCTCGTAAACAACATTCATCCGGGACCAACGTGCACCCGACACTCCACATACACACAGAGCATTACGTCGGCGTGGCCCGTAGACAGCACAAAAAAAGGTGGATGCCGAGTCGGCGTGCCGCGGACTGTTGATGAACAGCGTAGGCGTTAGCGTCGTCGCGCATCCGCTCCGGCTGACCTAGGAGTAGTTTCGGACATGGTCAGGAAGACTAAGCGATCAGCCCGGGTGGGCCGCCGCGGCGAGCCGGCGCGGCACAGCAGGCGCCGGGCTGCCAGACCCGAGTACCGTCACGGCGGGCCCGCGCGTGTCGTCAGCATCGGCTGGATCCGCATGCACATGCGGCGCACAAGGCATACGTACGGCGGCGCCGTCGTGGCGTCGGGCCGCGGTGCGGGGAACACCGCCGCAAGAGTCTCCATCTTGCGGAGGACGGCAGCGAGCTGGTCGCGGCGAGCGGTAGATCGGTCGCTCGCCGTGGTGGGGGTTTGACGTTGTTCCGCCAACTGCTGCAGCGCGGCCTTCGCGTGCGCGACGACCTCCTCGCGGCGGCCGGCGCAGCCGGCGGGCGACGTGTCGAGCTGGCTCTCCGGCTAGTGCATGCATGCACGCACCAATGCAGCGTGGTCCTGCCCCCGGTAGGTTAGCAACTGCACCACATGACGCCGGGCCCAGTGCACAGAACGAACCAGGCGCGGCGCAAAGTTCTCGTAGCCGCGCTGCACCACGGGATGTGCTGACCAAAGCCAGCAGAGGCCATTGTCGGCCCGCAAGAGCCGCCGCACGGCGTCACCGAGCTGCTGCCCGTTCTGCGGCGGTCGGGGGGCGCGCGCGCGCGGATCGTGCCATGGCGGCACACCAGCCATGAGCGTGGCGCATGCGCCGTGCCACTACCGGCAGCAGCTTTGTTCACATACCCGGTGGCGCGCCACCGTCACGAACGAGCTGTAGTAGCAGTCGGCGCGCCAGCCGGAACGGAGCAGGCCGGCCTTGTGTAGGGCCAGCATTTGCTCGAGGACGGCCACTCGAGCCTCTTGCTCCAGCTGGCCGGCGTGATGGATGTCGGCCGCCGGAAATCTGTGCCGTGCACCGCGGCAGACCAGGTATCAACGAAACAACAGCTTAGCGCGCATGGCGTACGTGACCATCCGGCGAGCGCACACGCCGTGACAGGGCAGCGGAAGGGCGTACACGCGGAAGAACTCGGCCGCGCAGTCACCGGCGTCGCCGTAGACGTAGGCGACGGCCGCCGCCACGCTGGCCGTAATGGCGGCCGGATGGAACCGGTGGCGATACACCACTGGGCCCCGGCGCCCCCACCCCTGGAAAACCCCGTTGCATTAACAAAAGCGCACGACCGGTGGCGGAGACTCGCGCCCGGGCCATACCGGCGTTCCGCCTAGTCGTGGCGTTGTCGGCCGTCAGGAAGTGGAGGAGCCACTCCTGCCAACGCTGCGCTTCGTCGGCGGTGGTGGCAAGGCCGTCTCGTGCCCGCTGGGCGACGATGGCGTCGACCACAGCGGACACGAGCGTGTAGCACTTGGCCAGCACGATGGTGTCCTCGAAGCGCTGCGGCGGCGGCGGCGGCGGCGGCGGCGGTGGCGGAGAGGCCGCGCGCCCGTTGTTGGCCACGCCGGCCTCCTCTGGCTCGATGGTGGCAACTACCCAACGGTAGTCGGCCATGAACTTGTCGAGAGCGGCCGTACTGTAGTCTGGCGCTATCTCGGCCTGCCAGCACTCCCCAATGCCGAAGAGGCTGTCCTCGTCAAAGAATGGGGCGGACAGAAAGTCGTTGTCGTAGAGGCTGTCCATGCTGCCGGCGTCGCCGCTGTCGCTGGCAAGCACAAGCAGAACTCAGCTAGCAAAAACGATCAGCCAACCGCAACCAAGCGCGGCGCGACGGGCGGATGGTGCGCACCGCACGCACAGCGTGGTGACGGTGTCGTGGCGAGGAGCGAAGGCAGGGGAGCGCGGGAGGGCGGCAGCAGCGGCCGCTGGCGTGGCGACGGCGCGCTGCTCGCCGCCCCGCGCGCCCGCCCCCACCCCCGCCGCGCCCTGCGCTTTGCCAGCACCGTTAGCCCTTGCCTTGCCTCCACGCGATGCAGTACGGTTGCACGTACCGACGCTAAAGATCGGGGTGCACCCAATCAGCCGCGTCTGGCGCACAGCGGGGCGGGCGGCCAGGCGGGCGGCAGGTGGGGCGCGCACGGCAGCGGGCGGCAGGCGCTGGTGCATTATTTGTTTATCCTTTGAAACGACAGACGTCATCAAATATCGCGCGCCGCGTGTGGCACCCAATTCTGCCGATTGGCTATGGCGGGTG
>Ga0180216_1004522_pt1 | contig 10512 bp, 15 predicted proteins | sample eDN3rd37CBELigMG_FD_128879 | JGI IMG/M metagenome (GOLD analysis project Ga0180216, IMG submission 128879) | Enriched Miracle-Growth compost microbial communities from Emeryville, California, USA - eDNA 3rd pass 37_C BE-Lig MG (version 2)... ...
AATGAGGGCTTCGATGATGCGTATTTTGTACAGTAACAAGGCCCCATCACGTGTTTGAAATGTATTCTAGAACACTCTAGAACCTTCCATGAAATTGCCAAATTTGGCTATCCTCCAGACTGGTAGGAGGCAGAGGACGACGGTCAGGACGACGACGACGAGGACGGCGAAGCGGGCGGAGAACACACGAAGAAAGTGACGTGAGCGTGGAAGAGACTGCTTGGTTCGAGCCGCAGCGGGACGCCACCGATCTCGCACCGACACGATGGCGCCGACCAAGGCCGGAAAGGCCGGCAAGGCGTCGGCCGCGACGCCCAAGGCCGGCAAGGCGAAGCAGAACCTGCCGCCGCCGCTGAACAAGGTATGACGGAGGCTGGCCTGGAAATGTGTTTTTTTGGCTTCAGCGTCCCTGAACGCCTCCGGCCTGCTCCACCATGATGGCCCACTCAGATCGGCGAGTACGTCGTCCTGCCGGTGTACACCACGCCGGACGAGTCGTTCCAGCACCACCTCTACGTCAAGCGGCACGACAGCCGCAAGGAGGACGATGCCATCCCGGTACCGCCCGTCGCCGGGCGCTTGTTCGACCGTCGCGGCGCGCCTAACACAAAAATGGGGGCGCTTAACGATCGGGAGGGTGCGCTGCAGGCCGGCCGGACGCTGTTTGTGGCCAACGTGCCGGCGACGGCCAGCCAGGACAGCTTCTCGCGCCTGTTCGCCGAGTGCGGCGTGGTGGAGTCGGTCACCTTTGGCGTGCTGAAGGAGGGCACCGAGCCCGTGGGCCTGGACGACTTTGTGGCGGGCGCCGTGCTCGACGGGGCGCCGACCGTCATCGGGCCGACGGGGCGCGACGGGAGCTTTGCCTACGTCGTCTTTACTGAGCCCGAGGGCGTGGACGCCGTCCTGCGCCTGCGGCAGGCCGACCGGTACATGCTGGACGACGCGGCGGCCGGCGTGTGGGGCATGGCGGGTGCGTCCTCGCCTGGGTGCACCAAGTGGCGGAGGGGCACGCGCGGCTCATGACGGTGGCGCTCGCCGCACTCGCTGGCTGGCGGTGGCGGCCGTGCAGCGGCGGCGCGGGACTATGCGCACCGCCGGATGGACCCGGCCGCGCTGCAGGAGCGCGTGGACCGGTACATGCTGGCGTTCGAAGCCGACGAGGCCCAGGTGACCGGCGGCGGCTGCCGCGGCCGGCGTGAATGGCCGGCCAGAGCGCTCACTGGGCGCGCCTTATCTTACCACGTCCCAATTGGGGGCGCGGGCCACAGCGCAAGCGCCGGCTCGATGCCCGTGCGGCGGTGCCCGACGAGGACGGCTTCATCACCGTCACGCGGCAGACCAAGCGCAGCCGAAACATCGATGTCGGCTCCGGTGCGTCCTGCTCCTCACGCAAGGCGCTGCGCTGCCTCCCCACGATACGCTAACCCAGCTGCCGACCCGCGCTGGAGGTGACGCTGCGTCGGCCCAGGCGCCCGCGTCCGCGCGACCAAGGCGGCGGCCGCCCAGGCGGCAGCGGGGAAGGCCGCGGCCAAGAGCAAGCCTGTGCTGGACTTTTACCGGTTCCAGATGCGGCAGGCCAAGCGCGAACGTACGCGCGGCCGCACGCCGCGGCGCGACCGTAGCGGCCCAGGCTCACCCACGTCCCCGGCGCTGTCTTGGGCGCGATGACTGCCTGCAGAGATCGCGGAGCTGCGCCGCAAGTTCGAGGAGGACAAGGCGCGCATCGAGCGCATGAAGGCCGGCCGCAAGTTCCGGCCGTTCTGAAAGGGCTGCTCATGTATAGTACTTGTAAAGCTCTGTACAGGTTACATGCAGTATGTGGCATCACTGGGGCTGCTCGGGCGTGCGGTGCACCTCGATCCGCTCGAGGATGCCCTGCCCAAGGCGGCGGAAGCCCTCGAGGACCGCCGGCACGTTGATCGTCGTCTGGCCGGCCGGCTGGGCCGCCGGCACGGTGTCCTGCGCGTGCCGCACGCGGAACGGCGAGGCCTGGCTGGCGGCCGGCTTCCACACGACCGCAATGACCGGCCCGCCGCAGTCGTCGTGCAGGAACACGGCCAGGTGGCCGTAGGTCGTCTGAAGCGCACGGCGGGCACACCCAGACGGGCGCGGCGTGAGGTCTACGTCGCTGTCCCAAAATGCCGCCGCGAGCATCTCCCATACCCGGAGCGCGTGCAGGTAGTGCTGCACGGGGTCAAAGTCGACGGCGGGCAGCCGCTTGGGCCGCAGCGGCCGCAGGTTCTTGTACCGCACGCCCTCGTACTCGCCCTCTGGCAGCCACGCCGCCGCGTCGACGGCCTGCGGCGCCCGGGGGTTCGCCTTCCACTGCAGCCACAGCAGCGCGTGGTAGCCCTCCAGCGGCGTGGCAAAGACGCTCTGCCCACGGTGCATGCAAGCGACCCGGACACAGCAGCCGCCAACGCGTCATTAGCGCGGGCCCCACAGAAACCAGCCCGGCTTGGGATCGCGTTGTCGTACCGCTGGCACAAAGGACGGATCCAGCGACCGCGCCTGGAGCGTGTCGAGCGCCGCCTTGGCGTAGCGCACGAGCCGCGCGCGCATGAGCACCGACGGCTGCCGCGCCGTCCACACGGTGCCGGACGCGTCGTAGGCGGTCGGCAGCACCAGCGCGCGCGCCTCGTCCGCCGCGCCGCCCGCCGTCGCGCGCAGCTGCTTGAACGCGGCCTGCGCGGCCTGGCGCTGCGCCGGAGTCATGGCGTCGTCGAGGTCCACGACCAGCGGCTGGTCCTGCCACGGGAACGTGGCGAGCAGGTGCAGGAACCGCACAAAGGCGGCGAGCGCCGACGTGGGCACCGCGAACGGCGCCGGCGCGGCGAACAGCGACGCCACGATCAGCTCGATCGCCTCGTGCGCGAGCACGTCGGAGAACAGGTGCGCGTGCACCCAGCGGGCGCACAGGCGCACCGCCGGCGCGTAGAAGGGGAACCGCATGCTGAGGCCGTGGACGGCGCTCGCGTGGACGGGCGCCACCTGCATCGCGCGCTCGGCCTGCATGTCCACTGGCAATAAGTGCGGCCGAGACGTTTCAGCAAGGCACGCCCGCGACGCCACTCGGTGCCGGTGCACCCCCCTCGTACCTGCGCCACATCGAGCGTGCGCACGGGCGTGGGCGGCGCGGCGGCGAGGACCGGCAGCAGCCGCTCGTGCCAGACGCGCAGGCGGAACACGTGGCCCCCCCACAGCACGTCCAGCCAGCTCGGCGTCGCCTGGCAGAGCGCGCCCGTCGCTTCCGCGAGCACCGCGCTCAGCTTCAGGTACCACGCCGCCAGCGCGTGCGCGACGGCCTCCGCGGTGTCCGGCCACGCCGACGACGACTCGAGCGTCACCACGGCCTCGTGCACCGGCACGTACGGCGGCACTTCCGCCAGGGTGCTGCCGCGGCCGAGCAAGGCCGGCGGCACGGGCGGGAACGCGGGCACGTCCAGCGGGACCGCCACGAAGGGCGCCGTGGCGCGCAGGCCCGGGCCCGTGCCGACCACGCTCACAATGTCCAGCGGCAGGTTCTCCAGCGACTGTGGCCGGCAGGCAGGCATGAGACACAATACGTTCGCGTTGGATGAGCGGCGATCCAGGGTGCGCTCCGCCATGGTCCACGTGCTTGCCCTACCTTGAGGGCGCGGCCGAGGCCCTCAAAGGCGTGGTGGATCGGCGCGGGCTGGTAGGGCTGCTCGCCGAGCTCGCCCTCGGCGCCGGCGCGCTTGGCGACGGTAGCCACGGGCGGCACGAGGCGGCGGCCCGCCGGCACCTCCAGCACGCCGTCCAGCTGGTCGACCCAGTAGAGCGGCGCTGTGGGCGCGGTCAGCGCGTCGGCGGCCACCTTGCCGCTGGTCTCGGGCAAGAGCTGGGGCAGCTCGATGCCAAAGTGCCGCTGCAGGAGCATGGCCACGAGCGTGGGCACGATGCGGTGCCGCTGCGTCGGCGGCAGGTTCACCACGACCGCCTCGCAGATGCTGCTGTCCTTGAAGCGCCGGAGCTCGCTGCGGGCGCCCCAGAGCGACCGGAAGCGCTGGGCGGCCGCCTCGTCGTCTGCGGCGGGGCCCATCACCACGGGCTTGAGAGCCTCGTCGGCGTGGAGGCGGAGCCCCACGGTGAGGCCGCGCGCGAGGCCGCCGCTGCCGTTGTGCGCATTGGGCGGCGCCGCGTCGACGACCCACGCCGGCAGCGGGTCCAGGGTGCCGCGGGCCACCGCGAGGCGCGTCGGCAGCGCGCGCTGCAGCAGCACCGGGACCGCGCGGCGCAGGCGGAGCCACGGGTCCAGGTAGTCTGGGTGCGCCATCACGTTCGGCAGCTTCGAGGTCTGCGTCAGCTCCACCGAGGTCGGCGCCGGCACCCTGTGGACGCCTCCCGGCCGACAACGGACGACGGCCGTCAGATTCCCGGTGTGGCCGATGGCATTTGCTTGGGGAAGGGGTTGGCCGACGGCCGTACCGAATGAGGTGGTCGAACTGGAGCAGCGGAGCCTGCTTCTCGAGGAAGAGCCACGTGAAGAGATCCTCGTGCCCGCTCTCCAGCATCTTCACCGACCGCGCCGCTTCCTCTTGGAACTACGGCGCGGCAATGCGAGCCACACGCGTCCCCTCCGTCGACGTCAGCATCGTGGGTTGTTGCGATGCTGTGGGCACGGCGGCGCCCCCGACCTCGGCCCAGCCGGCACGGCTAACGTAGGCGGCGACGTTCACAGTGTTGGCCATATCCAGCACCACCACGTCAAAGCCGCTGCGGAAGGCCGACAGGACCTCCTGCAGACCTCAAGCGAGGCAAAGGCAGCTTGCCGTGCCCAGCGTCAGCAAGATCCGGCGGCCGTTGCCGCGCCCGCGCCCTCTGGCCGGGGACGCACCGCGTCGGCTGTCCCGTTGAAGACGAGCATGTCCTCCTCTGCCTTGAAGCGGGCTGGAGCGATGGCCCCCCTCCGCAATCAAAACGCGTGTGTGGCCGTGAGCCACCGTGCGCGATGCGCATGTTGCTGGAGACCGCAGCAGCACGTACCGAGGTACTGCAGCGTGACGCGGAACACCTGGTAGCTGGACATGGCGCGCGCCAGCACCCGCTGCTCCAGCAGGGCCGCCATCGCCATCGCCAGCACAAAGCCGTCCGGGTGGCCCGACTCTTGCGTGAAGCCCCGCTGGCGCAGCCAGACCTTGAACAGCTTGATCGCCTCCGCCAACCTGTACAGCAGTGCATGCAGGTAGTGCATTGGACGATCGGGTCAGCGTGCACGCTACCCAACCATTTCGCTCGCACGCGATGGCATACCCGGGGCACTTGGTGGTGGCGCCGTGCAAGAGCTCCAGGTGCGCTTTCAGGGCGCCGTCCTCCAGGATGGTGTGGTTGTAGTGCGGCGTCGGCACCACTGTGGCCAGGCGCACCGTAGCGACGTCCACGTCGCGTTGCGTCAGCCTCCACCGCGCTTACGGCGGGCTGCCCGTCGGCGCCTGGTGTCCTACTCTTCTTGTCGTCCGGCACGTCCGCACGGACGCCATTGCGGTTGGGCAGCAGCCGCGCGGGCGAGAAGACCTCCCGCACCGGCGCCATGGCAAAGACGCGCAGGACAAAGCCGCTCTTGTAAAAGTTGTACGTGGTCGCGTCGGAATCGGCGACGGGCCCGCCGGGGCCCGGCAGCACCAGCACGGGCTTGCGGATGTCGCCGTGCAGGCCCTCCCACCGCATGGCCTCAAAGACCGGGTCGGCCCGCAGCGCGCTCGCCACGACGGCGAGGTAGAACGCCCGCTTGTGGTGGTACCGGTAGTTGAGGTGGTCCTTGGGCTGGAACAGCGCCTGCGGCAGAGTGGGCATGGACACGCTCGCCCGGCTCCTTGGGCGTCAGCCGCGCGCCGCGGCGGCGCGGGGTGCCCCGCGTCGCGCGCGGTACGCACCGCGGGCATCTCGAGGGCGACGTCGACGTTGAGCACCGGCCGTGCGGTGGTCTGCAGCAGGTAGCTGCCCACGACGTGGACGGCGGTCGGCGGCAGGTACTGCAGCTTCCACTGGACCGACGCCGCGTCGCTCACGTAGTCGAACGGCAGCGCTACGCCGCGGCCGGCCAGGTACGACCGCGCGCGCGGCAGGTCCATCGGCTTCGTCGCCTCGATGCCGTCCACGAGCGCCTTGAGGCGGTGCAGCGCAGCGTCCACCCGCGGCAGCTTGGTCCGGTCCACGCTCACCTCGTTCATGAGCTCGGCGATCTATGCGCGCCCGCTGGCCGAACGCCGAGTGTACACAGTGAGCATTCGGGTGCGGCGAGTCGGGCGATCGGGGCACGGCAGCGTACCTCCATGCGCATGATGTTGGAGTGAAACAGCTCCTCCGTCTCCTTGAGCCGCTGCAGCTCCTCGTGCGTGGGTGGCTTGTAGTACTTGGAGAAGCTCTCCTGGCCGATCTTGCGGCGGCTGGCCATGCCGACGGCGTCCTCGTCCTCGAGGACGTCGTCGTCCTCCTCGCCCTCCTCCTCGTCGTCCTCCTCGCCCTCCCCCTCCTCGTCGTCCTCGTCGTCGTCCTCCTCAACCACATCATCCTCATCCGAGGCCGCGTCGTCGCTGGCCTCATCCTCGCCCTCGTCTTCCTGATCCTCGTCCTCGTCGGATTCGGACGCGCGCTGGCCGCGCGCCCGCTTCGCCGCGGTCGGCCCGCGCCTCTGCGCCGGCCGCTTCGCCGGCGCCGCCACGGCCGCGGCCACCGCGTGGCCCGTGCGGTGCTGCTTCGTCCCAGCCGCCCGGCCCGCCGCGGCCGCGCCGCCGCCGCCGCCGCCGCCGCCGCCGCCGCCGCCACCCGCCGCCCGCGCCGGCGCCATCGTCCGTCGCCGCCCGCTGCGCCACGTGGCGTCCGATGACGTCATAACTGCCAACCGGGGCCACGTGGATGGATTGGGTAGGCAGCCGACTGGGCTGCTTTGTTCCGTGCGAGGGCTGCTTCCGTCGAGCCTGCCGAGGGAGTGCGACTGCGTGGACGCGGCGGGTGGAATAGCTTGCGAATGCAGTGTATTGAGCCGTTGAATTAAATAGCCTACAGTGGATTGAGGTACGCCGGCAAGCGCGCCCGAAGCCGCTCGACGGCGTCGGTCAGCGTCTGCTCCGTCTTGCAGAAGCAGAAGCGTGCAACGTTGGCTGCCAGCGGGATGTGGTCGTCGCTGTAGAACGCCGACGGCGGGATGGCCGCCACGCTGGGGAGCCGGGTCGCGCGAATGAATCGGACCGAGGCGCAATCAGCCACGGTTGCATGGATCCAGCCCGCTCCGCATGCGGTCTCGGGCGCACCCAACGGAGGCGGTCATGAGCCGGCAGATCGACCAGTCGCGGGGCTCGTGGTGGGCCTGGAGCTCCTCGGCGCTGAGTCGGATCCGCGACGTGTCGAACAGGACAAAGTACGCGCCCTGCGGCCGGTCGTGCGGCACCTGCAGCTCCTCCAGCGCGTCGACGATGATCGACCGCTTGTGCTGCAGCGAGAGCTGCTGCTCCCGGAAAAAATTGTGCTTGGCCTCGTCCTCAAACCCGACCGCGACTGCTTGCTGCAGGAGTACGGACGCGCGGCGGGCCCACCCTGGTAGCTCGCGGTCAGCGTTGCTGGATATTCCCTTCCCTTACGGCCGCCGTTCGGCACGCACCTGGAGCGGTGTTGCGACGCAGAAGGCGATGCGCGAGTGCGCGCGCAGCGTCGCCCCGATCAGGTCGCGCGGGCCGATAACCCACCCGATCTGTGTCGGGCGCCAGGTTGTCATTGACGTGCCGACGCGTGTCAGACTGCCGCCGTATCTTACCGTCTGTTCATTGTGGCGCAGACGTGCCTTCCAGCCGGTGACGGAGAACGACTTTCCTGCCGAGCCGACGGTCAGCGTGCGATCCCACATGCCTGCGCGCGCCGCGGCGCTCCACCTCGATGCCGCGCTGGGGCGTCAGCGAGGCGCTACACAGCCGCGCGGCGTGCACCGGCTCAAGGGCCGTACCGGGCAGGGTGGCGATGCGGACGTGCTCGCTGCCCTCGTAGATCAGGCGGTCGTACTGTGGATCGCGCCGGCCGGCACGCCCCAGCGCAGTCCGTCGGCAGGTTAACTGGCAGCTGGCGCCGCAATCACGGCCGTGCACACCGCCAGGCGCACCACTTCGTCGCTGATGACGAGCAGGTCGTGCTCCTTCACCACGGCAGCGATGTCCACCAGCTCGTTGCGGGTGAACACCTTGCCGGTCGGGTTCTGCGGCGTGTTGAGCACCAGCACCTTGGTCCGCGGCGTGATGGCGGCGCGCAGCTCGTCCAGGTCGAGCGACCACGCGTCGCTGGCGTCCACGCCGATCTTGCCGCCGTCCTCCGAGCGCGGCCGCCGCCGCAGCGGCACGTAGACCGGCACGCCGCCGGCCATGGTCACGCTCGACGGGTACATGTCGTAGTACGGCTGCGGCGGCACTCACGCGCGCGCGTCATGTTTCGTTCAAAGAAGAACTAGTGGGCTCACGCACCATGGCCGCCCGGCCGCCGCCGCCGCTGCCGTTGCCGCCGGCGTACCTCGAGCAGGATCGCCTCATCTCCGGGGTCCAGCAGCGCCTGGAAGGCGGCGACGGTGCCCTCGGTGGCGCCCTGGCAGATCAAGATCTCGGTGTTCGGGTCGATCTGCCGCCCGAATAGCGGGGAGTAGGACGCCGCGAGCGCGTTGCGCAGGCGTGGCAGGCCCTGGGCGGGCGCATACTGGTTGAGCTCGTCGACCTGGACGGCGGCCGACGCGGCGTCCTTAACGTAGGCCGGCGCGGGGAAGTTGGGGAAGCCCTGGCCGAGGTTCACTGCGGCGGCGGCCGATTTCGTGCTTGCCCGCTCGCCCACCCATGCGTCAGTTTTACGGCGCCCGCGTCAAGCCGCGCACCCCCGTGCCGCGCACCAGCGTTGTGCTTGTTGGCGAGCGGGGTGAGGACGCTCCAGACGTTGGTCACGTCGGCGGCGTAGCGGGCGGCGAGGCGCGGCCGCCCGTCCGCCGCGGCCGGCGCGCGCGTGTTCGCCATCGTTGCCGCGAATGACGTAAAATGCCCGCATGGGACGGCGGCAGGGGGGGGCACAGAGATGACACTGCCGCGGGCGAACTGCTGGAGGATGTGCACGGAAAGAGACCGGAAAGGACGGGAAAGGGCAAGGAAGGGACAGCATGCGCAAATGGTCAGGGGTCCCATTGGATTGGACAAAGACTGGATAAATGGACGCGTACGTCGTAGTTGCGCCCAGGCGTGGTTGCGCCCACACCAGGAAGGTGGTCGAGGCCTCGCGGCTTCATGCAAGCAGAGTTCGCATGCACTGCGGCATGCGTGCCATGCTGCGGTCTCTCGTAAAGGGCCCGTGGCCAGCAAGCCCTACTTCTCCCATCCATGCAGCGCAACGTTATGCCTTCCACATCGTATGTGCAATCTGTACAAGGGCACGCTTACGCGCTGGCGGACTTGGCCGCCTCCACGGCAGCCTTGTGCTTGAACGGGTCGCGCTCAAAGACCGGCAGCTGGCCGACCTTGGCCAGCTCGCGCTCCTTGCGCGGCGAGATGAGGTTGCCCTTCGGGCTGTCCACGTACTCGATGACCGCCATGGGCGCGTTGTCGCCGTACCGCCGCCCAATCTGCAGCACGCGGGTGTAGCCGCCGTGGCGGTTCGTGTACCGCGTGACCGTCTCCGAGAACAGCTTGCGCACCATCTCCGGCTCCTGTCCACGCCCGGGCCCACCCAGCGGAGAAGCGACCGGAACCGGCGTCAGTGCCATACGGCACGCCCGCGTTCCGAACCAAGGCGCGTGCTGCGTACGGTCAGGATGGCCGCGGCCCGCCGCCTTGCGTTGAAGTCGCCCTGCTTGGCGATGGTGACCACCTGCGCCGTCCCCGGCCCCGTGCGTCCCCGCGGCCAAGCGAGGTTCTAGTCAGTACAGTCCGTGTCGCTTCCCTTGGCCACGGAAGAGCCGCTGCGTCCGCCTCCGTCCGGCTGGCCGGCGCGGGCGCCCTCCGCGCCGCCCGCCCTCCGCGCCGCCCGCCACCACGCCGCGCGCGGCCGTCCATGTGGGTGCCCGGGGCGCTCACCTTGTCGGCGATGCGCCGCAGCTCCTTGGCCTTGGGCAGCGTGGTCTGAATGCGGTCGTGCTTGACGAGCTCCGTGACGAGGTTGCGGAGCAGGGCCCAGCGGTGCGCCGAGTCGCGCCCGAGGATGCGGTGGGCGATGCCGTGCCGCATCGTTCCGGCGCCGCTGCCGCCGCCGCCGTCGCGCGTCGGCCACGTTGAAGAGCGACGTCGGTCTGGGGGGTACGCCACTTTGGAGGGTACACTCGAGGGGCAGTTGGCGCCAAATTTAACGCGGAGGGGACGAAGAGGACAAAGCAGGGGACGACGAGGACGACGCGGACGAACAAGAGGAAGAGGACGATGAAGGGGACGAAGCGGGGCGAGGAGAGGGACGAAGGGAACAGAGTAGTGGGCGTGGAGGACGAACGCTGAGACAAGATCAAGAGAAGGAGGACGCCCGAGAGGGGGACGACAAACGCAGTCC
>Ga0180216_1004525_pt1 | contig 10507 bp, 15 predicted proteins | sample eDN3rd37CBELigMG_FD_128879 | JGI IMG/M metagenome (GOLD analysis project Ga0180216, IMG submission 128879) | Enriched Miracle-Growth compost microbial communities from Emeryville, California, USA - eDNA 3rd pass 37_C BE-Lig MG (version 2)... ...
AGCCCTAACCCTACTCGAGAGTATATAAACTTTTTTCAAACGGCCGCGCAACGGCCGCGCCGCCTGCGCTTCACTCTGCGTTGTCGCCCCCGCGTCACTCTGCATCATCGCCCGCCCCGTTCCATCGCTGCGATTGCCCGCACCCGCGTGTGCCCCACCAGCCTGCAACCATGGCCCCCAAGGCTGCCGCCGCCGCCCCGGCCCACCCGTCCTACAAGGACATGATCGTCAAGGCCATCTCCGAGCTCAAGGAGCGCAACGGCTCGTCGCGCCAGGCCATCAAGAAGTACATCCACGCCAACTTCAAGGTCGGCGACAACGCCGACTCGCAGATCAACGCCGCCCTCAAGCGCGGCGTCAAGTCCGGCGACTTTGTCCAGCCCAAGGGCGCCTCGGGCCCCGTGAAGCTGGGCAAGGCCAAGACCGAGAAGAAGGCCGCCAAGCCCAAGAAGGCCGCTGCCCCGAAGCCGAAGGCTGTCAAGCCCAAGGCCGCGAAGCCGAAGGCCGCCGCGAAGCCCAAGGCTGCCAAGCCGAAGGCCGCCGCCCCGGCTGCCGCGGCCCCGGCTGCGGCCAAGCCCAAGAAGGCGGCTGCCCCGAAGGCCAAGCCGGCCAAGAAGTACGGGCACTGCGCGGATCGGGCGCACAGACCGCGTGCACGCTGTGAGTGGATGCTAACCTGGGCGGCCTCCCTGCGCGGTGCGTGCGTGCGGCGTGCAGGGCGGCGGCCCCGAAGGCCAAGAAGGCGCCGGCCAAGAAGGCCGCCCCGAAGGCCAAGAAGGCGGCGGCCAAGTAAGCGTTCCCCGTCCAGCTGCCGCCGACCGGCGGCTCGTGCCGGTGCTGCACCGCACGAGCGCGGCCGTGCGCGTGACGCTCCCAAAAAAACCCACGCCAAAAACTCTTCTCGACAACCACTGGTGTTTTTTAACACCACTTACCTGGCCCCAAGGCAGGTTCACCCACCGTGCCACCGCTCCTGCACCGCCACAGTGCCCACGCGCGCAGGGCTGGATTGCCGCCACGCACCGCGGTGCAGAATATGATGGTGGGAGACCGTCCCTTTCTGTCAGCCTAGTTGGCGTCCGCCCACGCGATCTGCGGCAGCACGTTTGTGGTCCACCTGGTCGTGCTCTGTCCGGCCCAGCAGCAGGCACCAAATCAGCTGGCTGAACGCGACTTTTGGGCGCTGCGCCAAACAGCGTGACGTCATCCAAGCAACTGGCAGCCGCAGCAGGTTTGAAGCCGGGCGGCGCTGCCCTCGCCCTGGCGGGACGGTTGGACGGCCGCGGCGACGCCCGCGGGCCCGTCTCTCCGGCGGCGCGGCACGGGCCATGGACCCCGACGACCTCCCGGCGCTCTTTCACGAGCGAAGCGTCCGCGTCGGCCAGGCCATCTCCGCGGGCCGCCGGGCCACCCGGCGGCGCTCCACCCGCCCGACCGCAGACCGCAGCCCCGGCCTGGGCGCCCCGACGACCGCCGCCGCGGCCGCCGCGGCGGCGGGCGAGGACGTCGGCGCGGATGCCGCCAGTGCAGCAGGACCCGCCCGCCCGGGCCGCACCGTCCACTTTGACACGGCGGCCGACGCCGGACCGCCCGAGCCGGCGGTGGACACGAGCACCGAGCCGCTGGTCCAGCCCGAGGTGCGCGAGGCCGAGAGCGACGACGAGGAGCCCGGCGAGGAGGAGGAGCTGTTCTTTGTACGGGCCGGGCGCGGGGGCGGCCCTGGGCAGGGGGAGCGCTGCGGCCGGGCACCTGACGGGTTCCTGCTGCGTGCCGTTGGGTGGCCCCGCCAGGACGAGCACCTCATTGACGTCGAGGACCTGCTGGCCCGCTACGAGGTGTCGGCGGCCAAGGTGCGCCTGGGTGGGGCGCACGGCCGCCGGCCGACGCCCGGCGGTGGTGCTGACGACCGTGGCGACGCTGCCGGGGCCACGGCCTGGCATCCCCAGGGCCTCTCGACCGAGGGGGCGCTGCGGCGCTTGCGGCAGTCCGGCTACAATGACTACCAAAAGCCCAAGCTGTCGGTGCTCCAGACCATCGGGCTCATCCTGCGGTCCATGCTCGGTACGTTCCGCGGCCGGCCGGCCGGCCCGGCCGGCCTGCGCCCTGGCGACCGACGAGCTCAGAAAACCATGGACGTCCTACGCCCGTGCGGTCGTTAGGCTACTTTGTGCCGCTGTTGTACGTCGGCGTGCTGCTGGCGTTCGTGGACTATGCCATCGATCCCCTCAGCTGGCGAAACGTACGGAACGTCAGCCCGAGCAACCGGCGCCCTGCGCGCGCTGACTGGCCGCATGAGGTGGGCTCCATGGCGGCTTGCGCAGATCTTTACCGGCGTCGTGCTGTTCCTGGCGGCCGTCGTGGTGTCGACCATTTCGTACATTGAGCTGCGCCGCAAGGCCACCGCGACCACCGACCTGCAGGCGATGATGCCGCAAACGGTGCGGTTCCGTTAGCCCCTGCACAGACCCACGTGCCGCGCAGCTGACTCGCGTTGGGGCGCGCTGGTGCTGGCCTTCCGCGCCTTCCGCGCTTTCCGCGCCTTCCGCGCACAGGCGCGGGTGTACCGCGACGGCCTGCTGCGCGTGCTGCCGGCGCGGGAGCTCGTGGTCGGCGACATCATCGAGCTGGAGCAGGGCGACGCCGTGCCCGCGGACGTGCGCGTCATCCGCGAGACCGGCTGCCGCGTCGACGTGTCCGTCCTCACGGGCCGGCACGACCTCGTGGGCTGCAGCGTCGACAAGACCAGCGACAACCCGCTCCAGACCGAGAACCTGCTCTTCTTTGGCAGCACCGTGCAGGAGGGCTCCCTGACCGCCGTCGTCATCTTCACCGGCAAGCACACCATGCTCGGCCGCCTCGCCCGGACCATGGTCAACCGGCGGCAGCAGGTACGCCGCCCCGGCGGGGAGCACGAGGGCGGCGGGTATCTTGCCGTGGCTCACCGCCTGCACGCCTGGAGCCGCGCCGCTGCCTCCGCCAGATGAGCGTGGTGCACAAGGAGCTGTCCAAATTCGTGGTGGTCATGGCGTTCTGGTCGGTGCTGCTGGCGTGCATCTTTTTGATCTGGACCATCGTCATCAACTACCTCGCCATCGACGCCGCCATCCTCAGCATCGGCATTATTGCCGGCATGGTGCCCGAAGCGCTCATTGTGACGGCCAAGGTCCGGCTGGATGCGGGACCGCCGTCGCAGGCGCGCGCCGCCCGCGCCAGTGCTGACCTGCTGCAGGGCCACCGGCGGTAGCCGGGCGCGCCACGCGACCGCAGGTGCTCTTCCACCACGTCCAGAAGCGCATGGACGCGCGCAAGATCGTGGTCCGGCAAGCGACCGTGATGGAGGTGGTCGGCTGCGCGACCGTCATCTGCACCGACAAGAACGGCGTGCTGACCCAGAACAAGATTGAGCTGGGTGCGCCGACGGCCCCACGTGCGTGGCGACCTACGGCGCTAGCTCAGCTTTTGTTTGCTAGGCATACTCCCGCCGTGGGCGACGGGGCCATGTGCAGTGCACATCTGGGCCGACGGCAAGGTCATCGCGTGCCGCACGTACGACCGAGTGTCGCAGGACACGCTGGGCCGCTGCCTCGGGACACCGACCATGAGCATTCTGATCCGCGCGGCCGCGCTGTGCAACCGTGCCATGTTTGGTGCGTGCCTCGCCGCGTAAGCCGTGGCGGCTGGCCGCGCAGAGTCGCTGACCGCGTGCGCGCCACGGACCGGGCCGGTACCCACCACCCTCTCGGCCTCCAGGCGACAACCAGGAAAACGTCCCCGCGCACCAGCGGGACGTGGTGGGCGACCCAGCGGACGCCGCGCTGCTTCGGTTTGCCGAGTCGGCCATTGACGTGACGCGGCTGCGCGAAGAGTACCCCAAGTGCGCGGAGGGCCTCTGGAGCTCCGAACACCGCTACCAGCTCAGCGTGCACGAGCTCACGGACGACACCGGCGTCGTCGGCCACCTGGTGCTCATGCGCGCGTCGGCGGCGACCATCCTCGACTACTGCACGTCGATCGTTTTGGACGGCGAGGTGCGGCCGCTGGACGACGAGCTGCGCGAATGGTGCGTCGCCGCCATGGACCTGCTCGCCGCACACGGCGAGCGCGTGCACGGCCTGGCGCAGCGCGTGCTGCCGATCGCCGAGTTCCCCGCCGGCTTTGCCTTTGATGTCATCGACCTCAACTTTCCCTTGGTACGCGCGCGTGCAGTAACGATGGTACGTGTTTTCATCTCGCGTCCTAACGGCTCTTGCGCCCATCGCGCTCGTGGGACGACAGTCGGAGCTCGAGTTCATTGGCTTTGTGGGCCTGCTGGACCCCGCGCGCACCGAGATCCCGCCGGCCGTGCAGGCCTGCCGAGAGGCGTCCATCAAGGTGGTCGTGACCACCGGCGACCACGCCGAAACCGCCAAGGTTAGCGGCCTCCGGCAGCGAACGACGGCTGCGTGCGCGGTGCTCAGACTTTGTTCCACGCACGCGGCTCGCTGGCCCGCGATGCCAGGCCATCGCACTGTCGGTGGGCCTCATCCCTGCCGGCCGGCCGGTGGTGCGTGCCGCGAAGTGCCGTTTTCTTCAGTGAAGCGGCCGCGCGTGGGAAGACTCACGTTCGTCCGAGTGGCGCCGCGGCGCGGTCGTTCACGCAGACGATTGTGCGGTCGCTGTCGTTCGACGCGACGGGCCGGCTGGACGTGCCGCCCGATCACGCCGTGATTGTCACGGGCGACGTCGTGGACCAGCTGAGGGACGCCGACTGGGACGCGATCCTGGACCACGAGAACGTCGTGTTTGCGCAGACCAGCGCCCAGCAAAAGGAGCGCCTCATCGGGCACAATCGGCGCCGCCGCCACGTCGTCGTGGCCACCGGTCCGTGCACCCCCGCCGCCGCGGTCGACCCCTGGGCGTAGGTCGCCGTGCTGACCGCCGCCCCTGCTCTTGCTGCGGCGATGCTGCGCTGGGCCGCAGGCGACAGCGTCAACGACTCGGGCGCGCTGCGCGCGGCCAACGTCGGCGCGGCGCTGGGCATGAAGGGCACGGACGTGTCGCGCGCCGCTGCGAGCCTCGTGCTCCAGGACGACAGCTTCGCCACCGTCGTGACCGCGGTCGCCGAGGGCCGGCTGCTGTTTGACAACCTGGCCAAGACGCTCGCGTACGCGCTGTCGTCCAACGTGGCCGACGTCGTGCCGTTCTTCCTGCTGCTCTTCTTCAAGCTGCCGCTGGCCGTGACCACGTCGCTCATCCTCTGCATCGACTGCGGCACCGACCTGCTGCCGGCCATCGCCCTGGCGTACGAGGAGCCCGAGCGCGACCTGATGGCGCGCCCGCCGCGCAAGCTCCACGCGCGGTACGCTCAGGCGTGAAACGGGCGCGGTGCGTTAGTTTAACGCTCCCAGTAACCACCAGACCAGCGCGCGTCCGTCTTGCTCGGGCCTTGGCGCAGTGTCATGACGCGGCAGATGCTCATGGTCGCGCTCGCCCACGTCGGCGTGCTGCAATGCCTCGCCGCGCTCTTTGCTTTCCTCGTGGCGCTCGGCGACCTCGGCTTCGCGCCGTGGATGATCTACGGCGCCGGCATGGAGTGGGCGGATCCGACGGTCATGATCAACGCGCGGGTGCGCGCCTGGCGTGCACCGCCTTACCCACGGGTTGCGCCCGAGGGGAGCTAACGCCGGTGCAACGGTGGCGTGGTCCGCGGCTTGAACGATGCGCCAGGGCGCCGTGTACCGTGAGGAGGCGCTGGCGTACGCCCAGACGGCCTACTTTGTCGGCACCGTGGTCATGCAGTGGGCGGACGTGGTGATCAGCAAAACGCGACGGCAGAGCGTCTTCCGCCACGGATTCCGGTACGACCGCCCTTGTGTCGACGCAAGGTAAGGTCGGGCTGAACGCTCACGTGGGCCGGCAGAAAACCATCGTTAAAGACGGACGATCGGCCGCCAGCAACCGGCGGCTCACCTGGGCAGTGCTCCTATGCACGGTCGTCGTGGTCCTGATGGTCTACTTCCCCTGGTTCAATCCCCTCTTTGGCACCCGCATCCTGGCGTTCGTGCACCTCCTGCCGGCGTTGCCGTTCGCCGTCTTCCTCGTTGTCTACGACGAGCTGCGCAAGTGGCACATTCGCCGCCACCCAGACGGTACCGCCGCCGGCGATGTAGCGCGCTGGGATGACGGCCACCGCTAACGCGAGCGCGTGCGGACGACCGTGGGCGGGATGCCATCATGCCAGGATGGGTGGCGCGCTGCACTGCATGGTAACGGGAGCTGTTTCCCTCGACGCATGTACAGTCATGTAATCTTTTTGTACAGTGTAAACCTTTCGCAACTTCCGGTTGGTTCACTTCACCGCGGGGACCGCATCGGCGCGGTAGCACCGCTGCCAGCGAAGAGCCACGAGAGCACGGCCAGGAAAATGCGGAACAAGACCCACAACAGGATCGTCCCGAGCGAGCCCGTCACGAGCGTGCGGTACGACGCCAGCGGGCGCAGGTCGATGTGGACCCGCTGCGCGTAGTGCCACGGCCCGCCCGGGTAGCGCGCCTGCAGCGCGCGCAGGGCGCGCTGGTACGCGGCGTTGGCCCACACCGTCGCGGTCTCGGCGGGGCCCACCAGGAACGGCGCCTCGTAGCTCTTGACCAGCCGCCGCGCCGGCACCGCCGGGTTGAGGATCGGCACGTCCACGTTGGTGCACTTGCGGCGGCCCAGCCGCACTTGCTCGCGGCCCTCGTCGGTGAGGTGCGGCACCCGCCGCGCCGCCGTCGGCGGGCCCACCTGGATGAGGTCCGTCGACGGGAGGATGCTGACGAGCGCGCGGTCGCCCAGCGCCGCGGAGGTGCCAATCGAGGTCGGCGCCACCGCCGGTTGCTGAGAGGGGGGGATTTGTTGGTGTGGTTAGGCTAGCAGCAAAGACACGAGCGTTAGAGCACCTGACGGCGCCCCTCGTAAGCACCCGCGCGCGGCGGTGGGGCGCACCCGAGGGAACAGCTTGGCCAGCCCCGCCAGGGCGGCGTTGGCCTTGTCCAGCGCCGCCGTCGTTGCCGCGGTGTTCTGGGCTCCCGTCCGACGGAGCTGGGCGGCAAACGTCGCGGCCGCTTGCGAGAGGTTCGCTTGCAGCGCTGAGACCTGTGCCGGAGCGAGGGCAGCGCAGGGCGAAAGGCGCCGCTCGCGGTGAGGACGGGCCCCCTCCCCCCTCCCCCCGCCTATCGCTGCAGGGCAGCGTCGTCCGTGCGGCCGTACGGCGTCGTTCGAGGTATCTAGCAGGAGCGGCCGCCAGGGGAAGCGCGGGCCTTCGAAGGCGCGCAGCTGGAACCGGATCGTGTCGGCGAGTGTCGGCAGCGTTGACAGCAGCGACGACCCGCCCAAAACGCCGGCGCTGCGCTCCGGCGACGCAGCATGCCACGCGAGCAGCTCCGCCGCCGCGTCGCCGCTGAACGAGAGGCGCCCGCCCGTCGCCGTGCGCCCAGTGCCTGTGCCCCGCCGCGCCGCCTTAGGACTTGCAGCGCCCTCGGCCGGGAGCATCGCCCGCTCGACTGGCGACGCGGAGCGCTCCGACTCGGCAGCAAGCAAGGTCAGTAACAAAAAAGGAGACGCCTAGCAACGTGCGCCGCCGATGCGGGCCACGCACTCTCAAACAGAGTCTCCAGCAGCGCGCCGTCCGCGGTGAAGGCGCGCACTGTGTCGGCCACGGCGGACAGCGCCACCGACCCGTCCGTGAACGGCACGCGTGACAGCCGGACGAGCAAGTGCCGCAGGGGCTCCCAGTACAGCGGCAGGTTCTCAATCACGAACGAGCGCCTGGCCGCGCGACGGAGGCGTGCACGGAGCACGTGCGTAAGCTCCACGCCTGCCGTCGTGACGCTTGGATGAGCTCTGCGGCCGTGAGCACGTACCAGGTCTGTGCGTCGTACTTGCCCGAGCGGCCGCCCGCGTAGAGCCACGGCTGGATGTAGGCCAGCCACAGGTCCACCGCCTGGCAATAGGCACGTATCCAGCCCGCCGGTGCCGATGCCGCATGAGCCGCACCGCCCCTGACGGGCTCCGCACCCAGAAGGCACACGCCACGCACCGGTCCAAAGGGTGCGTCGTTGCTCCAGTCCACAAAGGCGAGCAGAATGAACCCGTACAGCCGCGGCCGGAGCGCGCGGTACGCGTTGCTGTGCCGCGCGCGGGCGCGCAAGCCGCGAAACAACGGCCGTTGGCGTGAGCAGGATGATAGGCTAACGTTGAGCGTTCTAGCGCTGCGTACTCGTGAATGCGGAAAATCGCGGCAGCGGCCTCGTCGGCGACGTTGCGCACGCCAGCCTCCAGCGGCAACCGCCGCACAATGGCCGACACGCACTTGACCATCTCGGGGCTCGGCGCGCGGTAGGTCTGGGATCGGATGGCAACGGCGGCAGTGCCAGCCCCCGTCAGGGCGCTTGCCCGCGCGCCGCACAGGACAGCGACCGACGCCGCCATACAAAGCGTGAGGTCGGGCGACAATCCGGCGGGTTGGCCTGGTAGTGGTTCTGGCTCAGCCAAAACTCGCCGACGCACTGGACGAAAAAGTCGCTGTACAGGACGGCGCGCTCGATGCGCTGGCTCCCCCCGCCGACATCGCTGGGAGGCCCCACCGCAGCGCCCCGGCGACCAGTGCCAAGTTAGGATCATGGTGGTGGCCGCTTTCCGCGCACCTTTTGCTACACCGGCAACGTACGGGGAGGTCAGCACGGTCGTCGCGCCCCCCGAAGGGGCAGCCGTCGCGCCGGAGGCCGCCTGGCTGCGGGCGGCGAGCGGCGTGCTCAGGCCAAAGCCGGGGCGCGACGGCGCGGGCGTGTGCGGTGGGTGGCCGTGCTGGATGGCCTCCAGCACGCTGCCCAGCAGGCCGCCCGGCCCCGGCGTCCGCGACGGCGTCGTTGCGACCGCGGCCACGCCGCGCGTTGGCAGCGGCGGCGAGCCAGGCGCGCGCCCTGCGCTGGCCCCGGGGGCGGTGGGGGCGGGCGTCGCAGACGCCGCCTCGGCGCGGGCGGAGCGCGGCAGGAAAAAGTCCGCATACCGCTGGAGCAGCTCCAGGTAGAGCGTGCCAAACGTCCAGGTTTGGCCCTTGCTCGCCACCGCGCTCAGGTGGCCCAGCGGGCCCAGGCCACCGAGGTGCCCAATGCCCGTGCTGATGCTGCCCGGCACATGCAAGGCATCCGCCAGCGCCGTCCACGGCCGCGCCGCCGAACCCGTCTGGGAGCGGCGGACATCAGCGCCATAGCGGGACAGAGCGCCATCAGTCCTCCGGCTGGAGCACAGGCAACCTTGCAATGGCGCGATCTGCGTACGTGGCTGGGCGAGGTCGGGCGCCGGACGTCGGGCGTGGTCGACACGGCGGTGTACAGCAGACGGTAGATAAAGTACTTGACCATCGCTGCGAGCAGTGTGCTCGCAGCGGCGGTGCCCAGCGGCGTGTGAGCATCCAATCCTACGAGTCGTCGCATACACCGGAATCGTCAAGCGTACGCAGCTGCAGGCGCACGTTGAGCACGGCTGCGGACGGCGCCGGTGCGCCCCCGCCCACGCCGTCGCTGATGAGCCGCTCCTGCCGGAAGAACGGCGGCAGCGCCGTGGGGTCGCCCGACGCCAAAATCTGCTGCGTCGCCAGCTGAGCTCACGCCACCACGGCAGCGGACGTGACGGGGGCGGGCTTGGTCAGCGCTCGTCCTGCGACTGTAGGAGGCAACAGCGGGCGCGCGCACGCCTACCGGCAGCTTGTCAAAGCCGACTTCGTACTGGTACGCCGTCTCGGACGTCAGGCGCAGGATGGCGCGGAACAGCTGCCCTTGGGGGCTCAGCAGCCCCAGCACGGCCTGGGCGTCGGCGTCGGTGGCGGCCAGATGAACCCATCCCCTAGCGAAACGGGCCCGCCGTGCGTGCGACCAGCAAGGCCTCATTAGACCAAAGGCCGTTGGGAGCGACGGCGGGTGACCTCAAGCGTGCGTACGAGGCCGACTCGGTGCCCAGGACGGCCGACAGCAGCCGCGGGAGCAGCTGGTGGAACGCGCGGCCGTCCTCGAGGCCGTCCGCGACCTGCGACGGCACAGCGCGGGGCGTGACGCGGCGCGGTGAGGACACCTCTGGGCGCGCTGCGGGCGCTGCACCCGTGGCCCAGCGGTACCTTGGCGAGGTATCGGTTCACGGTCGCCGCCGCGTCCGGAAGGCGCGGCGTGGGCGCCGCCAGCAGCGCCCGGACGGTTTCGACGTCGGACGCCATAACGCCAGCCCAGCCTGTCCGTCGCGGCCAGCTACAGAAGCCCGGAGCAGCCGAGGCGCGCGGCGTCGAGGGCCCGTTAGGGATGGCAGGGAAAAGGTGCGTCCGTCGCGGGCGGCGACGCCGTTACCGGTCGCGGCGGCAGAACGTGGAGGCGGCGCAATGTCGTTGTGACGCTCTTGGTCGCAAGCGCCGTTTTCCAAACGTGGAAAACGGCAGAAAATCGGCAGAAAAACGTCGAATCGCGCCAAAACCGAAACGGCGGCGACGGGCGGAGGCGCGCGG
>Ga0180216_1004526_pt1 | contig 10505 bp, 9 predicted proteins | sample eDN3rd37CBELigMG_FD_128879 | JGI IMG/M metagenome (GOLD analysis project Ga0180216, IMG submission 128879) | Enriched Miracle-Growth compost microbial communities from Emeryville, California, USA - eDNA 3rd pass 37_C BE-Lig MG (version 2)... ...
ACGGCCGCGTCCTCACCCAGCGCCTTGCCCGTATTGAAGACGGCCATGAAGAAGAGCTGCTCCGGCGATGCACCCCCGTGCGTTGCTGGCAGACAACGCGCGCGGAAACCGAGGTAGTCGCCGATCGATCGAATCAATTGCCGTCGATCGATGGAAACGGGATTCAGCGGTCGCCCGTCTACCCATTGCTCCACCAGAAAGCCATGACACAACCCCACGGGCTTGGGCGTGTAACCGGCCTTCGCGAGCAGTTTGCCTTCTTCAAGCTTGCGCACGCCTTCGCGGCCAAGGCCCGCAAACTTGACGAGCCAGGCTTTGTCTCCCGACCTCGCCAGGAACTTGTGCTTCTCCGTTTGCTTGTCGCTCGGAGGCCAAACCGTCTCATCCGGGTAGCGGAGTTTGCGCCACTCGCCGCCAGAGAGAAGCTGAAGAGGATGGTTTAGCACACCAACGAGATCTGACACCCAGTTGTGCAATCGCTGCACGCCATTGAATGGCGTCATCAGCAGGTCATCGACACCAACAACGTGCCGTCCGCGCTCGGCCCAGCGCTGCCGGTGGCGCAGGCACGCTTCCCGCCCCAGGTCGCCCGAGTGACCGGGAAAGAAATGCAGACGGTTCCGGCGGATCCCCCGAGCTTCCAGCCAGTCCGCAATCCCACCCATTGAGCTGCCCGAAAGGCCGGGTCCATCATCAACGATTGCAAAGTCGGCATCGGGCCGGCCGAGGATCTTCTCGCTGAGCGCAGCGGAAATGCGGACCTTACGATCAAATGGATGCCCGATGGGACGTAGCGAGATTGCAGGATTTGCGCCGATGCTCGCTGCCACCGCAGCTCCGAGGCCCGTACCGATGCTGCGTAACCCGATCACCACGGTGTTTGCGCCAAGTCTCGAACGCCGGGCAGCCTCGAGGTAGCTCTCGGGATAGAGCGCGTAATAAGTGTAGCCCTCCGCCATTCTGATGCGGACAGGCTCCGCCCCCTGAAGTTCGTCCAGTAAGTGGGGCCAATCGGCGGGCAGCGGTACAGCCTCGAAGAATCCGGTACTCCAGGAGCGCGCAATCACGCCCGCCAGTTCCCACAGCAGCTGCGCACCAGAATCCTGAACCGGCGACACATCGTCGACACCGCGGGTATCGAATTCGGCATCGGCCAGACCCTGCACCAGTTCGCTGACGCGAATGAATGCACCGACAAGCGTTGCATGCCGGTCTCGTCCGGGGGGCTGCCGCATATAGGCATGAAGGTCACGGGCGATTGATGCGCGCACTGAGGCCGGGTCCTCAATGCGCTCGATATCCCCGTACACCAGCATCGAACGCCTCTCGCTGCTAATCGTCCGCTCAGAGGATCGCTGGCTGGATAAAGGTCCGTCACCAATCCCTTTCCTCGACAACGCCGCGGGGAACCAAACGGCTCCCATTTCATTTAATCAGCACAGAGAGGCACCCTGTTATGAACTCGAAGAAGATTCGCGTGGGCCTCGTGGGAGTAGGCAACTGCGCATCTTCATTCGTTCAGGGCTTGGCCTACTACTGCAATGCCCAGAGCAATGAACGCATACCGGGTCTGATGCATGTCGATCTGGGCGGTTACCACGTCCGCGACCTTGAGATTTCAGCGGCGTTCGACATAGCGTCGAACAAGGTGGGGCGAGATGTGGCCGAAGCGATCTATGTCCCACCCAACAACACATACCGCTTTGCAGATGTAACCCGCACGGGTGTGAAAGTGGAGCGCGGCAGGACACTCGACAGCATCGGGAAATATCTTCAGGACGAGATCGAGGAATCTGACGAGCCCCCCGTCGACGTGACCGACGTTCTTCGCCGCACCGGGACAGACGTGCTCGTCTCCTATCTGCCTGTAGGCTCCGAACTGGCAACCCACTGGTACGCCAACTGCGCACTTGAAGCTGGGTGCGGGTTCGTCAACTGCATCCCCGTGTTCATTGCCTCGAAGGCGGAGTGGGAGCAGAAATTCGCCGCCCGCTGCCTTCCCATCATTGGCGACGACATCAAAAGCCAGGTCGGAGCGACGATCATCCATCGCATGCTGGCGAACCTTTTCCACGAGCGCGGCGTGCGCGTCGACCGGACCTATCAGCTGAATTTCGGCGGCAACACCGATTTCCTGAACATGCTGGAGCGGGAGCGGCTCGTCTCCAAGAAGATCTCGAAAACGCAATCAGTGAACAGCCAGCTGGACATCCCGCTCGCCGCCGGCGACATCCACATCGGCCCTAGCGACCACGTCCCTTGGCTCTCGGATCGCAAGTGGGCCTACATCCGGCTCGAGGGAACCACATTCGGTGGTGTGCCGCTTAATGCCGAGCTGAAGCTTGAGGTATGGGATTCTCCCAATTCCGCCGGTGTCGTGGTTGACGCAGTGCGATGCGCCAAGCTCGCGCTCGATCGTGGCATCGGCGGTGCGCTGATCGGACCATCCAGCTATTTCATGAAGTCTCCCCCGCAGCAATTCACCGATGCTGAAGCGCGCCAGCGCACTCTGGATTTCATCGCAGGCACTGCGCCAAAGCTGCTCGGAGCAGCCGAGTGACCACAACGTTCTTCCTTGTGCGCCATGCCGCGCATGACAATATCGGAGGCTTCCTAGCAGGCCGGTCGCCCGGCATCAGGCTTGGCGAAGCGGGCCGCGCGCAGGCCGAACGTCTTGCCCGGCGAATGAAACGCGAGACCTTCGACGTCATCTATGCGAGCCCGCGCGAGCGTACTCAGGAAACAGCCAGCGCCATCGCGGCGGCGTGTGAAGTTGGGCCCGTAAAGACGGCAGACGCGTTGGACGAAATCGATTTCGGCCCATGGTCCGGCAAGACATTCGACGTCCTCAACACGGATCCCGCTTGGCGCCGGTGGAATGACATCCGCAGCCTTGCGCGGACGCCGGGTGGAGAGGCGATGATCGACGTGCAGCGCCGCGTCGTGGGTCTCATGGAAACTTTGACCGAAAGCAATAGTGGGAGCGGCCTGGTTCTCGTCAGCCATGGCGATATCATCAAGATGGCCGTCAGCTATGTGCTGGGATTGCCAATCGACTCCTGGCCACGGTTCGAAATCGACGCGGCATCGATCACCATCATTTCGACGGGGGACTGGGGCGCTAGGCTCCTGACGCTCAACGAGGTTGTCTGGTAGGGGCACAGCGAGGAATCTGCGAATGGGCCAGTCCAGCACCGAGATACGCAAGAGGATCGAGGCCCTGGGTCCCTGGTTCCATAACCTTGATCTGGGCGGCATCCACACAGCCCCCGATCATTTCCTCGGAGACTACCCTCGGATCAAATGGCGCAAGTTCGCCGATGCGATCCCCACCGATCTCACTGGCCAGACGGTACTCGATATAGGTTGCAACGCCGGTTTCTATTCGATCGAAATGAAGCGCCGCGGCGCCGATCGAGTCCTGGGTATAGATTTTGACGAAACCTATCTGGCGCAGGCCCGCTTTGCGGCAGAGGTTGCGGGCACGCCGATCGAATTCCGGAAACTCTCTGTCTATGACGTCGGCTCCCTTAACGAAACATTCGATCTCGTGCTCTTCATGGGTGTCCTTTATCACCTGCGTCACCCGTTACTGGCACTCGACCTGATCCGAGAGCACGTCAGCAAGGACCTTCTGATCTTCCAGTCCATGCAGCGTGGCGGCGACGGCACCAGCCAGCTCGAAGAGAATTATCATTTCTGGAATTTCGAGCTTTTCGACAAGGCCGATTTTCCCAGATTGCATTTCATCGAACACCGGTATGCCGACGACCCGACGAACTGGTGGATCCCCAATGCCGCCTGCGTGGAGGCGATGCTCCGCAGCTCGGGCTTCGAGATCATCAGCCGACCTGAGAGCGAGGTTTACATCTGCCGCGCATCAGCTCGCCCGCCAAACAGCAGCCCTGTCTATCCAGCCAGAGGAAACCCCGCATGATCGAAGCCGCGATGATCTGGAACGAGCCGAACAACAAGTCGCACTGGGATCCGGACGTCGATCCGGACTGGAGCCGCTTTGCCCGGATGGGGATACTCGCGGCAGACGCAATTGCCGGCCAAAACCCTGACATCACCCGGGTGCTCGGCGGCATTTCTCCGATTGATCCGATGTTCATGGACCACATGAAGAACCTCGGAGTGCTCGACCGCGTCGACGCCGTGGCCGTCCATGGGTTTCCCCTCGACTGGAACCTGTGGCAGATCCATGAATGGCCGCAGAAGATCGCCCAGATCCGCGAGATCACCCCACTCCCCATCTGGGTCAGCGAGGTAGGTGTGTCCAGCTTCGGAGCCGAAGAAGTGCAGCTCTGGGGGCTCACGCGGACCGCAGAACTCTTGAAGGGGAAGGTCGACCATGTTCAGTGGTACAGCCTCTACGATTTGCCCCGGGAGTGGGAGGCGACGACGCGTCATCGCGAAGCTGAAGGCTCATCCTATTACCGGCATTTCTACATGGGCCTGTTACGCGAAGACGGCTCACCCAAGCCGGCGCTGCATGAGTTTCAAAAGCACACACCCGAATTCGGTCTCGTCCAATGGTTTCACTTCGAAGACCATCGCCTGGAGGAAGCCGTCGCATGGATGAAGCGTTTGGGCGTTACGTATCTGCGCACCGGGCTTTCCTGGGCCGACAGCTACCGCCCCAATGCACTGGACTGGTTCGATCGGCAGATGAAGGCGCTAGAGGATTTCAATGTGACAGTCACCTTCTGCTTTACGCCCGAGCATCGCGGGATCATGCCGCATCACACGAGCGCGCCGCAGGTTCCCGAGGAATTCGCCGAATTCTGCGCCCGCATGATTGAACGCTATGCACCGCGTACGAGTACCTCGATCGCCTCGCCCTGCAACGGGCATTCTGCCAGGGCATTTTGACTGGAGCCTCAATTCTCGCCTCCGGGCAACTTCAGCCTCTCGACGATCAGGCCAACCCGGCCGCGCGAATACGCGAGCCCATGATAGAGCGCCAGAACGGTCCGTGCCCAGCCTATGTAGATGATGGGGCGCTTCATGATGCGGGCGAGCCGGAACATGCAGTGGCTCCATGCGCTGATCTGATATCGCATGACGTAGATCAGCTTGCGACGGAACGGCAAGCCCGCCGCATCCGGAACCACCCGTTTTCTTGGCCGGACTCCGAAACGTGGCCAGAGGAGCCTGAACGCAAGTCCTTCGCGCCGGTGCCTCAGACCCGCGGCCTGGGTCTGCTCGATGAATTGGCTGTCTACCGGTTTCAGACTCAGCCTGCCCTCGGCAATTGCCGAGGCGACCAGTTCGCGCACGACCGGCGAACGCACGATGATAACGTTCGTGCCGCGGCCATCGGAGGAGTAAGGTTCAACCCAGGCATCCCCGAACGACACGTCCGCGGTCTCGGCAACAACGTCGTCACAGAAGTTGCAGGCGGAGTTCTGGAAGAAACCGGCACCCCAATCGCCGTCCGCAAGATGCCACCAATCCTGCGCCGGCGTACTGCCGTCCTTGAGCGTCAGTTGGGCAGTGTACCAGTTCGCCGGACGGTCCGGATCCTTAAGCCGGAATTCAACTGCTCGAACTGCATCGGTATCCGCACCCATCTGCCAGGCGAAGCTCTCGACCATGCGCGCACTTTTCATGTGCCCGCAGAAAAGACCAAGCGTGAAGACCAGCCGTTCGCGTAGAACCGGGTCCTGTTCCTGCAGCAAACGCAACGCCTTTATGAAGCAGGGTATGCCAATCACCGCATATCGGCCGGGGATTGACCGCATTTCCTCAATGACACCTGCAAGCTCGACCGGATAGTAGCGCGACTTTGCTCCGGACCGGATTTCATCCTCACATCGCGAGATTCCATAGCCGAAGAAGCGACCTTCACTGCCGTCCTTGGCTGTCACGTGCGCGACCCCGTCCACCAGCCGCTGCCGCAGGAGTTCGCAGGCCATCCAGGTGACCATCCCCCCAGAACTGCCGCACGCGCGGAAATCCTGTTCGGCGACGTGACCCACATAGGCAGCCTCGAACCGGCCGATGCTCGCAGCCGCGCAAGGTGCGTTCGGGAAGCGGCGGCCTGCCAGTTCATCCTCGTTCATGGCGAGCGGTGAAAACGGGCAGATCAACGCGAACGCGTGTGTGCGCCTGCGCATCCATTCCTGGCTGCCTGTCGGCTTGAACTGGCCATATGGATCGAGACGCATCAGAGATGCGCACGATCCCGACTGCGCGACACAACTGCCGCAACCGATACATAAACCCGACTTCACCATGTCCCGGGGACTGACGAGATCCTCCTCGTCGAGCTTTGCGGTGAGGTCAGTTGATGACATCGGCGAGATAGGCGTGCGACTGCTGACGAAGAGCCTGGATACGGCTGAGGACCGCGGGTTCGAGGCGACTCTCCAGAACCTCCGCAAACCGGGCATCCGGCGCGTCCTCATGAACCAGATGTTTTCGGGCGCCAACAAGTTCGGTCAGGCCGCGCAGCTTGTTGGACCGGTATTCGGAAGCAACGCAAGCGAACGGTTTACCATTGAGAAGGGCGAAGATGCAGCCGTGAAAGAAGTTGGTGACGACGGCATCCGCCGCAGCCATGAACCGGGCAAATTCTTCCGGGCCCGCTTCTATGAAATGCCGGTCCGCCCAGTCATTGCGGTAGCCTATGCTGATGAGCCTTTCGCCACGCGCTGTAGCCCATCGGCGTACCTTTTGACTGAACCAGTCCGGGAACGAGTGACCGTAAACAGCGATATAACTGTTTTCCGGAACATCGTTCAGGCATTCTGCTGCAGAACGTGAACAGGACACGCTATATCCAACAACGGCCGGGAACTGCAGGCAAGGATCAAGGACGAGGTCCGGTTCGAAACTGAGGGCTTGCGAGATCAATCGGCGGGAATTCTCATCCCGGATCGAAATCCGGGAGAACTTCTGCAGCTTCTCCGCCCAAGTATGCTCCAGAGCTTGAGAAGCGGGCTGATTTCCGAAACTTGCCGCGTACGCGGCGACATTTCTGGCGCGCAATCCCTCCCCATAGAACAGGGGGGTTCGACCATACCAGGGGTGCCTGAGATTCCAGACCTCATCACTCCCCACGATCACAAGATCATAACCCTCCATATCCGATGGATTTTCGAGATCGAAGCACTGGGAAAGCGGCAGATCACCAATCGCCTCAAGGAACCTCCGCATCTTTGCTGCATAGAGCGGATAATCCGACTTGCGCGTAGGCGCTGGCCGCAACGGCTGCAGGGCACAGCGCCATTCCGCACGGTCAGTCTTTCTGGACGTGTGATTGAGAAGCTTGACGTCCTTCCCGAGAGCCTGCAACCCCTCCACCAGGCAGCGCGCCTGCCAGTAGGACCCATAATTGATGCAGCGATGAAAAGTCAGAATGCCGATTTTCTGCATTAGGGTGGACCGGACCGGGCAATGCCTTACCAGAGAGCTGAGCGATACGCTGTCTTCAGACACAATGCGGCATTGCCATACCGGTTCCTGCAGGCTCCATCTCGTGTTCGGTCACCTGCGCCAGATAAAGGCTCCGGATGATACGGCAGCGGAGCCTTCCAGTTGCCACACCAGTTGCCACCGTGTCTAATCGGAAGCGATGAAATCTCGATCAGCTCCTGTCCGCACAAATTCGGCTCAACGCTTCGCCTGGCCTCCAACCGCTTCAAGGCTGAGGTACTTCTCTGTGAGCGGTTGCAGCTGTCCCCAGGCCCAGTCAGCCATTGAGATTTCCTGCTCCATTATCAATTCGCAAGTCCGGGCAATCTTCACCTCACCAGCCTTCTCCGCCGCCGTCACCAGGATCCGGTACGACGCTGCCTCGAATTGTTCAAAGGCTGCATTCGCAAGGGCATTCTTGAGTATCTCGTCGCCCGCCATGGCGTGAAACATGCCCTGGATATTTGCCGAGGCCTTCATGGCAGTGTCCTTGAACACTGAAGCATCCTCGCCCAGGCTGGTCAGGCATTCTTCCACCAGCGCCTTGTGTTGCCTGGTTTCTTCAAGATGCGACCGCAAGCGTGGCAGGGCTTCTGGATAATTTTCCAGCCTGTCGATTTGAGCTTCGAGCAGGGATTCGGCTTGCGTCTCCATGGCATGTGCATCGCGCAGCCAGATGGCAAGGGATTCTCTTGCAGTCGTCATGGCTTCACCTCCTCGGATTTTCAGGATCGAACGGGATCCTTGCAGCTCCTGCACTCGTTCAAGGCTCGCTCAAGAAGGACCAGCGCACTTGCAAGCGCCTGATGCAAGATCTCGGAACGTTCCGTTTTGCCACTCAGCCGCTCGCATGCGAACCAGTCGCGCGAAACGGCCGCGACGTAGAGAAGACCAACCGGATTGCCATCCTCATCAGGTTCCGGGCCGAGAACTCCTGTTATAGCCACGCCTATTCCGGCACGTGGCGATTGCTTCAAAGCACACCTCGCCATAGCGAGCGCGACCTCTTCACAGACCGCGGACCTTGAAGCGATAAGATCGGCAGGCACCCCGAGGCATTCGATCTTGAATTCCTTGCTGTAGGAGACAAAACCGCCGTGCAGTACGTCCCCAGCTCCCGGAGCCGCGGACAGGAGATGCGCAAGAGCACCTGCTGAACAGGATTCCGCCGTTACAATGGAAGTATGCTGCTCGGCAGCCCGCCCGACGATCGCTGCGGCGAATTTCTCAAGATTTTCCATGGCATCCAGGCCGTCTCGGTAATTTTCAGCCTATGGAACTTTGCTGGCTCACTACGAGCGCGGAAATTGTTTGAATTCGCCAGAAGAAGATAAAGGCGAAGCAAATTACGATTCGCTTGGCCTTGAAATGGAATAGCCGACTGTCGCTGCTCGGAACTTTGAACTCATTTCTCGCCAATCAGTTCTCAGATTCTTCCTCCTGGACTTTACCGCTGAGGCTGTCGTCCGCATCCGGCGCATCTTGGTATCCCGGGCTTTCACCGGAATCGATGGACGGTACCTCAATCCCGGTCGGTACATCACCGGTTGTGTCCTGACCGTATGTTTCGGAAGGCGGTGCCACTTCTTCCGCCTGTTCCGGCAGCAATTGTCCCTCGGTCTGGTTACGTCCTAAAGGCTCATCGATAACTTGCGCCAGCGCTGCTCCACTCGCCAGGACAACGCCAAGCAGTGCGGTAGGCAAAACTCGATAGAATTTAATTGCGGTACTCATGGCTACGATCCTCTGCTGCTGCGTTTTTCCGACGAGCAGCTAACGGTTTATGGCCATCGAGGTTTCAAACTGTCACCGAATCGTGAGTCTGGGCATCTTGAAGGGACGGAACTGCGCAATACCAAAATTGTGGCTAGGAACAATTCAAGCCAGAACTCGGTTGGTCTCGACGTATCCGATCAAACGTCACCCAACGAGACGAGATCCGCTCATGAAGGCGCTTTGTTATCACGGCTCTCACGACATTCGCTGCGATACGGTTCCCGATCCCAGGATCGAGGAGCCTCGCGATGCCATCATCAAGGTGACGAGCTGTGCCATTTGTGGTTCAGACCTGCACCTCTACAATGGCTTCATCCCCAAGGTGGAGACAGGCGATATTCTCGGCCACGAATTCATGGGGGAAGTGGTCGAGGTCGGAAGAGAAAATCACAAGCTCAAAGTCGGCGACCGCGTCGTCGTCCCATTCACGATCATATGTGGCGAATGCGATCAGTGCCGCCGAGGCAACTTTTCTGTCTGTGAACGGACGAACCGGCGCAAGGATCTTGGTGATCTGGCCTTCGGCCACTCGACAGCCGGTTTGTTTGGCTATTCCCACCTGACCGGCGGCTATCCCGGTGGACAGGCTGAGTATGTCCGCGTTCCTTATGCCGACGTTGCCCCCGTGAAAATTCCGGACGGGCTCAGCGACGAACAGGTCCTGTTCCTGGGAGACATTCTGCCAACGGGCTGGCAGGCCGCAGCAGCCTGCGAAATCGAGCCAACGGACACGGTTGTTGTGTGGGGAGCCGGCCCCGTGGGCCAATTCTGCATCAGGAGCGCCATGATAATGGGGGCTCAGAGGGTCATCGTAATCGACCGCGTGCCTGAACGGCTGGCCATGGCAGAAGCCGCAGGTGCAATTGCCATCAATTTTGATGAAGTGAAGGTTCTCGAAAGTCTTTCGGCATTGACGAACGGCAAAGGGCCGGAAAAATGCATCGATGCTGTCGGCCTTGAAGCCCATGCGACCCGCAGTCTTGATTCAATCTACGATGCAGTGAAACAGGCCGTCATGCTGGAAACGGATCGTCCACATGTTCTGCGCGAAATGATGTACGTCTGTCGACCGGGCGGCACTCTATCGGTCCCGGGTGTCTACGGAGGACTATTGGACAAGATCCCGTTCGGCGCCGTGATGAACAAGGGACTGACGATCCGGACCGGGCAAACCCACGTCAATCGATGGACGGGCGACCTTCTGCGCCGGATCGAAGAAGGCGAGATCGACCCAACATTCGTCATCACCCACACCGTGTCCCTGGAAGAGGGCCCCGAATATTATCGCAAATTCCGCGACAAGGAGG